>Ga0055584_100002217_pt1 | contig 19248 bp, 17 predicted proteins | sample OSDHelmetaG_FD_58716 | JGI IMG/M metagenome (GOLD analysis project Ga0055584, IMG submission 58716) | Pelagic marine sediment microbial communities from the LTER site Helgoland, North Sea, for post-phytoplankton bloom and carbon turnover... | ecosystem: Environmental > Aquatic > Marine >... | reverse complement strand
GATTATTAATAAGTTATATAAGGTTGTTGATATGAAAAATCAATTTGAAGAAACGCTATATGATGCACATGCTCAGACACTGAATATTGAAGAAGTCTATTTTGAAGACAAATCTGAGCACCAGCACATAATTATCTTTCATAATTCAAAGTTTGGGAGGGTCATGGCACTAGATGGCGTTGTCCAGACGACAGAAAAAGATGAGTTTATCTATCATGAGATGCTCACCCATGTTCCTATACTCGCCCATGGTGCAGCAGAAAATATTCTAATAATTGGTGGCGGTGACGGTGGCATTTTAAGGGAAGCCTTAAGACACACAAAAATAAATAATATCACTATGGTCGAAATTGATGAGGCAGTGGTCGATATGTGTGTTAAATATTTACCAAATCACTCCCAGGGGGCGTTTGATAACTCGAAACTAAACCTGGTCATTGCAGATGGCGCAAGATTTGTAGCTGAAACCAAAGATAAATTTGATGTCATCATTGTTGATTCAACAGATCCCATTGGGCCAGGAGAAGTCCTGTTCCAATTTGAGTTCTACAAAAACTGCAAATCCCTTCTAAACAAAGATGGCATTATCGTGACCCAGAATGGCGTAGCATTCATGCAACCTGATGAAATAAAAAATACTCAAAAATGCTTTTCGAAGATATTTAAGGATAACTATTTCTATTTGGCATCTATTCCTACCTATTTTGGAGGTGATATGGCTTTTGGTTGGGGAACTGATAATGCCCAACATAGACATATTGATCTAGATACTCTTAAAGCAAGATTCAAAGATTCAGAGATAAAGACCAAATATTATAATCCTGAAATTCACCAGGGGAGCTTTGCTATCCCCCAGTATATCCTCGAACTAATTAGTTCATCATCAACTTAAACAATAATGGAACATAATTCACCGGTAAAGGGTAGAGGCTGGCAGAATCTAGTTACAGAATTTGGGTCTCCGCTACTCGTACTCGACTGCAACGTATTACGACAACAATATAGAAAATTAAAAAATGCCCTCCCCAGCGTCGACCACTATTTTGCAATAAAGGCATTACCAAATGAAATGGTTATTAATGTTCTCCACAAGGAAGGCTGCAATTTTGATATCGCCACGCAGGGAGAAGTAAAGCTACTGGAAAAAAATCGAATCTCGGCAAAAAAAACAATTCATACTCATCCAATAAAAAGAGATATCGATATACGTTCAACGCTACGCTTTGGGTGCACTACATTTGTTGTTGATAATGAATATGAACTTGAAAAGTTTGTCCGTTATAAAGAACGTGTAGGACTTTTACTAAGAATTAGCTTTCCTAATCCAAATGCCGTAGTCAATCTCTCTAAGAAGTTTGGTCTTGCCGTTAATAGTGTTCAGGAGTTTTTAACGAAAGCAGACAAGCTTGGAATTCATATTAAGGGCTTGAGTTTTCATGTTGGCTCTCAATCTAAACTTCAACAATCTCATGTTGATGCAATTAACACATGTTTGGAAATCATTACTGAAAGTAGGACTAAACGCGATGTCCCAATGAGTGTGCTGGATATAGGCGGAGGATTTCCGATTAATTATGATGGTATAGGCATCGATATTGAAGAATTTTGCGAGCCTATTAATACGGTAATAAATGATCGGCCAAAAAATATCCGCGTGATTGCTGAGCCTGGCAGATATATTGTTGCCCCAGCAATGACGTGCCTTACTTCTGTCATTGGTAAGGCAATCCGTGACGGCATACCGTGGTACTACCTTGATGATGGTGTTTACAATTCCTTTAGTGGACAGATTTTTGACCACGCAATATATCCAAAAATTTCTGCTCGCAAGGGAGATACCCGGCCCAGTGTTCTTGCAGGACCAACCTGTGACAGTATTGATGTTATTTCAGAAAATATAGAACTACCAGAACTGGACATCGGAGATTTAATCATAGCCCCTATGATGGGTGCATATACAAGTGCAACGGCAACTGAATTCAATTCTCTACCCAGGACTTATATTATTGCGGTTAATGTTGCAGAACATAACGACAACGAAATCACCCAACTTATTTAATACTATGTTCACAACATGAACTATGAATAATACTTCACCTGAAGTCTCAGTACTTTTGCAGTATGGAATAAATAAGCCATCCATCCAGGCAATTGGAACTGGGCTAATCAACCAAACCTGGCTGATATCAAATAAGGATCAAAAATATATTCTGCAACAGGTCAACTCCATGTTCGATGAAGGGATTCATGAAGATATACATAAGGTAATTTCATACCTTAATGATAGTGGAATTCAATTACCTGCTTTGATAAGAAACCAGGATAACAATCTATTTAGTTGCCATGAAAATAAAGTATGGCGATTATATCAGTACATAGATGGCGTGACGTTTGACATTGTGACGAAAGGTAAAATTGCATATGAAGCGGGTCTAATGCTTGGGAATTTTCACAGGGTATTTAATACCCTGGATTATCAATTCAGTCGTATCCGTCCGGGCGTGCATGATACACAGAGGCATCTAAAGGTTCTCGAAGATGCACTAGACAATCAACATAAGCACCCCAGATATAATGAGATCAAGCCGCTAGCAATTCAGATACTCGAAAAGGCAAATAAATTACCAAAATTACCACCGACTATCATGAGAAAAGTACATGGCGATCCAAAAATAAATAATTTCCTGTTCAATAAAGATACGCAAAGAGGTATCTGTATACTCGATTACGATACCTTGAGCGACATGCAAATCACATTAGAATTAGGTGATGCAATGCGGTCATGGTGTAATCCCTGCGGCGAGGATGAACCTGATTCATGTTTTTTACTGGAACATTACCAGGCAGGCATGGAAGGCTACCAGCAAAGCTCAGATGGCTTATTATCTCAATCAGAATGGGAAGGTGTCTTGCCGGCGACACTAACCATATATATTGAACTTGCTGCCCGATTCTGCGCAGATGCCTTAAATGAAAATTATTTTTCATGGAACGACAAACGTTTTTCAAGTCACAGCGAACATAGTCAAATTAGAGCCATGAGCCAACTAAACGCGGGGAAGTCTTTATTAAGTCAATACAAGAACGCGAATAAAATCCTACTCCAGATTCAATGAACCTAATTAACTAAAACCACTCTCATTTGTTCTGAGATATGAAAAATGATTATTCGATGAAAACAAAACAGAATTGGCAATACGACTCAGACCTTATACCTTTCGACTCCAGCAAGACTATGAACTTAACAACAATTTTATTCTACCTCTCCATTCTCAATCTTCTTGTAATAGTCGCAGCTCCATTAAGCAGGGTGTACTTTGATGCACCAGGTTTTCTAACATTTCGAATTATGTTAATTGCAATTGTCATTGGTATGTTATTTGGAATTGTCATATTGATTCAGTCGACAATTTTATTTATTTCAAAATCACCTGTTATATGGCATTTGGCACTGTGTGTAATATTTCTTGGATTCATCCCCCCTGTTATTTCAATAATCATTATTGGTATTAATGGGATTAGCAAACCCTTGATTCATGATATTACTACTGACATAAACGACCCTCCAGAATACGTAGAAGTAAAAAATCTCAGACAAGCCGGCGATAATACCGTTGAATATATAACTGAGGAAAACGCGACTAAGCAAAAAACTGCGTATCCTGATATTTCGCCGATAATGACAACGCTGAGCTTTGATGATGCTTTAATCGAAGCAACACAGACAGTGAAAGACCTTCAGTGGGAATTCAGTAATATCGATTATGAAACAGGCATCATAGAAGCCTATGAATCATCAAACCTTTTTGGGTTTGTAGATGACATCGTCATTCGTGTGCGTCAGGATGGAGCGGGCAGCAGGATTGATATTCGTTCCTCATCCAGGGTGGGAAAAGGTGATTTAGGAAAAAATGCTGAACGCATCAGTACATTTATCAAGACATTTAAATCATGAGCCAAGGGTCCTCTTTTATTTTCAATTACCATGAATGACTCACTAATTAAAACTGCTTTTATCTTTATCGTATCGATTGAGTTATTGAGTTTCCTGCCCACAGCGTTTGCGGATAGAGGTGATACATTAATTATCACAGGCAATACTGTTAATTTACGTTCCCGACCTTCACCGTTAGCTGAGGTCATTAAACAACTTGGGGGAAATAGTAAGGTAATTGAAATAAGTCGATTCGAGGAATGGGTTGAAGTTACTACCGACGAGAGTCGTCATGATTACGGATGGATACATCAGTCCTTACTGTCATCTATAGAAGGAATATCCCTCGCCTTTCCAGAAAACGGTCAATATGAACAATTTAAAGTCCAATATCTATTCCTACTTCGCGAATATGAAGATGACGCAGGAATTGAGCTATTCTCAGGGATAGATTTGGTGGATACAGGTACTCTGCAAATAATCGCCTCAGACGACTGGTTTGGTATTGAACAACAACAAAGAGAGAGATATCTGTCAGAAGTATTTGATTTATGGAAACAATTTGTTGATACGGGCAAATCCGTTTCGGTGGAAATTATAGACTCTAGTGGAGAACCACATATGATGATGTTCAAATAAAGGAAATAACCTAAACTATCACAAATAATAATTAGTAAACACGGGGAGGAGTAGCATGCGCCACTTACGATTAGGTCCTGTTTTTGTTTCATTACTCACTATTTTTACTGCCTCGGTTTATGCCAATCAACCTCCTCCGCAATTTATACAGTTTGAACCCAGTGCCACTATGGGTGCGCTTTACATGCCGGACCCGGACAAGTTTCCAAACCCTCACGTAGCAACGCTGGCTATGCACCGCGATTCAAATTTCATGTCACATATCTCCACACAGGAAATGCCCAAGCGAGGAATAGTTGCCCTTGGCATGAACCCCCGTTGCCAGAATAACGAGGCACTATGCACTCCCTGGGAACATAATTCACTGGACGTGAAACAGGGCGTAGAACTATTACGTAGTCTGCCGGGAATAGATACTGTAATTCTAATTGGTCATAGTGGTGGGGGTCCTACCATGGCCTTTTACCAGGCTATTGCTGAAAATGGCAACCAACTTTGCCAGGCGCCTGAACGTCTAACGAAATGCCCTGATTATATTCGCGATCTGCCACCTGCGGATGGAGTTATATTCTGGGATGCTCATCTCGGGAACGGTATCAATGCCGTCCGGAGTCTTAACCCAGCTGTCATCAATGATGAAGAAATTCTCAATCAGGGTGCTGCTCCTCGACTAAACCCACGATTGGACCCATTTAATCCTGAAAACGGATACAACGGTGCCAATACCAGTTATTCGGACGAATTCATAGAAAGCTACCTGGAAGCGCAATCAGCAAGAATGAATAAGCTAATTGATATCGCCCTTGATAGAAGAGAACAGGTTGAGGCCGGCACATATTCAAGTAAAGGTGATGCAGCGTTTATCATTCCCATGGCAGACATATCCCGATTAATGCGTATTGATCGTAGTATCGACCACAGTACTGTCAATCCACATAAGCTAATAAAAAATAATGGCTCGATTGAGGATTGCTGCAAGGTTGAAAGTGTCCGGCCATTTGACATAGACCCTGACGGTAGTGAGGAATTCTGGGAAGGTACGAGAATGCTGTCCCTGAAATCTTTTCTCAGTGTCCGCGCTATACGTTCAAAAAATTCTATGACGGATATCGATTACTGCTCCAGCAATAATTCAACTCTATGTATGGTGCAATTCATATCAGTACCGGTGCTGGTCAGTGCCATGACCGGGCATTATTTTGTCAGAAATAGTGAACTCATATACGACTTTACCGCAAGCAAGGACAAGGATTTCATTGCCGTAGAAGGCGCAACACATGGAGGAAACCCATGTACCGCCTGTATGCCAGAAGGCGATGCCTATGATGGACGTTATGATAATGCGGTAAAAAATGATTTTGACTATCTGTCACAATGGATTAATGAGCGGTTTTAGACCAAAATTATTATCCAGTAGTTTTCAGGGATTTTAATCGTCCCTTATTTTCATCACATTACAACCGGGAATACTCATGAAATTTCAGCTGATTAAATTGATTTTGGTATTAGTTAACTTGCTCTTATTTGTAAATCTTAAAGCTGATACCCCGCCGCCAGAATTTATCCAGTTTTCTCCCAGTGCAGCAATGGGTGCCCTGTATCGCCCCGACCCAGATGTCTACCCTAGTCCGCATATTGCAACTCTTAATATGCACCGAACGGCAAATCGGCTCTCTCACATTTCTATGAGAAATATGGCACAAAGAGGTTTTTTAATTCTAGGCATGAACCCGGTATGCCACAATAATGAAGCACTTTGCACTCCCTGGGAAAATAATGCCCTGGTTGTAAAACAGGGCATAGAATATTTAAGAACAATACCCGGTATCACCAAGGTCATCCTATTAGGTGGCAGTGGAGGTGGTCCCACCATGAGCTTTTATCAGGCCGTTGCTGAAAACGGCGTTGCCTTTTGTCAGCAAACTCAAAAATTAACCAAATGCTCAGATCAACTTGCCGACCTGCCAGCAGCAGATGGGGTAGTATTTCGCGATGCACACCTTGGCAATGGCGCTAATGCATTACGGAGTCTGAATCCTGCAGTGATTAACGATGAAGAAATCATGAACGATAATGCTCCTCCCCGTTTTGATCCCAGGCTGGATCCTTTTAACCCCGATAATGGCTATAACCCCGATGGTGTCTCTGATTATTCAGATGATTTCAAGGAAACCTATTTCCGGGCGCAATCTGAACGCATGAACAGGCTTATCGATATTGCCGAGGGAAGATTGCAACAAATCCAATCCGGTACTTATAAGTATCCTGATGATGATGCATTCGTTATCCCAAATGGTGATGGCTCACGATTGATGCGCCTGGACCTGAATATAGATCACAGCACCCTAAAGCCGCGAAAATTTCTGAAAAATGACGGAACGATTGAGGACTGCTGTATAGTCAGCAGCGTTCGACCCGTAAGCTTAACCCCACAATCTAATCAACGGTTCTGGTCTGGTACACGCATGCTGACACTTAGGTCATTTCTCAGTACCCGAGCGATCCGCTCTACTCATGCCATGACAGAGATTAACTATTGTTCCAGTAACAATTCAACCGTTTGTAATGTACAAAAAATCTCCGTGCCTGTGCTGATCACAGCAATGGGTGGCCATTACTTCCTCAGAAACAGTGAGATCTTCTATGAGGCTGCTGCAAGCAAAGACAAAGACTTTATTGTTCTGGAAGGTGCAGTACATGGCATTACCCCATGTGAGGCGTGTGTGCCGGGAGGATATGACGGTCGATATGATAACTCTGTAAAAAATTATTATGATTATGTTGCCAAATGGATTAACGAGAGGTTCTGATGAGTAAATTACTACTATTAACATTCATATTATTTTACTGGGGCAATGTTTTTGCTGATGCTCCACCTCCTGAATATGTTCAGTTCAGACCTGAAGCCACCAAAGGTGCTTTATACAAACCTGACCCTGATTCCTTCCCCACTCCTAATATAGCCGTTATCCTCATGCACAGGGACTCGAATTTCCTGTCGCATATTGCCACCGGAGAATTATCAAAAAGAGGATTTGTAGTTTTAGCAATGAATCCTCGTTGTGATAACAACGAGGCCCTTTGTGCTCCCTGGGAAAATAATGCCCTGGATGTCAAACAGGGCGTGGAATATCTAAGGGACATTCCAGGAATTAAATCAGTCGTACTATTTGGTCATAGCGGAGGCGGTCCCACCATGAGCTTTTACCAGGCTGTGGCCGAGAAAGGGGTGGAATTTTGCCAGCAACCACACAAACTAATTAAGTGCTCCAATACACACTCCAATCTACCAACTGCTGATGGGCTTATCCTCTGGGATGCCCATCCTGGTAATGGTGTTAATGAGGTCAGGAGTATTGACCCTTCAGTGGTAAATGATACAGAAATTATATTCAATAATGCCTTGCCGGAAATTGATCCCACGCTTGATCTATTTAACCCGGACAATGGTTATAACCCAGATGGTGAATCCCATTATTCTGATAAATTTAAGAACAGGTATTTCAGGGCACAATCTGCACGATTAAATGGCTTGATAGACATTGCCTTAAATCAATTACAACAAATCGAATCTGGAAACCATCGTTACCCTGATGACGATGTTTTTATCGTCCCAAGAGGTAACGGTAGCCGTTTGTTCATTAATGACCTGAGTGTAGAGAACTCATCAGATGGCCCTGTAAAATTATTAAAAGATAACGGCACAATTGAAGATTGCTGCATAGTAAATAGTGTACGGGTTCACGGTCAGTCAGCAGAAAGCCGCAAGACATTCAATTCAGGCACGCTTTACCTCAGTCTAAAATCCTTTCTAAGCGTTCGATCTGTACGCTCCACACATGCAATTGATGACATTGACTGGTGCTCTACAAATAACTCTGCCCCCTGCGCTGTACAAAATATATCTGTACCACTGCTGGTTGTTACTATGGGGGGACATTATTTTATTCGGGACGGAGAAATAATTTACAACATGGCCACCACGTCAGACAAGGACTACATTGTAGTGGAGGGAGCCACCCACGGCGGAACGCCTTGTAAAAGTTGCGTGCCTGGTGGACAGAAGTACGATGGCAGGTATGATAATGCTGTTAAAAATAATTTTAATTATATCGCTGACTGGATAAATAAAAGGTATTAGGTATTTTTAAATAATAATAAATAGCCAACTAACTGGGAGAAAAAAATGAAGAAGCTAATATTTATATTTTTTACATCAATGTTTTTTTTATCGCCATTGTACGCGCAGGATAATCCACTGGGTTTCTTTCTGACCAGCGTCGGTGTTGGCAATGGTGCTGATCTGGGCGGACTGGCTGGGGCTGATGCCCATTGCGAAATGCTGGCAGATAAAGTTGGCGCGGGCAACCGGGAATGGCGCGCATATCTCAGCACTCAGGGTCCTAACGCAGTCAATGCTCGGGACCGTATTGGTAGCGGCCCCTGGTATAACGCCAATGGTAGACTTGTTGGACGTGATGTAGCTGAACTACATAGCTATGGAACCAGGATGAGTATGCGCGAAGCGTTAGCTGAAAATGGTGCGATCATTCCTGGCGGCGGATATGCACCTAATCGCCACGATATTCTAACTGGCTCCAAACCGGACGGAACTGCCTACCCGACTGGTGAAGACATGACCTGTAATAACTGGACCAGTAGTGGTGAAGGTGCTGCAATGATGGGGCATCATGACCGTGCAGCCTGGAATTCTGCACATACATCAAGAGGTGGTTGTGGACAGGCGGCATTACGTGGTACTGGGGGTGATGGTTTGTTTTATTGCTTCGCCGCTGACTAACTCAAGATCTGTTCCAGGCTAATATAGTCCTCGATCATTATCGGGGACTTTTTAATGTGAGAGGGAAGGTGTCAAAATAATTAATTACCGAGACACCCCACCTCTCACAATTCACTACTCACCGACTTTCCAGTCTTTCAATCAATTTTGGCAATACCGTATAAAAGGGTGCATCTGGGGTTTCGATACATCGTCTATACAGAAAATTCAGCATGCCGCCGTTACTGGCATTTTGTGCAACATTGATACTGTCATTCCCATGGAGATTAAATCCAGACAAATATCCTTGTACCCAGTGTATATAGTCTAGCGATGTGTATTCTGTTTCATGATGAGGTCCCTCATCACCGGTTTCGGTGTGATCATCGAGGGACGCAGGGTTATGTTCATACGTTGAGATAAATACATGACACTGTTGTGCCCCTATACCAAGAAATGCGCTCTCATCTGGCGTGTCTTCACCCTGAGCATAGACTGATGTAGTCAATATCAATAACACAGATAACAACAGGCAATTCAATCTACCTGAAGATTCAGACAAATATATGAAATTAAACCCCATGTCATCTAGAGCTATATCAATCCATAGAGACAGGTTCAAGCCTGATTATGGGCGTCAAACTCCCGCCCTGGCGATCATCTATTGCTACATAGATAAACCCGTCCGGGCCTTGACGAACGTCCCTGAAGCGACCAAATCCCTGTAATAAAGAGGGGCGCTCTGGTCTGCCTATTCTCCAGGCATTATCAACCTTATTTAAAGGTATCCGGTGTAGTTCAAGACCTGACAGGCCGCCAACAAACACATTTCCCTGCCATTCAGGAAAGGCATCGCCTGTGTAAATCATTAGCCCAGATGGAGCAATAGACGGAGTCCAGAAATGTAATGGCTGCATCATTCCTTCACGCTCCCGGGACTTGTGTATGGGCTCACCCCCATACTGGGTACCATATCCAATTACCGGCCATCCGTAATTTTGTCCAGGTAAGATATGGTTTAGTTCATCGCCACCCTGAGCTCCATGTTCAATAGTAAAAACATCTCCGGTGTCCTGCATGATCGTCAGACCCTGTAAATTTCTATGACCATAAGACCAAATCTCAGGCAGGGCATCGCTCTGCCCAACAAAGGGGTTGTCCCGGGGCACACTGCCATCATCGTTGATTCGAATGACTTTACCCTGGTGCAACATCAGGTTCTGGGCTGGATGTTCCTCGCGGGGGACGGCTAGTGGATTAAACGCCCGGTCGCCTACAGTAATAAACAGGTGACCATCGGGATGGAATGCCAGTCTGGAACCAAAATGACTGTTGGAATCACTCCACGCCTTAGCCTCGAAGATTTCCTCAACATTGTTTAAGCGCTTACCATCAAACTTGCCACGAATAACCGCTGTGGTTCCTTCACCTGCTGAATTGGGTTTTGAATAACTTAAATACAACAAATTGTTAGTATCGTATTTGGGGTGGAGTACGACATCCAATAAACCACCCTGCCCTTGATACCTAACCTCGGGTATCCCTGCGATGGGTTCTGGATCCAGTTTACCCTCGCGAACAATCCTTAGCCTGCCAGGACGTTCCGTAAATAACATGTCACCATTGGGTAGAAAAGTGATGGACCATGGGTCTTTAACGTCATTAACAACCGTAACTACTCGATAATCATAATCATCTGCCTGATAAATCTGACCTTGAGATACAACAATTGTTGACCAGAATATCCCAGAAATAATTACGACATTGGAAATAATAGTGTTTAATTTATACATTGTAATCTCCGATTCCAGACTTGTTATTACTCAATATTCTCCACAAAAAATTATGCCCCGATAACGGGGCATAATTTAATAAATACAAACTCATTTATCGCATGGCGACATTTAATTCACCTAGCTGTGCTGCCATGTCTTCTGCTGAGGTTGCAGGATTAACCTCTGTGTCGATGGCAACAATAATTCCATTTTCATCGATATAAAAAGTGTGGCGAGCAGCAACACCGCGATCATCCCTAAGCACGCCATAAGCCTTTGCTACTTCCTTGCTGGGGTCACTAAGCATTGGAAAATCTGCACTGTGTTCGGCGGCGAATCCCTTGTTCTGTTCTAAGGGATCGACACTCGCCATGAAGTATGTTGCCTTGAATTTCTTTATCAAGTGCCCATTATCAGCTAGCGATTTACATTCAATAGTACACCCACGGGTAAAAGCCTTGGGGAACCATGCAATGACTATTGCCTCTTTCCCCTTAAATTGAGACAAGGTATAGGTGTTTCCGTCCGTTCCTTCAAGTTCGAATTCTGGCGCAGCATCACCGACTTCAAGTGAGAACACAACAGATGAAATACTAAACATAATAAAAACAAATAACACTTTGAGCTTAAACATGATCCCTCTCCCTAAATTATAGTTTGGCAAAAGTATAAACCCCCTTTAAGGTGGATGCGACAGTAGATAATAATGATTCAATGAAATTGCACATTACAAACCTAACTAACTGATAAATATATAAATTTACTTTCTTCAATTTATAAAAATAATCTTATCCAGACATGATCTTCATCATATTGTCTCCTCATTAATGACTGTAATGTTAAGATATCGGAACAGTAACCTGGAGATAAAAAATGTACAAAAATATATTAATCGCCACAGACGGATCTGAATTTGCCCAGACAGCATTTAATCATGGTATTGACCTGGCCCGTTCCATGAAAAGTGCGGTCACTGTTGTGACTGTTACCGAACTGTGGTCTGCACTGGAAATGGCACAAAAGGTTCGTAGTGGCAAAACTAATCCAACTGAAGAATATGAAAAACATGAAGATGAAATTGCTAATAATGTTCTGAGTAAATCTGAAGAAATAATCAAGAGTCATGGACTGGATTGTGAATTGATCCATATCAGAGACAAACATCCAGCTGATGGGATTATTGAAACAGCTGAAGAAAAGGGATGTGACCTGATTGTTATGGCTTCTCACGGAAGGCGGGCTATACAAAAAATTCTCCTGGGGAGCATCGCGTCTGAAGTCCTGGCACACAGCAAAGTCCCCGTACTGGTGGTTAAGAAAAACAACTAAGGCGTGGGAGGTTCGATATATTGAACCTCCCATATTTCATAAGAAATTTCTAGACTAGGCAGTTAATGCCGCTTTTACCCGGTCTTGAGTAAAGGGCATATGAGATAGGCGTTTCCCAGTCAAATGAAAGAAGGCGTTCGCAATTGCTGATGCAATAGGTGGATTCCCTATTTCCCCTAATCCAGTGGGTTCTTTTTCATCAGAATCTACAAACTCAACGTGTAGTTCTTCTGGAGCATCAGACATGCGCATAACCTGGTAGTCATGATAATTTGATTGTTGAACAGCACCGTCTTTCACAGTGAGACGTTCATGTAATATGCTGGATATTCCATAAATAATTCCACTTTCCACATTGGCTTTTGCGGCATCAGGTTGTACTACAAGTCCTCCGTCGACTGCCATCCAGACTTTATGAACATTGATTTTTCCCAATGACTCATTTAAGGATATTTCAACCACAGCGGCTCCTAATGAACCGGACCTTTCAGTAATTGATATACCCAGTGCCCTGCCTTTGCCTGCTTGCTTTCTCCAATCAGACATCTCAATGACTTTCTCAAATACTCGCCTACCTTTGTGTGTAATATTCATATTATTCATACGAAAATCGATTGGATCGACGCCTTGGGCCACTGCCATCCTGTCAATAAACTCTTCAATGGCAAATATGTTGAAGGGATGGGCAACTGCACGCCAATGTTTTAGCCGGATATTATGTGATGCCCCCCTGCGGTCTATAAACTGGTTTGGCACCTTATAATAAGTATCTATCTCCATACCGCCTGAAATCAAGCTGCCACCATCCCCAACCACGCAATGCTTCCAGCCGGATACATTCCCATTATTGTCCAACGCCGCTTCAAGACACTGGAAATTTTGTGGCCGAAACATTCCATGAGCAATGTCTTCTTCGCGTGTCCAGATTAATTTAACTGGCTTTTTAACCTCTCTTGCAATCAGTGCTACTTCTGCAGCGTAATCTCCCAGTGAACGGCGCCCAAACCCACCGCCCATATAACACTGGTTGACTGTTACCTGATCTTCGCTAAAGCCTAGTGTCTTGGCAACCATTTCCCGAGTACGATCCGGAGACTGGGTGCCATCCCAGACCTCTACATGATCACCGGATTCATTAAATCTGGCGACGGCATTGAGTGGTTCCATCTGGGCGTGGTAAGCATAATCAGATTTAAATTCCTCACGAAAAACTTTTCTAGCGCTTGCAAATGCAGCATCGGTATCACCCTTTTCAAATACTGTCGTAGTCGCCGCATTGGGGTCAGCATGGACCATGGCATATTCATTATCCAACGTTTCCTCTGAATTGTATTTTCTAGCCTGGGCATTATCCCAGTCAATTTTCAGTCTTTTTCTGGCAGACATAATTTCAGGGAAACTACTACCAATGATGGCAATACCATCAGGTAATTTGACACTTTGTATTACCCCATTCATCCCATCGACTTCTGATTTATTCCAGTTTACAGGTAAACCTCCCTGCACAGGTGCATGCACAGTCGTAGCATATACCATGCCTGGAAGTTTAACGTCCATTGCAAATTCTGCGGTTCCATTTACTTTGAACGGTATGTCATACCTTGGCTGTGATTTTCCAATCAGCCTGTACTCATCTGGTCTTTTGAAATCAGCCTCGGAAACTTCCGGCATTGAATCAGGCACTTTTGCAATACTTGCAATTTCACCATAGGTCATTCTACGATTTGATGGCGCATGTATTACAACACTGGGTTGTGTTGTTAATTCATTTACGGGTACACCCCATTGCTGGGCCGCAGAGCTAAGCAAAACCTTTCTTACCTGGGCACCCGCTGTGCGCATAACGTTAAAATAGCTTCGTACTGCACGTGAACCAACGATAGCCATGGATTTCCGACTGCCGCTGCCATAACCGTATAAGGACTTATCCGCGGGGGCCCAATCCAATTTCACCTTGTTCCAGTCGGCATCCATTTCCTCGGCCAACATTAGAGGAACACTGGTCATGGAGCCCTGTCCCATCTCGGCACCCGGCGTCAAAATGGTAATAGTATCGTCACTGTCTATACTCAACCAGGCAGAAATATTACTTCCAGCACGCTGGGCTTTTACTGATGATGAAAGCAACAGGCTGCTTGTGCCACTAACTGCAACAGCAAAACTCAGGCCAGTAGTCCCTTTAATAAATTCACGACGGGTTAATTCACTCATTTTCATATTAGTAGCCATAACTTAACCCTCCACTACTGCACGTTCAATTGCAGCTAGAATTCGATTATAGGTCCCGCACCGGCAGATATTTCCATTCATATGCCTGATGATCTCATCTCGGTTAGGTTTGGGGTTTTCCGCAAGCAGCTCAGCAGCTTTCATGATCTGTCCAGATTGGCAATATCCACATTGAGGGGCTTGTTCTGCAATCCATGCTTTTTGCAGTGGATGTGAGTCATCTGGTGATAAGCCTTCAATGGTAGTGATCTGCGTATTTACGACATCACCAACTTTTATCGTGCAGGACCGCATGGCTTTTCCATCTATATGGACTGTGCATGCACCACATAAGCCTGCACCGCATCCATATTTTGTCCCGGTAAGATCAACATGATCCCGTATCACCCAAAGTAAGGGCGTATCATTTTCAATGTCCAGGGATACCGCTTTCCCATTAAGGGTAAATTCGACCATATTTCCACCTATTCAGTAATAGAAATTAAAGTTTGATTTGATTTGAATCTAATGATGCAAACGCTACACTTAAGCCTAAATCCTGTCAAACCTCGTAAATATTCTGCCGCTAAAATAATATGAATATTTACTGAATAAAAAGAATTATTAATGATTACAAGTGCTTACAGATGCTCGTTTGACACCTACCTGGAGAGTTGAATCTCCAAGATTCCCATAAATTACTAATGCGGAAGATAGTAGCATCTTGCATATACCTGCGGGTATCATTTATGGCACACAACATAATCAGGGTTACAATGGAATCCATCACACAAATTACAAGTACCGAAGTACCTGAACCTGAAGGAAATAACTTTAGTAATTGCCTGCAGGTAGGTAAACAACTATTTCTGTCAGGCATGATTGCATCTGATCCGCAAACGGATGCGTATAGCCAGTCAGTCTCCTGTCTGTCAAAAATTAAAACGCTCATTGAAGCAGCAGGTGGCAACATGTCTGATATTGTAAAAATTACAGTTTTTCTGACTGATATTAATTTTCGTACGGATTTCAGCCGTGCGCGGTCCGAATTTTTTCCAGGCAGGAAACCTTGTTCAACCCTTGTGGGAATAAGCTCATTAGCAAACCCGGGGCTCGTTGTGGAAGTTGAAGCAATCGCAGTTATTGGTGCGGGGGAGTAATTAATATATGTATTTGATATTTAATCGAATTAAGGTACGAGATGAACACCTTAACGAATTTCTGGACGGTGTGAAAATTCATGCGAACCATTCAAATAATGAATCAGGATGTGTACGCTATGAAGTCTTACAGGACATAAGCGACCCTCAAATGATTTTTTTATACGAAGTATTTGAAGATGAGACAGCTTTTAAATTACACCAGACTCATGATTACTACAAGGAGTGGATGGAAAAATCAAAGCTTTGGCGACATAGTGAAGAACGGATACGACACGTGCTCGATTATATTTACAGCCCGGAAAAAGAATATAAAGCAAAATAATTACGATATAAAAAAAGCCACCTCATTGTGAGGTGGCTATTATTAGTTATAAATTGATTAACTTAGGTATGTTTATCTATAGTTATACTCAAACCGGATTCCATAGGAACGAAATGACGCCTTTGAAAGACCGCGATCTTCAGAGAATTTTATCCCTGTCCGGGTCAGATCATATTCGGGTCTAAAAATAATCCGATCTTCCATCAGGTTGCGGACAAAGCCGGTTACCTTCCAGGTACCGTCCTGGGGACCAAACCCACCTGAGAGATTCATGTCCCAGTGGCCACTATTATACATGCGTGACCGATCCAGGTTTTCAGCAAGGATGGTTTTTTCACCTTCTACATAGCCCTGTGCATTGATGAAGACTTCAAAACTGTCCAGCACCGGCAAGGTATACGTACCACCCAGGACAAACTTAAAGGGAGGCGCAAAGGCCGGTCTACGGCCGGAACTGTCGATAGTAAGTTCTTCCCCCAGCGATGATGTCTCAGCAGCAAATTCAGGTGTATCTTCCAGCCGACAACCGCCGTTGATCAATAATTCGCTGGGAAGTGCACTGGCACTGGGAAGGGTATTCCAGAGTTGTCCCATGTTATCGCGGATGTCCGAGGCAAAGGCCAGTTCACCTGCTGTCCTGCCACCCGGGTTATCAAGGGCATCAATGGAAGCAGCGATGATCTCCGTATCGGTACAACCACGACCATCAAAATCGGTAAATCGAGCATCCATAATGGATCCTGCCAGGAACACAGTCCAGTTGTCGGTGATGGCGGCATTGATATTAAATTCAATACCGTCAACCTTTTGTTTACCGGCATTCAGGCTTTGTCCCTGCTGGTCTATCGTGTCAGTGGGATCAAAGGACGCCACCGCCGCATCTGTCTGCAGGTCAGTGAATTCCTGAAGATATCCGGAAACACTGTACCTGGCCCGGCCATCCATTATCGTACCTCGAGCACCAATCTCGTATGCCTCAGCAAATTCCGGAGTAAACTGGATGGTTTCCAGGGAGTCCGGCAGGGTGGAGGTTCCGGTATCGGTTACCGGTCCCTTGAAGGCCTCTGCATACTTGGCATAAAAGGTATGGCTACCGTCCAACGCGTCCGGTGTAAAACTCAAAACCACCTGGCTGCTGTAATTGTCCGCGTCCTGGACAATATCTTCGATACAACTATCACAAGGCCCCCAGGGTCCGTTGCGGTTTGGATATTCTGGTGCGGTGAGTCCCACTGCTTGGGCCTGGGCGCCACGGTAATTTAGTGGTATGTTAATTCGTCTGCGCCACACTGACGTGGTCCAGAGATTGTCCATATCCGCAGGCAGATAAATGCGCGGACTGTCCACCCGGACCTGTCTGCTGGCCCGCCATCCACTGGTACCGTCCCCACCTAATCCGGTGGCACCTGTTCCAAGTGGGTCAAACGTATCGACTATCGTGCGAGTCGTCAGGCTTGGGTCCACCCGCTTGAATTCATCATGAATGGGGCAGGTCGCAGGATTGTCATCCAGGGTGGGGTTATTGCCCGGGTCATCATCACAGGGTGTAACATCAAAGATCAACGATGCGCCATAACCCTGCATAAAGACCTCTTTATGGACATCAGCATACCGACCTCCCACCTGCAGGGACAACTGATCATCCAGGAAACGGAAATCCAGTTCCCAGAACGCGGACTTCCAGTTGGCATCCTCCCAGACACTGTTGAACCGTTGGCCACGCCTGAGATTACCCCGGATGTTGCTGGAGAATACGTCCAGATCATGTTCCTGGTAAAAACCGCCAAACATGAAATTGACATTGACACTATCAGATAATTGGAAACCAGCGCCTTCTACCCGGATCTGTTGGCTGGTCTGGTACATATCCACCCGCCGATGTTGGTTACTGTCTGCAAACGGCTGATTTCCACTATCCGCGTTGGCATCACGGAGATATCTTACATAGGCAGTCTGAGAATTAACCGAGATACCATTATCAAATTCATAGGTAAGGTCCATCAGGGCATGATAGGAATCAATATTATCCATCCCACGGTTGCCGTTCCCATCAGTACCGACTTCTCCCGGAACACCGGGGCCCGCAGGTTGGGAGTGAAAGGCATTTTGCAGATCTGCGATATCCAGAAAACCATCGGTAATATCATTTTGCCCTGACCTTACTATATTGGTAATAACTGGTTTGACCCACGGACCATTACGGCTGATCCCGTAATCATCCTCGAAACAATCTTCACCACGAAAGGCCGGGTCAAACTGGACGATACCCCGGGCGATCGGCGTTGGAAAATCCGCCTTCTGATTCGGGTATCCAGACCCGGTCTGCCAGACCTCTGTCGAGACTGAGATCGTCGATTCCTTCTAGGGGGGACTCCGAATAACCAAGAGGGCGCCCTGGTGCGACACAGCCAGTCAACATTTCTCCACCATTTCGCTGGCGGTTAAGCTCAAATTTTGTCATGGCTGTAAATTTCTCATTCGGGGTCCATTCCACAATACCGCGCCCACCCAGAGACTCAAACTGGGGAAACTTGTTGTGGCTGACACGATCTATCAGAAGACCGTCCAGGGCATCGTAACTACCCGCCAGGCGAATTCCCCAGGTATCGTTTATTGGTCCACCGATTGCACCGAACAACTCGCGCTTGCCGTCATTACCAAACTCGGCCGCGATATCACCTTCCCATGCATCAGTGGGTCGTTTACTGGTGATATTAAAGGCACCGGCACTGGCGTTCATTCCAAAGTGCAGAGACTGGGGACCATTAAGCACCTCGACACGCTCGGTATCCATAAAGGCGTTCTTAATCATCGATGATTTACCAAAATGAACGCCATCGACAAACAATGGTGTGGCAGAAGTTAAGGTTAGTGACGTTCCTGCCGTTCCGAAACCGCGGATGGTTGTATTCTGGCTGGATGTACCGTCTGCAATATTGACGGTGGCTGAGTACCGGGCCAAATCATCGAGATTTTTATAACCCTGTAAATCGATCTGCTCACCGGAATAAACATTTACGGAGATAGGGACTTCCTGGAGTGACTGTTCCCGGCGCTGGGCGGTAACAACCACCTCTTCGAGTACCTGTGCCTGTAAA
>Ga0055584_100002215_pt1 | contig 19254 bp, 15 predicted proteins | sample OSDHelmetaG_FD_58716 | JGI IMG/M metagenome (GOLD analysis project Ga0055584, IMG submission 58716) | Pelagic marine sediment microbial communities from the LTER site Helgoland, North Sea, for post-phytoplankton bloom and carbon turnover... | ecosystem: Environmental > Aquatic > Marine >... | reverse complement strand
GTCGGGCAAGAGCGACACCATAGCCAAAACTCTCGTCAGTTTTTTTGCCGCCACCGCAGCCTTACCGCACTACTTTTTCTATCGGCCCGACCTCTCACATATTGCCAACTTTATGCCCGGCTACACGGTTCTCGCTGCGGTGATAATCACGTGGCTCATTCGAATCTATTATTCTGAGAAATCGACCTGGTTGCGCTTGGGGAGCGCGACTGCCCTACTGGCCCTAGCACTGCATATGGGTATTTACCTCACGGCCGGACTTAACACGCCAGGCACGGGCTCAATCGCAGGGGCTCGTGCCCGCACGGAAACATTCCAGGCTAACAACGGTGTAGACGTACAAGTAAGCCCTGCAGAAAAATCTCAACTCGAATTTATTCGCGATATTATTGCAGGGAACTCTGAGCCAGGAGATCGCATTGTCTGCGTTCCATATTGTCCCGGCTTCGCCTTCATGGCTGATCGGCAGATGCTGCTTGGTAACTTCTACGTTGATAATTCCACCCCCCTTCTGATTCCAGACTGGATCCCAAACGCCATCTCACTGACAACGACATCAAGGCCACCTATCATTATTGTTATGGATTGGGCGATTAACGGGACAGAGGCATCACAATTTTCAAACTGGGCCTCAGAATATGTGCTGAAAGTTGAAAAGTTGTCACGAGACAAGGTTGTCCGCCCTGGCCTGACCGTATACCTCCTATAATATCTGCACCTCACCTAAAGAAAGCGAAGTATGACGACCTTCTGCGAGAGCCTCGCCATTCCTGACGTTAAGATTATCCGACCCACGAAACATGGCGACGGCCGTGGTTTCTTTTCGGAAGCCTATTCGCAAAAATCCATGGAAGCGGCGGGTATGGAATCCGTTTTTGTTCAAGACAACCATTCTCTCTCAGCTGACGCGGGAACCGTTCGCGGCCTTCACTTTCAGACGCACCCGTTCGCGCAAGACAAACTTGTTCGGGTTACGCGCGGGAAAATTCTTGATGTCGCTGTTGATCTTCGCTCTGGCTCACCCACATATGGCAAGCACGTATCCGCTATAATTTCTGCAGAAGAGTGGAATCAAATTCTCGTTCCCATCGGGTTTGCACATGGCTTAGTCACACTCGAGCCCAACACTGAAGTCCTTTATAAAGTTTCCAATTTCTATTCGGCAGACTGCGACAAAGGCCTACTCTGGAACGATCCAGACCTGGGGATCGACTGGCCCGTTAATGCAGACGAAGCAATTTTATCGGCAAAAGATAAAATGCAGCCGAGACTTGCCGATTTACCGAACTATTTTGAATACAAAGGCGGCTAAAGGTGAAGAAAGTTATTGTTACAGGTGGAGCGGGGTTCATTGGTTCAGCGCTAGTGCGGCTGTTGGTCAAAGACATCGGTGTTCAGGTCGTTAATGTTGACGCGTTAACTTACGCCAGCAACCTAGAGTCTCTTGCGTCGATTGAGAGTGAATCAGCCTACAAATTCGTAAAGGCAAACGTTTGCGATCAGCAGGCCATGACCGAGTTGTTTCAAGCGGAAGCCCCCGATGTGGTTATGCATCTCGCAGCGGAGAGTCATGTCGATCGATCGATCGATGGGCCCGCAGCCTTTATGGAAACAAATATCATGGGCACCTACGCGATGCTTGAAGCCGCGCGGACCTATTGGTCAGGCCTTCCAGAAGCTCAAAAATCGGCTTTCCGCTTTCACCATATATCAACAGATGAAGTGTACGGATCGCTTGGTGAAGAAGGGCTATTTACAGAAACCACCCCCTACGCGCCGAACTCTCCCTATTCCGCTTCAAAAGCATCGTCCGACCACCTTGTTAGAGCATGGCACCACACCTTCGGCCTGCCTGTGGTGACAACCAATTGTTCTAATAACTATGGTCCGTATCAATTTCCCGAGAAATTGATACCCCTCATCATACTCAACGGGCTCGAACGCAAGCCGTTACCTATATATGGGAAAGGCGACAACGTTCGGGATTGGCTGCATGTGGAAGATCACGTGAAAGCGTTGTGGCTTGTCGTCACCAAGGGCCGGGTCGGTGAAGTTTACAACATCGGCGGCGATGCTGAACGTCAAAACATTGAGGTCGTACGCGCCATATGCGGTTTGTTGGACGAATTCGTAAACCCAGGCGACCCGACAGAAAATCTCATCACATACGTCACAGACCGCCCAGGCCACGACGCTCGATATGCCATGGACACAACAAAAATTTCAACAGAACTAGGTTGGAAACCAGAGGAAACCTTTGAAAGCGGTCTTCGACAAACCGTTCAGTGGTATCTGGAGAACAAGCCTTGGTGGGACAGCATCCGAAGCGGGCATTACGCTGGGGAGAGGCTTGGCCTTAAGGAAAAATCACCCGCATGACCGTGGACGTTTTAGTCACGGGTGCAGATGGCCAACTCGGCTGGGAGCTCCAGCGAAAGGCAAAGGCACGCAAAATTACGGCCCGTGCACTTAATCGCACGGACTTAGACATTGCCGACAAGGACGCCGTGCTCGATGCCGTCACCACAACAAAGCCCCGTGTTCTCATCAACGCGGCCGCCTACACTGCAGTGGACAAAGCAGAATCGGAGCCCGACGAAGCTTTCGCCATTAATCATGATGGCCCCGCACACCTCGCCAATGCTTGCCGCCAAACAGGCATACCCCTCATCCATGTTTCGACGGACTACGTTTTCGACGGGACGAAAAACGGTCCTTATTGTGAGGACGATAGCCTCGCTCCATTGGGGGTCTATGGCGCCAGCAAACTGGCGGGAGAAAACGCAATTCGCAACTCCCTCCCACAGCACATCATCCTGCGGACGGCCTGGGTCTATGGGGCGCATGGCAAAAACTTCGTCAAGACCATGCTCCGGCTAGCCGAAACCCAGAGCACGCTTCGCGTGGTAAACGATCAGCACGGCTGCCCAACTTTTGCAGCCGATCTTGCCGACGCCACCTTAGATATTGCACAGCGCATCACCTCCGAAACCCTGCCAATAGAAGGGTATGGCACATTTCATTGCACCGGGTCAGGCCGCACAACATGGAGTGGGCTTGCCGAGAAAATCTTTGAGTTCGCAATACCGGATCTCGACAAAAGGCCGGCTGTCGAAGGAATTGCAACAGCAGAATACCCAACACCGGCACGGCGTCCTGCAAATTCCATATTAGACTGTGGCAAGTTGACCCACACTTACGGTATCACCCTCAGGCCCTGGCAAGACGCTTTGGCAAACATGCTCCAGCTTTCGTTGACTGAGAGCGCAAACGACGCAAAGGGAAGACAATGAAGGGGATCATTCTAGCAGGCGGGTCTGGCACGCGATTACACCCAATCACGCATTCGGTATCCAAGCAGATGCTGCCAGTCTACGACAAGCCAATGATCTACTACCCGCTCAGCACACTCATGTTAGCTGGCATTCAAGACATCCTCATCATTACAACACCCCAAGATGCAGCAGCATTTGAACACCTCCTGTCTGATGGCAGCCAATGGGGTTTGAACATTCAATATGCTCAGCAGCCCAGCCCAGATGGATTGGCCCAAGCCTTCATCATTGGTAAGGATTTCATCGGCACAGACTCTTGCGCTCTCGTACTCGGCGATAATATTTTTTATGGCCAAGGCCTCACAAACACCTTGAAGACGAACGCATCGCTCGAATCTGGCGCGAGCGTTTTTGGGTATCGCGTGCGCGATCCAGAACGGTATGGTGTGGTAGCATTCGATGCAAATGGCACCGCAACGTCGATCGAAGAGAAGCCCCCAGCCCCGAAGTCAAAGTGGGCTGTCACCGGGCTGTATTTTTACGACAATGACGTCATTGAAATTGCCAGAAATTTAAAACCCAGCCCGCGTGGTGAACTTGAGATTACCGACGTCAATCGTCATTACCTGGAGCGCGGCGACCTAAACGTAGTGTGTCTGAGTCGCGGTTTCGCATGGTTTGACACGGGAACATGCGACAGCCTCATAGATGCCGGAGCCTTTGTGCAAACCATTGAACGTCAGCAAGGGCAGCGCATTGGTGTCCCAGAAGAAATCGCGTTTGGGAATGGATGGATTAACGCCGACAAGCTTGTCGAACTTGGAACAGCACTGAAAAAAAGCGGGTACGGAGAATACCTTCTACAAATCGTAGACGACGCTAACGCGTAGCATCAGCTCTCGGTGCGGTCGGCATCACCCATCACCCTAAACAAAAGCGTCACGACGCAGACATTGAGACCAAGCGCCGCAAGCCACCACCCCTGCCATATACCAAAGCTTAGCAACCAAATCGCTGATGACGCCGTAATTGTCCCGGCCGCGACAGCAAGGGCTTGCCGGTTTGGTGCACGTCGTGCGATTTGACGAACAGATAGAATTGCGGCGGCTAAAAACAACACTACGCCAATCAAACCAAGCTCAAGCCATATTTGCAATAATCCGTTATGCGGGTGCATAAAAGATGTTCGGCCTGCAGCATCCGGCATCAATCCAGCAGCCTCACCGATAAACCGAGACGCATCAAAGCCATATCCGAGCAAGATATTCTCGCTGATCAATTCGCTCACACGCCCCCAAATGGCGATCCGATAGCCCCAATTCGGATGGACGTTCTCCGTGAACCAGATATGAAAATCTGCTTCTGATGCCAGGTAAGCAACAACAGGCCAACACAAAGCGCCCAAGCCAATCACGCTCGTAACGAGAAAAAAGGCAGGGGTACGCCAACGCAAAACCAACAAAGAAGACAACAAGCCTGCCGCGAGAGCGACCGGAACTGCGTCCATCCGGTAGGTTGCCGTCAAGACAAGACCAGCAGCCAAAAAAAGTGCGGGAATACGCCACGACTGTGTTTTTAGATGCAAGAGGGCGGCAACAAAAAACGACAAACCGGACAACAACACCAATCCGCCATTCATAACATTCAGAAGGCTATCCGTCGCTTGCCCATCGCGCACTAGACCGACCAAAAAACCATCAGTGAGCCGCTCTATTAGCAACACCGCTAATAAACCGAGCACGGCATAAATGATGGGCATGACCAATTTCGCTAGTTTGTCCCTAGGCGTTTTCTCAATACCCACGCATACAACATATGCCAGCCCAATAACGATGACCGCCTTCACCCATGCCATTGTGGAGACGTGTGGCGCCCACATAAAAGAAGCCAACGTCCATATGAAAATCGCGCAAAAGATGAACCCAGAGTTGGTTCGCAACGTTGCGGGGATCAAGTCATATCGTTTGGTGTCGCGCCCTAAAAACGCGGCCATAGCACTGAGAGCAAGCACAACGACTGTCGCATCTTTGAACCACGCCACCAACGGCACAAACATAAGTGCGATTAAGACCAAGAACTGTACGTGTTTCACATTAGCCCTTCAGGCAATCTTGAAAGATTTGGTGGAGCGTCACCGCAGCGACAGACGTATCGTACTTCTCCAGCGCCTCTTCGTGAGCTCTCATCCCTAACTTTTGTGCAAGGGCATGGTCTTCGTAAAGCTGCATCAATCGATCATACCAATCTTGTTCCGTTTGGCATTGAAACCCGGTTTGACCATCAGTCACTAAATCATGCGCAATACCGACAGGCGAGGCCAACGAAGGTTTACCCGCTGCCATATACTGGATGATCTTGTATCCACTTTTGCCGCGATTCCATTCTGTGTCTTCTAATGGACAGAGTCCGACGGTAATCTCTGAAAAGAACTCAACCTCTCCAGACTCACTCCAAGACAGTCGCTTGGCTTCAATACCTTGCAAATCTGCATCACCAACGCCCATCAACACACATCTTGATCCTGTTTCCGACAGGAATTTTTTGAGAGGCCCAACTATCATCGGCAAAGATTGTTGCGCTGTTACCGGTGTACCAATCCACCCCACAGTAAATTTCGCATCTCTGGACTTCGCAACCTTGTAGCGGGCTACATCGACTGCACTCGGAACTTCGTAAATGTTATTCACGCCTGCTAATTTTGCGAAATGCGCCAGCGTTTTATTGCCCACGACGACAGCCTGCGCATGGCGCATAAGGGATTCTGTTTTGTCTTTATAGACGGAGCGAACGAGGCCTGATCCGGAATTTTTGTAGTAAAGATGATGCGCGTCATCAAAATCAATAACGACCGGTTTGCGGGCCAGAAGCAGCTTTTCTAACCCAAAGGGTAGAAAAGGCAGAACTTCTCTTTGCAACCAAATAATGTCCGCGTCGTTGTGGGCCAAGAGCGTCCACAACCGATTAATGAAAGCAGCGGCAACCGTCGCCGGAGACCGCGCTCCATCAGCATAGAACCGCGCAAGATATTCGCGCGGCAACAAGGGTTGGACTGCGACTTGCATCCCCATACGTTCCAAATGCGGCACATACTGGAGGAACCTAACCCGACTACTCGCGCCCATTCGGTCATATCGGGTTAAGGCTAGAATGCTGGCCGTCATAAAGGAGCGATCAATGCTAGGTTTTGGGTCCGCGTCCAGGCTTCGGAAGAGCAGTCCCGGTGAATAAATTAAGCGCTAAAAGTCTATAGGCTCGAAGCACACCACCTAGACCAACTACGCCTTTACCCAGCATAGCTTGCAACATCCGAACTGGAAACTCGATCGCTACACAAACCGCAGCCAAAGAGACCTTACCAAGGTTTCCGAAATGCAGATTGGCATACGTCACCCGGCTTCGAATATGGAGCGCAAGGGAGACCCCTGTGTTTTGGGAACTGGAAACGCGACCGATGTGGGTTACCCATACGTCCTTAAGGTAGCGGCTTTGGTACCCTAGACCATAGACACGCGAAGATAAGTCAGCGTCTTCGTAATAGAGAAAGAGCCGCTCATCAAAGCCGTTGATCTCCTCAAAGACAGAACGCCGAATCATGAGTGCAGCCCCCATAACCTGCCCGACAGCCCGACTTTGCCCGTGCTCTTGCAGCGACAGATAGGGATAGCCGCCGACACCGCCCGTACGATGCCAGCCTATCGTCCTGAGCATCAGGTCGGTCAATGACGGCAATCGAGAGCAAGAGGGGACGACAACACCGGTAGAGTCTCGAATTTCCGGCCCAACGATTCCAACATTTATGTTCTGCGGGTCATTTAGGAACGTGACCATGGGCGCAAGCGAGCCCTCATCAACGACCGCGTCTGGGTTTAAGAAGTAGATCGCAGGAGAGTTTCCTCGTGAAGCACCCAGGTTACAGGCGGCCCCAAAACCTATATTAGCCGCGTTCGTCACGATATCGACTTTACCGACGGCTTGAACGTCTGAGCCGAAAGTTGGTGATTCATCACCGTTGTTAATCACGAACACTCGGGCGTCTAGATTACCTTTACGCGCAGCATCAAACACCGCCCTCACGCATTTGACAGTGTGGGCAGCAGATTTATAGTTTACGATAACAACGTCGACGTCCGTCATTTTGGTCCTTGGGCGTATCATGGGCGATCAATGCCGTACCTAATCAACACAATAAATGATGAATGCGCAAATGAGTGCTGAGAAAAAGCCACGCGTCTGTGTCGCCATCATTAGTTACAATTCTAAAGCGACGCTGGCGCGCTGCCTTGCGGCCCTAGACGCGCAGACATACACAGATTTCTCCGTTTTGTTGATTGATAATGCATCAGATCAAAAACCAACGGGTTTACTTTCTGACCTTTCAGCCCCTGTCACTTACATGGAGATGGATGAAAACTTAGGGTTTTCACCCGCTATGAGCATCGCCCTGAAGGCGACAGACAGTGAATTCTTAGTCGCCCTCAACCCCGACGCATTCCCCAAGCCAGACTGGCTGAGTGAATTGGTCGCTTCTGCAGACAAATACCAAGATTTTGCAGCATTTGGGTCTCTCCAGATCAGCGCTGCAAACCCCAAAATTATTGATGGCTTCGGAGACAGCTTACTAGCCTGGGGGCCAGCCTGGCGCGGCCAAACACCGCCCCAAGACAGCAACACCGCTGACTTATACGAAAGCTTCGGTGTTTGCGCCGCGGCAGCCTTATATCGTGCGGATACGTTGCGTCAGATCGGAGGATTCGATGATCGCTTCTTCTGTTTTTATGAGGATGTCGACGTATCTTTCCGTCTACGCCTTTCGGGTCATAAATGCGGCGTTGTAAAATCGGCGATTGTCGATCATGTCGGTGGCGCAAGTTTCGAAGGAAAGACTGATTTCGCGCAGTACTTAATGGCCCGCAATCAATGGTGGCTTCTTATTAAAAACATGCCCGCCGCCTTGCTTGTTCTGATTCTTCCCGGTTTTACGGTGATGCAACTCTACGCGTTTATCAAAAATCCAAACTCGGCTCGCATGAAGGGACTGCGAGAAGGATTAGATCGGACATCAGAAATTTTTAAGTCACGACGGGACGTGCAGGGCACTCGAACGCTCTCGGTATCTGCGCTAAGGCATATGCTTGCCTGGAACCCCAGCGATTTCCGAGATCGGGTGAGCCGGGTCACGCCCGTTGATCGGCAGGATTAGCGGATCACGCGGCCCCACGGTCGATTGAGACCTGAGATACATTCAGCCCAACCAGTCCGTGACGGGCCGAGCTTGAAATCACATCAAAAATAACCGCGTCATGCATCCAGTGGCGTTGCTTGTGATCTTCCATGGAGCCGTCCGCAATGGCGACCGTCAAAGCATACGAGCCTGTGGCCAAAGCTGGCCATTGGAAACGAAAACGAGCCGAGACATATTCATTGGGAGCAATAGAAACAGTTGGCCCTTTATCAACAGAGGTATTTTCGCCCAACAAATTCTGACCGAGTCGATCTTTGATATAGAATCCAAATATCGGTTGCTCAACCGCCTCTTCCGCATGAACCACAATACGTAGATCGACGTCCTGGCCGTCGGCCACTTTCGTCAATCGCTTGCCGGTGCTGCTATCCCATAGCCCCGCATCGACGATGCTCGCTCCGCCACTGCCAAAGTGATTGGCATCGCGATTAAACGGCGAGCAGGTCGTGAAGCCGGGCGGAATAAAGGTATTGGTGGCCTCGTCGCTAAGCACTGTCGTTTTGCCGCCGGGAACAAAATCGACGTTCTTCGCAGAAGGCGGCGCTCTTTCGTCCAACACCGGCTCAGAGTCTGGCACGGCTGTCATTTGCTCAGGCTCGCGGAACAGAGACTCGACGTACTGTTCGCAAATGCGGCCAGCGTCACCCTCAGCCCGAACACGACCGTGGTCGAGCCAAAGAGCGCGGTCACATAAGCCAGCGACAGCACCAAGATCATGACTGACAAAAAGAATCGAGCCACGCTCTTTAAAGTCGCTCAAGAACCGCATGCATTTTTGAGTAAACCGAGCGTCACCGACCGAAAGAGCTTCATCAATAATAAGGACATCAGCATCAACATGGGCCGCAACTGAAAACGCGAGACGCATGTACATACCGCTTGAGTAAGTCTTAACCGGCCGGTCGATGAATTCCTCAAGCTCTGAAAACGCAATGATATCTTGAAGCCGGTCATCGAGCTGAGAGCGGCTAAGACCAAGAATAGTGCCGTTCAGATAGATATTCTCTCGACCCGTAAAGTCAGGCTCGAAGCCAGCACCCAACTCAAGCAAAGCAGCCACGCGCCCTCTAACGGTAACCTCTCCAGATGTCGGGGTGACCGTGCCCGTGATGATTTGAAGAAGTGTAGACTTGCCGGCGCCATTGTCCCCAATTATGCCGACCGTTTCCCCACGTTTTACGCCGAACGAGACCACACGCAACGCGTCGAAACTAGGATAAGTCCGCCAGGGAAAGAGAAGGTGCAGCAAGCGTTGGGCTGAGCGGCGATAAAGCGTATACGCCTTAGAGACAGAGACTGCCGTTATGACGTTACCAGACGAAGAAAGCCCATCCTGGGCGTCAGAGCCTCGATCAAAGGACATCAGCGAAGCCCTTACGCGCGTAGCGGAAGAACGCCAAACCCAGAGATGCGACCAGCCAAGCGATTCCTGTGTAAATCGCTAGACCTGCCCAATCCGGCTGTTGCCCATCTAAAACAATGCGCCGCATCTGTAGAACAATAAAGGTCACGGGGTTGAGCATAATCAGCTTCTGCAGGCCCGGCCCAAGTCGATCAATCGAGTATAAAATGGGTGACAGAAACAAAACGCCAGTCATCAGCAGACCAACAATGTGCTGAATGTCACGGAAATACACGCCTATAGAAGACAGCAGCCAGCCAACACCCGTCATCAGCAAAATAAAGGGCGCTAGTACAATGGGGATCCACAGAGCCGTTAACGGAATTTGTCCGTCAATCACAATCAACGCCACAAGCAACACACTGGTGCTGATTAGTGCATGAAAGACGGCACTTCCAACAACAACAGGAGGTAGTATCTCCAACGGGAAAACAGACTTCTTTACGAGGTTGGTATATTCGACAATGGCACCAGGGGCTCCACCCATCACATCGGCCATCAGCCAAAACACAATTAGTCCCGAAAAAAGAAAGAGACCGAAGGACGTGGTGTCACCGCCGTCTTCAACACCTGATAGTCGACTTTGCAAAATCACTCCAAAGACAAAGGTGTAAATTATCAAAGTGAACAAAGGCACGATTATAGTCCAAAGCAGACCTAATGCATTGAGACGGTAGCGCCGCGCAATCGCACGGTCTAGAAATTGCTGAAAGACCAATCGATGCCTGATAAGAACCACAGTCGGCAACAAGATATCAAGAAGCCGACCGGACAGAGGTGAGTAAGCACTGCGCAATGTCATTGGCCAACCCACACTAGCTCACACCCCTTTCTTCACACGATCAATAACATCGCGAATTGTGGCCGTTTCGTTTGGCTCTGTTATGCCAAGGGTTCGTTGAACAGCTTCAGAGACGATAGTCATCCGTCGCTGCACCTCCATCGCGGTTATGACAGCATCAAGTTTAGCCTGTTCTTTATCCGTTATGCCGCCCGTCGTAGGCACGGTGTTGCTTCCATCTGTCTTATAATAGTAGTCACCGATTCTTGTGCTCACGAGGGAGAAGTCTGAGGTGTAACGGGCACACAACCGCAACAACCAATCGTAATCTTCTTGCATTGTCATGGTCGCGTCGAAGAGGATCGGATCGTTCGCCATCTGCTGCCGATCTATAACGTAGCTATGCAGCGGGCAAAAATTGTTGCGCAGCAGATCGATTAAGCCGGACCCACGATAGCCTGGAACAATTTCTTCAGTCGCGTAAAGGTAGCGCTCGTACACATCGAGCCGCATGATACGGACGGCAGCAAAAGCAATCGCTGCCGCGCTGTCTTTGAGACACGATACAAGCAACTCGTAAGCTTCGGGATACAAGACATCATCGTAATCCAAGAAGGCGAGGTAACGCCCCTCTGCAGATTGCAAACCTAGATTAAGAAGCTCAGACCGCGCGTCCTCAGGCTCTGTCCGATCCCAGTTCACGACACTTAAAGTGACACCCTCTTCTTCATCAATCAAAGGCGCCAAAGCTTTGCGAACTTCATGAATGTCATTTTCAGAAAATCTTTGAGTTGCCAGAATGATATTGAGGGGCCGATAGCTCTGACCAATAAGTGAGAACACGCACCGCTTTAACTCTACTAAGCGGCTAACGTCGTGAAATCGAACAACTGTATCAATTTGCCCTGACATACCGTTACCACCGCACTTCAGAGAAGCTAAACTGATTGTCGAAATCAGCGTGTCTTTTCCATTCTTCTGGAACGCTAACCACTTCGTCTTCCGGCGGTGGGAAGCCGAGCTCCCTCAGCTTATTTGTATACGTTGCTTCAAATTTCTCGTCACCCCAGCGGCGAGCCAAGATAACGCCAGAGGTGTATATCATGCGCACGACGCCAGTATCCTGTTGGCGGTTGCTCACTTCATGCAGGAAAAGTGCAAGTGGACATGTTCGCAACATGAATCCTTTGGCCCTAGCGCGCCAAGACAAGTCAACATCCTCACAGTACATGAAAAATGTCTCGTCAAATCCGCCAAGCTCTTCATACGCACATCTTGGGATAGCCAAGCACGCCCCAGACACCCATGGGGTCTCGAATGTAAACGGGTCGTGCGGCTTTGGGTGCTCACAAGGGAACTGGAGGGCTTCGACCAAAGTACGCCTATCATTCACGTCAATCATCTGAAGCATCGCCGTTATAGCAGAATAATGAAAAGCCCCGTCTGGGTTAGCTGCAATGTATACATCTGCACCTTTCTCAAATGCTTCTTTCATCAACCTATTGTGACCGGCACCAAATCCAACATTCCCCGCACTCGGAAGATGCGAAACGGAATCATTGTCTCGAGTGGCGTGTTCTGAAGAGTTGCCATTGTCGATGAGTAAAATCCGTGCCTTGCTTTCAAGGCCCGCCTGCTTCAGTGATCGTTGCGCACTTTTCACGATGCGCTGAATCTGCTTATCCGTGTTGTCGTACGTGACGACACCGACAAAGACCCTGGTCTCCGGATCGACCGGGTTATCGTAGCCGAGAGCGGTGTCTTGCAAATGTAGGCGCAGGCTGGCCGCAGGAGTGGGGATCGCCTCCGGATGACTGGCCCGGGCCGTCGGAAGGTCTGGCCCTGTGAGTGACAAATTCCGCTCGTACATGAACAGTTTAAGAGATTCGGGGTGTTCAATGGGAATAATCGCCGGGGTATGAGCCAGATGCGGCGGGTGCGCAATCTTAAGCCATTTGAAGCCAGCCTTCTCACAAACGTAGAAATAGAGGCGTTCGATGGCGTGTGCCAAGGTTTCATCGATCTGATTCTGCTCTTCGGCAAAATCTGAGAACGTCAAATGAAGTTCAAGCAGCGGCTTCAAAGCCGCCGTGCGCGCCCAAAACATAGAGCCTGACGGAAAATCCAGAACGTCCTTGTCGGAGCGCAGGGTAATGCCCATGCGCTTGCCGAGGGCCTTAGCCAATTTGAAATTGCCGCCCCAATTGATCCAATGACGCACTGGCTCAAAATGCTGGGCCGCGATGATACCAAGGTCAGGTGTTCGTCCATAGGCCTCGAAGACGCTGTGCACGATCTCTTCCGAGCCAAGCAGAGTCTCCAAAAGATAGCCGCGCCAATTGGCGAGCACGTCAGCATGATCTGACCACTTGGAATGGAGATGAAGAACAAAATCGTACTTGTCGTATATATCCTTGAAGCCAACAAGCTTGGGCGCGATATCACGACCGCGATTTTCTGTTACACGGACCTCTACTTTGCCCACACCCCAAACTTTACCTACCCCCCAGCCGTGAAAAAATCCTTCAATGATTGATTTTTTTTCCGGAGAATCTGTCGTGATAAAGACGTCAAACGGCCATGGTATGTTCTTAAAGTACCGCTGAAACTCCGGCGTCATTTGTTCGTAGTACATGTGAACAATGACGGCGAGGCGCGGTGGTGCAGGAACCGGGTTAAAACTGAACGGCACCGCCACGCTGTAATCATTCTCGATAGGCCGGGCGACTTCCCACGGCACCGCTTTTTTCGGCCGCCACTTCCCTGGACGTTTAGGGGAAGCCTTCCTCTTTTTGGTGCGCGTGACTTCCCAGTCCCGATAAACCGCCGTGCGGCCGAGAACCGGCCTAGTCAGTTTGTACACGCCATCTGCAATGCGCCTTTTCGCTGCGTCCGGAATGGGCGTCAATCGATAGAGTGTTTTCACGCCCTGCGCGACAGCCCGGCCGGACGTGCCCAAAACGACTTGTGGTATGCGCCGGAAAGACCGAATAGGCGCCGTAATACGCCAGCTAGTAGAGTTCCTTAGTGACCTGATGACATGTTCTCGGCCCTCTAGTTCGAGTTCCAGAGCAGCGCGCCAGACCTTCTGCGCATCAAGCATTTCCAAAGCGTCTTGGTGCTCTTTCCGTGCTTTTTGATAACGCTCGTCAGCTAGATTCTCCGCAGCGGCAACTTTCTCAGTCAGCTCGACCTCAACAGCATAGGCCCGAGCCGCCTCGGCTTTGGCCTCATCAAGTTGGGCGGCCAATTGGTCCGCCATGTGCGATTGGGTTCTGGTGGCCTCATACGCCGCCTTAAACGCTGACCCAAGACGGCTGTAGGCCTGCCTGATTTCAATAGTCGCGTCCGTGTTTGCGGAGGCTGCAAAAAACTCTGCGATACCTTCCGGCAACTTATCGCCATAGCCCAACACACCAAGACCATGGCCGTGCAAAAACTCGAAAGACGGAAATTTATCTTTTAGCTCGGCCCAGAGTTTGAAAACACCAAATCCCTGTTCCCTGACATTGGTGTCGTGAAACAGCACCACGGCTCTGTCAGAAAGTTTGGGGCGCCAGGTCTCATAGTCATGCACCGCGTCATCATAAAAATGACGACCATCGATGTGCAGAAGATCAACAGAACCATCTTCGAAATGCTCAACCGCTTCATCGAACGAGGCACGAACCAGGCGAGAGAACGACGCATAATGCGCTTCGTTGTGCGACGACACGCGCTTATAGATGTCTTCGTCATAGTGACCAGCGTGCTCATCGCCCTGCCAGTGGTCAACGGCGTAGCACTGCGTTTCCAGCTTCATCGCCTTCACGGCCTGACAAAACGCGAAATAGGAATAGCCGCCGTGGGTCCCTAACTCGACAAGGGAGCGAGGCTTTAAGGCTTCAATGAGCCAAAAGGCGAAAGGGCCGTGATCAAGCCAGGCGGATTGTTCCAAATATCCTGGAGACCAAAATGACATCGGCGAGAGATAGGTCGCAAAGCGCGCACGGCTGGCAGCGAGACTGTCTGGCGTGACCTGCCCCTCGCCCGACATACGGGCCTCTGCTTCGCCGTCAGCAGCCATACTCACACCTTCTCAACACCAAACCGGCACCGTGACTGAGGCCGGAAACCAGCGTTATAAGCCATTTTAAGCCTAAATATACGGCAATTTCCGGCTTTTGGTTACGAGGCATTGTTGCCGGCCTGGACTTCTGTGTAGAGCGCCCGATGCGCGGCCTGAACAGTGGCAGACGTAAACTCGTCCAGAACCTTCTGTCGAGCCGCCCTTCCCCATTGCTCCCGCTCCATGGGGTGAGTTGCTAACCACTCCATAGCATCAGCAAGCTTTTCGGCATCATTTGAGGGAACCAGAAGGCCCGTTTCACCTTGAATGACGACTTCTCGGTTTCCAGGGACGTCCGTGGCCAGCAAAGGACGCTTCAAAACGGCCCCCTCCAGCAGGGCCCTTGGCAGGCCCTCACCACCCAGCGCCGGGTGGAGCACAACGTGGCTCTCAGAGATCACCGTCTCTACGTCATCAATCTGCCCCCTAAACGTAACGCCGGGCACGAGCGCCCATTGCTTAGTCTCACTCTCGGGAATAGACGAGGGATTGCCCGGATCAGCCGCACCGCAAACTACCAGCTCGGTGTCCACCCCACGTTGCTGCAACAGAACATGGGCAGCGACGGCGACCTGAATGCCTTTCATCTTGAGCAGACGCGCCAAGATGACGAACCGGACCGGAGGGCTTGGCGGCTCCGGCTCGGGCCTAAATAGAGCGACATCGATCCCGGACCCCCGGATTAACCGCACCTGATCTGCATTCAGCCCGATGCGCATCGTCACATAGCTCGCATCGTCGGCATTTTGCAAAATGACCCGCCCACCATTGAGCCTGGCGGAAAGTTTAAGGACAAGCCGACACCCCCATTGAACCATCCGAGCCATAAGAGACCGCGCATGAAACACGAAGCCAAATCCATTGATGGAGTTGAGAACCCTTGCCTTGCAACCCAATGCCGCGATCGACCCCACGATCGCAGGCTTGAGAGAAATATTGTGAACCACCGAAGGCTTAACCCGTGCCATCACCGCCATCACACGGAACACGTCAGGAACGACGGAGAACAACGCCCCAAGGATGGAACCGGGCCGTTCCCAGGACAACGGAATAATCGTGATGCCGGTTTGATCTTCAGCCTGAAGATTGGAACAACGAGCAGCCACGTACACATCGAAACCTGCCTCAGACGCGGCAGCGACCAGATCCATTTTGTGGGAGGCGAAGTAGTAAAACTCCGTAACCAGAAAGAGAATCCGAGGTCTTGGGGGCTGGGTTGAGTCCATATCGCTCTTACAAAGGCTAACATACAAGGACACCAAACTGACTGCGGTTTGGCTTAATCTCAATCATAGAGCAGCTTCGTCATTTGCATAACATTGAGATCGGCTTCGTAGTATTTGGCAATTACACCCTCACTCGAATGGCGAGGCTGCCTCCGGATTAGTAAAGAGATTCGCCAATCAGCTTTTCATTGAACGCATGGCATCTTTGTCTAAGTTAAACTTATGAGGCAAATTTTTGATAATATCGTGATGTCAGCATACAACGCCTATGCCCGAAAAGATCACGCCACTCAAGCAGAGCAAGCCCTCCAAGCTCTCGCCCTCGATCCGCAATCTCCTCTCGCTTGTATTTTGTATTTTCTCTCGAGTTGGGAAAGGGGGGCGTTTGACGGCGCATCAGATTTTATTCGGGGTCACGCCTCGAAGTACGGCGCACCAGGCCATGTATTACTCTGCCTCGTCGTAGCATTGATGCATCAAGACGAGATGCATGAAAAAACTTTCCAGTATGCGTCCCGATGGTTTAACAGCCTTCCGCCTGACGATTTGCGCAAGAGCGCATATGACGCATCAAAATCTGAACTGCGCATACTGCGTTCAATGCCGCTGGCTTCGCGCAGCGTCACGGTCGGCCCCATCATATCTGAGCTCTTCGGACCAATCGGCCCCGTAAAGTCAATGAACCACTACGAAATGTGCCGTCGTTGGGCACAGCCATCCTACCATATCGTGCGCGATATATCGGTACTTCCGGACGCCTGGTACCTATACGATGACCAACATATCTTTCTCGAAGAGACACATGCGCGACCCCAAAAACTGAATGAACTACGATTGTTCGTTCCCCCGACTTCAGCAACAGTGCTTGCTCGCACAGAAAAAACAACGCTGGTTAATGTACCAAATCACCAGAAAATTATCGAAGAACGATGCCTGTTGCTTGGGAGTAACAGCAACTATTTTTATTGGCTGGTAACCCACCTCGCCCGACTCAAATCTATAGAGGGCGCTTTCGATATGAGAGACATTCCCATACTGGTTGATGAGAATTTACCACCGACATATTTTGACGCCCTTCAGCAATTGGGGGTCGAAGACAAAAACATAATCAAATGCGCACCCGAGACATCGGTTTACTGCAAAGAATTAATTGTCCCGACGCTCCTAAATTCAGTCGACGTCCTACATCCCGCTGGCATCAAATGGCTACGCGATACGTTTGGGCCTACAGAGCGCGACACGTCCTATCCTTCACGAGCCTTTGTTTCTAGATCCAAAACGCATCGGCGTCCTTTCGTGAATGAGGGTGAAGTCTACGCGCGGTTAGAAGAACTCGGCTTTGTTAAGGTAACACCCGACACGATGAGCTTCGCGGAGCAAAACGCTGTTTTTCAGAACGCGGATATCGTCATTGGCCCTTTCGGTACATGCTTGACCACTACGATGTTTGCGCCCGAAAGCTGCACCATATTTAAAATTATTGATGCGACCTCGATACCAGTTCATCGCTTTATCGAAAACCTCGCCCTGCAAATTGGACAAAATTTCCATTGCGTCATAATCGAAAATCTAAACGCCGAAGCAACAGAAATGAGTTCAGCGCTATATAAATTCGAGATTGATCCAGACCGCCTAATACAGCAATTGCTGCCTCACCTTTAGCCATACCAAGGCCATCGAACAACCTCAAACGGAAGCATGACCGCCCGCAGTCATAGTTACACGTCAGTAGTTGGCTTTAAGACGAGAACCCGCGAATTTACGGTCTGAGAGCAGGAAATAAGCGATCACACGCTTCCTGCGAGCGCCACGTCGAGCTAGAACGCACCAATGAAGTCCAATAGCTACGATGCAATTATTCTTGGTGCGGGCGGTGCAGGCCTAATGGCTGCGGCGACAGCCGGACAGGCTGGAGCGCGCGTCCTCGTCATTGATCATGCAGACGAGCCCGGGAAGAAAATAATAATCTCAGGCGGTGGCCGGTGTAATTTCACCAATATGGGCGCTACACCTGAGTGCTTTCTGTCCGACAATCCGCATTTCGCCAAGTCTGCGCTCAGCCGCTACACCCAGTGGGACTTCCTCGCGCTCGTCGAACGCTACGGCATCGCCTGGCATGAAAAAACATTAGGCCAACTTTTTTGCGACAGCTCCGCGCGACAAATCGTAGATATGCTGCTCGAAGAATGTGGCTGCGGCGCTGTGGAGATCAGACTTTCCACGGGCACTGGTGAGATCAACCACAACGACGGACAGTTCCGGGTTGGAACCGCAACAGCACCACACCTTGTTATCGCGACGGGTGGCCCATCAATCCCCAAGATGGGCGCGACGGGTCGGGCCTACGAGATCGCCAAGCAATTTGGCATTGATATCGTAACGCCGCGTCCGGCGCTCGTGCCCCTGACCCTCGGTTCGGACGAGACGATGTTCCGAGAAATTTCAGGGGTGGCCTGCCCAGCACTAGCAACGGTGGGGGACACATCCTTCGAAGAGGCCGTGCTGTTCACACACAAGGGGTTATCAGGCCCCGCCATTCTCCAAATATCGTCTTATTGGAGACCCGGACAGGCGGTCTCTCTCAGGCTGGTCGACGATGCCGTCACCAAATTGCGCGCCGCAAAACAAAAAATGCCGCGCGCCCATCTCAAAGCAGCCCTGACCGAGCTTGTGCCAAACCGATTGGCGGAGGTGCTCACCACCCGCATCGGCATCTCGAAAGAACTCGGTAATGTCTCAGACATCGCCCTAGACAAAGCGGCAGAGAATTTGTCCCAACTGACGTTCCGGCCGTCAGGAACAGAAGGGTTCGCCAAAGCTGAGGTCACGGCCGGCGGTATCAGTACGGCGGCGCTGTCCTCTAAAACCATGGAAGTGCGCAACGTTCCGGGGCTTTATGCGATCGGCGAAGCCGTCGACGTAACCGGATGGCTAGGCGGTTACAACTTTCAGTGGGCGTGGTCATCGGGCGTTGCCGCAGGGCAAGCGATCGCCGCTCAACTTGGCTAACCCTAAGAACTGGGCGAAAAACCGGAATCGCAGAGCCTAGGGGCTAGGGGCTAGGGGCTAGGGGCTAGGGGCTAGGGGCTAGGGAAATGTCGCTGGAATTTTTGGGGCCGTCCACTAACCAGTTGATCTGATTTAGTGAATTGGTGCGCCCGTAGGGATTCGAACCCCAAACCTCCTGATCCGTAATCAGGTGCTCTATCCAGTTGAGCTA
>Ga0055584_100002213_pt1 | contig 19257 bp, 8 predicted proteins | sample OSDHelmetaG_FD_58716 | JGI IMG/M metagenome (GOLD analysis project Ga0055584, IMG submission 58716) | Pelagic marine sediment microbial communities from the LTER site Helgoland, North Sea, for post-phytoplankton bloom and carbon turnover... | ecosystem: Environmental > Aquatic > Marine >... | reverse complement strand
GCGTAGACCCTTCTTTTGTTGCGGTTAGTGGGGCTACTGGTCAAACAACTTTAGTAGCTGGTGTAAACGGTAGACAAATTTCTGTTATGAGTTACACAATTGTTGTAGACGCAGCTTCTACTTTTCAGGTGTTTTCATCTGGGACTTCAAACACTGCAATAACCGGACCTATGGCGTTAGCTGCAAATGGCGGAATATCTGCTAACGATAACGAAGTAATCTATAGGACGCAAACTGGCGAGAGTTTAGTTGTAAATAACTCTGCCGGTAATTTTGCTGGACACGTAGCTTATAAAATAGGTTAATTAAATGCCAATCACCATACCTCAGTCTGTATTCGATAAATACTACGACGTAGTTGACTCTACCTTTAACATATTTGGAGTTACTTGTCAGTTAGTGTTTATAGAGAAGGTAGAAGAAATTTCTAATTCTTATGATAACATACCAGACAATAGGTCTGTAAATCCTCACCGCAGACCCGGAGGTGGGAACTATAGAAGAAACAATAAAGTTATAAAAGAGGTAGAAAAACTTGAAGATATAAAGATAAAAGTTTATTGGGATAGCAAAAATTGGACAAAGGTTGGCGGAAATATCATAGTGCCAGAAAATGGAATTCAAACTATTTTCTTTGCTACAGACTTGCCAAAGATAGTTAGAGCTAAAGAGCTAGTGGTACACAAAGACATAAAAGATTTAAAAGAAATGAGATTCAAAAGAGTCGGAGAGCCGTTTCCTATGGGTCTAAAACAAGACAGGTATTTTGGTTGTTTTTGGGACAGATCATGAAAATTATTGATGCTTTTAAAAAAATAAATAAAGCAGTAATATCTTCTTTAAATGAGATTATATCTAAAAGAAAAAACACTGCTAGATATAAACTATCAAGATCTATTAATGGTTGGATTAGGTCTAGTCCAGAAATAGAAAGCTTGTTGGCCGATGGGTTTCCTAATTCGCTATCCGCTCAATTTGGATTAAGACAAGGCTCCGCAGAACAAGCTGTAGAAGACATAGTAAGTGCTATTGTGAGTTCTATACAAATTGAATTTAAAAAAATAGATAAAAACTTTACAGGGGGCGTAGAATTTACATGCCAACCTACAACGTTCTCTGACATACTAGGACTATCTTCTGGACATATTTTGACAGAGAAAGGAACAGATCTACACTGGCTTGATTGGCTTTTGACGCAGGGAGATAAAGTCATCGTAGTCGGGTATAGATACCAAGCAGCTTCCGCAGGTAGGTCTGGTGGAGGTAGAATGATTCCAAGAGGTGTTTTTAGAGTTCCTCCTAAATTTTCTGGCAGTATTAACGACAACTTTATAACTAGGGCGCTGTCTGGGAAAGAACAGGAAATATCTAATATACTAACAGGGGTTTTTAAATGAGCTTTCAGAAACTTAAAGGCATCTCTGATGTATTTGAATACACCCTAAATAACGATATTCAAGATAATTTAGTTGAATACTTTGACTGGGCATTACTAGACGTTGGCAACTATTTTAATGTATCCCTATCAGAGCTTTCTCCAAACGGAGAAGATTACAGTAAACTTAGATTGTCTTCAAACGACCAGTACGACAAGGGTCAGGTCTGGGAAGGTTTTAGAAAAAATTGGGTTTGGCAAAGCGGGGTTGATTATACTCCAGAGCCAGTTGTAGGCTCTAACAACGAAAAACCGGGTATCTCTGGAGTTTACGTAGATGACACATTTCATCCTAGTACTTCGACTGGGACATATGCCCACACGATAGACCATCATAATGGAAGAATAATATTTGATTCTGCTATACCGACAAGCTCTAAAGTTCAAGCTGAATATAGTTATAAGTGGATAAACGTAGTCTATGCCAATAGTGTTCCTTGGCTTAGAGAGCTTCAAGTAAGGACAGATGAGCCTACTAGCAGCTTTTTTGACGTAGACAAAGGTTCTTGGGATATTCCTCCAGAGTCTAGATTACAGCTTCCGGCCATAGCAATAGAAGTTGTAGCAAAAAGAACGTTAAAACCTTACCAGTTAGGAGGAGGGCAGTGGGTCTACACAGATGTTTTATTCCACTGCATAGCAGAAGACGAGATAACAAGAAACAAATTAGTAGACATAGTTTCTATGCAAAGCGACAAAACAATTGAAATATTTGACAGTAATGCTATAAATCAGGCGGGGGACTATCCTCTGGATTACAACGGAGTTCCAGTTCCTAGCGCTTTGAGGTATCCAGATTTAGTAGAAAGACACTCAGGAGGGAGCTTTAGACTCACTAAAGCTGTTGTTCAGGACATGATAATGGTAGATTCTGATATCTTCGGGGGCGTAATTAGGTTTACAGCCGAGGGTATCAAAAATAATATTTAATTTTGTGTATAATAATATAGAAATATTTCTTTTTAAAGGAGAGACTCACAATGTCCAGTAACAATAGAATTTTATATTCAGCTCAAGTTCCTTCAATCGTTGGGATGGGTTATGAAAACATCGCTCACTCTGGCATGGTTCATGGTGTACAAAGCGTTGGTATTAACAGTAACTTTAACCTAGAGCAAGCTTATGAGCTTGGTCAGATCGAGATTTTTGAGAATATCGAGGGAACACCAGAAATTGAAGTAACCTTAGAAAAGGTTATTGACGGCTATCCACTTATCTACTTGCTCGCCTCCACTGGAGTTACTGACACCAGCGCTAGCGGTCTAGTGGCTAGATCTAAGGCTAGATGCGACTTTAGACTGGGTATCTTTGGAGAAGAGTTTAACAATGTTGCTAGCGCCACGGACAACTCTGGTGGTGCAGAGGTCGAAGTGTACTGCTCAGGTATGTATATCGGAAGCGTTAGCTACACTCTTCCTGTGGACGGAAACGCTACAGAATCTGTAACCTTGGCCGGAAATAATAAAGAGTGGTTGACCGGATCTAACGTTATGATTAGTGGAAACGCTGTTGATCCATTTGACGGGTCCGATACACCTCTTGCTAACGGAGTGGTCGGCGCTCCTAGTGGTGGTATTCAAAGACGTGAAGACGTTATGATTAAATACTCCATTCTTCCTCAAGGTATTTACGGGGTCAATGGAACCGGCGTTGGAAACGGTTTTAATAATACCACAAAAGAGAACAGAGTCCACCTCCAGAGCATGTCTATTAGTACTGACTTTAGTAGAGAAGATGTTTCTGAACTTGGAAAGAAAACCCCTTACTACCGCCCTGCTGGATTCCCTATTGAGGTTAGCTGCGAAATCGAAGCTATCTCGACTTCTGGTGACTTCGTAGCAGCCTTTGAAGAAGGAGACCCTTCTCTTCATGGAACTGTTGCTTCTGGAAACAACACCGGAGAGGAAATCATTTACGTTGTACTTCGCGGAGGAATCGTATTCGATCTGGGCGCAAAGAACAGACTCTCCTCTGTTTCATACGGTGGTGGAGACGCTACCGGAGGAAACGTAACCAATAGCTTTAGTTACTCTAACTTTAATGACCTTGACGTGAAGCAGATTGGTCACAATGATACTGGTGTTATGGGATATAACAACACAAGTACTAACGTATTCGGAACATAAGACTAAAACACCGTCACTTAGCGATAGCTTTATTAGGATAGCGAGTAAGGTGACTAGGAAAGGATAATATGAACATACATACTCCCGTCTTGAGGTTTCTTAATGGAACAGCATGAACGGGAGTATTTTGTATCTAGGATAAGGTCTGGGTGTTATCATGTGAAATATAGGGGCGCAAAACTTAAAATTGTAACCCCCACTATAGAGCAAGAGTTTGACATAAATCAAATCTACGAAGACTCCTTTGTTTCTTCTGTAGACAAAGGTCTTATGACAGAGAAAGAGATGTTAGGATGGATGATAGAAAGAAAACTATGGAAAGAGGAGGAAGAAAAAAAGATAGAGGGTTTAAAAAAAGATATAGAAAAGTGTAAACTTGGAATATACGAAGCAGTAAATGACTTCAAATTAGTCCAAAGATTAAAAGTTTATGCTAGAGCAGGAGAAAGACAGCTAGAGGAACTTGTTTCTAAAAAAAGAAAGTATTTTAGCAACACTTGCGAAGGGGTTGCGAATATAGACAGAATTCATGCTTTTCTTAGAATTTGCTGCTACAACGGTTCTGACCTTTGTGACTTTGATGTGGTTCCTATAGAATACGTATGTAGTGAGTATTTTTCTATGACCCTGAGCGAGTCTCAGATAAGAGAAATTTGCAGGAACGATCCTTGGAAATCTCTTTGGTTAATGAATGACACTGGTTGCTATTCACTGTTTTCTAATTCTGACAGAGAATTATCTATAGATCAGAAAAGCGTTCTTGTTTGGTCTCGAATGTACGATAACGTTCAAGAGTCTTTAGATTGCCCTCCTGATGATATTATAGACGACGACGACATGTTAGACGGATGGTTTATTTCACAAAGACAAAAAAGAGAAGAAGAGAAAAAGGAGAAAGATATGGATAACACATTAAACCCCAAGGTCGCTAACTCGGAAGAAGTTTTCATTCCAGTAAACTCAGAAAGAGATCATAAAAGGGTTAACGAGATGAATTCTAAGACCTCTCAGATGATCAAAAAACAAAGAGCAGCACAAATCAAAGCTCAAGGAAGTGTTCTACAGCATGACCTCAAAGACGAGAGAATGAGACTAACAAGAGAAACTAACGCTGCCCACAAAGGAAAGTTTAAAAAATAATGGACGAATACAACAATCTGATTAGGCAACATTCGGAATATAAAAAAGTTAAAGAGGATAAATACAAATGTGAATCTAAAGATAGATTATCTAAGATTTTGAAAAAAAAAGTACAAACGACCATGATAGGAGCTTTAAGCTCTATAGAAAAGCACTTTGGTTTTCTATGGACCAGCGAAGGAGAGTTGACACCAGAACAAAAGGTGATGTACGAAATATATCAAAGTGTCAGAGAGGAGGTTCTAGATAAAGGAAATTCTCAAGCTAGAAACGTGGACGCAGAATTAAATCAGTACGATGTTAAATGGTTAAGATATACATCTAAAATCCCAGTGGTTATCAAAAAGGAAGGAAACGATGAATAATAAAAAAGAACTAGTAGTAGAGCTTGCAAGTGGAAAAAAGGTCAACATATACGTTACGACCCCCACGGCAAAAACAGTCCAAAGAGCAGACAGATACAGGGCGAAAGCTTGGACTGAATGCATTGAGGACGGAATAAAAACAAAAGAAGAGCTAGAAGTCATAATGGACGAGAGGAAAATATGGACAGATTCTCACAAAGATAAAGAGAAAAAAATTATCCTTGAGATACAAGAGTGCGAAAAACAATTGTTTTTAGGGGCTAATGCGTCTAATTCTAGCGGAAGAAGGAAAAAGGTAGCACTGTCTATAGGTAAAGATTTAGCTATAAAGATGAGACAACTCAGATCCGACCTTAGAGATCTGTATATGAAGAAAAACATGATGGAGCAAAACTCCGCAGAGTCACTAGCAGACAACGCTAGGTTTGATTATATAGTAGCAAACTCTACATACTATGAAAACGGCGAAAATGTGTATAATGGTATAGAAGATTACAACAGCAAAAGCACAGATGAGGTTGCTTTCACGGCAGCGGGAGCTATTGCAGAGCTGATGTATAATTATGACCCTAGAAGCGAAGAAGTCTTACCTGAAAATCAATGGCTTAAAAAATACGAATTAGTGGATGAAAATCTCAGTCTCGTAAATGAAGATAAAAAGCTAGTTGATTTAGATGGCAGAAGAATAAACGAGTTCGGTTTCTATGTAGACTCCGAAGGTAAAAGGATAGACAAAGACGGAAACTTGTTGGACGAGAACGGTAATTACGAAATAAAAGTAGAATACCAAAAAGCCTCCACCAGCAAGAAAACAAGAAAGACCACAGCAGTAAAAGCGGAAAGTTAGTAGGCAAATTAGTTTTTTCTATAGAGAGATTCCATGTCAAAGTTTGCACTTACCGCCCAGCTACAAATACAAGCGCCCAAGAACGTTCGTCAAGTTGCGGATTCTATCCAAAAACAACTTAACAACGTTTCTGTTAATGTAAGCGTTAAAAACTCAGCCGCTTCTCAAAGGCAGCTCGGTAATTTAAATAAGCAGGTTGAGCAGTTAAATTCTAGCGGAGCAAAACTAGGTAAAACCTTTGGTGTTGCTATTAATAGGTTTGCTGCTTTCACCGTAGCTTCTAGGGCTGTAAGTCTGTTTACAAACAGTCTAGCAAACGCTACTCAAGACGCTATTGATTTTGAGAGAGAGATGGTTAAAATCTCTCAGGTGACTGGAAAAACAATGAAGGAGCTTTCGGGCCTTTCTAGTGAAATTTCTCGTTTATCTACAACTTTAGGCACATCTAGTACAGAGCTTCTTAGCACAACTAGAATTCTTGCTCAAGCTGGTATTCAGGCAAATGACTTAAAAACTGCTCTAGACGCATTAGCTAAAACAACCTTAGCTCCTACGTTTGAGAATATAGAAAAAACAGCAGAAGGCGCTGTTGCTATCCTTGCTCAATTTGGACAAGGTGTGGGAGCTTTAGAGAAACAGCTTGGTGCTATTAACGCTGTGGCCGGTCAGTTTGCTGTTGAATCTGGTGACTTGATCAGTGCGGTTCGTCGTACTGGTGGTGTGTTTAAAGCGGCTGGTGGCGATCTAAACGAACTCCTTGCTTTGTTCACAAGTGTTAGAGCGACGACTCGCGAGAGCGCAGAGAGCATTGCTACTGGTCTTAGGACTATCTTTACTCGTATTCAGCGTCCAGCCACGATTGAGTACTTAAAAGAGTTTGGTGTTCAGCTAACAGACTTAAACGGCAAGTTTGTTGGCCCCTACGAAGCTGTTAGGCAATTAAGTAACGCTTTAGCTGGATTAGAAGAAGGGGATATTAGGTTTGTTCAAATAGCAGAACAACTTGGTGGTTTCCGTCAAATCGGTAAAGTTATTCCTCTCTTGCAGCAATTCGAGACGGCTGAAAGAGCTAGACAGGCAGCGTTAGAAGGTGGAGACAGTCTAACAAGAGATGCCGCTACTGCACAAAAGGCTTTGGGCGTTCAGATAACAAAGGTTAAAGAAGAATTCTTAGCTTTGGTTCGGAGTATAAGTCAAACTGGTAGTTTTCAAGTTTTTGTTAAGACTACACTAGACTTAGCTAGCGCTTTAATTAGTGTTGCAGATGCCCTCAAGCCAATAATCCCTCTGCTTACAGCGTTTGCTGGAATAAAATTAGCAAAAGGAATAGCTGGCTTTGGAAAAGGTCTTGGGGCAGGGTTAAGTAAGAACACCCTAGGTTTTAATTCTGGCGGTTTAGTTCCGGGAACTGGCAATAGAGATACCGTTCCGGCCATGCTTACGCCGGGAGAGTTTGTTATACGCAAGAGCAGTGTGGCGAAAATGGGCGCTGGCACTCTTGCTCAAATGAATAACAATAAATATTTTAGTGGAGGTAAAATATCTAAAAACGTTCAGGATGTGACCCGACTAAGCGCTGCTAATAAAGGCTTAGTTTTTACACAAGGGGCTACTAGACAAAAAGACGGCTCAACTGCTTTTGAAAGAGGTACGCACCAGTTTACTAAAAATGATGATATAGAGCTTAACGCTAGAGTTATACCTATTACATATACAGCACCCAAGAAAGGCAAGAGCGTATCTCAGCAAGGTATAGATTTTGAAAACTATTTAGTTAAACAAGGGATTATAGACAATACAAACAAGAATAGGTTTGGTGGCAATGAAGCCTTAGACGGAAGGTCAAAAAGCGGAAGATTAGCGGAAGTTAAAAGAACCGCCTCTAATGTTTCTGCTGCTGATTACGCAGATAAAATGCTTAGAGATCAGTTAGATTTTGGAGGCAAGCTTATAACAAATAAGCTTACAGCAGATAAAAATAAATCTGACAAAATTAAACTCCCCGATTTAGATATATATACTGCAAATAAAAAAGCTTTAGGGGGTATTATTCAAAAATTTGCTGGTGGTGGTCAGGTTCGCGCAGACCAGTTGAGAATGGGAGATATTCTTTCTAGCGGAGAAACCGTTGCTCAGAAAATGAAGGTTGGGAATAGGCAGCGCCGTCAAATACAGTTAATGTTAGAAAAAGACGGTCAGTCTAGGAGACAGAAGGTTGACCTCGACAAACTGTTTGACGTTAAAACTAGAGGCAAAGACATGTCTCTAAAACTTGCTCTTGGAGGTTTGATTCAAAAATTTGGCCTTGGAGGTGGAGCTACAGGTACTACCAACAAAACAAAGGGCATGACCTTAGAAGAAGCTGCTGCCTCTGGATTAAAAAGAAGCCAACTTGTTTCTGGTTTTGACAAAGCTGACGTTGACTCTTTCTTTGGAGGTACTTCTGCGCAAACTCAAGCAGCATCTAGAAAGGCGGAAGGCGAAGCTAGAAAGAAAAAGGGTGCTATAGATTCTAATAAAACCTATGGAGCAGCTTTCCTAGAGAAGATAACAGCGCCAGCTCAAGGTACAAAGACGATAGAAGTAGACGGGAAAAAGATTGCCTACGACCTTAAAACTGCATTTGTTGATGCATCAGATGCGTCTAAGATAAAAAAAGATATAGTCAAACCTAAAGCGTTAGAGGCTGTTAACCAAATAACATCAATTTTCGCTAAATCTATAAAATCAAAACCTGACAAAAGCGATAACGTTCCTAACCTTCCTGCTATCACAGGGTCATTATACGAGGCAGGTTTAGCTAGAGTTGTCGGTGGAGGTATTGCTGACGACGCAGATGATAACAGAATATTTGACTTTGCTGGAGGACTTAAAGACGCCGCAGGTTTATTCGGTCCAGACGGAGCTGCCTTGAGGTCAATAAAGACCGACGCTAAGGCTACATCTTCTGCTTCTGCCTTAAAAAGTATTAGAGCTAAAGTAAAGAATGACTTATCTAAAAATAAATTTGCTAAAGGTGGAGCCGCACCTTCCGATACTGTTCCTGCACTACTAACTCCGGGTGAGTTTGTTATAAATAAAGGGGCCGCTTCTAAGATTGGTAAAGCAAACCTTGATCGTATGAACAAACATGGCGTTCAGGGATTCGCTTCTGGAGGGCATGTTGGGGGTACTAAGGTACAAAGGTTTATAAGAGGAGGGCTTTCAAAAGCTGAACCTAGAGCGGCTAGTCCTTATATCGCAGACATTATGAGAGAGCATGGCCTTGCAGTTGAAGAAAACACAGAGCAGCAAAAGAAACAGACAGAGCAAAGCAAGAAAACGACAACCACTGAACAAAAACAGTTAACTCTTAAAGAGAAGGTTAATAGAGGTCTACAAAAGTTTTCGGGAGGTGTAATGGAAGCGGATAAAAAGATTCAAAATGCCTTCGACAAAGCTACTAGAGATGGATTTAAAACCTCTGTTAAAACCCTAATTAGTGGAGGAATAAATAAACTAAAAAGTGCCTTTAAATCGCTTGCTAGGTCTGCTGATGGCGCTGGAAAAAAAATGAGTAGACGCCAAGCTAGTAAGGCGATCAAAAATGCAGACACTATTATTCCCAGTAAAAGACTTCAAGAAGCGTTTGACAAAAGCGGCAAAGAGAAAAAAGGAGAGGGGCGTGGACTGGGAATGTTCTTCGCTGCTCAGTCATTGCTGGCGTTTATTCCGCAGGTAGAGGGTGCTACAGACGGTCTTGGAGCAATGCAAAACGCTATCGGTCCAGTCATAATGCAAGCTGGAGCGCTTGTTATGATTGCAAACGAGCTAAAAGACAGTCTTGGTGGAATGGGTAAAGCAGTTCAAGGAGCGGCTTATGCTGCCGCAGCGGTTTATAGTTTAGGGAAAATGATAGATGCTTATACTGGAGTTCACCTAAAAGCTAAAAAGGCTATTGAAGAAGGAAATGTATCTAAAGCCGGAGAGACTGCGGTTGCTAGTAAAAATGCCAGTGCCGCAACAAGCGTTGCGACGGGCTTGGCTGGAATTGGAGGTGCGATTGCGACCTTTGGCGGACCTTGGGGTATGCTTATTGGGGGTGTTCTGATTGCTGTTGGTGTTATCACCAAACTTGTAGCAGCAACAGGGGCGCTTGACGGAATGTTTAATTGGTTTAGAGATAACATCGGCGTTTGGTTTGGCATGGACACCACGTCGCTGATAAAAGAAAGAGCCGAGGCAGAAGCTGCTGCTGCTTTTGCTGCCAAAGAAATGGCAGAAAATACAAGAAGAGCAAGCGAATTCTTAAAAGATGTGGCTTCTGGTGACGAAACTCTACAAGGAGGTTTTGATAACGGAAGACTCACGGCAAATCTGACCAACCTAAGAGAAGTTGAGAAACAGCGTGGAGACGTAGTTTCAACCCAGAGAGCAGGATTGGGAGATGCGAAGAGATCAAAAGCAAATGCGGACTTTGCTGCGGAGGCTCTTGGAGGAACAGAGGCTAAAGACTTTGTTGAAACAGGAGTTCTTGGTCCTTTTGCTATACTTGGCGTTCAGCTCAAGGGAACTGCTTTAGTAATGCAAAAAATGGCAGACAGCAGGGTTGATTCCGCTATGGAAAAAGTAACAGAAGCTTCTAAGAAACGAATAGAAGCGACTAGAGCTGTTAGAAAAGAGATGCTATCCTTAGTCCCTCACTTGATTAAAATAGGAAGAGCTTCTTTTGTTGCGGGTGGCAGTCTAGAAGACTTCACAGACATGGCGGCTAAAAACCTAGGAGCGAAAAACTTTGCCTCTTTAGACCCAGAAGTTCAGAACAAATTACTTAAAAATTATAAAGCAAACATACAAGCTGTTGCTGAAAACACTGCGGCTTTTGCTGCTGCCAACCTAGGTCTCAGACCCATAGAGACTATAGGTGCAGGACTAGAAGTTTCTATGAATAGAGTTGTTTCTGTTTTAGACGGAAGCTTTAGTTCTTTAGGTTCTTCTGTTTCTATTGTTGGCGCTGCACTATCTGGGGCCGCTGTAGATCAAAAAACATTTAATACATCGCTAGGACAGGTAAACAATACTCTTACTAAGTTTGGCGTAGCGGGCGCAACGATAGGTCGCATAAATAAAACCTTCGGAACGTTAAGAACTGCTAGCGCTGGATTTAACGACGCACTAAGCAAGGTTCAGGATAAAGTAGTTTCAGACTCTTTAGGTGGAGTTTCTGTTAAAGACGCTATAGTAAGTGAAATATCAAACCTAGACGGATTAGATGACGAAGGAAAAAAGATAATAAAAAATCTTTTTGGAACAATAAATCTTAGTCCAGAAGAAATATTAAAGCTAGAAACTGGCGATTTCTCAGCTATACTAGATAAGTTAGACCAAGCTGGAGCAAAGGCTTTCGAGGGAGTACAAAAAGCATTAGAAAAAATAGATAATGCTGAAAAAGCCTTGGTAACAACTTTGAAATCTAGGGCAGAAGCAGAAAACAAGATGATTAATGCCCAGCGGAAGTCCATAGACCTTCAAGAAGAAGCTGCTGGAGTTTTGTCTAGCATAGGGAGAGGTTCTTTATCTAGCTCTCAAAAAGGACAGTTTGAAACAGCAAGGCTTTCGTCTAGCCTAAGAGGGGGAGTTGGTTCTTCCGGTGACTTTGGCGGTATTATGGCTAGAATAAGCAGCATCCAGTCCAACGTTGCTGGTGCTACAGGCAGGCTTTCTGGGGTAGCCTCTGGGGGCGCTGGCGGAGACAGAAGAGAAATGTTTGAAGATAGCCAGACATTAAAAACCGCAGACAGAGAACTAAATGCTTTAATATCTTTTTCTAAGAAAAGAATAAGTCTATATCAAGAAGAATTATCTGTAGTTAGGAAGAAGAATTCTTTAGAAAAAAGCGCACTTGAAAAACTAGTTTCTGGTGACACGTCAGGGTTTATCGAAGCGCAAGCTGCTGCGTCTGCTCAAAACGCTTTGCTTAGTGGAGACGCTGGCCTTGCTTCGCAGTTTTCTGGCGAGGCTGTTGGAAAAGCTTTAACGAATATCCTTGAGGGGTCTTTCTCTGATGCTCAGAAAAGAACGGCGACTAAAGCTGGACTTGGAGGGTTTGGCTCTCAAAGAAACGTGGGAGTATTAACTGGATCTACCTCAGAAGAAAATCAAATCAAGAGCGCTATAGAACAGCAAGCAACAATACTGCAAACTTTAGCACCAGCGATAGAGCAGCTTGGTAGTGCTGAGTTTGGAATTAGCTCCGCAGGCGCAACTCAAGCGACAAACCTCTTGGCTACAGCGCAAAAACAAGCGGCTGAAAATGCTAATAAACATGCGGCAGCTATGAAAAAGTCGCAAGACGCAGCAGAAGCATATGCCTACTCAGCAAATGCTCAAACACAAGAATTAAACGGTATGATAGACGCCACTAAAGCGGCTGCCGACGCTCAATACGAAGCGGAAGCTAGGGTGCTTAAAGCAAAAGAAGGAGAGTCGGTAAAGGTAGAAGGAAACATTGTTAATGTAGACAAAGTTAAAAATAAAGCAAACGGAGGTATGATCTACGCCAGCAATGGAATGTTTGTTCCTCGCGGCACAGATACCGTACCAGCCATGTTGACACCCGGAGAGTTTGTTGTAAACCGATCTGCTGTACAAAGAGGAAATAACCTTCAAGTGCTGAGAGCCATGAACACCAACAAAAACACTCCGTCAGCAGCTATGTCTCAAGGAGGGACTGTGTACAGAAGTCAAGGCTCCACAGGACCAGAGTCGGGAGGCTCTTTTGGCTCAGAGGCTCTTTCCGCAGCGGCTAAATCTTTTGACACATCAGCAAAACTATTTAGTGAGGCTGTAGGAAAACTACAAGGATTTAAATTAAATGTTAAGTTAGACCCAACGGTTGTTACTGTAGACCTAGCAGGAGCTTCCTTCTTGGGTAGACTTAAAGAAGATATAAAGAATGAACTTTTAGGCATAGTTGGTAGCACAATTAGTGGGGCTAATCAAAACTTTGTCGGAGACATAAACGTAGACCAACGTCAGGGGATTGTTTAATAATGAAATCGTGCGAGTCAATTTCTATTACGATGAATGGAGAAGGTAGCTTAAACTCTACTGTAACTTCTGCTATCTCTCAATCCCAAGAACTACTAGGTGAGGGCAGATTAACATCAGACAAATTAGATAAAGTTTGTACTGCAAAAAAACTTATAAAAACAGCTATTGGTAGCGGACCATTATATGATATTACCATTGATGGAGAAGTTGACGAGTTTCAAAAACAATTCCTAGACAACGACGGAACGGAAGCTATAATAGAGTACCCAAGAACCTTGGGGACAGAACCTTTAGATGTAGCTGTTGGAGATGAAGTTTTTTGGCTTTCGCCATCTCTATACGACCCTAACTACACAAAGCAGGCGGATCTTACAGAAGATATACTCAGAGAACCAAAGATATTAAACTTTAACTCTGAGTTCTTAGCTATAAATTCTAAGATGAGCGGAGACGGAAAAACATTAGCGGTTCTTTTTTCACGATCCGCTTCTCATCAATCCGATTATCATGACCTAAAGATAATTCTATACAGAAGGCATGGAGATCAATGGAATTTATACAAGTCTATCGACAACATTAGAGCCACTTATTCTACATCAAAAAATGAAAGAAATTACACTCTTGATATAAACTACAACGGAGAGGTTGTGGTTTTTTGTAATCAAAAAGAAAGCATTTCTTTTGGACAATCCGACATAGGCGTTTGTCATGTGTACAGCTTTGATGAGACACAAGAAGAGTACATAAGAGTAGACAAAAATCAAATAACAGGAACGGAAAACGGATCTTTGCTAGGGGTAGATGTTTCTGTCAATAACGATGGAGATGTAATAGCAGTTTCCGAGACAACGTTTTCTATGTCCCCATACTACAAAGGTCGCATAGCTGTCTACAGAAAAGTAGATCAAGACTGGATTAAAGATAGCATGGACCATTTTATCAACACTTCCGGTGCTACGTATAGATTATACGGAGTAAACGCTTTTGGTCAATGTTTATCTTTAAGTGGGGACGGCCAAAGACTAGTTGTTTTAAACATAAAAGAATACAACCATACAAATAATTGTAAGGCCACTATAAATGTTTATGATTATGTAGATAGTGATGGTATTTTTGAATGGCGTCTTAATGAAGAGCTTAGTGTTTTTCGTTTTTCTGCTGCCCCTTCTACCTCAAGTTTTGCGTCCTATTACTTGTTTAACGATAAGTATAATGGGGCGAGTTTTGATCTCTCCATCAGTAATGACGGGTCAACCATAGCATTTGGCGCAGTTGACCCTTACAACGATGCGGCTGGCGGAAATAGGTACTCTGGTAAGATACAAACTTTTAGATATATTTCTGGCTCTTGGACTGAGTTTTCTAGTAACATAACAATAGATCCAGACCCAATAGAAGCAAGTAGTTTGGCTGGAAATGTAGATTTTCACTTGGGCAAAAAAATAGAATTAAGTTCCGATGGAACGAGGTTACTTGCTTACCAACAAGAGTCTGTTTGTGTTTATGAGATTGTTCAATTAGACTACGGGTACTACACTTGGAACAAAGTTTCTCAAGTTTATCCATATGACTGTCCAGAAAAACAGACGCATGTTTACCCAATTCAAGATATTGGCTTTAGCGATGACGGCCAATATGTTAACATCTTGATAGATTATGCTACTGTTAAAAACACCTTCGCTAGTGCATTTTTCGAGTCCATGCCTCCAGAGAAAAGGTACGCAAACCCTGTATACAAGATAGACTACACAAAAACAATAGACAGGTTAGATTACGACAACCTTAACACTAATTACCTAGAGTGGTCACACGCTACGATATCTTGTCAGGACGAGAATGGCTACAGACACATCCAACCAACACTAGAACCCCCAAATTACGAAAAAGGGTGGTCAGGATTGTCGCCCGCTGTAGCCTCACAGGTTCCTACTTCCAGAGACATGTCTTTTTCGTTTTTCTACAAAAGACCTTCTTCCCTCACTTATTCCAACCATAAGATATTTCAGTTACAGGGAGGGAACCCTTATACTTCCGATCCTTATTTTCAACAATCATTTGATATACTTTACATTCGGTCTAGTAATACTTTTAAGTTTAACCGTTTCTATTATGATCTTAGTAATTACAACTACAACGATTACTACTTTTCTTTAGGTCAGCCAACGGACGAGTGGCAGCACTACGTTTTGACCATTAGAGGAAACGTCTCCGTAGATCTTTATGAGAACGGAGTTTTAATTGGCTCAGAGCCTATCAACTTTAAACCTGAGATAGCCCTTACCAATCACAGCTTTAATTTGCTTACAGGACACGACTCCTACGATGACGTGAGGGTTTTTGATTCTGTTCTTACGCACAATCAAATCAAGTCATTGGCCTCTCATAGAATAGCCTTAGAAGTTATTGACACTTATTATTACGACTACCTAGGCGAGTCTAACGGTACAATACATCTTGAATATTTAAGGTCTACTTATAAAGACTTGCCAATTAAAGATTTTTGTGTAAATCAAACTATAGACGACTGTGGCAACCAAGATTGCGTTATAGATGCTGAAATTAAATTTTGCTATCTATCTGATTTACCGAATATTCTTCCTATTTTTGACTTACAGACAAGCGGTATGAGTGGGATTGGACTTTTAAAGTCTGACTCTGATTCTCTTCCGCACCTTCAAATAGAGCAATATCATTCAAAAGACTTGATGGGACAAGGTTTAATTTACGGAGATACTATTGCTGCGTACTCTCTGTCAGAGGAAATGACAAGCCAAGGCAATTTGACCACAGGGTTTGTTGATAAGTACAATGGCGATTTCTTTGACCTCTCTTGCGTTCAGAAGCTTTATCCATCAAGCGATATTTCTAGCGTGGGCTTTACAAGTTCTGATAATGACAGTGTATTATTCCCAAAAATAAACGAGGGTGTATACGAAGGAGACTGGAAAACAGATAGCACTAGGATTTCTGACGATTCTAATTCTTATGTTCAGCTAATTGCTCCAGATACCAAGGGTAGCTTTTCTTATAAGTGCGGTGTTACCAACACGCTGGTTGACCCAGAAGAATCTTTAATTAGATTTAGAATGTCTGGACCCACTAGCACTTTTGATTGCGGTGTCCCTCCAAGGTATACAATTAGCAATATAAGACTTGAAGACCCTCAAGGAACACTAATTGTACAATACGAAGATATTGTTTTTATTGGTGATTCAGACTTTACAGAAGATGTAAATTATACAACGGTTGTTAGATCAGAAAAAACAAATAACGTAAAAGGTTTCTATAGATGGCAAGATGACTATCCGGTATTGGATAGTGGAAATGCTCCCAATGGCTTTTCTCTGTCATTCGATGTAGTAGCAGAAGACCTTGGAGCAGAATTTACTTTAGGGTACAATAAATCCTTCAAAGAAGACACTACTAGAACTTCTACTGGACAGCTAAATCCTGCTCTTAGAATATCAGCAATAGAGATTTGCAGTAGCGGTAGACTGTCAAACTATCAAGAGCATTTTATAAATTTAATGACGCCCGTTGTTGATACCGGAAGAAGAATAGAAAAATGCTTCTATCCAACTTTCTTTCCTTCTTATGATTACGATACAGGCGTTTGGCCTAGTGTTAGTAGTGTCTGGTCTGCAAATGGAGACGCTAGTCTTTCTAATCAAACCGCAATAGGTTCTGCTGAATTACTACAAAGCCTAAGAGATGTTGACGAAAATTATTTCGCTACTTTAGATTCTATGGGTCCAGTAGCCGATTCAGGCAAACTCACTATCAGGTTCGGACATTCTATCAAGAGTAAGAATGAAATTACTTCTGGTCCGTTTCACGACGCCTTTGGCGAAGGTAGAAACAAAAGAGATAATATTTGGTTTAGCCCCTCTGGTGCGTTTGCAGGTCTAGAAAGAAAACAAGAAGATATTGATTCAGAGTACTTTCTTTTTGACTCCATAACACTTAAAGTCTTAGCCAAGAAAGCTATCGGCTCTAGAGATTATAATCTGGACGTAGTGGGATACAGCGACGACTGCTTGTTAAATGTGACATCTTCTGTGGGCGGATTTTTACAGAACGCTTCCGGCGTAAACGTTGTAGATCACTCTACAGATAGTGTAAGTGTGATTGGAAATCAAGGTTCTATTCCTACTACATCCGGCTTTAATGATATAGATGATCTGGGTATATCCGCAGAAGCTATTTCTGATAAAAATCAATACTTTGAATCTACCACGACCAACAATGCTGGTGGAGACCATTATCTGGTCGCGCAGTATCCTACGGTAAATTCTACAGAGTTCCAATGGTACGAGATACCATTAAAAGTATATGAAGATGACGTTGAGCTAGGAAGGTCTAAAAAATACAATATAAGCACACTTTTAGAAAAGCTATACTTAGACATTTACCCGCTGCCCACTGGAGCTTCTATAGCTAACATTCATCTTTGTGTTAGATACGCCCCTCAAAACGCTTTCAACCTATCTTCTCAGGGTGGAGAGTTTATCAGAGCTATACAAGACGGTAGATCCGAAGGTTCGTTCTATCCAATCTCTAGACAGACTAACGATCAAATAATTAACGCTGGATCTGGATATGGTCCCCTATCATACATCTCTGGAATACCTCAAGCATACACTACTCCTTCTAGTATAAAGTCTAACTATTCTAGAAGATGGAGGGGTATGGAGGGTACTGTTCAAGGCCCATACGATGTAGATCAGTTTAGCTTTGGTTTTAGTAATCCACTACTAGACTATCCGTTCGTTTCTGGATTTTATCTGTTTGAAGATAACTCTACTACAATATCTCCAACAGTAGGATCTCTTGAAGGAACACTTACCACAACCTATAGTGAATATCAATTTACAAACATTGGTTGGAGATTCTCTGACAAAGAATTGTTTACAGACTCTTTACCGGGATTCTCAAGTGACTACACAACAACAGACTGGACCGCTTTATCTAACGGTGCTACCAACTTCCAAGACCATGAACTTTATGGTCAAATAGCAGACGCATTTAAAAGTGTCGTTAGAATATCTGGACACAACTCTTCAATTAACTTTGGAGACCTAGACTACGGCTCTCAGGGCGATAACGGACTTTCTATCTACACTAGGTTTACACCAGACGCAAATGTTTCCGGCGTAGGATATAACCTATTCGAGAGTGGAGTTCTTGTTTCTAAGTGGGATTCTGGTCAAGACATGGAGTTTTGTCTTGCGTACTCTGGTGGGTATCTTGCAGCAAGAGCCAAAGACGCAACTTCTGGGCAAATAAAAGAAGTTTACGACACAGTAGAGTACTCCAGTTATCAGTTCCCACTTAGCGTTATAATGACGTACAATGATGATGGCTCACACAAATTAAAATTATATACAGACAATGAGTTTGAGTCTAACTGGACAACGCTTAGAGGTCAGTCGGACAGCTTCTATATTGATACAAACACTAGTAATCTTGTTGTTGGTAACTCAACTGGGTCTGGTGTTGGTTTCAACATGTTCTTAGCAGAGTTTGGTATTTCTTCTGGCAACATTGTGGAGTCCAATCCTGACGCAACACTGAAACAGGTTACTGCTCAGAAATTCCTAGAAAACAACAGAGTTCACTGGTGGGATGCTAGCGATAGCGCGACCGACGATTCTTACAAGCTTTGGGACTATGTAAACGAAAATACAGATACCGACTGGAATATAGGAGCGTTTAAGTATTGTCCGTTTAATTTTGGGTTTGATAGTCTAGGTAGCTCTAAAGGCAAGAGAACTGGCAGAGACCTAATCAACTTTACAATAAATCATCATGGTTCTGGGTATTCTCAATACATAGATATTGCTACGCCTGATTCCATTGACTCTGGCGTTTCGTATCACACTCAAATAGAAAATGACTTCCTAAGACTTCACCTTAGTGACACTTCTGACAACTTCTACTCTGCTCACCGCCGTGTGAGTAAAAATCTTCCTCATGGATATGATTTTGCAGAAAGATCGTTAGTAGTAGAGACTGTTCTTGAACATCAAACTGTAAGCAATAATATAGTTTGGGAAGATGGCAACATTGGACCCAAGCTTATTGTTAGTCTTTACACAAAAACCAAAGAACCTAAGCATCCTCTAATCGAGCCATTCACGGAAAGCAACTGGGGCCTTGTAAACAGAGACATACATTACCTTGAGCCTTCTAGCTGCATGATGAGAGTTGACAGCAAGTTTACATATGGCAGCTACTGTGATAAATCTGAAAGTTGGGCATTGTTCCCTCACGAACCTAGAATGTCTGAATTTACAGAAAAGTATTTCTCAG
>Ga0055584_100002212_pt1 | contig 19265 bp, 17 predicted proteins | sample OSDHelmetaG_FD_58716 | JGI IMG/M metagenome (GOLD analysis project Ga0055584, IMG submission 58716) | Pelagic marine sediment microbial communities from the LTER site Helgoland, North Sea, for post-phytoplankton bloom and carbon turnover... | ecosystem: Environmental > Aquatic > Marine >... | reverse complement strand
TGGGTGATCGGCTGGCGTAATTAGCGGCTCGTATTCAGGGTGTGTGAATTCGCGGGTCCGACTTCTGTATTTTTACACCGATCTATTCATTTCGAACGCAATGAAAACGGTTTCTATCAGCTGAACTCTGGGGATCATGTCCTGGAAAGCTGTCAATAGCGTTCTGAAAAAACAAATTTGCAATCCAGCTCCGGCTTGTGTTGCTAGCATCAGTTTGCGCCGTCCACAGTCCGGAAAAATGAAATACATCGGTAAAAATGTTTGTGTCCATCGTCATGTTGACGTGATTGAATCTGCTCGCTCCAATGCCCGCAGGCGACCCTGTATTTCCAAAATCCACAACTGAAACAAGCTCTTTAACAGACGGAAGTCTCCAGTCGCTTCTGCCACCAAGAATTAGATTATCACAAAAACTCATTGCTTCTTCCCGGAGCACTTCCGGACCATCTCGAGCCGGCTGTTGTTCTTTTCCTTGTCGCTGTGCTTGGGCTTGTCATTATCTGGTATAGCAGGCCAACAGGATAAACTTAAATTTTCTCAAGAGAGCTGATCCAGAAAACGGAAAGTACCCCATGAGCCTGTCAGTGATTTCATAATACAGGTTGGTGATGTGCAGACTACAATTGATCTGGCTGTTTACAAAGTGCCTGAACCGGCTTTTCCGGATATAAGGTTGCGAAATCCGATAATGGCTAGCCTTGAAGTCGTTTGCATTCAGATAATTGGTCTCCATGGTAAGCGTGTTTAAATGTAGAAAAGGACTGGATAATGAGCTTAAACAGACCAGGTAGTTTAGTCTCTTTGAAGCCGGTTCTTCCCAATGTATGTTGCGGCCAGTGTCGGTGACTTGGTCATCAAATTCATCAATTGTCTGCACCCACTGGAGTTCACGTTGTGAAAAAATCAAGCTGGCTGAGGGTGTGCCACACCATAACGCCGTACTTTGCGGTTTCTGATGCGGATCATTTGCTCGCGGTCCAGGCTGCGGGATCTGGCGGCTCTAAGGCCGCTGAAAGTCGATTCCCTGCTGGCGGAATCCGCTATACCGTTGTTGTTCGCGCCTGGATTCGTCAGTATAGTGTAAATGTCGTTGTATAAAGGTCGCCGCTCAACATAGTGATAGAAGTCAGGTCAAAAGAATGAAAAGTACGATCGTTTTATTTGCAAGTTCCAGAAGAAACGGTAATACAGGCAGACTGGCGGATCGTATAGCAGAAACCCTTGGTGTGGAGGTGGTGGATCTTGGAGCACTCCGGATATCTGCTTTTGACTATGATCACAAAAACAGGGAGGATGATTTTGAGCCTTTAATGGAGAAAATATTTGGTTGTGAAAACGTAATATTTGCATCACCTGTATATTGGTATGCGGTATCTCCGGCGATGAAAATATTTATTGATCGTATCTCGGATTATCTTGATTTGCCCGAGCTGCTGGAAAAAGGTCGTGGATTGAGAGGAAAAAAGGGATATGTGATTTCCACGTCGATTAGTGATGAGCCGGATGAACCCTTTATTGAGGCATTTAAACGGACGTTTAATTATCTGGGGATGGAGTTTGGGGGCTATATTCATGCCAATTGCAATGATGGTTATAAGCCTGAGCTTTATGAAGATGATATCAGGCGTTTTATACAGAATTTTTGAGTCTAAAATGAATATCCATAACAGATCCTGCCTGCCTGATGGCTTTAGTATTGCAATGATTGCTGTCAGACTCGAAGCGCAGCGGTAGTGGGCATTAGCAAACATGATAAACCATGGCGGGTTAGATAATTCGAATCGTGAAGAATCGCCCCGAGGGCTGCGGAAAGGGTGTCGCGCATCTCGATTGAGCAATATATGCAAAGGCAAACAGAATGAATGTTCATTCTCCTGAAGACTTCGCATCTGTGATTCCATATCTGACCATTGAAGATGGAAGCAAGGCCACGGATGCTCGAATTTTTGTAAATGGCGCAATGTTGATGCTTTGTGAGAAAACCCCCGAAACGCCTGTGGGCACAGCCGCACCACACTCCATTGCTGGTACTCCGGTCACGATAAGGCTGCGTCTTGAAAATGCCAACGCCGTGGATAAGAATCTTGAGCGCGCGATTGCAGCGGGCGCTGAAACTGTCCAGGCGTCGGTGCACAAACCCTGGGGACAACGCGATGCGTGCCTGCGGGATCCGGCAGGTGATGTGTGGACGCCGGGTGGTCCGAACTGAAATTGAGAAATAGCTAACATGCTTTCAATTGATCCTGTAACACCAGCCATAGGCGCTGAAATCTCGGGTATTGATTTCAGCCAGCCCATTTCGACGTCAGTATATGACGAGATTTACCAGGCGCTGCTGGCGCATCTGGTGGTTTTCATCCGCGGTGCCCGAATCGGCCCGCGGGAACATCTTTGTTTCGCACAAAACTTTGGCGAGTTGGATACGCCACACCTCCACTATCCCCATGTCGACGGGTTTGAGAATATTATGCTGCTCGAGAATGATTCCTCTAAACCGCCGGATACCAACAGTTGGCATACTGATCTGACCTTCAAGCCAGTTCAGCCATTTGCATCCATATTGATCGCCCGTCAGGTTCCGAAAACCGGGGGGGACACTATGTGGTCCAGTTGTTACGCCGCATACGACCGGTTATCTGAAGGCATGAAACGCGACCTCGAAGCGCTTGAGGCCGTTCACGACCTGGGAGATTTTCGTAATGACTTTGTGGGCGAGAAAGACGGAAAGTCCGGAATCGAAAGACTGAATGAACAGGTTTCGCGATTTGGTCACAACGTTCGCCCCCTGGTAGGGACGCATCCAGTGACCGGTCGTAAATATCTTAATTTCAACGAAGCCTTTGTCAGTCATATTGTTGGATGTACCACTACTGAATCCAATGCACTTAAAACCTTTCTGGCAAATCATATGAACAAACCTGAGGACCAGATAAGATGGAGGTGGTGCTGTGGTGATCTTGCCATGTGGGACAACCGTGTCACCATGCATTATGCGGTTGCCGACTATCTGCCTGCCTATCGTTGTATGAACCGGGTCACCGTAGTTCGAGATCGACGAGCCATATGTCAAGACGATTCAATCTGGAATCACCAGGAAGCCTTATAGAATGCAGCTGATAAGGCGATTTCAGGCATCATTCCATTGGGGCGTTTATCATGTCCAACATGAAGTTTGCGCAGGTAAAATAGCACTATGAATACAACTGAAAATAATCCTGTTACTGAATCAACGATTACCTGTCCCGAATGCGGATTCAGTAAAACAGAAGAAATGCCAACTGATGCCTGCCAGTTTTATTATGAATGTGAGCAATGCAGAACACTATTGAAACCCAAAAAGGGTGACTGTTGCGTGTTCTGTTCCTACGGAACTGTGCCTTGTCCGCCGATTCAACTTGAAAAAAGCTGCTGTGGTTGATCACTGGAAATGAATCGAGCATTGGTTAAAACAGGTGTGATTGGAACCATTGTTGCGGGGATATGTTGTTTTACGCCTGTGCTGGTCGTTCTATTAGCCGCAACGGGGTTGAGCGCTATCGTGGGATATCTGGACTATGTGCTTCTGCCGGCCCTTGGTATGTTTATATTATTTACTATTGTCGGAATTTTTGGCAAAACTAAGGAACGCGGCATAGAAAGGAATCAGAGATGAGAGGGCGACGAGAGTCGAGATGAGGACCAGAGTCGAAACTATTCATAAATCTTCAAAACATTTCTACACTGAGCCCGGTTTATTTTTACAGGAGACACCGAGATGGCAGTTAAAGGCGGATGTTTATGCGGTAAGGTGCGCTACCAAGTGAGCGGGCCACTGTTTGGCGCGGATAACTGTCATTGTTCCATGTGCAGACGTCAGCATGGGGCAGCATTTTCTACTTATGCGGAATTCGAACCAGGCGATTTTATATGGACCTCCGGAGAAAGCATTGTAAAAGTATACGAAGCGTTGTCAGGTGGCGGATGGTGCTTTTGTAGTGAGTGTGGTTCGACATTAGCAGGAACCGACCAAGGTAAGATCACCTCGGTAACGCTCGGCACGGTTGAAGGAGATCCCGGGATAAAGCCAGAGTCACATATTTTTACAGCTTCCAAGGCTCCGTGGTATGAAATCAAGGATGATCTCCCACAATTCGAAGAACGGCTCCTGGCCACCTGGGAACCACCGGGCAAGACCTCCTGAAAAACCCCATGCGGTCGGAACAGATCGCTCGCTACATTTTTGGCCTGGCCGTTACGTGGATTCGCCACTTTCAAAGAAGTGAAACCCAGGCTGATCGCGGTCTCTCGGAAAGAGAACTGGTCTAGACGAAGCGGAAACATCGTCCGGCTGCTTTACCGCAGACAGGTGCTGCAAATTGTGCGCTACAATGATGGCGCTGGATTTCTAACAGGCTGCTCGCTGTTCAGGCGCGGGTCGGATGCCTGGAGATATCCAGCAAACTTTTCAGAGAATTGATATTTACAGGGAATCAATGGCATATGAACAGCGATAACCTTTCCGTTACTCGTCGACGATTAATCAAACTCGCATGCGGAACCATGGCAGGCTCGACTCTGTGGGGTGCCCGGGGAATACAATCTGTTTCAGCGAATACCGCAGACGCTAAAACAATTGTGTTCCACAATGGCATTGTGCTTCCCGTGGATCATGCGTTTTCCGAGTATCAGGCTTTTGCCATTAGCGGGAATAAAGTTATCGCAGTCGGCAGCAACGAGTCGATTCTGTCCAGCGTTGGCTCGAATGCAGAAGTGATCGATTTGCAAGGCCGCACGGTGTTGCCCGGATTTATCGAGCCCCATGTGCATTTTGCGCTGTTATCGTTTACAGGAAGCTGGCTGGACATCGGCCCATTGAAATATGAAACCACCGAGCAGGCGCTGACGGCACTGAAGCAGGTTGTCGATGAGAGTACCAGCGATGAGTGGATTGTCGCGCGTCAGTTTGACCCCAGTCTGCAGACTGGTCCGGCAATGTTAACCACCCGGGAACTCGATAAGATTTCCGATACACGGCCTGTGTTCATTCTCAATGCATCCGGTCATCTTGCCTATGTCAATAGTCCGCTGTTGCAGTTTGCCGGCATCAATCGTGATACGCCTGATCCGCCGGGTGCAGAATATTTTCGTTTTGCCGATGGCACACCTAATGGGGCAATGACCCAGAAAGCTTACTTGCCTATCCTGTTAGGTAATGAAAAGCTGCGTCAGAGCTTCGAATCAGGGTCGGTTGAATCCGGAATTGCAGTGGGTAATGAAGCAGCCAGCCTCGGTATTACGACACTATGTGATATGGCAACCGGAGGTGGCTCCGGGTATGGAGAGATTGAGGGGTACCGGCAAATGTTCGCTTCCGGTCGAATGAAAGCGCGTATTCGTGCATATCTCTATTCAGAAGTTGCTGAAGTATGGGATCAGACCGACGTCAGTTTTAGCGAGGGTGATGAGAACGTCCGAATATCCGGCTGGAAAATCGTAGCCGATGGTTCAAATCAGGGGCGCACAGGACGCCAGCGAGAGCCCTATTTAAACAGCGACGATCTTGGTGTCTTTTATGTGTCGCCAGATGTATTGGAACAAATGGTCCAGAAGCGGGCGCAACAGGGCTGGCCTCTTGCCATACATGGTAATGGCGACGCGGCGATCGACAGTATCCTCGACGCTGTTGAAGCCGCTGGTAAAGCCGGCATCGATGTCAAAGCCTTACGTATCCGCATTGAGCACGCATCGATTCTGCACGACGAACAGATCGAACGCATGGCCAAACTCGGTGTATCACCAAGTTTCCTCATTAACCATGTGTACTATTGGGGTCAAGCTATGCGCGATAACGTGTTTGGACCGGAGAAAGTGCAATTACTCGACCGCTGCGCCAGTGTTGAAAAAGCCGGACTAAAATGGACCATGCATACTGACGCACCGGTTTCATCGCTGGGGACATTACATAAAATACGGGTGGCTGTGGCCCGTGATTTGTGGAAAGAGCCCGGCAATGTACTTGGGCCACAGGAAAAGGTTTCGGTGGAAGCGGCTATTCGCGCGGTGACCATTAATGCCGCCTGGCAGTGTCATTCCGAAAATGAAATTGGCAGCCTGGAAAAAGACAAATTTGCGGACTTCGTGATTCTTGAGGCCGATCCACGCAAGACAGAACCCACCGCTATTTCCGATATTGGAATCAGTGAAACCTGGATGGATGGCAAGCAGGTCTTTCAGGGTTAAATCCGTATGCGAGGAAACACTGACGCAGCTGTGGTTAACAACTGCGTCAGTCAAGGGTAAAGTTAACCTGAAAACCAACCGCCACATCTGAATACACTGGAAGACCCTGATGAAAGCAATCGTGTACGAAAAATACGGAGCGGCGGATGTTCTCAAGGTTAGAGAAATAGAAAAACCGGCACCAGAAGATGACGAGGTGCTGATAAAAGTTCATGCAGTAGAAGCGACCAAAGCAGATTGTGAACTGCGCAGTTTCAATTTTGCGGTGAACTGGTTCTGGTTACCATTGCGGCTTGGGATGGGGCTGACAAAACCCAGGAAGCAGGTGCTTGGAGGATACTTTGCGGGGGAAATTGAAGCCGTTGGCAAGGATGTGACGAAGTTCAAAAAAGGAGATCAGGTGTTTGGCGCTACCCGATTGCTGTTTGGCGCATATGGCGAATACGTGTGCTTGCCGGAACATTACACCATCGTGCCGATGCCTGATAATCTGGGTTTTACAGAAGCCGCAGCGGTACCCCTGGGCGGGCTGAATGCACTCCACTTTCTGAGAAAAGCCAATATTCAACAAGGCGAACAGGTATTGATAAACGGCGCGGGAGGCAGTATCGGCACCTTTGCGGTACAGATTGCCAGAGCGATGGGGGCCGAAGTGACCGCCGTCGACAGCGCGATCAAAGAAGAAATGTTACGTCAGATCGGGGCCGACCACTTCTTCGACTACAGCAAACAGGATTTTGCCGAAAGCGGCCAGACATACGACGTGATATTCAGTATGGTCGCGCGAAGCGCCTATAGCAGATGCGTTAACGCACTTAAACCAAACGGGCGATACCTGATGGGAAACCCGCGTTTAACCAATATGGTCAGATCGATATTTACAAATATGCTAAGCGACAAAAAAGCAATATTTACCTTTGCCGGTGAAAAGGAAGAAGAATTACTAACACTTAAGGAAATGATTGAGGCCGGTGAGATCAAACCGGTTATCGATAAAACCTATCCGCCACACCAGGCCGCCGAAGCACACCGCAGAGTCGAAACCGAACAACGGCTGGGCATTGTTGTGATCAGTATGGAAAACAATTGAGAAAGTTCCGCTGTACTGCGAAAACAAGATCTTGTTTATAAATGTCAGGCCGTTGTTCGAGAACTGAGCGTTCGCTATGTGCCGAAGGACGCCTCTCAAATAAAAATTTTGAGAATCTTCTTTCACTACCTGGCGATTATACACAAGCAATATTCGCTTGCCACATAACAAACAAGTGCAGTCGGGGCAGGATCGGACTCGGCAAAAATCGCCGCGCCCGTTAGTTAAAACGTCATGCCGACTGGAAATATAAATATATCGTAACCTGAACAGTTACACGGAACGATATACGTATGATTAAATGCTTTCGACATCGTGACCTCGAAAAGTATTTCCATAAAGGAATCAAAACGGGAACCCAGGCTAAACGTGAGCGCAGAATGAGATTGATATTAGCTCGACTGAACGCGTCGACCTCACCAGAAGATATGGATTTACCCGGCCCTGGATTTCATGAGCTGGCGGGAAAGAATAAAGGTGCTTGGTCAGTTACCGTAAGTGGAAACGGGTGAGGCGGCGTTACATACATATCTCTATCTGACCAAAACCGGGGAAGATTTATTTTCTTTTTAAGTAAACTGGCTAACTTAGTTTACAGCTATTAGACTCCAGTTATTGAAAAGTATATCTGTCCCGGTTTTCGGTTTTTCCGACCGGTTTTTCCAACCAAGGAACCTGCACTTGTCTCAAGCCCTCGATCGAAAACTTGCCGTTATTCTGCATGCTGATGTAGTTGGATCGACGCGATTGGTGCAAATAGACGAATCACTTGCGCATCAGAGAATCATCGAAGCGTTTAAGCAATTTGGGTCGAATATCCGTGAGTTTGATGGCGTTTTACAGGAAGTTCGTGGCGACGCTTTACTGGCTGTGTTTTCAAGGGCATCTGATGCAGTAAATGCCGCGCTTGCCTTTCAGGATCACCATACAGATGCAAATGCGGTAATAGCGGACGAGATCCGGCCAGAGTTGAGAGTAGGGATCGCCATGGGCGAAGTGGTCATTGCTGACGGCACGATTACCGGTGCAGGCGTGGTACTCGCCCAACGCTTGGAGCAGCTTTGTGAAGCCGGTGAGGTCATGATACAAGGCGCAGTGCACGAAACGCTGCCGAGACATTTGCCGCTGGAATTCGAAAGCCTGGGCGAGCAGACAGTGAAAGGCTTTGATGAAGCGGTAAGAGCATTCCGGGTGAAATCGACTGCTGACACGGATAAAAACCTTCCGCGGCAAGGTGAAAAACCTGTGCCCAGGTTATCCACGGCATCGGAGAAGCCTGCAATCGCAGTCCTGCCGTTTGCCAATCATAGTGGCGATCCCGAGCAGGAGTTTTTCAGCGATGGTATCACTGAAGACATCATTGCAGAGTTATCCAGATTTCATGCCTTGTTTGTTATCGCTCGAAATTCTTCGTTTCGTTTCAAGGGCAGCAATGCCGGTATCCAGAAAATAGCGCGCGAGCTGGGGGTTCATTACGTGGTTGAGGGCAGTGTAAGGCGCGCTGGAAATCGCGTACGGGTTATTGCGCAATTGATTGAAGCCGAAACCGAAAATCAGATCTGGGCGGAACGTTATGATCGAGAAATGGCAGATATTTTCGAAGTCCAGGACGAGGTAACACGTAGTATCGTCGCAGTATTGCCGGGCAGAATACAGGAGGATGTTGTCGACCGGGCGGCCCGAAAACCGACCGAAAATATGACTGCCTATGAGTTCATGCTGCAGGGTAAAGCTTACCGCGACCTGCTCAGCGCGGAAGGCAATGCTGCCGCCAGACGTTGTTGTCAAAAGGCGATTCAGCTCGATCCCCGCTATGCCAGGGCGTATATGTATTTATCTGACAGCTTTATTGTCGATGTCTGGTTGGGCCTGTCGGCAGAGGATGCCCGGAACCTTGCCATGCAATACGCGCGTAAGGCGGCCCATCTGGATAGTAATGACGTTTATATTCAGGACCACCTGGGGTTCGCCCATCTTTGCTGCGGCTTGTGGCGTGAAGCGGAAGTGCAGTTCGACAAGACGCTGTCCAAAATAGTCAACGAATCAGAGTCCATGGCGTGGTGTGGTTATGCCTATATGCTGATGGGTAATTTGGAGAAGGCCCGAACCGTTGTGCTCGAAGCCATGCGTATGGACCCATTACACCCCCCAACACTCGACTGGATTCTGGGCCAGATTAGTTTCTTCGAAGAAAAGTACGAAGAAGTTATTGACCTTTTGTATGGTAAGGCCCTGTTGAATTCACTGGCATATGCCTTTGTCACAGCGGCCCACGCTTATCTTGGGCATCGTGACTCAACAAAACTTGCTCTGAATGCATTTGTCTCGAAAAGGATCGAAGAATTCGATAGCCGGGGAATCGAAACTGCAGAGCGCACAGTAGAAACCCTGGCAGGCGCCTATAAGGGTATGTGGAAAAATCCTTCAAGCTGGGAAAAGCTTGCCAATGGCTTGAGACTCGCTGGCTTACCCGACTCTCAATCGGGGGACGCCCAGTCGGGGGACGAAATACCTGTTTGCTGACGATCGCTCAAGTGCTTGCCTTCATATCCGTCAAAAAAAGGCGGCGGAGGGATAACGGCGGGCAGTTCAGATTAAAGCGAGGTCAAAGCTGCCGCTACGCGAGAAATTGACTGAGGCAGGAATTGACTGCAATTTAATCCCCGCTTCAGCTTTTTACCAGAGCACTTGGGCTGTGCAACCAGGCAAGACGCTAATGTCTTGCCCGGTTGTCAGTGCTTACCTGGTAGCGTTAACCGCAGCAGCAGCCAATTTGTCTCGCGCGCTATCTCGATAGAGCGCCTTGGTCAGAGCGACACACATCAGAGCCATGACCATGGTGAAGGGCAGTGCGCCAATGATCATGGCGCTCTTCAGTGCCTCCATCGGATCAGCCCCGCCTTCGGCATTACCGGCGATCAGAAGTGTGCCGATTACCAGGGTGAGTATCACGCCCCAGACAATGCGGTGCTTGATGCCGGTGTGTTGTTCCCCGCCTGACATAATGGTGTTCATTACCAGAATGCCCGAGTCAGCGGAGGTGACCAGGAATGTCATGATCAACACGACGCACATGACGGTGATGGTCGACAGCAGCCCGCCCGAAATCATCTGGCTCAGGGTCACAAAAAGCTTGGCGGTGTTGGATGCACCAATGATCACACCATTTGCATCGCCGGCCAGCTCCAGATCGATTGCGGTGCCGCCGAGAATTGTCATCCAGGCAAAACAAACCATTGCAGGGGCAAAAACACAACCGATGATGAATTCGCGGACCGATCGGCCCCGGGAGATCCGGGCAAGGAAAAGTCCGACAAAGGGAGAAAATGCAATCCACCATGCCCAGTAGAAGGTGGTCCATCCGGCCTGCCAGCCGAACTGACGGCCTTGCTCACCCGCAGCATAGGCGGCTTGAAGGACATTATCCGGCAAGCCTGCGGCATCTCCTTCCAGGCCCGATTTAAAACCGTCGAAGGATCCCCATGCATTGGTTGCACCGCTTTTCAGCGCGTCGGCAAAGGGCGCTGCCTCAGGGGGTAACGCAGCCGCAAACTCTGCTGCTGATTGCGGGCCGTGTGCGCCGAAGCTGAGGGAAAAGAAGTTGAGGAGGTAATCAACGAACGCCGTGCCATAAGTTGTCATGGCAAACAGGAACGAACCAAAGATGATGAATGTCAACAGCAGGATCAGTGAAAGCACCAGGTTGAGATTGGACAGATATTTAACCCCTCGACCCACACCGGACACCGCAGAGATAATCGACAGCCCCATGATAACCACCAGTCCTGCGATCAAACCGACGGTACCTGGCGCTGGGGCCTCGCCGCTCATGTTCATCATCCATTCCATGCCAGTGATGGCATACATACCGTCAATGAACTGCGATACACCAAAACCAATGGTTACGGACACGCCCAAGATGGTGGCGACCACACCGAGTACGTCAACAACATGACCAAGGAATCCGTTCAACAACCGACCGAAAAGCGGGGTTAAGGCCGAACGAATCGTCAGCGGCATGTCCCGGGTATACGCATAGTAGGCCAGTGACAGACCTGTCACCACGTAAATCGACCAGGCATGGAAGCCGTAATGGGCGAAGGTATAGCGATAGGCAGACTGCAATGCTTGTTCGCTGTTGCCAGCGACGTCACCACTCACCACGAGGGGATTCGATCCCCAGAGACCAATCGGTTCGGCTGTGGCGAAAACCATCAGACCAACACCCAGACCCGCTCCGAACATCATTGAAAACCAGGAGAAGTTCGAGAATTCCGTGCCTTCACCTGGACGCCCCATGATCCGTTTTCCGGTTTGAGGTAGCGCTGCCACGATGAATAGAAAAAATGCGAACAAGCCGACGATGATGATGTAGAAGGAATTAAAGCCTTCGAGAAGACGCCAGTTGAGGCTACCCAAAACGCCATTGGCATTGGCCGGCCAGAACAGTGCCCAGATAACAAGCGCGACCATAATGCCTTTGCTGAGCAGCGCGATTTCAACGCTATGCCCTTGGTAAAATCCGCTTGCAGCCTTTTTTATTTCCAGCTGTGTGAATGGTGGTGTTGCAGACATAAGTATTCTCCTTTGCGGGGTTAGAATGTTTTTGTTTTGCTGAATCTTAAATCAATGGTTCCTGGTTAGTTTCGCACCGGCGCTCATTCGCTTAATGTACATCTTACGAGCCAGCATACGTGGCATTATTTTTGAGATGCGGTGCAACAAAACAGACAGAATCATCGCAATATCCAAATACACTGATGGTTATCTGCCATCTAATCGTAATTCACAGAGGTGGTCAATCGAATACTATTCGCAGAGCGACGCGTATTGTCGCTGTTATCAATGGTAATGTTTTCGATTTTGTAGTCAAAATAGCTGGTATCGATTGATAGGCGGATCGATGAGGTGGCCGAGTGCTGCGCATTCATTGGCTCTTGTTTATCTGTTGTCGGCACTGCGACTGAATACTATATTGATCCAATACAAATTTAAGACAACGGATAGTTTTAAGAGAATGTTACAAATTTTATTTAATGAAAGCATTATTACCGGGCTTTGCTGCGCCTGACTTATTTGACACGAGCGAGAGAGGTTAAATTGACTTACTATCTTTTTAAAATTGCCATAACAACTGTGCTGATTGTCATGATCTCCGAAATTTCGAAACGGAGCACTTTCATTGGCGCTATCCTGGCATCGGTTCCATTAGTCTCCGTGCTCGCAATCACCTGGCTTTATATAGACACCAAAGATGTCGCAAAGATCAGCAGTCTATCAATAAATATTTTCTGGCTCGTAATTCCTTCCCTGGTTTTGTTTTTGGCATTGCCCCTTTTGCTGAAACAAGGTTTTAATTTTTACCTTAGCATCAGTGTCTCAATCGGGCTTACGGTCGGATGTTATTGGGTCATGGTTTCGGTGTTAGATTATTTTGGAGTGGATTGGTAAATGCCGCAGCTATTGTGTCCCCTGATTAAAGAATCAAAGTATCCTCTATCGTGACCCGGGTGCGACAGAGGATGTGCGTCTGATCATGATGACGGGTATCGACCATTGCTTCGCTGGTGAAGGACCGGATTTTGTCAACTATCTCACCGAGATCGATAACTGGGTCGAAACCGGCAGCGCACCAGAGCAGATGACAGCCTTCTGGTTGAACGATCAGTTTCAACCCGACGGTTCCAGACCAGTATGCGCATATCCGAAACACGTAGTTTACAGTGGCACGGGCGACACCCGGAATGCTTCGAGCTTCGCTTGCGTTGAATAGAATTCGATAGCTTGCGCTGAATGTCACGACACATCCAATCGGTGCCCATGCCATGTCTGCTACTTTAGTCTGTGTCTGATAAAATCAGACGCTTCACGGACCTGTCATTGCGCTGCAGATGGCCAGGTCCTGGTACGGCAGATGGGTGCCACATCCAGTGAGCCAGGTAACATATTAGACAAACCGCTGAATCAAAATAATGCATCCCTTATTGTTCCTCGCCATCCTGTATTTTTCTGTTCCATCTGTTGATGCTTCAGAGCCGAAGCCTAAAGAAGATGCGTTCCTGGGTGGTTCTACGTCGATAGGGGAAGAGCTTTCCCAGGCAGCAGAGGTGCACAGCAGAAGCACCTGGAAATGGAAGGGCCTGCGAGCTCGCCTGATCGAACAACACGGGCTGGCGGTAAGTTCTGACTATGCGACGCTGTTGCAGCAAGCGGACGGCTCGCTTAGTGGCAGTGATCAAGCCATGTCGGGGGTATTTCGCCTTTACGGTCGATGGACCCTGGTTGGCCGTGGCACTGATGATGCAGGTACCCTGGTTGCCAAGGTGGAACAACGTCACCGTCTGTCCGGCGATGTCACCCCGGCAGGTCTGGCATCGGAAATTGGTTATGCGGGCATTACCGGTCTTGGTTTTAGCGATGCCGGTGCATTTGTCGCGCCATTCTACTGGGAGCAGTTTTTTGCCAGCGGCCATGTGGGCATAGTTGCCGGACGTCTGGATTCCACTGACTTCATGGATATCCTGGGGCTGGGCAGTCAGTGGAATTCGTTTCAGAATGCTGCTGCCATAAGTAATCTGTCAATACCCGCGCCGGACCTGGGTTATGGCGTTGGCGCTGGCGTCAAGCTCAATGATCAGTGGGTCATTGGTACAACCCTGCACGATGCAAACGGCAAACAGACAGACGCAAGGTGGTTCCGAGACGGCGGTGAATTATTCAAGCAAGCCTATGTCAGCTGGACGCCAACCCGCGCCAGGCGTTTTACCAATGCCGCACACTTGACGCTATGGCACCAGGATTCCCGTGAAACCCGGGAGCTGGAGGAAAGTTATGGCGTGGCGGTATCTGGCAACTGGTTGTTCAATGAACGATGGATGCCATTTTTGCGCTGGGGTATCGCCGATGGTGACGCACCCCTGGCCCGGCAACAGTTAACGATGGGAATGATGTTCAATGTTCCGGATAGCACCGAACAACTGGGGGTCAGCGCATGGTGGCAGGATTTATCTCATCGCGATCTCGATGATCAGAGCGGATTGGAATTGTTCTACCGATGGCAGGTTATTCCAAATCTGGCGATTACACCTTCTGTTCAATTGCTGAATGATCCGGCATTAAATAGCGATGAGAACAGTATTATTGTGTATGGTCTAAGAGCCAGAGTGACATTCTTCTGATGTTCAGAAAACTCCTCTTTTGTGTATACCAAGAAATCTTTTCAGCTGCTGAGCGAGACGCTGCAATGACAATCAAATGGATCGGTGGAAATCACATTTTTTTGATCCGGTATCCAGTCTGATGAGTCCCTGATCGAACAGGGGTGTGTTAACCGTAATTATCTTATGGAAAAATATAATGAGTCACCATGAAGTACATAGAGCGCACCGCGTAGGCTGGTTACGCGCTGCGGTGTTAGGAGCAAATGACGGCATCGTCTCTACCGCGAGTCTTATTATCGGGGTTGCCGCTGCCAGCACTTCACAGGAGAATATTCTTCTCGCAGGTGTTGCCGGTTTAGTGGCAGGTGCGATGTCCATGGCCGCGGGTGAGTACGTATCCGTCAGTTCTCAGTCTGATACTGAAAGTGCAGACCTGGCGCTGGAGAAGAAATCTATAGAGGATGATTTTGAACTTGAAACCGCTGAACTTGCGAAGATATATGAAGACAGAGGACTTGAAAGCGCGCTGGCAAGGCAGGTTGCCGATCAGCTGATGGCCCATGACGCCCTTGGGGCACATGCTCGGGATGAAATAGGCATATCGGAGATCGTCAGTGCCAGACCGGTGCAGGCGGCGTTTTCTTCAGCCGGCACATTTACCGTTGGTGCCGCACTTCCGCTCGTCGTAGCGTGGGCGCTACCTGGATCCCAGCTGATCACTGCGGTAGCGCTCTCGTCTCTTGTCTTTCTTGCGGTTCTTGGCGCCGTTGCGGCGCGCGCCGGGGGTGCGTCGATAACCGTTGGTGCCTTCAGAGTGACTTTCTGGGGTGCGCTTGCCATGGCATTAACTGCGGGAGTTGGTCGAATCTTTGGCGTGGTCGCATAATCGCTGGCGCTGTTAACGGCATATTAGTCATTAAATATAACCAGTGACTGAACCATTAGTTTCGAAAACAATCAGCCGCTGGTACAATGATTACCGTCTGTTTCCTATCGATTAGAGGAGGATCATCATGACCCCTGAGTTGAAATGGCTTGCCTTAACAGCAGTTCTGACCGCGCTGATGTGGATTCCTTATATTTTAAATCTGATTTCTGTTCGCGGCATGATGGGGGCGATGGGCTACCCCCAGGATCCAGAACCCATGGCGGAATGGGCTAGCCGACTGAAGCAGGCGCACTATAATTCTGTTGAAAATCTGGTTGTTTTCGGGATTCTGGTGATTGTTGCTCATCTGGCTGACATTCACACCAGCTGGACAGTGACGGCATGTATCGTATATTTCTGGGCCAGACTGGTTTATGCATTTATTTATGCGATGGGAATTGCCGTTGCCAGAACCCTGGTATTTGCGGTTTCCTGGTTATGCATCCTGGTGTTGGCTGTAACAGTGTTAACTTAATGTGTTGATTTTGTCTGGCGGCGATCAGTTCGTCGCCAGGAAAAAACGTCATGGAAAGTGAGCGGTAGCGGTTGCAAGGTACAATGAAGGGATCAATGTAACACTGGGTAAATGCATCATGGATGCGCTTGTTTACAAACATTATGGCTCGCCGGATGTGCTTCAGCTCAAGCAGGTGGAGAAGCCGCTTCCTGAAGGAGATGAAGTGTGCGTAAAGATACACGCGGCTACGGTCAATAGAACTGACTGCGCCACCGTTCGGGCGAAACCATTTTTCATGCGATTAATTACCGGACTGCTCCGACCGAAAAAGCAAATTCCCGGTACAGATTTCGCTGGCGAAATAGATTCCATTGGCGATGGTGTGTTGTCTCTGAAGGTGGGAGATAAAGTATTCGGCTTTGATGATCTGGGCACCAGGTCGCATGCCGGGTACACGACAATCAGGGAAGATAATGTCATGTTAATGCCTGCTGATCTCTCCTATGATCAGGCGGCGGCTAGCTGTGAAGGTGCGCATTACGCCTGCAATTTTATCAATAAAGTTAACCCTGTGAACGGCCACAGCGTGCTGGTCAATGGCGCTACAGGTGCAATTGGTTCGGCGGCGGTGCAGCTTCTGAAATATTTCAAGGTCAATGTTACAGCGGTCTGTGCTACGGAGAATGTTGAACTGGTTAAAAGTCTGGGGGCAGATGCGGTGATCGACTATAAAAAAAAGGATTTTACTGAAGACAATGGAACATATGATTTTGTCTTTGATACCGTTGGTAAGAGTTCATTTTTTAAATGCAGGCACTTGATAAAACCGGGAGGTGCCTATCTGTCATCAGAACTGGGGTATTTGTCACAGAATTTATTTTTACCTGTTTTCACACCCCTTATAAAGCGATTCTTTAATAACAAAAAAACAGTATTTCCAGCGCCCTTGGATATCAGAGGCAGTATGGATCTGATCAAGCAACTTATAGAGCAGGGTGAATTCAAGGCAGTGATCGATCGAAAGTTTCCTCTTGAGCAAATAGTCGAGGCATACAGGTACGTTGAAAAGGGTCATAAAATCGGAAATGTAGTCATAACGATGAATCACAACGTCAACATCTGATAAGTAGCAGGATTCGAATCTTATCGTCAGTCATCGCGTGTGCTCTGTTGCAACACCTTCATTTTTACCGCTAGTCAACGCTGGCGATTGATCTTTATCTTCAATTAAGCAGCGAGTGTGCGGTGGTGTATAAGTAACCCTGATCACTGTTTTCACCGCTTTCCAGACTTCGCTGTGCGACAAATCTTAATGAGTGAGCCCGTGAGTCTGTCCGGGTGGGTGATGATCGTATGTCGGGTCTGTTTCATCTCGCTCAGTAGAATGCGTAGCTGTCCATGCAAAATAAATGATGGTGGCAGGGCTAGAGGCAAGGGATATGACCATGTCAGTAGCGCCACTGCATAATTTGGAAATACACCATGACATTTGTGGCTGGTTGGCGTCATAATGCTTTGAAGGGATGCCATGGCCGCCATGGATTATGAAGTAAAACTGACAACCAGAAAAAATAAATGAGCGCTGCTGTTACCCTTTTATTAGTGCCTGGTTTGCTGAGTGATCAAACAGTGTGGCAGCCTTTTATTGATCGCGTGGACGGCAGGTTTCCGGTTCAGGTCGCAGATCTGACATCGCAGAATTCCCTCACCCAGATGGCGGTAGACACCCTGGAGGCATGTCCGGGTCAGCTTTATGTGGCTGGACATTCCATGGGAGCGAGAGTGGCGATGGAAATGATTCGGCTGTGTCCCGAACGTATTTTAAAGCTGGCGCTACTCGATACCGGTACCCATCCGTTCAAACCAGGGGAGGAGGTGCGACGTATCCAACTGGTGAAGCTGGCCCATACCGAAGGTATGCGTGCCCTGGCTGATCAGTGGTTGATCCCGATGGTGCATCCGCATCATGCAGATGATCAGTTATTGATGCAAAAGCTGTTGTCGATGGTGGAGACAATGACCGCGGAAATACATGAAAACCAGATTCACGCATTACTGCACAGACCCGATGCAGTGCCGGGACTTCGTGATATTAAATGCCCGACCCTGGTTCTTGTGGGACGTCAGGATGTCTGGAGCCCGGTGAATCAACACCAGGCACTGTGCCAGCACCTGGTGAGTGGAGAGCTGGTGGTGATTGAAAATGCAGGTCACTTCGCGCCGCTGGAGCAGCCAGGGATGGTCAGCGACGCCCTTGAAAGGTGGGCTTTTGACTCAAATTGATTTTGTTTCCGGACTGCTAACCGAGATTCAGAGATGAACAGACATCAACGAATCATCCTGCTGGCAGGCATGCTGGTGACACTTGTGCTTGGCTCTATCCATAGTTTTTCGGTTTTTCTGGTGCCTTTTGAAAAACAGCTTTCAGTGGGGCGTGCCCAGGTCAGTCTTCTTTATTCCTTTGCGCTGATTTTTCTCACAGTTTCAGTGTTGTTTGGTTATCTTATTTACAACCGCATTCGCCCCGGCGGGATGATTGTGTTTTCCTGTCTGCTGGCGGCTACGGGGCTGCTTGTTTCTACGGTGGCCAATTCCTGGTGGTTGCTATGGTTTGGTTACAGTGTGCTGTTCGGTTCCGCAAACGGCATCGGCTATGGTTACGTATTACAGCTGGTGGGCAAGGCGGCCGCCGAGCGTAAAGGGTTTGCAATGGCGGCGGTAACCGCGGCCTATGCGGTCGGTTCGGTGGTTTTCTCATTGCTGCTGGCGCACCTGGTAAGTAATTATTCAACGGTGGTTGCCCTGAGTACCATGGCCGGGATAATTATCCTTGCTGGTTTTGTTGCCGCCCTGACGCTGGTGCGTGCTGGTGCCCGCTATACGGAGGCGCCGTCCTCCGAACCGGTTGGTCGGGCGGATCAGGCCAGCTCAATCGGCTTGTGGTGGTTGGCCTATGGTTGCAGCGTGTTCGCCGGATTGATGGCCATCGGTCATGCCGCAGGCATTGTGCAGTCACTGGGAGGTGCCTACGAAGATTCCATCTGGGGTGCGGTTTGGATCGGGGTAGGCAGCGCCACTGGTGGCTTTATAGTGGGCACCGTTATCAATGCTGAAAAGGTATCTGCCTTTTTGCTTGGACTGCCGCTGTTATCGGCGCTGTCATTGGTGGCATTAGCGTTTGTATCATCACCTTCGGTTGCGGTCATGGTGCTTACCACTATCGGTTTTGCTTATGGTGCACTCATTGCGGTTTACCCGTTTGCCATCGCTATCAATTTCGGCGATCTCAACGGACCTAAAGTCTATGGACGGGTATTTACCGCATGGGGATTCGCTGGCCTTGCAGGTCCGTGGTGTGCCGGCAGGTTGTTCGATTTCTCCGGGAGCTACGGGCTGGCCCTGTTTATCGCT
>Ga0055584_100002211_pt1 | contig 19266 bp, 14 predicted proteins | sample OSDHelmetaG_FD_58716 | JGI IMG/M metagenome (GOLD analysis project Ga0055584, IMG submission 58716) | Pelagic marine sediment microbial communities from the LTER site Helgoland, North Sea, for post-phytoplankton bloom and carbon turnover... | ecosystem: Environmental > Aquatic > Marine >... | reverse complement strand
ATCATCGGCGGTCTGTACACGATATGTCGTACGTAAACGAGGTACTTCCGCAATACATTGTAATCCGTTATCTTCAACCATGTGCGCAGGTAAGGTTACGATCCATCCTTGTAACTCTACTATACCGTCATCTAAATCTGAGGCATCGGCACCACCCACACAGCCTGCAATTAACTTCCGGTCAAGATAGAAATAGTGTAAGTTATCAACAAGTCGACGTGGCAATGAACTGAAAATAGCATATTCACTATTACCGATAAGTCCAGGTACAGTTAAGCCCAAGTCATTCGTTTGTTCGTCAAGTAGCTCAATCGACATACAGTCGAATATATTGTATATACAATATTCCGCAGGATAGTCCCGTTGCATCTCTATGTGCCATGCTAACTGTCCTTCTGATGCAACCACTTGATTAAACTTAAGTTTACCTATACCAAGATGACGCCCTAAAACACCATCTAATTTATAGTCAGGTTCGTTACCATTAGCAACACGTATCTTTTTAAACGCACACATTGCATCGATAACATAGAAACCCGCCATGCAGTATAATACATGCCACAAGTCAGCAGGGTGCTGTGCAATTTTCTTAGAGTTAGTTTCACGTTGTGACTTGGCTTGTTTAAACCAGACGTTCCGGTATTTTTCAGGGACAGTAGGGTCACAGAACACATCTTCCAGAGGTACACCGTATTTATTAAGTACTTGTATAAGTTTGGGTAAATCGAAGTTCATATTCCATATAGCAAGGAAGTCAGGTAGCCATGTATGCACTTCATGCATTACACGTTTAAACACCTCGGCAATATTATCATCACAGATAATAATTAAGTCACCGCCACGTTCTTTTATAAGGTCATGCTCAACGTCTATCTTTTTACCAGTCTTCTTACATTTCTCACGCAAGGTTATAGTTGAAAGATATTGCCTATACTTTTCATGTAATGTATTTTCTATATCGGGAATACGTTTAGCCCACCAGTCCGCGATACCGATGATCTTCTTTTTACCCATCGTGACAGATACCATAATCGCTTCATTAGTACCATGTACTGTATCTGTTTCTATATCCAATACGGCCACTGCATTACGACTTATTAAGTCAGGGTTTTTACGTTTATATGCAGCTTTCATGATAGTGGATGATGATAGATCTGCAAAGTAACAGTATGGTGATTTACATACCTCACGTAAACGTAATTTAGGATTAGGTATACCACGGCCCAAAGCACGTTGTAATGTAATAGACATACGTGATTGTGTACAGTCGAAACGATCTAACTTATCTAATTCTTCATACTCTTTTTTATCTAGATGATTTCTGTGATTCTTTTTAGTAACGAAAACGGGGCGCTTAAAGTTCTCAACCATTTTGAGTCTTGGGATAAGCTGCCCATCCTTTGTATGCACAACCTCTTTAATAAGTAACATATCATCGTGTGAGCCGTCACGTGCTTCCTGATACGTTACATATTTACACTCAATACCTTTAATGTTATCAGAGTCGATTACTGGATTATCCATGTAGTTTACCTTATAAATTCTTTATTCAAAAATGCCACTTAACAAACAATGTAACAACGTGTGGAAATATACAATATGTTCCGATAGGTCGGATATATACTACTCAGGAGATAGTAATCATGAAAAAACAATGGGCTAATAATGTTGCGGTAGAAGCTATCGAACATCAAGGCGAGTCAAGTCTTTACAAGATCATTACAGACGGTATTAAAGAATTCCGTGAAAGTGGTGAACTGACTGATGGGTCGATTGCCGGACTGGGTCTAGCAGCCAAGATAGAAGATAACTGCGGCATAAGTGTAAAATTCCAGATAGACAACTCGCCATTCGTTAACGCGGCTGTTAAAATACCACAGCTCGATAAAAACCATACAGTGATTGCATCTATCATCCGTATTTATGCAGGCAATGACGACCTATTAAACGTTAAGAAATTCAGCGGCAATAAATTAGTCGGCGTAGTAGACAAGAAAGACAGTAAAGTGTATGGGGGCTTTAGTAAGTTAACGTGCCCAGTATTTATGACGACAGGACTTCTTACACGTGATGACGTTAGTAATGAAGAAGTGGCAGCTGTTATTCTACACGAACTAGGACATGTGTTCACATACTTCGAACGTCTAATAGATGTTGTTACCGCTAACTATGCGATAACTGTTGCCGCTGATAAAATGCTTGGACTGGAGTCTGATGTAGACCGTATGGAAATATTATCTGAACTAGATAAATACATTGGCATCACTATCCCCGATAAAGAAAATGTAGTACACACTGACGACAAAGGTATGTTTTATACACATGTCTCATGTGAAGTAGTTAAACAGCGTCGTAACGAAGAAGGTAATGATATCTACTCTTATCGCGGGTTTGAATTTGCTGCCGACCAGTTTGCAACACGTCACGGTGCAGGCGCTTCTCTAGTTTCAATCCTAGATAAAATGAATCGCATGATGTTCCTTAACCCGTCGTATGTGTCATGGCCTACCCATGTTGCTGTAGAATTAGCTAAAGCCGCATCCGTAATAACGTTAGCCGTGGGTTCGCTAGTATCGCTTAATCCGTTCCTAATCATTACTGGGATGGTTATAGCTTTAACAGATAGACCTCTCAATAAATTATATGATGATCCGGCCGAACGTTTCGAACGTATCGACCGCGAAATGGTGTCAGAGTTAAAAAATCGTCAATTAGATGATAAACGTAGACAGCAAATAGTCGATGACCTATTCGTTATCCGTGAGCTAACTAAAAAGATTACTGATAAGCGTACATTATGGGAAATCATATGGACTTATGTTTCACCTACTGGTAAAGAGAGTACGAAAAACAAAGAGTTCCAAAAATCACTCGAACGTTTAGTAAACAATGACCTTTACCTGGCAAGTGCCATTCTTAAATAAACCCTTATTATAAAAAAGGAACAAACTCATGTACGAGATTATCACAAACTTCCAAACAAAAAGTGGGCTTGTTGGCCCGTCACGAACTAAGGTTCTTCAGAAAGTATTAGCCGCATCTATCGCTTATACAGCACCATGCTTTGCAGGCGATGTAAAAGAAGGTACTTCATTCTACAACAGTATGGTCATGGGTACCGCACTAACGATAGTGTCTGAAGTCAATGAACGTTGTCTAGTTAACACAGACGAAGTCATGGAAGATGTACGTACACTATGGATGGGTCGTTATAATGCGATCAATAACCCTATCCACAATGAAAACCTAGAACGTTTTCAAGCATCACTTAGCACAATAGGTGACGGCATGATGCCGCATTACGAACTATGGCTAGGTCATTTTTATAAAGCTACGCAAACAAAACTAGCGAGAATGAATGGAGCAAGCTAATGACACCAACATATACTGAATATACACTAGAGGAGCGCTGCAAGATACATGAATTGCAAGAACTCCATAGAAACCTATTCGATGTTAATGAACGTGTCGCGGTAGAAGGTATGTCACGTGGCGATGCCGATTTATTAAATCGATTAATACCTACCACTTTTGCAAATACTGAAGTTCGTAAGTTTACAGCACTTCCTTCTGCAACGGGTAGTGCTCTGGCTTTGGAAGCAATCGACTGGAAGCGTGTCGGTATTATGTCGACCATAGCAGCCGCAATAGTTGCGTTAATTGCCAAGTTGTTTAGTTGGTTATCCTCAAGCATAAAAACTGCTGGCGGTCGTGCAGGTGGTGTCGCTGACATCGATAAAACAAACAAGTCAATTAGTAAAGACGTTGATAAGTTAGCCCCTGTTGAAGTAGTTGCACCTGTGTCAACTGACAAGTTATCAGCCGCCGTAGTCGATACAATCTCTAGAAACTCAAAGAGTGTGAGTAATAACTACTTTAATGTAATTAGAAAACTCGCTGCTGATGGTAAGCTATCTCCAATTAAACCAGACGTTGTCGCTCGTGCGATATCTAGCTATGAAATGGTTGTCTCTAAGACAGGTGCCTCTGATCGAGACACTGAGTTACATGCATTGTTAGGTTATATGTTAACCGCACGTGGTGCAGGCATACCTGTTAATCTAGCTGATTTACCATGGAGTGGCCGTACTATCACAACGGATATTCCAGAGACCATTCTTACGGCAATACCTTCACTGATGTCACATATCGGAAACTTGATAGATTCGATTACAAGTACTATCCACGCTATATCAAATCTAGATAAGTCAACGATGGTAAATGTCATTATGCAGGAAGTATCTGGCGTGCCTTTGCTAAATGGTACAGTCGGTGACGCTACTCGCGTTGTTTCGGCTATACAGGGAATGCAGACTGATTTAGCCCGCGTCATTAATGTTATTGAACACGATAGTGCATTAACTGGTGTCGCACATGTTAATACTCGCATGAAACATGATGAGCTAAATTGGACATCGATTGATACAACCAAGCTGGGTTTACATCCAAAGGTTGAATTATCCATGCAAAATTATGCAGGTCGTAGTCGAAAGTACATCTCTTTATGGGATGCTGAGTCATATAACTCATTTAACGAAGTGGCTGACGTAACTAGTTACATAGATACGTTGAAAAAGCTTGCGACAGTTAACGGTCGTAAAGAGTTAAGTAAGCTATATGAAATGTACTTCCAAACTAAAAACGGTAAAGCGACAGGTATCTTTACGGACCGTATAGACGCCATTAACGATAAACTAACATCAGTGGCCAATGACGTGAAAGCGTTAGAGTCCAAGAAAGATGAAGAAGGTTATATCCGTCGTAAGTTCTGGGCACCTGTGGCAGAAGGTGGTAAAGGTAAAGTACTTCAAGTACTGCCGACAGTTAACAATACTTTGACTTTTGTACAGGGTATTTCCGATATACTGTCTAAAGTAAATACATACGCCTTGTCCCGTTCTACCGCTATTGACGATTCAATAAAGGTAATGGAAAAAGCTGCTGTATTAAGTAAATCGCTTAGCTAAGAAACAAATAAAAGAGAGGGCTTTACGCCCCCTTTTTTATTTGTATTTACGAAACTACATGTTTGTTATATCCAATAGAGATGTCGTCAGCAACACTAAGTGAATAATCAGCGTTAACAACTAACTTCTTACCGATAACTGGATAATGCCCCTCATCAGTAACCGTGAATAGTAACTGGTCATGATCGTCACCCATCCCGTCCATCTCTACGTCAACTATCTCATCACCCATTCGATTACGAATCTCAGAAGTAATTGCAGAAGTAGAAACGGTACTGCCGTTAAGATTAGCTAAAATAGCAGAACGAGTTGTCTCACCTAATGTCTCTAGGAACTCAGTATTAGAACGTGCCGAGTTAGTCAGGTAGTATCTTACCGAGAATTTGTTCTCAGCATCAAATCTATCCGTAGTCCCGTCACCTAATAATACATCAATTAACCCCATAGTAGTTTTAGGATAGAAGTATAAACTAGTCTTCTCAAGCAGGCTAGTGTCAACCGAAGGTATGTCATTAGTTATGTAACTAAGTAACTTGCTAGTTACATCAGCCATATAACTTACGGTATCTTCATGTTGTGAAAATAAGAACTTAGCGTCCAATAAGAATAAATCAATGCGACGTTTTATTGTACGCGCTGCAAGTATCTTCGGAGTACCATCCTCATTGTAAATTACACCACCTTCCTCATGTAGCTTTTGATGCACGCCATTTATTAGAATAGGGTCGCCTTTAGCATGTTTTACAACCCAGTTAACTACAGGCTTACCATCCGCATCATTAACGATTTCATACTTTATACTTTTAGTAGACTCAAAACGGTCATATATGTTTTCACTATAATAGGCCATCACATCTTCGGTATAACGTTGGTAGTTAATAGAGCCAGCTATTGTTCTAGCATTCGTCCACAGCGCATCAAGATATTCGCCAACGTCCAGTGTCAATATCTCATATGTCACTGCTTTATTGGTAACGTCATTAGACGTATTAATATCATCAATGTAACTCATGCTATACGTTGAAGGATTATACTTAGACACTGAGTATATTACATTCATAGCCACATCTAACTTCATTGAAATGTCAGTAGCTTTATCTCCTGTAAGTATAAAGTTGTTAACAATTATATCATGATTCTTATCAATGTCGAGATTAGACTCAATTGCAAATTGCCAGATAAGTTCACCACTACTGTCCTTACCAAGGAGTGTCCCATCTAGATATGCATACTCTTCATTATAACCACGAGGCGTAAAGCTTATCTGTGCATGTCGTTGGTCGTCTGTTAATGACTTATAGGTATCACCGCTACGTGTTTTAAGAATAAGGTTATATCCGGTATCCGTAGCGACAATCGATTGTGAGGCCGTACTAACGTCTAGTACTAAAGTAGCATTAGTTTCAACGAAACGCTTGTTAGAGATGCTTGGTGACGCTAGGTAGTACGCTCTTGCCTCAAACACATCATCATTCACGTCTAAAACATAATGAAACGGGGTATAAAGGAAAGTTCCCTCATTAACCATAGTGGCTATAGAGTTACTAGTACGACGCATGTAGTCCGCAAGCGAATTAGTATCTACAGTGATCTCACCTTGGTCATATTGGTATAGTGTCGTCGGTAATATAGTTAGGCGATTCCCATTAACATTAACCGTATCTAAGTCACTAAGTACGCTCCAACTTGTTTCCAGTTGACCATTAACTGTGCCAATAGGTGTGCTCAAGCCTTCGATTGTACTGTCCGGCATACTTGCAGTAGCAAGGTATATACGTTCCGTCACATAGTCAATGCTTTTAGACATCTCAAAACCTAAGTCACTTAATGTAGTACCTAATTGCAATTCACTAATTGGCAGACTACGACTACCAACGCTATTGTCAATTACACGGTCACGTAGCTCCGCAAAGGTTAATGCACTGCGTCCACCCGTAGTACTATCAGCACTCAGTAGACTTATTTGAGAAAAGGTTTTAAATGGAGTGTAGTACTGAGTATCTAACTCCCCACTAATTTCCTTGAAAGTACTTGTAAATTCCCCAACGTTATAGGTACTAAGATTAATACCAAGCGCGCCTTTAGTACTGTAAATATCAACACGTATATCGCCACTTGCTAAACCGTTACGAATATAAATGTCTGGGATATAAACCTCTACTTTACCATCGCCAACGGTTAACTGTGCCGTAACATTAGTAACATCTAGAACTTCATTAGAATGTGTTGTATTTATCTCAACCCATTTCAGTGACTTACGTAGCCATACTCGCGCGTAAAAGAACTGGTCGTTAAACGAGTAAACATTCTTCCAACTAATGCCAGAAGTCAGTGTATCGGCAAAACTATTTATCTTATATTGCATTGCAGGGATAGTTATCTGTACAGTGTCAATGGACTTCCCTTCATAGGGTACTGTAGTAATGTTCCAATCTAATGTATTTGTAGAAAGGTCTTTTACTGGAGAGGCTTCGGACGTATCGTAAACAATTTGTAAACCACCGTGTGCCATAACACGTATTTCGATATTATACTGCAATGTAAATGTATAACCACTTATGTATAACTCAGTGTCTTTAGGGATAATTAATTTACGGGTACCATCGCTAACTAAAGGCATTGCCTTTGCAAGTATCTCAGCCTTACCTAAGTACAATATGAAGTCACAGTAGTCGGGTTGAGCAAACGGGTCGATAAAGTCTTTATCAGACATATGTCCATAAAGGTCCTCAAACTCAACCGCCATTACCGCATTACGACGACGTAAATTATACTGTTGAAATTCAATACTAGCTTGCGCCATCGTCGCGCTCGCTTCTATTGAGAACGCTACTGGATTATTGACATCCAATATCTCAATGTTATTACCGTCATTAATTTCAAGTAATGTATCAAGGACCGCATCCTGCATTAAGTTAGGATTATAAATAGATGCTTCGATATTATCGAGCACTTTACGTATTTTAGTAGCCATTATTGTAACTCCGCTAAGATTGATTCATAAACATCACTATCAATATACCAACTCAGTTCCCTTGTTGTTCGATCGATATGTGGATAGCCGTAATAGTTGAATGTAATAAGTTCACTAGGTGTCAACTTACGTAAGTAGTCTTTCCCACTTGGAATAAATTCGTCAGCGTCCCAGTCCTCTGGAATCATATCAGGATTGAATATAGAGACCACCTCATTAAACTCCTCAATAAGAATAGGGTCTAAATATGCAGCCCCATCACATTGAAACTGTATATTGATTTGGTCATTGGCGTCAGTCACAAAACTTTCACCATCGACATTCATCGCCGCCCCTAGATTATCGTTAACAGGAAATGCTGCTAGTGCAGTACCTATCTTGGTAACGTATTTATTAGTAGGGTCAAGTAAGATACGGTATATTCTAGTGTTATAACATATCTCGTTCTGTGTTAAGTTACGTGCCCTAGGTATAAAGGTACCGTCATAGAGCGCGCTCATGGCCTCTAGCCACGTTGTAAAGATTCGAGTAATGATATCCCCATCTAAGTTCTTAAACGTTGCATTGAGCGTGTATGCGTAATTTGCGGCATAGTGAGAATCAACCATAGACCACTGTTCACGTTTAAACCCTTCACTGGAGGTATAAACATCCAGGGTATTATCGGGGAAACCTGTCAGCGATGTAAGTCTGTTTGTTAATATAGGAATAAAAGCTTGCTTGTTATCAAATACAACCTCATCATGGAACGGCACACCAAGGCGCGGTTCTGAAACGGGTGACGCTTGGCAGTATGGACAAAGTGGGTCAAGCATCCCTAATATAGCACGTTCACCTGAACGTATATCAGACTCACCCATCTGTTTCATGCGTCGCGATTGTGATATATTAGCCTCATTGAGATTAAAGTCAGGTCGCGTAAATAAAGTTAAACCGTCAGTTTCACGATTCTTAGGTACGTGTGATGGTGCTATTCTATGGTTAAAGCCCATGAAGGTATTTGTAAGAGTCTTATCTGTATCACCACGTCCAGACTCTATATCGATCTTCCTACGAATGTTCGCACCATTAGCGCTAGTGGTTACGTAGTCTATTTTATAGTCGTACGGAATATCCTCGTCGGTCTGGTCAGGCAGTATATCAGTACTTTCGGTGTTAATATCAATTGACATGTCATTTTCCTGTAAAAGGTAGTTTAGGAGCTATACAATCATGATTGCAGAAGAAACAAAAACGTTACTCTCTGGAGTAGTTACGCATTTGCCGGATTTATTTATTAAAGGCAAAAGTGACTCACTAACAGAATTCACTCGCCCCACTCGCAACGACTTTCTAACATTAGTAGAAAGTGATTTAATTACATTGGATTATTTACCAATGGTATTAGACCGCGCACAATCGTTAGTGGCTGGATACTTTTTAAGCGCTGTTACATTACTAGTTGATGTACCTGAAATTAATGTACGTCGTACTCTAGATACCGTATCTACTTCACGTGATCCTATCGAATCTATTTTAGGTTCTGGTTCGGCTATGTATAAGTTTGTAGGTACTGAATCATTCGATGACGGCCTTCCTAATTTAGATTCATTGAACGGTGGCTCAATCGCTGCTGAATGCTTCGCACTAGAAGCGTACAATAGTACTGCTAGTGGCCAGGCACTTGTAGATGAGCAAACGATACGTCGTCTTAATATTACCAAATTACGCGGCGAGCTCGAAAAAGAGTACGGTAAAGCTACTATCAATACTAAAATCGCCACCGATGTGGCTAAGCTATCTGAAATAGATCAACGTATCGATTTAGCCAACCAGAAGAACGAGCGTGAGAAGCTATCTGCAAGTGAGCAGAAAAAACTTAACGATGCTAAGTTCAAGTGGGAAAAAGAGCGCGGTGATATTCAGGCTAAGCTACAAAAAGAAGGCTTAGATATCCAACGTATCAATTCAGATTTAGCCGCAGATAAATTCACCTTCGATAAAGAACAGTCTGGTAAAACATTAGAGTTACAAAAAGACCGTTTAAAATTCGATAAAGAACAGGCTGCTAAACAAACTGGCAGTGTAGGCTTCGGACGTAACACGTTGGCAACAATTGACGAATTATCAAACTTATCAACAGGTAAAACTCTTGACGTTGAATTTGAACGTAATGGCAACCGTGCAACTGTTCCGGTAACAATCCGCTTAGCGGTAACTGACACAGACCCAGAGTCAATGAAAGCAATCATATCGACTGCATCTATCACTAATACATTCAGTGATCGTTGGAGACGTATGCGTAATGGTGAATTGTCAATGGTTAAAGACCTGTTCTTCTGCCATGATTTAATCGCCGAGTCACGTCGTGCACGCGTTCGAGACAAGTCAGGCTTCTTCGATCATATGATGCGACGTCGTTCAAAGAACTTCCTTTCAGGTTTGTTCTCGCTAACACCGTCTATCAATAATGCCTCTGCCGTTTTAATTGTAAGTCATGAGACTGCTACTAAGGCATCGTTCGAATTAGGTGGTGATTTAAACAACTTTAAGATCCGTGAAAAGGTTTTTAAATCAACAGCAGCAATGCTTATCTTTGTTATCGACACTAAGTGGGACACCGTTACTATTTACCATCGTGGTATTGACGTAGCTAATGAACTATCTGCACGTGACTTAAAACGTGGTGTATCGGGTAACGATGGCGGTGTCGATGACATCATTAACGCATATCAAGCAGGTTCAGTACCTACTCTTTAAGGAGAGAAATGTGAGTATTTCTAATTACATCCAGTCACTACTACCTTCTTTTGAGGCATCGCGTGTTAAGGATAACTTAACCAACTTGTCACAAGAGTTAGACCAGTACACGGTACCGTCTTTTAAAACAATGGCAGAAACATTCCCAGAAAACTGGAAATGGAAAAATGCCGACGTGGAAAAGATAAATAAAACAATCGTATCAGGCTACCGTAATAAAGTGCCTATGCGCAATGCAAACAGTCTTGAAATAATCCAAGCCGTCTTAGTTAACATGCAAACGACATTACCTATGGTACAGTTACAAGTATCAAAAGTATTCGGTAATGAAATTGCAGCAGCGGGTCTTAGCTTTAATAAAGCAACATTACTTCAATATGCAGAAGCCGCTGAGTTCATGATTAACTATTCGCGTGTCTACTACAATTACTTATCAGCAGTCGAGTTGGCCGCATTAGAAGGTGACCGTAGTATTCCAGAAGGTGTTGGTCCAGACGACCTAATGTATCTAATGGCCAAACGTCATACATTTACAATCGCACTTAACATCATGGCTATTACAGTTAAAGATGTCCGCACTGATTTAAAAGACATCCCTGATGCATTAGTGAGTACGTCGTCTGAAGAAGACATGAAATTAGTAGTAGGTGCTAACAAAATCGATCCGTTTGGTTTTGCATCCCTACCGTTCCCAATCTCATTAGTCTATCACGCTGGCCTAGCAATTGCTGACTGGCAGATGGATCGATACGACCGCGCACAAGTAGAAGCACGTGTTCTTGAATATCGCTCACTATTACTTAAGCAACAAATTGAAACAGGTAATGGCGATGCTGCGGTTGAAAGTCGTTTACGCGATGAGGAGGCACGCCTTAAAGTCATGAAACGTAAAATTGCACGTTTGGAGGAAAAGTATGAATTATAATAAACTTGACCTTGCAACTGTCAATGCTATGAACGAATGTCTCTTACAATCTCGAACTAACTTAATTGCATCACGCAGTTGGGATGCGGTAGACGGCTCTGTTGGCGTCTGTAGCGAATTTATTGGATTGTTGGTAGATATTGTGAGAAATGATGCTTACAATCACTTTACTGATAGTAGCGCGACTGTACGTCGTTTCATTAATGACACGGTTGGTTTCATACTTGGAGAATCTCGTTCAATAAACATTATTGTATGGGAAGGACTCATGGATGATATATCAAATTATCCGGTTATTAAAAATCAACAGTCTGGCGTCGGTACAAAAGGTAGTGGCGGTAATCCTTTCATTAAGCCTTATATAGCAGGTCGTGGCATAGTGGCACCTTCCATAGGTTCCGATAGTATTCGTAAAGATATTCTATTATATGCGCACCGTGACATACTGAAGATGTGGTTAAGCCGAGTTAACGGTGTAGACGATATGTTAAGTACGATTACATCGTTAGCAAAGCTTTACTACTCTCTAATCACGGAGAACCTCTAAAAGGGAAACTTTAAACCCATCGCGATGGTTCGAAACAATTAACCTATACTGTGTAGGTTAGTTTTTTAATTAATATAACAATGGTTAACCATAAGGAAACACCCTCATGTCTATGAAGAAAAATTGGATCGCAGTTGAAGAATTTGATGAAGCAAACCAAGGCGACACAACGCTAATGGAAGTTCCATCTGAATCACTTGAAGCTGACTTAGTTGAAATTGAAGGCCAAGATAAAGATATCGAAAGTCTTGTAAATGACGGCGAAGAGCTACAACACGATCAAGAACAACTTGAAGCAATTACTGATAATGCTGAAGCTTCTCTTGAAGAAGACGGTATGGACGAAACTGCTGCTCGCGCAACTGAAATCGCTGCTGAATCTTTCACAGCTAAATGGGGCGTTAAACGTAAGAAAGTTGGCTTAGAAGCTTTCGGTGATAGCGCAACACGTCGTCAATCTACAATGATTGCAGTTGAAGGTCTTAAAGACGCTGCTGTAAACATGTGGGAAACATTCGTTAAATGGATTAAAGAAATGGTCGCTAAAGCTAAAGACCAACTTATGAAATTAACAAATGCTGGTAAATCTTTAAAATCACGCTCTGAAAAATTAGAAGCGCGTTTAGATAAAGGTCTTGGCGAGCTTGACAAAAAAGAAGTTGAAGGTTCATTCATCAAACAACTTATCGTTGATGAAACTCCAGACTACGAAGAATGTCTACGTTTCGCAGACAAGTCTGCTGCCAATGCTGAAAAAATGGGTCGTGCAATCGTATCTTCAATCAGCGAAGCAAACAAAGTTGTTCGTGACGGTACTTACGTTTCTGAAAACGGTGCATCACGTGACATGATCGGTGCTGACTTTGGTAAGAACGCTAAGAAAAAACTTACTGTTCCACAAGGTGCTTCTGACCTAGTGACTAAAGCATTGCCTGGTAACGGTTACTTACTTTCTTACTCTCAAGAAGGTATCACAAACGTTACGTTTAACGCACCTTCTGATGAGCCTAAAGTTAAGAAACTTAAAACTCTTACTTTAGACGAATGTAAGTCTGGTACTAAAGCGTTGTTCTCTGTAGGTGAAGTTCTAGAAACTAAGCTTAAAGATTTCCGTACTGCTAATGATGACTTAGGTAAACTTGCTGATGCTGCTTCGACTGCACAGAAAGAACTTAAAGATGCTGAAGCTGACAAACGTGATCAAGCTAAGAAAGCACTTAAATCTGCTCAAGCTGCCGTACGTTCTGCTAAAGCTGTTGAACGTGCAACTACTACCTCATTGAAAAATGCAGGTGCTGGTATTGCTGGTTACATCGCTGCATCTATCGGCGCATACAAAGCTGCTTAGTATTAACTAATAGCTTTAAAGAAAAGAGGGCTTCGGCCCTCTTTTTTATTTGTTTGTCAATCATTTGTAGGAGGTGGCCCTTATGCCCGTATTAATCGCAGATATAACGGATGTGGAAACATCTATTAAGAAAAGTATTTTAGACAACGTAGTCCGTAATGTTCTTGCCAATACAGGTATTAATAATGCAGACATAATCAATATGAATGAATCTATTGGTCAGCACCAACCGGGTTCGACCGTAGGTAAGGGGAGAGACCTCTCATTCGGCAATACTGAAAAGGTTATTATTGAAGTAGATGAAGAACGTGATGAATTAACACGCATCGAAAGAAGTCCGGGACTCGATTATGAAACACCGTTCTTTTACGACCGTGCCAACAATGTAAAGTTAGCACCAAGTATGGCACGCTATAATACAACGATTACCATCAGACGTCGCGCACCATCTAAAGTAATTGTACAAGACTGGGGTAATGAAATACAACGAAAGATAGACATGAGTAGGGAGATATTTGAAACACAGGCAGAGTACCATTATATCATCCCTGTACCGTGTCTGAACCTATTAGCTGAATGTTACCGAACTATGAACTATGGTGTAACACCATCTATGACGTTACTAGAATACCTAAAGCAGTCATTCGGTAATCATGTCACTGTCTTAACAACTAATAATGGTAAATCTAAAGAGTATGCCGTACGTGCTACGATGAGCCGTATTGTAGGTGCGTTCAGTTACGATGGTCCAAAGGAAGAACGTACCGACTCAATTACATCATGGACGTCAGAGTTCACCTATAAGTTTAACTACACTCGTCCAGAGGCAGTTACTATGATGTATCCAATCGCTATCAATTCTACACTGTTACCGCCTGCATGGTGGAATGCCACAGTGAAGCCAGGCATTAGTGAGTATGAAGCGAGTACAATGAATGTACAGGTGGCTACAGGAACAGCGTTACTCGGTAACTCGCCATATATCAGACTACCTTTGTATTTACCTGCATGTGATACACCTAAGCTCAATATACCAAACTATAAGAACGGTGATCAGGCATTAATCATAGGCCATTTGGAATTCGATAGATTTGAAATAACAAACCCTATGGTGCTATTCAATCTGGGTAATTTAGGAGATGCAGTATTAAGTGAGGTAATCTTACAGTACATTATTCTAAGTTATAAACTCATATCTACTGGCGACGATAGTATTATAAAGATATTACTATTTGAAAATGAATATCCAGTACGCGAAGATCGTATGCATATAACTGAGAACTTAGATATTGTCTATACCGGACAATTGGACTACACTAAGTTATACCGAATCGTTATCTATATAGAAACAAACTGGTGGTATCTAGAAAACAATAAATTCAATTACCTTAGACTTTCACCTGATTTTGTAATTGCAGTAATACGTGATTTTTATCCGGAGATAGATAGTCTTCTAGACTTCGAAGGTAATGATACGATACCTGCAAAGATACTTAACGAGATTGCGGACTATGTCGCAACCAAGAACAATAACCTACCTAGCGGCTCATACGGTGAGTCTGATGCATTCAATAAAATAAAGACAGTGTTGAATGGACGCATTATAGGTCACAGGAGTTAATTATGTCACTCGGCAAAGCAAGAACAACAACAGAACCCCTAAATAATCCACAGTCAAATCTTGATGGTATAGTGGAGAAGCAACCTGTCGTAACGCAGGAAACGCAACGCAAGGCAATAGTTGACACAGGGTATACATCTGTTAGTAGTCTTATTGTACATACAACAGGTGATGACTGGGTTGTTAATTACTACCGTCAGCTCGTTGGGTTAGATGACCCACTTAGCCCATTACAAAAAGGGAAGCTAGCGGTTAACCAACAGTATGAGTTAATTGAACGATATGAACTAAAAGTAGACAGTCCATTATCACAACAGCAGGATACGGAAACCAAAGAGTTTGAAGTTACTGGTTCTGGTGCAATAACGTACGGCTTAATACCGAATGTAGGTGATATGTTTGTTGCTGATATTGGTAACGGTACCGAAGGGTTATTTTGTATCACACAGTCCACACGTCTTTCATACACCAAGCAGTCGGCGTATGAAATAGCATATATATTAGTTGCTGAATACGATGCAACGTGGCAAGAGTCGTTAGAAGGTAAAGTAGTAAAAGAGATTATATTTGAAAAGAGAATGTTGGAAGAAGAAGAATCTCCTTTCATGACTCGTTCTGCACATCATGCATATGTCTCACTGTCAATTAGCAAAGACAGATTATCAAAGCATCTGATGAATATGTTCTGGGCAAAGAGTGTACAGTCTATAAAGCTCCCGTTACCCACTTATGACTATTACGATGGATGGCACGCTAACTTCTGTATCTTTATAGGACTAGGCGATATTCGTAAATCAATAGACACTTATCAATACGGACTAACTGACTTAAGTGACGTAGTTACGATATGGGATTTGTTTAAGGATATGGATATATATCAATTACCGCTAGTCACCCGTAATTTTGGAGAGTTATCTGTTAAAGTGTTTAACGGTGTACCCGTGCAGCGTGGTATTGCATGGTCACCATTCGATAAAGCGATATATCCAAGAGATGAGTTCTATGATATCGATATGGCAGCTAAAACATGTACACTATCGGTAGACCTTTCTAATTTACCCGATGGTAAAGGGCCTACTGCTCTCACAGAGCCATTACAAGAAGAGTACGGTCTATCAGATAGACCAATGTACCACCAAGTGTCGTTTGAACCTTATATACTCTCTACGGCGTTTTATGACGGCGTCACTGGCGAAATGTCGGTTTTGGAATACTGTCTATTTAAAGCAATAAATGGCGAGGCGGTTAGTTCCACATTGGTATCTGCATTATGTAGCGAGATATATACCGAACCACATCTATCACAATACTACTATATACCGATGTTACTTACATTGATATCAGTATGTAGACATAAGGAGTAGCCATGAAACGTGTACATAGCGCAGCTTATAAACTGTTTCACTATCCGTACCTATTTAGATTCCCTGAGAATGAGGCGTTCGATGTCAATGATACTGAGTATTTTGGCAGAGAGACCACAGGCAATGCAGAGTGGGATAAGAACCTAGCCTCTGCAATGGGTGAGCGATACCTACATCCTGCTGAGGCTGCCGCTATGGCCGCACGTGGTGTACGTATCGAGCTTGTCGACCCTAAAGATGCGATTGTGATTTATGAAATGATATGTGAGCACATAAACAATTGGCTCAAGCATTTAGAAGCCACTGCTTTAATGGGTGTTCGTAAACCACCGGTGGAAGGCCTTCGTGAATTTAATACATTCGCCAGAGGACTAGCAAGAGTAGGTAGACGATTTGGACTAGTAGATATGCAAGACCCATACGCTGTCCAGAGACGTCGACGAAATTTCAGACTGGAACATCGCGCCACTATGAATCTACAAGATTTCGAACATGCCGATTATGCTATTAACCGTGTTATTGAATTAGCAAGAGTGAGGAAATAAAAAAATGGCAGTTGATACTTTTATTAGCGCATTAGATCAGTGTATCTCGGAATCAACGGGTATGCCTGAATTTAACTTCAGTGCAGAGATTGCGGTAGGTACTTATCGATATAATGCAATGAATGTAGTCTCCGTGACTAAACGTCAGATGTATCTGCAAGATATGTTTGAAACCGCAATGATTTCTTTAACTATGCAGCCTAGTGAATATACTGAACTAGTTTTGTATGGGCATGAGGACATGGCAATAAAGCTATCACAGACGCCTTATACAGGCGGCGAGACTATTACACGGACGTATCGTGCTGTTCTAACTAAACATCAGGACGCACAGTTAGAAGGCAATGTTGCTAATATAGGTGAGGCTGGCCTACAAGATCAGATGTCAATATCGGTAGTAACTTTCCAACTATTGTCGGAGGCTGCTTTTAATCTACGCTTACGCGAAGTGGGTGGTATATTCCAAAGTGTAACGGCTGCAAGCGTACTAAAACATCTATTAGCGACTACACGCCTCGTGGATAAGTTTAGTGAGTCTGACTCCGTAGCCACTGTAACAGTGGATGCAAATGTAAGCACGCGAGTATTTAACTCTATAAAGCTACCTGAGGGATTACCTTTCTTAGCCATGGCAGATTATCTGCAAGATAAATACGGATTATTCTCGCAAGGTATGGGTTGTTTCTTAAAGGATAGAAGTTGGTATGTATTTGCACCATTCGGACTAGCTAAGCAAACTACCGATGTTTTCAGACTAGTAGTCTTCAATGCACCGTCAGGTAAGTATAGAAGTTTAGATCGTAACTTAAAGATTGTCGGTAAAACGATGACTGTAGTTGCAACAGGATTCACTAATCAGGCTAAGAACTCTGATAAGGAGGCAATGGATGGAGGTACTGGAGTACGCTATGGTCACTTACGTGCAATCGATAGCGGAACGTCATCGAGTGATGAAACTGTCGACCCGACCCGTACCCCTGCCAACTATATGACGGAGTATAGATCAAGTACGTACAATAATCCTTATCAGAAGACCGCTACTAGTAAACATAGATTTAGTGATAACCCTTTAAAGGAATCTAGTAATCTCGCTCGACGTGGTGGTGATATTGTTACAGTAGTATGGGAACAAGGTACTATGGATTTACTAGTACCGGGTATGCCTGTTACATTCCACTATGGTAAAAATGGAAAGATACAGACAAAGAAGGGTACACTAATAGGTGCAGAGATGACATCCAATATACCGCTCGGTGGACTCATAGAGCCTAAGCACCATACTACAGTCAAGTTAACTATGTTCTTAAAAGAAGCATAGGTGTTATTTTTTATAGCTATCTTAATGATATGTTAGATGAATGTACACTACCTTTAAATAAATAGGAATATTAAAAAATGAAAAGCATAGAACTTAATAAATACACAGCACAACTTCATAGTGAACTATCTAAACTATTGGAAGTTAACTTAATTGCGTCTGATGTAGTTACTATTGAAAGTGATGGAAAGACTATCTCAGTTGCCCATGTTGATAATGAATGTGAAGATATCATCACACCTAACGTAGATAACTACGTTACTGTAAACGGTTATGCAGAACTGTTAGAGATTGCACATAAAGCACTTTCAGGTATGAGTAATGAATTTATCGAATATATTGCAGTTACATATGTACATGCCTTTTCATTAGGTGAGTTAATCCTAGCCGAAGAACTCAGCGAAGATGAAGTAATTAACTCTTTGGAATATGTACCGTTCACTGGTATCCGCTGTGAATTTATCGGACGATGGATTGATAAAGGTGTATCTTGTATGACGGATGTTGTTGTACAAGACGACCTAGTTATGAGTAATGACGGCGTACAGCGTTTACCTAAAGTGTATCCAGTACTTATTGTAGGTAAACATATCGCATTCAATCAACCCTTACGTGCAAACTACTATCCAGTGACTCATGCATTAGAAAACGACGACCAAGCGCCTGTAGTTGCGGGTAGCGTCTTCTATAAGAGTATTGGAGAAGCGACAGTAGTACAAGAAGGTAACGAAGCTAGTATTGAATACTGCGGTGATAAATATAAAGCTAACGTATTCGGTGTAGTAGCAGACTAGATTCTGTATGATTGACTAGAGGGCTAACGCCCTCTTTTTTATTTGCATAGCAATGAAAATAATCTCAGATATATATCATTATAGTGATAAAAGTATTATATCTAATACTATTAACCCTATTAAA
>Ga0055584_100002210_pt1 | contig 19267 bp, 11 predicted proteins | sample OSDHelmetaG_FD_58716 | JGI IMG/M metagenome (GOLD analysis project Ga0055584, IMG submission 58716) | Pelagic marine sediment microbial communities from the LTER site Helgoland, North Sea, for post-phytoplankton bloom and carbon turnover... | ecosystem: Environmental > Aquatic > Marine >... | reverse complement strand
AAAGAACGCGAAACCGACTTTCCATTCCTCTACTTCCTCATTTTCATCACGGCTCGTGAAAACCACGTAGCTCTTGAATTCAGCACGCAACAAGAATCGTCGCGTTGCGTATAACCGGACACCTGCGCCGACATGTCCAATCTGATCGGTTCGGTCCGGGCTCTGGATAATTGTTGATTTGGGACTCGTGTGAATGACGCCGGCGCCTAATGTAAAGAACGGTGACACGCGCCATTCCGGGAACGCTTCATGAACGATGTTGAGACTGCCCATCCAGCCGTTCGAAAAGTTGCCCAGGATCTGCGACCCCCAAAGCTCTACCGAGACATTGGGATTCAGAGAATAGCTGCCGTACAACGAAACGATATTGGCACCGCCGAAATCACCTGCGAGCAGGCCCGCTTCCCATTTGGCGTTGCTAAAGTCGGCAAGACCGAGTTCTTTGAAACTTACCGGGCTGCCGTCCGGCTGAAGTGTCAGCTCCATCTGACTGCGATCAACCCAGCCTTCTTTGTCGTTTTCAGTCCGTACGAGATACCACTCAGTGCGCTGCATCAGAACATCGACAGTCTCGCCGCGATCAACGACGTTGAATATCGGGTAACCGCGCCCAGGGCCGGTGCGCATTTCCAGATAAGGGTCCGCTATCGTTACGGTACGATAATCATCGGCAGCGCAAGCCGGCGCTATCAGAAATACCTGAAGTGCGGCCGCGATAAGGCATCCGAGCCAAACGGTGCTAGTTGGCTGGGGCGTCGAAGGGATTGTTGTAATACTGGGCTCCGACATCCAACCATTCCGCGATGAGACGCTGCTCCGCTCTGGATAAAATATTGAAGTGAATAGGATCGTTCTGATCGTTAAATCGGTCAAAGAAATCGCCCGAAGCCCTTGCGCTACCAGCTCTGGCCGGGGGCGGAGTCGGTATGAAGGCGAGAATATCGTTTCCGACTTCATCCTGCCCAATGACCTGAGTTGCATCGACCACCATGCCGCCAGCATCCAATATCTGAAGGTTATCAGTAACTAACAGCTCGCGATAGGCGTTCTGATGGTCGGGCTGATCGACGGACGGACCGGTCTCGAGGTTCAACTGTCCGGCCGGTACTCTCGCGATATTCTGCACAGTATCGAACGGTGTATGGCAATTCAGGCAGTTGTTGGTCACCGGTTCGCCATTCATATCGAGCAACGGAACATCGGGCGTCTCGGGATCATTGTCATCGTCGACCATGACTGCTCGTGGCTGGCTCCATAGCGGATGAATAATCGTTTCGTAGTTGATGATGCTGCGACAGCGCCATTGCCAGTCCTGCTGGCACGACACAGATGTCGGCGGGGTGGTCGTGAGATCACGATACAGGTAGTCGATATCAACGTTGTTCGCCGCAACGGCCGGATCTGCCGTCCAGACATCACGATAGATGATGTCCAGTGATGGCTCGATGGACGCACACAACTCCAGCGTCACAGGATCCGGAGTCGCACAGCTTATCCGTGCCCGAACCTCTGCCATGGTCTCGCCCACATCACCGACAAACCACTTCGGATCTGTATTTGGAAAGGCTACGCCGGCAACTGCAGCACCGGCATAAGCGCTGTCAAAGGCGTCGATGCGGCCATGGGACAAACCGCTATTGGCGTCATGGCAGCCACTGCATTTTAGTTCCTGACCTGGGCCCGCAGAAATCCAGTTCTGGTGGCGCTGCGAAATCTGCATTCCGTTTTCGTCGACGAGGCTAATCATTAGCGCGGCATTGGCCGGTATCTTGCTTATGACGGAACCGTCAGGCTCGATCATCGCGTAGCCGACGATTTCCTTCATACCGAATACGGTCGTAATGCCAAACGCCGTATTGTCAATGTCTCGAATATCATCTTCCGGCTGCGAAACGGCTTTCTCAATTCTCAAGAAACGGGCGGGACGATTGGCGGCGGGAGTCTGCAGCGGGTCGGCCAGGACAGCGGGATCGATGCCCGGCAGGAACGCGCCGTCGAAATCATAAACATTCCGAATGTTCAGTATCGCTTCGCCATTATCGGCCATCGTGGCGTCGAGCGTCGAGTCGTTCAGCCCGTCGCTAATAACGGTTGGAATCGGACGCGGATCGGCGGTAACGACCTCGGTAAACATGAAGCCTTCTTCGCCAGGAACAATCGGCAATTGCGTGTCATCGCGCGGATCGTATATCCAGATACCGTAGAGCGGCGGCGCTACGAAGAAGTCACCCTCTACGGGTGCCGGCGGCGTCTGATCATTCGGGTCGACGAACACCACGGCAAGAAGATTCTCGTCGGTGCAGGCAGCTATGCGCTCATCAAGTGTTGCAGGGTCCCCATCGTCCGGAAGAATTTCTCTCAACCGGCACTGGGTCCAGCTAACCATCAATCGCCCTGTCCCGTCCTGAATCGGGTATACAGAAAAATATCGGCCGCCCGGTGAGGGAACACCGGGTTCGGTCGAAACATCGTTCACAGTGGCATCGACCTGAGCTGGGCCGCTCAACACGCCGATATTGTCTTTCGTTGGCTGCGTATTCTCGACGTACTGCGCTGTGTCGATGAACACCAGTTCACCGCCGCCTTCCGTGTCCGTGAAGGGACGCGCCAGGACCATAATGCGTCCGTCTTCTACCTCGCGAGGCTGAGCGAACTGGATGGTCTCGCCGTTGGCGCCGGTATCGTGACTCTGCTGCCCGTAGAGCAGTTCGTTATTCGAGCCGTCCGGATTCATTCGGTACAGATTGACGGCGTCGTTTGATTGATTGTGGTCCCAACGGCTGTACACGATCTGCCCATTCGACAGAACAGACGGATCGAGGTCGTGACTCTGGTTGAATGTGACCTGTTTGACATTGTTTCCATCGCCGTCCATCACGTGAAGATTGAACGCGAATTCATTGTCATCTTCATCCTGTGCCGGAAAGCCACTCTTGCCTTCATCGAGCAGCAGACCCTGCGACGCAGTCTGGCGGGTTGACGAAAATATGATGCGTCCGTCCGGCAGATACTTCGGCATGATGTCATGACCGATTTCTGCCGTAAGTGGCGAGGAAATCACGCGAATCAATTCGTCCGTTTCGAAGGTGTACTGCCAGATGTTCCAGGTGGCGACCTGGTCATCAACGTCTACACCAGGATCGAAAGGAACACGCATGGAGAACAACAGGCGAGAGCCGTCGTAGTCAATCTCGACGTCTCGAATCGCCGCCATTCCCATCGATACTTCTTCAGTAATGTTGACCGGCTCAGCGCCAACAGCGGCGCGACTGCGATAATAAAGCTCGGCACCGAAATCGAAGGTGATCTGCTCACGCAAATCCTGTTGCTGAAAAATACCGTTGTCGTCAATAGGAAGTGGAGACTTAATATAGGCTATCGGAAAATCGATGATTACCGGGTCGGCCGATTGTCCCGTCCCAATCTGCACACCGTCGCCTTTGCTACAGGCAACAACGAAAATACTGGCCAGCACTATCGAGACCATCCTGGTCCGTCTTGCGGCAATTCCGTCCTTGGGCACTTGCGCGGGCCTGTTCATTGCTCTCACCTCAATCATCATGGCAGGGTACGATGCATTTCATTCAACATACCGTTAACGCGATCACAAACCGCAGAAGTACGTCATTTGCTGCCAATATTCAGTTTCTCTGAACCATAATTATGGAGAGGAAAATTTGGCAATGTAATGTCTCAAAAGCCCGACACGCGACATCGTTTTTTCTTCATAGCACCGAGCTATTGACTGCATGCTGGCGATCACGATCCGCTTTTAGGCGATTTGTCCGGCCAGGATTTTTTTCGAATGTGTCATCAGTCGCCGACCCTGTCTGTCTTCGGAGACATGTGAATAGTCTTTTATAATCAGTAGCTTATCCCGCCTGCACTGTCAGCTTGTGCGAAACCGCCGACAATCGCTTGACATATCGTCGTACTGGTATCTACCTACAAGCGCATCCTAAGATATTGTTTTTAAAGTCTTTTATCAGCCATTTTCGCGTTTGCGGCAAGAATGGCACAGCACTTGCTTTATCTAATCCACACGAATGAATTTGCTGAAGCCGAACAGCGAGCAATTAAAGGACTGTGAGTGCATTCACGGTGATCCGGCCTGAGCTTAGGCAGTATTCGCCGACCAGGCTAAGAAAACATTGAGGGTCTTTTTGACCGATGAGCAAAACGACGATGAGCAAATCGATATGAATTACAGGATAGGGACAAAACACATGGACGACGTTTTCAAGATCTTGTCTCGTTTCGCTTTGGCCGGACTGCTAACAGCAGTTCTCGCAACATCTGCTAGCGCCGGTGATCGCGAGAAGGTCAAACGTATCTACGATCGCATCGCCGGAGTGCCGCCAACAGCTGCCGTGATGGCAGAACTCGAGGCCGCCATGCTCGGCACCAATCCCGCTTGTGCGGGCTATGTCCTGACAGGTAACGACGCGGGCGCAGAATGCGCTGCCTATATCGCGATGGAGAACACGAACTTCTATAACGTCACGTTGAAGAACTTCGCAGCACCCTGGACGAACAGGGATCGTTCTGTCTTCGTTCCTTTAAATGACTACATCGCAACGGTCATAGGAATGATTCGTGATGACCAGGCTTTCAATCAACTGTTGTCCAGCGATATCACCTATGTCGGACGCGCTGGCAACGTCAGCGCTCTTCCCGCTGCCAACAACAATGATCACTATGCTCAGCTCGAAGCCGGCAACATCAATCTTCGCGATGAACTTGAGCTGCGGTTGCAGTCTTCGGTGAACGGACTTCCCCCGAATGCGACGGCCGGCGTATTGACCTCGCGCGCGGCCTCGGAAGCCTTCTTCGTTGCCGGTACTAATCGCGCGATGTTTAGGTTCACCATGCTCAATCATTTCTGCAACGATATGGAACAATTGCACGATCCGGCTTTACCGCCTGACCGTATTCGTCAGGATGTGAGTCGAAGCCCCGGCGGCGATAGCCGCCTGTTCCTGAATAACTGCATCGGTTGTCACACCGGTATGGATCCGATGGCACAGGCCTTCGCGTACTACGACTATGACGACGACGTAGAGGACGGCGACCCGGCAAGCATGACTTTGGAATACACGCCCGGAAGCGTGCAGGCGAAATATTTCAACAACAATCTGAACTTCCCGCCGGGATATGAAACGCCGGACGACCACTGGGACAACTACTGGCGAAAAGGGCAAAACGCCTATCTTGGTTTTGACAACGCCCTGCCAGGCTCCGGCAATGGTGCGAAATCCCTCGGTGAAGAACTCGGTAACAGCCAAGCTTTCGCCTCGTGCCAGGTAAAGAAGGTCTTCCAGGCAGTTTGTCTTAGAGCACCGGAGGATGCCGGTGATCGAAACAAGGCCGAAGAAATTATCGCTACGTTCCGCAACACCGGATATCGAATGAAACAGGTTTTCGCCGATACCGCCGTTCACTGTATGGGCCAGTAGGGAGACATGATAATGACCAAAGCAATCGGAATTGCTTCTACGGCCCAGCCAATCGGATCACTGCGTGCTATCGCTATCACCTTTTTCGCGGCTTTTGCAATCGCGGCCTGTGGAGGCGGTGCAGAAACGACTGACAATCCCGCGGCGCAGACGCCGAGCAACAATAACGACACCGCGTACACCGGCCCAGCGGCTGAATCACCGGAGGTACTGAAATTCCAGCAGGAATTCTGGTCCTTGGCGAAATCAACGAATCGTTGCGGCAACTGCCACAACGAAACGGTCGGCCAGGTACCGACGTTCGTGCGCAATGACGACATCAACGAGGCGTATAGAGAAGCTCTTGGGATAGTCGATGCAGAACAACCATCGCTTTCGCGCATTGTTGAAAAGGTCAGCGCACCGCCAATCGGTCATAACTGCTGGGTAGCAGACCCCGGCGTTTGCGGGACCATTCTTACGACATGGATTGAAAACTGGCTCGGTGAAACAGCCGGCGGTGCCCGCGAAATCGTCCTGGTTCCGCCGATGTCGCAGAGTCCGGCCGACAGCAGAAACTTCCCGATAACCCCCGATGCTTTTGACCAGCTTGTTTACGAGCCTATTCTCGAGCGCTACTGCCAGGATTGTCATAGCTCAGAGTCGGCGACCGCGCAGCAACCGTATTTTGCAGATCCGGACCTGAACGTTGCCTACGAGGCAGCAAAGTCGAAAATTAATCTCGACGCACCGGGAAGCTCACGCTTCGTAATAAAGGTTAGCCCGGACATCCTGATCGGCGGTCAGTCGCACAACTGCTGGAACAGCGACTGCCCGACGGCCGAGACGGAAATGCGCGCTGCAATGGATGCCTTTGCCGGCGGAATCGTAGCGACGGTAGTCAACCCCGATCTGCTGACGAGCAAGGCCATTCGCCTGACTGACGGTACGTTGGCATCAGGTGGAAATCGTTACGAAGATTCGCAGATCGCACTCTGGGAGTTCCAGACGGGCAGCGGACTCATCGCATTCGACAGTAGCGGTGTTGATCCGGCGATCGACCTTAATTTCTCCGGTGACGTCACCTGGTTTGGCGGCTGGGGCATCACTATCGGTGCCAACGCTGCGCAGGGTCCCGGTAAAGCTCAGGGCTCGACGACTGCGAGCGCGAAACTTCACGACGTTCTGAAAGAGTCGGGTGAGTTTTCGATTGAAGCCTGGGTAGTACCGGCAAACGTGGCGCAGGAAATGGCACAGATTGTCAGTTATTCAGCTGGCCCGGAGGCGCGCAATTTCGCTTTGCAGCAAACCCTTTATGACTATGACTTCCTTTTGCGCCACAACGCGGTTGATGCGAACGGAGACCCCTTGATGGGCCTCGACGGTGACCCCATGCATTCGACCCCGGCGATGAATGAAGTCCTGCAGGCAACCCTGCAACATGTCGTTGCCACCTACGATCCGATCAATGGCCGCCGAATCTATGTCAACGGCATTTTGGAAACCGGCGTTGATCCGGTTCCGGGCGGAACCCTGATCGACTGGCAAAGCAACTTCGCGGTCATCCTCGGCAACGAAGCATCAAGCAACGGCCTGTGGGAAGGTACCTTCCGTCTCGCTGCGATGCACCGCAGGGCGCTGACAGAGGAACAGATCCAGCAGAACTTCGATGCAGGTGTCGGCGAGCGCTTCTACATGCTGTTCGATGTCTCGGAGCGTATTGGTGCACCAGTCGACAGCTCCTTCGTACTGTTCGAAGCGCAGCAATTCGATACCTTCGCCTATTTGTTCGACAAGCCGCACTTCATAACCCTCGATGGCGTCGATCGTGACGGCATCACGATCGAAGGCATGCATCTCGCGATGAACGGCCAGGAGATCTCGATAGGCCAGTCCTATGCCAACATGGTCCAAGCAACAGATTCTACGAAAAACGAGGAGCTGGGACAGCCGCTGTCGGTTCTCGGAGCTGTCGTTCCGCTTGAGAAGGGACCGGGTGATGATCAGTTCTTCCTGACTTTCGATAATATTGACGGCGTCTTGTACGATCGTCCGGAAGACCCTGTGCTGGTCATCACGCCGACAGACCTTCCGCCTTCCGCAAGAATCGGTGTTCGAACCTTCGACGAAATCGCGGCAACGTACGGCGAGATTCTCGAGGTTGACCGACTGACGGTCTACACAGCCAATGGTGAAACGGCGGCGCATGTCGACGAGACGTATCAGGAACTTCGCCAGTCACTGCCTGCTGTAGAAGACGTGAATACCTTCCTGTCCTCGCATCAGGTCGCAATCGCTCAGCTGGCTATCCAGTACTGTGATGCTGCGATCGGCAGTGACGCCAGTCCGAATCCGGATGCGGAAGGCAAAATCTGGACCGCGTTCGACTTCGACCAGGCAGCGAGTACCGCTTTCAGTTTGGCGAATCGAAACAACTTCATTGACCCGCTGATCGCTCGAGCGGTCGGGCAGACGTCGGGCGGTGTGCAGCTGGCCTCACAACCAAGCTATCTCAACGTTTACGATGAAGTCGGAGCCTTCCAGAATGCCGGTGGTCCGCGCCCTGACAATCTAATCGACAGACTACTCGCTGGCCCGAGTCCGAGCGGCACGCGCGCCATTGCCAAAGGTGTTTGTGCCGCCGTCATCGGCAGCGCGGCCACTCTGGTTCAGTAAGAGACAGGATATAAAGGGAATAAAGATGAGCAAAAGACGAAATGCACGGCACTGGGATGCGCCGCAGCTGCACACAGATCATCCGCGTCCTGTCACGCGACGTCAGTTCGTCGCACAGGGTTTCATGTCGGGTGCCGCCTATACGATGGGTGGTGGCGCGCTTAGCCTCATGTCAGCGAACGCGATGGGCGACCTGTCCCTCGACGTAGACGACATGCGGCTGAACACCTGCAAAATTACCGATGGAGCCGGGAAAATCCCGTTCATCTGCTTCGATTTGGCCGGTGGCGCGAATATATCCGGCTCGAACGTTCTGGTCGGCCAATCAGGCGGGCAGAGTGACTTTTTGAGCACCGCCGGATACGAAAAGATGGGTTTACCTGGCGACATGGTGCCCGGCCTCACCGATATCGACGGCAATCCTTTCGCCAACTTTGACCTGGGACTGGGCTTTCACTTTGACAGTGCGTTCCGTCGCGGCATCATGGCGAGCCTCACACCCGGCAATGAACTCAACATCAATGGTGCTGTAATTCCGGCGCGCTCCGACAACGACACCGGTAACAACCCGCACAACCCGATGTACGGCATCGCGCTTGCTGGTGCCAAGGGATCGATCCTGACGCTCGCAGGCTCCGAGAATAGTGATTCAGGCGGCAACTCCATGTTGCCGGCTATGCTCTACAACTCCGAACTGCGCCCCACCAAGGTCGACAGACCTTCGGACGTCGTGAATCTGGTCAACACCGGTGATCTCGTCGGCATACTGTCGAAAGCGGATGCGACGGCTGTTATGGAGTCCATATACCGTCTGTCGGATGCCAAGATGAACGCGGTCGACACGCAGGTGTCAGCGGACGCTGCGATCAAGCAGGCCGTAAACTGCGGATACGTTAAAGCGGCCCACATCGCCGAAGAATTTGGTGGCGTCCCCATTGACCCATTACTGGATACAAACATTGTTGCAGACGACGATTCGGCCATCTTCACTACGGCCGAGCTAACGGATGGGAGTCGCGACGCTCGTGAGTTCCAGAAGACTGCATCTGTCATGAAGCTGGTTATGAATGGTTTCGCTGGCGCCGGTTGTATCGAGATGGGCGGTTACGATTATCACGGCGGTGGCCGGTCCGAGGGCGAGGTCAAGGATTTTCGCGCCGGACGCTGCATGGGTGCGGTTCTCGAGTACGCCGCACGCCTCCAAAAGCCAGTCATGATGTATGTCTTCAGTGACGGCTCACTGTCATCAAATGGCGCTATAGACAACTCCGAGGAAGGTCGCGGCAAGGGCATGTGGACGAGTGATAATTCATCAACCGCCGCAGGCTTTTTCCTGGTTTACAACCCGAACGGCAGACCGCAACTCCTCGGCGGGGGGACGCCAGAACAGCAGGCATTGCACCAGCAGATTGGCGCCATGGACGCTGGTGGCTCGGTCATGGTCGCAGGAAGCCCGGCAGCGAATAACGTCAACCAGCTCGTCAATACGGTGATTTTGAATTACATGGCACTGCACGGCGAACAGGGTGGCTTCAGCAACCTGCTGCTGAACTCCAACGGCACTCCCTGGAACCACGGCCTCGGCACGTCCGCCGCACAACTGGATGCGTTGACCGCGTTCGAGCCCATCGTGAACGGGACCATCGCCAGCCCGGTGTGAGTCGGCAGGCTTCGCGCTATCTCGAAACCACGGCCAGTCGCTCCAATACGACTGGCCTTTTTTTGATGCATAATCCCGTTCCATGACAGATTTGAATGAACTTCTCGCCTGCCCGCGTTGCGACAAGACGCCACTGCAATCAACTGACACCACTTTGCACTGCAATGCCTGCAAAATCGATTTTCCGATTATCGAGGGCATGCCCTGGTTGTTCGCCGAACCGCAGTCGGCCCTGGGCGAATGGCGCGGCCGACTGCAGTTTTCGCTGCAGCAACTCAGTCAGGAGGCTGCAAGCCTCGATAAGGAGCTGCAAGATGACGGCCTCAGCCCGCTTGCGAGACGACGTGTCGAGCGTTTTCGAAAGGCTATAAAGTCTCACAAACGCTCTTTGCAGAAACTCCTTCGACCTGTCGAAATGCAGTCGCTGCAGGGCAACTACGAGAGTTACCTGGCATTGCGCACGAGAATGCCGACCGACCAGGGTCTTAACACTTACTACGCGAATGTTCATCGCGACTGGTCCTGGGGGCAGGAAGAGAACGAAGCGTCCCTGAAGCAAATACGTGCAGTCCTCCATGACCACGCGGAACTCGGCAACGTGCTTGTCCTCGGCGCTGGTGCGGGCCGTCTTGCCTATGACATCCATTCAGAACTGAGCTGCGCCTCAACCGTCGCTATGGATTTCAATCCGCTGCTGATGCTGGTCGCAAGAGCGGTAACGTCCGGCAAAGAACTCAGGCTTTACGAATTCCCGATCGCCCCGCTGTCGCTGGAAGACGATGCGGTTGCGAGAAAGCTAAGGGCACCGGCGGCGGTTGATGAGAACTTCCACCTGGTCTTCGGTGACGCCTTGCGAACGCCCTTTCCGGACGGAACATTCGATACGGTTGTTACGCCCTGGCTTATAGACATCATCAGCGAAGACTTGCCGGTTCTGGCAGCACGAATCAACAATCTTTTGAAAGACAATGGCCGCTGGGTAAATTTTGGCTCGCTCGCCTTCGCCAGCCCGGAGCGGGCCCGCCGCTACAGCCCGGAAGAAACCAAGGCGATCGTTGCCGAGAATGGCTTTTCCAGTCCCTATGTTTCTCAGGCGACCATTCCGTACATGAGTTCGCCAGCCAGCCGGCACGGCCGTCAGGAACGCGTGTTTTCGTTCTCCGCTTACAAAGAACGTGCTGTGGACAAGCCGGAACGCTACAAAGCTTTGCCGGACTGGATTGTCACTGGCAATGAACCGGTGCCGCTGACGCCGTCATTTCGCCAGCAGGCGATGACGACACAAATCTATTCCTTCATCATGTCGCTTATCGATGGCAAACGCTCGATCAAAGACATGTCAGTTGTGCTTGAAAAACAAAAACTCATGACGAAGGAAGAAGCGGAGCCAGCAATCCGTTCATTTATGACCAGGATGTACGACGATTCGACGCGGGAGTCGCGGTTTTAGAATCGTGACTGAATGTAGGCGCCCATCTGTTTGATCGCCCTCTTCGCCTCGGGCATTTTGCCAGCGAACATTTGAAACACATGCCACATTTCGGGCCAAACCTGCAGTTCGACCTCGATACCGGCCGCGACGCATTGATCCGCCAGTCGTTCCGAATCACTTAGCAGGATCTCATCGTCGCCAACCTGGATGAACATGGGCGGCAACCCTTCAACGTCTGCGAAGACAGGCGATATCTGTGGAAAGCGGCGTTGATGCGGCTCGCAATACTGGTCAACGACAAACGGCATACCTTCAGGATAAAACAGCGGATCGCGGTCTTTGCGGGTCTGCATGGACTCTCCACTGCCGGTCGCGTCGAGAAACGGCGACAACAATACAACGGCCGCCGGCATTGGATCACCCGCGTCCCGAAGCGTCAGTAGTGACCCGACAGTGAGGCCACCACCTGCCGAGTCGCCGCCAATAATAATGTCTTCGGGCTTGATCCCCATATCGAGAAGCGAGCGGTAGGTGGACACAGCGTCGTCTACGGCTGCTGGAAACCTGTGCTCAGGTGCCAGCCGGTACTCCGGCAGCAAAGCACGAATGCGCCCTGCCCTAGCGATATGACTGACCATCTGCCGGTGCATGTCGCAGCCACCAACAATGTAAGCGCCGCCATGCAGGTACAGCAGGAGTTTGCCATCCATGCAGTCCTTGGGCGTCAACCATTCGACATGGAGGCCGTTGAGTTCATCGACGTCGACCTGCACGCCAAACGCGGGAACCATGAATGCGCTAATGCGGCTTATCTTGCGCCGCATCTTCTTAACATCCATTTCAGTTATGTCGACTCGCTTCAAGACCGCTCTTGAAGTCGAACGCATTATTTTGGCGCGTAGGCTGCTCATTAAGGTTTAATATGTCACCGTTATAGATGCCTGAGAGTACACGACTGATGCAGTTTTTGCGCACTAACGACTCACGCTTTGAGGATCTTCCCGGCTACGATTTCACACCGAATTACATTGAGGTTGACGGCCTGCGCATGCACTACGTCGATGAGGGCCCGAGAGACGGAGCCATTGTTTTACTGCTGCACGGCGAACCAAGCTGGTCCTATCTCTACCGTCACATGATTCCACTACTTCGAAGTGCGGGGAAACGCTGCATCGCGCCGGATCTGATCGGCTTTGGCAAATCCGACAAGCCGACGCGAAAAAGTGACTACTCCTATGCGCGCCACGTCGCCTGGATGACCGGCTTTATCGAAGCCCTTGAACTCACCGACGTGACGCTCTTTTGTCAGGACTGGGGGGCCTTGATCGGCCTTCGGGTCGCAGCGGAGAACGAGCACCGCTTCAGTCGCATCGTGCTTGGCAACGGCGGTCTGCCAACTGGCGATCGAGAGATGCCACGTGCCTTTATGAGGTGGCAAACGTTTGCCCGTTTCAGCCCTGTGTTTCCCGTCGGCAAGCTTATCCAGAAAGCTACCGTCACGGACCTGCCCGATAGTGTGGTCCGCGCCTACGACGCGCCCTTCCCATCAGCGAAGTACAAGGCGGGTGCTCGTGCGTTCCCGCTGTTGGTGCCAACAACACCGGACGACCCCGCCAGCGAGGCGAATCGCGCGGCCTGGGAGGTATTCAAGACCTGGGAAAAACCCTTTTTGACGACTTTCAGCAACCGGGACCCGATTACGCGCGGCGGTGAATCTGCCTGGCAGGATATGGTGCCTGGCGCTGCAAACCGCGCTCATGTGAAAATAAAGAATGCAGGTCACTTCCTGCAGGAAGACAAAGGGCCGCAGCTCGCCGAAACAATAATTCAGTTTATCGAGGCGACCTAGCGCGTCGAATCAGCGCTCGAGATACTGCAGTTTGTCCTTCACCTCGCGCCACTCGTCAGCATCCTCAGGCGGATCCTTCATCTCGGTGATCACGGGCCATTCCTGTGACAGCTCTTCGTTGAGCTTGAGGTAAGCCTCCTGCCCTGCCGGCAACTCGTCTTCGGAATAAATGGCTTCAACTGGGCACTCGGGCTCGCATAAGGTGCAGTCAATACACTCGTCGGGATCGATCACAAGAAAGTTCGGGCCCTCGTGAAAACAGTCCACCGGGCATACTTCGACGCAGTCGGTCAATTTGCATTTGATGCAGGCTTCAGTAACAACGAATGTCATGTAAGGGTACCTCAATTTCCGGAGCGGCTACGCTATTCGAAGTCGGGTCGCTAATCAAGTTGTGATTCAACTTTATGACCCACAAATGGCGATTGCGCTAAACTCACGAGCAAGGCCCCGAACGGGCTCCCACCGAATCTCAGAAAGCGCTAATTTTGTGAATAAAAACAAGGATGTAAAATCAGTCGTGGTACGCCTCGCGGGCGATTCCGGCGACGGCATTCAACTTATGGGAACGCAGTTCGCGGTGTCCACGGCATTATCCGGTGCCGATTTTGCGACGTTTCCCGACTATCCCGCGGAAATCCGGGCGCCACTCGGCACCACCTTCGGCGTTTCGGCCTACCAGATAAACCTGGGCAACGGGCCGATAACGACACCCGGCGACGCGCCCGATGTACTGGTAGCCTTCAATCCTGCCGCCCTGAAAGTCAATCTGCCGCTGCTGCGTCGCGGGGCGATCGTTGTTATCAACAATGACGCATTTACCCGTCGCAACCTGACCAAGGCGGGCTACGACGCCGACCCGAGAGGCGATGGCTCCTTGTCTGACTTTCAGGTTGTGGCCGCGGATATCGGGCGCATGAATCTCGAGGCCGTTAAGGAGTTTGGTCTCAGTAAGTCGGAAGGTGGCCAGTGCAAGAATTTTTGGGCGCTGGGGGTATTGTTGTGGATGTTCGAGCGAGACCTCATCTCCGTGGAAGCCTGGGTCGAACGGCGTCTTGCGGGCAAGCCAACAATGCGCGATGCGAATATCGCGGCGCTTCGGGCCGGTCACGCCTTCGGAGAGACCGCCGAACTGGCGGCCAGTCTCCCACAAATCAGTATTTCTCCCGCCAAAGCGGCGCCGGGCGAGTATCGAAGTATTACAGGCGCGGAAGCGCTGGCCCTTGGCCTCGCCGCGGCGGCCGAGCTTGCCGACAGGTCTGTCCTGTTCTGCTCCTACCCCATTACGCCTGCTTCGCCTTTACTGCATCGGCTGACGCATCTGGGTGAAATGGGTATTGGCACGTTTCAGGCGGAGGATGAAATTGCCGCGATATGCGCCGCCATTGGCGCATCCTATGGCGGCATGATCGGCGTGACGTCGAGCTCAGGTCCCGGCATAGCGCTAAAGACCGAAGCCATGGGCCTCGCCGTCAATGCCGAACTACCGCTGGTCATTGTGAACTGGCAGCGCGGTGGTCCTTCAACCGGCCTCCCAACCAAGACCGAACAATCCGACCTCTACCAGGCCGTCTACGGTCGCAACGCCGATACGCCGATACCCGTTCTCGCGGCATCCACGTCGGGCGATTGCTTTGATATGGCTATCGAAGCGGTGCGCATCGCTCTGCGTCACATGACGCCGGTCATATTGCTTGCTGATGGCTATCTTTCAAATGCCGCGGAGCCCTGGAAAATCGCCGATGTCTCGGCGATACCGCCTATCGAATGCAATCCGGTTCCGGATTCTGACGAGAGTCCGCAACGAAGAGCCTTTACTCGCGACGATGCCAGTCTTGGCCGCCCCTGGGTCACGCCCGGAATGCCGGGGCTGATGCATCGAATCGGCGGTCTTGAGAAAGATGTCGCGACCGGACACATCTCATACGACCCGGCCAATCACCAGACAATGACAGATCTTCGCGCTCAAAAGGTCGAGTCGGTGGCAAACTTCATTCCCGATCAGCAAATGGAAATGGGACCGGACAGCGGCGATCTTGTTGTTGTTGGCTGGGGTTCAACCTACGGGCCTATTTACCAGGCCGCCAGAGCAACCGGAGCGAGTTACATCCATATTCGACATATCAACCCATTGCCAAAGAATCTTGGCGCCCTGCTCAGCGGCTTCGACAAGGTTTTGGTGCCGGAGATGAACACAGGACAGTTGTCCACATTGCTTCGCGACAAACTCAACGCGACGCCGATATCGCTTCCGAAGGTCACCGGTCAACCGTTCTTGATCAGCGAGCTTGTCGACAGAATTGAATCACTGGCGAAGGGCGCATCCTCATGAGCGAAAAACTGACAGCAAAAGACTTCGCGACGTCGCAGGAAGTTAGGTGGTGCCCGGGTTGTGGCGACTACGCGATTTTGAAGTCCGTCACACAAGCATTGGCAGACGTCGGCGCCAGTCGCGAAAACACCGCTTTCGTTTCCGGCATTGGCTGCGCGTCACGTTTCCCCTACTACGTCGAGACCTATGGATTTCATACGATTCATGGTCGCGCACCGGCTGTGGCGACCGGCCTGAAACTCGCAAATCCCGAACTGGATGTCTGGGTAGTAACGGGCGACGGCGACGGTTTATCGATCGGTGGCAATCATCTAATGCACGCATTGCGGCGCAATATCGGCCTTAAGATTTTGCTGTTCAACAATGAGATATACGGCCTTACCAAAGGCCAGTACTCACCGACGTCGCGCGTCGGGACACGGTCCCCGTCAAGCCCCGGGGGTTCGGTCGACACGCCCATCTCGCCAGGACAGTTTGCGCTCGGCGCGGGTGCAAAATTTTACGCACGTGGCGTAGACACGGACAAGGTCGGCTTGAGTACAGTACTGAAACAGGCGCATGCGTTCCAGGGCGCGTCACTTGTAGAGATCTTCCAGAATTGCATCGTCTACAACGTAGACGTGTTCGCGAGCTTCACCGATAGAAAGAACGCCGCCAATACCCAGCTACATTTGAAACACGGCGAACCGATGTTGTTCGGCGAAAACAACGGTAAGGGCATACACCTGAATCGCGACACGCTGGAGCTTGAAGTCGTTGACGCGACGGAATCGCCTGAAGACGTTCTTGTGCATGATGAGGCCAACAAAACGATCGCGAGATTACTTATCGACATGCATATGCCCGTTGCAATGGGCGTCCTGTACCGGGAACCGTCGATCAGCTATGAGGACGCGTTTTACGCGCACCACACGTCCCGCATGAAACGCACGAAAACGATCGGCGATTTCATCAAGGGACCGAGTAGCTGGACAGTCGACTAGCCCCCCAGCAACGGTCCCGGCGCCGCCTCGACGCGCCATCGAGCTATCATCAGAAATCCCTTTGCTGCTCATCAGGTCTCCCGACACTGATACGGGCAATCTTCACAGTCAGCGGCACCTGTCGCGCTTTCTGTAAGGAGAACATTATGATCAGCTCGAATCTCAAGCCCGGCTTCGCGATGGCCGTTTTGTTAAGTGCCGGCCTGCTATCGGGCTGTGGTGGCACCAAAATGCTGAAGGCTTCGCAGCCAATGCAACCCACGCAGCCACTTTCGGTCGCGTCAGATAGCCAGGTCGAAGCAAAACTCGATTGGGTGATCGTCCGCGACGGTCCGGGTACCTGGGCGAAGAACGCCGATTGGGATGAGTACCTGTTGAGTGTTGGCAGCCTGTCTCAGCAGCCGATCAGCGTAGTGCGACTAACGGTAGTCGACTCACTCGATACGCGAATTGAGCCACAGCTCAGCCGAAAACAACTCGTGAAGAACAGCAAGCAAACGGCCCGCCGCTACAAAGAATCAGGCGTAAAGGTCAAGGCTGGTCGAGGTGTCGGGACGATGCTCGTCGCCGGCGCGGCCGTGACCGCGGTAGGGGTAGGCGCAGCAACTGCCGTTGCCTACGGGGGCATATTGAGTGGTGCAGGAGCGGCTGGCGGTGCCGGGGCGGCAGCGGGCGGATTGTTGTTGCTGGGACCGGCATTGGCCGTGGGCGGCATCGTGCGTGGTGTCAACAACAGCAAAGTGAATAACGAGATTGAACGCCGGCAGACCGTATTACCGCTGGAAATTCCGGCAGGCGAGAAGCTGGGCCTGAACGTCTTCTTTCCGCTTGCGCCGTCGCCAAAAGTCGTTGAACTCGTTTATGCCGATGCGACGGGTGAGCACAGCCTTATCATTGACACAAGCGAAGCTCTCAGCGGTCTGCACGTCGAGACAAGCGCACAATAGCTCTACTTTGTGATTTGCTCAGACGATTCCTTCGAGTCTCGCAACGAGCGACCGAAACGCCGGGCAGTTCTCGTCAACCAGCTCGTGCGGAAACACGAACACCGGGTCGATGTGCGGCGAAACGCGTTTTAGCTGGAAGTAGTAATCGAAGATCAGCTGCTCGACCTGATGCTCGGTGCCGAAGCCGGACAGATCAACCAGTCCAATCACCGTGTCGGATTTCCGTCGCGGAAACGCTATCAGGTCCACCACGCGGCTTGCGTCGCCAACCTGGATGTCCGTTCTAAAGGCAACGCGTCGTTTGAGTCCCTGCCTGACGTCCTGCATACCGCGGTTGTCCGTGCGCTCCGTCGTGAAGCGCAGCAGTGCGCCAAGCAGCGATTCATCGAGCACATCCAGCGGCCCTTCGGCTACTGCGGCTGCCTTTTCCTGCCGGGCGTGAGTACGCCATAGAAAATCAGTGATATTGCTTCGGCCGTGCTCAAGTTCCTCGAAACCGCGATGCAGGTAGTGAAACGCCTTCTTCTTCGGCCGGCTCATCAGAACATTCAACTCGCCTTTGCGCTGATCGGCCTCGTCCCCCTGCCTGAAAGACCGCATGTTGTAGCGCGTCACGTCCCACAGGTAAAAAATGTAGTCTCTCTCCTTACCCTGGAGTGCCGCACCAGCGCCATCCAGAATATCTTCACCGCGATCCAGCGCGCGCAGGAAGCGGTCCTTTTCCGCCTTCACGTAGGGCTCGTTCTTGAGCAGGAAGTAACACAAAGCGACATCGGACTCGACGTTGATGCGTTTGCCCGTGTCGGCTTCGATCTCTTCAATCGTTCGGGCAACGTAGTCGAAAAAGCGATCGACCATCTGTGTCTCGATTCCCTTGAACTTGCCGCGGGTGGCTTTTTCCGAGCTGCGACGCCGCCGTTCGCTGTAGTCGACCACCACTGCCGGCGGAGTCTCGGGGAGCCGCCACTGCATCACGTTCAGACCGTTGTCGTAGACGTACTTGTTTGAGAATTCGATGATGTCGGCAGGGCATCGATAATGCTCATCCAGCATCACAGACGCCTGCTTGATGGCCTTTACCAGCGCGAAAATGTGAGAGCCGCCGCCCTTGAATCCGCGCGCCTGTGTTTCGCGCAGGTGCTCGTCGAGATCGTGATCGCGGAACAGGTAGTCGTCGATCACAGATCGCTTTTGCAGCACCGTCTGTCGGTCATCGCCAACAACCAGCATCTTGTTAGCGCGGAACATGAGCGACATCGCATCATCGACTCGGCACTGCGTTGCTTCGTCCACAATTACGAGATCGAAACTCCGTTCCGTGCACGGCAGCAGGAAGGGAACGGCCTGCTTCCTCATCACCCAGATCGGGAACGTGTCGTAGACCTTTTTGCGGAACTCGTCGAAGGCCGAGCCGCTCTCCGCAATTGACTTGAACTGTTTCAGGCCATCTGCCATCGCGAGAATACTTGTGATCGCATTAGTGCCGGAGCGGCTCCTCGATGCCGTGGCCGATCTTGCGATTTCCCGCAGGTTGCCGACAACTCGCTGACGAACCAGCTTGTCGCGCTGCTTGAGCAGGTCGTCAATTTCCTCAAGGTCTCCCTGCACGGCGGCGCCCTTGCGTCGATCGATATTGGTGCTCGAGCCGGACTTGCCAGTAATGCTTCGATAGAGACTCAGCGCGCGGGTGGGCTCTTCGCCTATGCGGATCGTCTGATGGACCTCGCGCAGCATAGCCCACAGTCCGTCGCTTTGATCCGCGAGCAATTGCAGCAGCGCCTTCTGATTACGAATGATTCCGAGCAGCATCCGCGTTTCGCTCCGCAGTGGCAGCCGAAGCAATGCGCGAACCCTGATCAGGAAGCCGCGGAAGCCGCTTGCATCAGGCGGAACACGTTTTTGTATGAGGGCTTCGAGGTAACGGATCAATTCGTGCCTCGGATAATCGCCCAC
>Ga0055584_100002209_pt1 | contig 19271 bp, 15 predicted proteins | sample OSDHelmetaG_FD_58716 | JGI IMG/M metagenome (GOLD analysis project Ga0055584, IMG submission 58716) | Pelagic marine sediment microbial communities from the LTER site Helgoland, North Sea, for post-phytoplankton bloom and carbon turnover... | ecosystem: Environmental > Aquatic > Marine >... | reverse complement strand
ACCATACATCGATTGATATTCCACCTATTATTAACTTTATTGATCGTTGCGGTACGGTCCTAACAAAACCGGTGATCACAAAACAAATGCGCGAAACCCACGCTTCCCAGCCTTTCATGACTTTCGACGATGATGTTGAAGCACTTTATCAAGCTCAAATCCGTCGGGGTGAGTTCGCGGTTAACGATTTGGATTTAGTCGTGGATATGATCTTCGACGCAATGGCAGAGCTACCAGAATTAGCGAAAGCGCTCGGCGGAGGAATTTCCGGAATTTTGACTTTACCCAATGAGGAAAAAGCCAAAGGCCTCACTCAAATCGTCGAATATCTTTCGGAACCACAGGTGCCCGCAAAGTTTTGCGAATCATATTTCGCTCGGTATAGCGATAAATACTTTGGAGATTTTATCAAAAACTTTAATGATCCCGCACCAAGAGGTCGAAAACGCGTACTGTTTCTAGCGATAAGTCCCTATTTTCAAATCCTTCGCGAAGCAATGTTCTTGCGACGCCTCGGCTACAGTCCATGCCTTATATATCTCCGACCGATCCCCGAGGATCTTCGGACCCTTATGGAGAATACCTTCGATTTAACCCTAAAAATTCCAGCCCATATGGGCTTTCTTGGTGCTATATTAGATCGCTTAAACGTCGATTTACTTCACATCCAAACTTGGATGGTAAATGCTGGGCTTCCCCTGCCGCGATTTGCGATTGAGCGGAAACCCGAAGCCGCAACCGTTTGCGAGTTTTACGACATCATTAGTGTCTACGCAGAGAAGGATATCTTCTTCAACGTATGGTCGTCGGATCCAATTACGGTTGAGCTTGATTTTGGGATCGAAGAATTCGTCTGCAACCACGCAGATGCAGTTTCGATGCGTTGTAATCCCGACGTAGTTGCCACTGATATGAAAAACCGTTGGGGCGCCATGCCTCCGACCCTGCAAATGTGGCCTTATCCGGTATGGGAATACACGACGTTTAGCGAAAAAAAATACTCTCAAGACGACGGCATAATTCGATTTGTTTACGCTGGCAGCTTGCGCGTTGGGGCACCCGAGATTTCGGTGACCGTATATTTCTTACCAGCGGTCAAAAAATTGCTCGAACAAGGGTTTGCGGTCGACATTATGCACGAACCCCAAACTCCTGTCTCAACGGATATTCCTCACCTGCGGCCATATATAGAACTCATGGAAGAAAACCCGAAGTTTCGAATCCTTGATGGAGTCCCCCCACATTTACTCGGCAAAGCGATTTCACGCTATGACTTCGCATTCAGCTTCTTCGATGCGGATTTTGACACTTTGAAAATCAAAGATATACAGCGGCAAACGGCAATCGGCACCAAATCTCTTAGCTATGTTGAGGCCGGTTTGCCAATGGTTGTAAATTCTGAATTTTCGGACACGGCTAAATTCGTAAATGAGAACGGCCTAGGGTTTTCCATTAGGTCGAACGAGATCGGAAACATTAAAAATATCGTTGAAAATTTTGATTACGCCGCTTCAGTGGCCAATATCAAAAATTATGTCTTAAATCACAGTATGGAAAAGGAAATTTGGCGTCTCGGAGACCTTTACCATACGGCTTTAACTGCGAAGGGGCACATGCCCGCTTTGGCCCCCAATCGTCCTGGCGTAGGGTAGAACGAATAAGACAGTCGCCAAGAACCCGCGATATGCCCCGAGCCGTCAATATGATCGAGTGTCGTATTGGGAGCATCCTCCCTTCCAAGGAGTATTAAACTTTGCGCGAAGTTTCGGACGAAATTTATTGGGCCCTAATATTTGGTGGAAATATACCCATCTGGGACAATGATGTTTCAGCCGAATTCATTGAGGCTGCAATGGATTGTACCCCCGAAATTAAATCATTCGTCGACCAAAACCTTAATCTTAGCGCGCTCGACCGGACAACTCTCGACACTCAATCCATAACTCAATCTGCCTTAAAATATATCGTCACATCGTTGCGAGCGGATATTTTTGGCCGGCGTCTCCTCCAAAGTTATTATAATAAGTTCATCGAGCATCATGCGGATGATTTCATCGAAACATTCAACAACACGCATGGCCGTCGCATACTTTTTACGTCGTTAGTTCCCTACTTCCATATTCTTCGGGAGAGTATCGCGCTGCGAAAACAAGGCTTTTCCACATATCTTATCGCACTCGATATGCAGGACGAGGAAATGACCGCCTTGTTCGAGGATAATTTCGATGCCGTCCTCACATTACCAAATAATCTAGAGATACTCGGTGCTGTTTTATCTCAACTTGAGCCGGAATTGATTCATATTCAATGTACCCAGTTACAATTGAATACGCCGTTTTACCGATACGTGTTGGAGCACAAAGGCAATGCAAAGGCCGTCTGCGCCTGGCGCGACATTCTTTCACTTTTTATCAATAAGGACACTTTCGATGCTGAAATGCCGGATATGTCCGACTACAGCTACAATTCCGAAAGAATTGCGTTCGAGTTAGGTGACGGACATACATGCCGTTTCTCAAAACATGCACGAGAAATTTTGCGTCAACGCTATCCGAATGCTGGCCCTATTATCGAAATGCACCCTTACCCTTCAACCGAGTTTTTCGATACTCGGACAAAAAAATATTCTGATGCAGACGGCACCCCCCATATCGTATTCGCCGGTCAAGTCAGCCACACCAATCCAGACGGGACTTCAACATGGCCACGGATTCGGAGCATCAGCACGAATATGCCCAATTTGGTAAAACGAATGACCGCCCAAGGCATTAAAGTCGATTTGCTCATGCTACCCGAACAATCGAGAGACGATCCTGGTTTGATAGTGTTTAGGGAAATGGAAGAGGTCGACACAAATTTCCGCCTTTTGGAAGGGGTACCGCCGTCACGTCTAGCAAATACCCTTACCCGCTACGACTTCGGCTTTAACCTTGCGGCCATGCATCGTGACGATTTAGATGACGAGTTAACTCATTACGACGCGATCGGGACAAAACAATTCAGCTATCTAGAGGCCGGCATTCCAGTCATCCTAAGTGCAGAATTCGAACATGCCGCACGATTGATTAATGAAGAAGGATTGGGAATCACCATCGCATTTGAGGACCTTAATACACTCGCTCAAAAAATACGTGATTTTGATTACCAAAATTGTCTCGAAAACATTCGGCGCTACAATCAAGAACATAATATGGATCGGGAAGTTTGGCGGTTAATAGACCTTTATGAAAATTTGGTTCCGGAGTGGAAACTTAAATAAAAACTATGCCTATATTTAATATCAACCGTATATTAAATTTATATTTAAACCGTTTTCAAGTAATAATCTTCGATATCATTTTTAATACAATATTAACCTCAAAAACTATTGATAACTCTATACAAATTTAACTGAACCGAAGAGTTTATTTGGCATGACATTTGTATATAAACCAACAACTTTTGCCAATTCTTCTGCATGAAAGAGCAAGCTCGTGTCTCCCCATAAATTTGTCATGAAAGAATCCCAAAACCAGGTTGCTTATGAAGAGCATCTTGAGAAGGGGCCGGAATTTTTTGGACCATGGGCAAGCTACGATTGGCGGCGAAATCCGCGCGGTTTTCTCTTCAAGCTCGCGCGTTACAAATTTGCGGCCAGCATGCTATCTGGCAGCCGCTCTGTGTTGGAAGCCGGCTGTGGTGATTGTATGGGCCTGCCCTTGCTGCTCAAAGACGTTGGTAGCGTCCATGCGATTGATTACGAACCCTTTGTCGTAAAGAATGCCCAAGAACGGTATCAATCAACGCCTTTGAATTGCACTTTCGAAGTCTTGGATTTGACGGAAAGTTCGCCGACAGGAACGTATGACGCAGCGTTGTCGCTTGATGCAATCGAACATGTTGATCCAGCGCGCGAAAATGATTTCATGTCAAATATTTGCCGGTCTCTAACAGAACGATCGGTTTTTATCCTCGGAACACCTAATATAACCGCGCAACAGCATGCCTCGGCACTGAGCCAAGTAGGCCATATCAACATGAAAAGCGCTGAATCTCTGAGACAAACCATGGAAGTATATTTCCATAACGTGTTTATCTTTTCGATGAATGACGAAGTTGTTCATACGGGCTTCCACGCCATGGCCCATTATCTATTCGCAATGGGCGTTGGACTCCGAAAGTGACCCAGAGAGACCAACGTGACTGATCTAACCGCCATTGACCCCGAGGTACATTACAACTATCGGGTTCGAGCTGGGGAATTGTCTGACCATAATTTAGCCCAGCTGAGAGAGACTCTCCTCGACTTAACGACGAGAATCCCGAAGTTAGGAAGTTCCTTGGGCGGTGACATCGATCTTATACTTGATGCGTCGGCGGCGGAAAGAAAACCGATATTATCTCAAATTGTCGAATATGTCGCCCATATCGAAGACTCATTGGTGCCGTTGAAGGTGCACGCTCGAACTTACGTCGATGAGAATTGCGGCCCTTATATTGATGCGTTTAATGCACACAGGGGAAATAAAATTCTTTTCATCTCGGGCCGTCCCTATTTCCAAATTCTGCGGGAGGCACTGGCCCTGAGAGACAAAGGCTACATGACCGCAATAATCTATCTAGCCCCGGTCAATGACGATATTGCCAGCATGATTTCCGAAAGTTTCGATCTTGCCCTGCAATTACCCAAAAACCTTCTCATGCTTGGGCATATGTTGTCTGATATCAACACTGATTTGATCCACGTTCAGTGCTGGATGCACAACTACTACCTACCAATTTCCCGTTTCGTCCTCGAGAACAAAGAAGATGCAAAAGTCATTTGCGAGTTTTATGACATCCTAACGGTCTATTCAGATAAGGCCGCGATGGAACAGTACACTCCGGAATTCGCGGATTATACATTCGAGATCGACCGCTTTGTATGGACTCATGGCGACGCATTCCTCGTGCGAGCACCCGAAGAAGTTCACGCAGACCTGCGCGCTCGATATAAATTCACCAGCCCCATCATCGAGATGCATCCCTTCCCCTCCCGACGCTTCGCCCGATACCGCGCCGATGAAAATTACAAACCGAACGACCGGCCTCGTATCGTCCTCGCCGGAAGTCTAATGCCGAGAAACCCGGATGGCTCGATCAACTGGCCACGATATTCAGCTGGTGTCGGCACGCTTGCCGCAATCGAATCAATCTTGGCTCAAGGCATGGAAGTGACTGTGTTCCATGATCCACATAAACCTTTAAACGATCCTGAGTTTAGTCCTTACTTTGAGATCAAGAACACGCGTGGAAATCTGCACCTTCTGGACGGCGTGCCGCCAAACAAACTCTCGGAAATTCTCAAGGATTTTGATTTTGGTATCAGTCTCGCGGCCCTTGACCGCGACGCGCTCGATGTCCGCCCGCTTCATTTCAAAACCGCTGTTGGAACGAAACTTTTCGGATACCTGGAAGCCGGGCTTCCAATTATCGTGAACAAGGAAAACGAATATATTGCTCATATTGTCGAATCGAACGGTTTAGGATTCGCTGTCCACACTTCGGAATTCGGTGAAATAGCGGACCGAATCGCGGCATTCGATTATCCTGAATGTATCCGCAATATCAAAAAATATAACGAGGCGCATTCCATGGACCGAGAGATCAACCGGGTCACGAATTTGTACGCGTCCCTGAACACGAAGGCATAATTTTTTTATGGCACTTTCCCCACAAGGACCCACCGAATGACCACGACCAAAGAACCGCAAAACCAAACACAAGTTGATGAATATCGTGCCAGGGGGGGCGCGCGACTGGGTCCTTGGAGCAGCAATATCTGGCGGCACGATCCCCGCCATATCGGTTTCCTAGCAGCGCGCTATAAGTTCGTCGCAAAGATGCTAAGCGGAAAAGATCGTGCCGTTGAGATCGGCTGCGGGGACGGCATCGGCATACCCATCGTCTTGCAGGAAGTCGGTTTTGTACAAGGTATTGATCTGGAGCCGATCGTCATTACAGATGCGCAATCACGGTTCGCGGAAGAAGGCATCACGAATTGCGATTTCCTGATACAGGATGTCACTGCAACGCCGATTAACGGTGCCTTCGATGGCGCGTATTCCTTGGACGTGATTGAGCACATCCCATCGGAAGATGAAGATTCCTTTCTTCGGAATATTTGCGCGGGTCTCACACAGGAGTCCGTCTTAGTGATCGGCACTCCTAATGTAACCGCTGCCGCATACGCAAGCGAACTCAGTCAACTCGGCCATATTAATCTTAAAAGCGGCCCCGAGTTAAAGACATCCATGTCACAGTACTTTCACAATGTCTTTTTGTTTTCGATGAACGATGAGGTGATCCACACCGGGTTTTCGCCAATGGCGCACTATCTTATCGCGATGGGCGTCGGGCGGCGATAATGGCGGACAATGCGATAGAGAAGGCGCGCGCGCATTATTTCGGTGCCGCCGACATCCCCTATCCCGAAGCATTCGAATTGAGCGAACGTTGGAGCCATTGGTCGCAATTATCCGCAGATAAAATTGCGGCGTTCGCCTCCACGGAAGAAGCGATACATTATGCCCAGCAGTACTTAGGCTTTGAACATCGCCATTCCGCCGACAATTCAAAATCACATTGGCCCAAATATGACGACGCTCTGAAGGCGGATTTCCCCGATAAAATCGACCTAATTGAACGACTGACTGAATCCCCTCTCAGCCATCCCAGAACCGTCGCGGATTTTCACGGGCGGACCATGAGCAATGTAATGTTCTGGCACGCCTATGAATTTTTAGCGACCCATTGCCGTGTCGGCGATGTCGGAGCAATTGCCGAAATAGGCGGCGGGATCGGCGTTCTCGCCCGGCTGTGGCTAGAAAATTCAAGCAAACTCAAAACCTATATTCTCACCGACTTCCCAGAAAGTCTCTTCTATGCGGAGCTATATCTGCGCCATCATTTCCCAGAAACCGACCTACACTACGTTACCGAAAGCGATGGCTGCGAAGTCTTAGACAAGGCCACCATCATACTTTGCCCGGCGCAACTCGCGGGCAATCTCGAAGGCATCGGTGTGGACCTCGCAATCAATTCTGGTTCCATGCAGGAAATGACCGAAGGTGCGATGCTATGGTGGTGCAATTGGCTTGAAGCTGGTGACATCAGCTACTTCTATTCTTTGAACTACGGATTGCAGCCTATCCACGCCCGGCGCGGCGGATCGGCGAATTGGATGTGCCCCCGCCTTGGCCCCTTCTGGGACACACTCCAATTGAGACTGGACCCGCCGATCGTCCGTGAACAATCCCTCCGCCACTACCGGGAAGTCCTCTATCGTCGAACAGCTCCGCAAGACACGCAAGAACGGGCCGAACGGGCCAGCACTCTACTCGCGGCCCACAGCACACCGGTCTCGATCAATCGGGAGCAATCCGTTTTAGAGTTGTTGGACGCATTGCGTCTTTCTCCATCGATCAGCCTCGTGATGCGGTTGGTTCAAATTCTCGGCACATTATTCGACTACCGCCCGAAAGAGCTCATATACGTTTGCCGCGTCGGCCTCGAGTTATCTGACGTGAGCGATAACGAACGTAAGATATTAGCAGACCTACTTTCCGAGCTATCGGAAATTGCAGCCGAAGAACACTCCTCAGCTGTGCCCTCCGCTCCGCTCTTCTAGCTAACCCGTCGCGGGCACCCCCGCGGTTTGGTCGTCATAAGTTCCGAGTTTTCGGGGAGCCGCGGATTGTTCGCCGACCCGGCCAGTTTGGCGATACAGCTTGTTCACATGGCTTCGAATTAAGATTCGTCCGAGGCCAACAACATCCGTTCCATATTGATGTATATAAGTAGATATCAGTTCACTCTGTTCCGGCGAGTGTGAAAATTCGATCTCGACCGCCTTCGAACGGGCGAATTCCGATGGCTCTACCCCAAAATTCTCTCTTTCAAGAGATACAAAATCGAAGTCGAATGTTTCTTTCTCGGCGCGTTCTACCTCGAGCATCGAGTCCTTCCGTAACATACTGTAGCGCTTGAGTTGGTCGAGATATTTTGCTGTCAGGTCGTCACAAATATCCTCTTCGAGCAAATAATCCCGAGCCACGCCAAACGCGACATTATGCAAATCCGACTGACGACGGAAAAAAGCGAGGCTTCGATATTTAAAGAGTTCGTTATTACCGTGCTCGCCGGCGATATATTTCGTAACCGTGCCCGGATCGGCGACAAAATGAGCGAGATCGGCCCGAGAGTCCCAAAGGTTCGCCAAATTCTCCTCAAGAAACCCGGCGAAGAGATCAAACAGTGGACTATCTGGATTGCGGGCAGCGGAATAGACGCGTTCGATAAACTCCGAGGCCGATAAACCGCGCAGCTTCAAAAACTCGATAATTTCGCGGAAAATCCCACTATTATAGAAAATTTCGACCGACAAATTCAGCGCGCGGCATTCCAAATAATCCTCAAACGCCATCGAGTTATGAGCGACACAAATCTCCTCGATCTCGGCGACCGAAAAACTCTCCCCGAAAAGTTCGTAGACCCCAAAACAACGCGGTAAAACGCGGTACCGGGAAACAAAACCGAATTTTTCGCGCGAGGCTTCTCCGGACATCTCGGAACCGGGCAGAAGCATCAACTGATACATCCTTAGGAAATTGACATCCGCATCGATCATCGCGCGGATACTGCGAAAATGTGCATCTCGCGTGTCGCCGGGAAGGCAAAGAATGACTTCGGAATAACTATTCGCACCAAGCCGCTCGGCTTCTTTGCTCATATCGAGCAGACTATCCAACGAGATATTCCGCCGCTTAATGTTCTCTAATACCAAATCGTCGATCGACTGTACCGTCGCCGATAGATTGATGGCACCGTTCACAATTTCCGCGGCTTTCAGAACCCGCTCTTTCTGATTTTTCCCTGCGGATACATGGAGGTATTTCGGCCAACCTTTCTTCTCCTGCAAGTCGGCTATCGTATGGCAAATATCGATGTCTTGCTTATACATGCCAAAATTAGAATCGACGACGATCAAATCCGGCACTTCCACGCGGTCGGAAATATAAGTCAGATCCTTCTCCACTCGGTCATGAGACGACCAGCGAACTTTATTGTAATAGCCCGCCCCTTCGGTGCAAAAAGTACAAGTAAACGGGCATCCTCGATTGGTCTGCAGCATTGGTATTAAAATGCCATCGAAAAACTTATCCATCATGCCGGTCTGATAGGGTGATGGCGTTTCGGTCAGGTCTTGCAATCGAAGTCCTAGTTCACTGCGCGTGAACCCTTGCTCGCCAACATAATGAACACCGGCAACTTTGGTCTTGTTTGCCTTTAAAGCTTGTACATCAAAATCCGCCGCTTCTAGAGCATGGTAGAGATCGACAAATGCCTGTTCACCCTCAAGCCAGACGTAGAAATCGATTACTGGATTTTCACGAAGAAATGCTTCTTGTTCATTCGCCACGATCGGATAATTCGGGCCGCCAAACACAATGATTGTCTGGGGATACTTCTCTTTGATGCGCTTGGCGAAGGATAACGACAGATCGCTGTTCCAGGAAAAATTCGAAAAACAAGCAATATCCGGCCTATTGGACTCGACCGCCTTTGCAAATTCCTCTGGGTATTTGAAGACCTCCGTCTCCAATAAATTTCCTAACTTACGTTTAGCGTAAGACGCAACGAAAGCTACGCCTAAAGGGAAAGTATTCGATGCAATTGCCTGCCCCGTATGTGTCAGGTCAGCAAAATAAACTTTCTTAGGCATTCGAACCGACATTCTGTTCCTTTTGTCGAATTTTGCCGAGGCAGGAATGCTTATCGTACATCAAATTTTCACTCCTCGTTCGATCGATCTATTGGAACGCCAAATGTCTCAGCATTGCGTCCGATATATGAATCTATCATCTTGATCAATGTCGCAAAATATTGAGTATCAAACCTCATGGAAATTAGCGGCCCAAATGTTTTCACCGATCCTGACGCATTTTATCAGTTCCGCATCAGCGACGGCGACCTAAATTGCGCCGACCCGCACCTGCTGCGTTTTACCTTAAACCAAATTGCAAAAACGGTACCAGAACTTGGCGCCCTCATTGCCAATGACATAGACGCTATTCTCAATGCGCCCCCTGAACAGCGAAAAATTATCCTCGGCGAAATCGCTAAATTCGCAGCCTCAAGTTCTGAATTCTCGGCCCCGCTTACAGAACACGCCAGTTCTTATGCCCTTCAGTTTTGTGCCGGCTTCGTCTCCGCATTCAACGATATCCCAGGCAACAAGGTATTATTCGTCTGCGGGCGACCATATTTTCAAATTATGCGTGAAGCTCGGGCCCTTAGAAAACGGGGATTTTCCACCGCTCTCGTTCATCTCGGAGACGTCAGCGAAGACATCCAGGAGTTTATCGCTCAAAGCTTCGATATCCAGCTTCAATTACCCGAAAACCTGCTCATTCTTATCGCAATTTTATCGAAACTCGAAGCGAAGCTTATTCACGTTCAATGTTGGATGCATTGTTTTGATCTACCGCTCGCCCCTGTCGTCCTACAACACAAGGGCGACGCGAAAGTCATTTGTGAGTTTTACGATCTACTGACGGTTTTCTCGGAAAAATGGGCACTGGCGCAATACAGCCCCGAGTTCGCCGAATTCAATTTTTATATCGACGAGTATGTTTGGGCGCATGGCGATGGGTTTCTCGTGCGCGCTCCAAAAATGGCACATGATGATCTACGGGCGCGGTACAAATTCACCGCGCCCATTATCGAAATGCATCCGTATCCATCAAAAAACATGACTTTAGGTCAAAAGATTGATCGAAAACGAAATTCCGGAGACACTCCAAATTTAGTTTACGCTGGCAGCCTCACGCCGCTGAAAGAGGATGGCAAGCCACATTGGCCACGTTATGCGGATGGTGGTGGCGTATTATCTGCATACACAAAAATTGTGGAACAAGGCATAAATCTAACAATCTTACACGATCCCAATAGACCTCTAAGTCACCCCGATTTCGCCTACTACATAGATATAGCTAATAAATTCCCAAACCTTGAATTGATGGATGGCATATCACCCAAAATGCTTTCGGAACGCCTCAGTCAATTTGATTTCGGAATTAGCGTGGTGGATTTCACACCGATGGATCTAGATGTTCGACCGATCCTTTTCAAAACCGCTGTAGCCACAAAAATATTCGCATATCTCGAAGCCGATCTACCGGTCATCGTCAATAAAGAGCACGAATACACCGCGGAAATTATCGAGTCCCATAATTTGGGGTTTGCCGTCCACTCGTCCGAATTGGGGGAGATTAGAAGCAAAATTGCAGCGTTTGACTACGAACAATGCCTGGAGGATATCAGAGCCTTTAATATCAACAATACAATTGAGGATAAAATTGAACGCGTGATAAATCTTTACGAAACTCTGCTCTCTAAACGTTTCAATGATAGCCCCGATGATTGAACGAGAAGCATCGAGGCTAAATTTATCTATTCAACAAGAAGGGTATGCAATTGTGCCATTCCCTAAATTTATTGCCGCTGAATTAAAACGCTATGTATTAGAATACACTTCAATGTTGGATTTTGTGAATTGCGCATCGCCAACGAATTTTCCGACAATTAGTGCCCAAATTTCACACGCCGACGACGCCCGCTTTTATAGTTCGATGCAGCACGCTTTTCGCTATTTTCCGCCTCAATTCGCAAATTTGTTGGTGGACTGGGTTACGGAGAATTTTTGTGACGTATTTGACGCCGCACAAATAGGTACCCATCCCATCAGTCCCATTCATCTACAACAAAATCCAAATCTCGAAGCGCATTCTCCGTCGTTTTATTTTCGGTTTGTTCGACCTAATAAAAGCGATATCGCCTACGCTCATGTCGACAAGCACTACTGGGAACTATCACAAGCGAATGAGCATGCCACCTTTCCAAGCTTCAGCTTTACGGATCGTTGGAAACTCTGGATACCATTGCTCGGCTGTAATTCAGATAACATGCTGCAAATTGTACCAGGAAGTCACAAATACGAAGTTCCATTCGACCTCGAATTCATTGCTGGAGAATCCAAGCCGTCGATCCGGAGTTCTTGGTTGGCTGCAAATGGTGATAAATTTATGTGTCCGCTCAAGCAGACCCACGATACAGCATTGCTAATGCACGATACTTTGGTGCATCGAGGTCCCAAAAACCCCGGGCCACTTGCGCGCGTTTCGGCCGAGCTTACGATCTTCACATCTAGACGATGACTGATGCGATGAGACGATACGGATCACCTAGACTTGTTTGAGGTACCATCGTGCCGATACAGAGATTAGAGCGGGTATTCGATATTTCAGAGTCCCTGTTGTTGCGATCCCGCGCCGAAGCGATGGTCGACGATATTAAGGCCGACTATTTCTCGTCATTAACGGAAGACGTTTTCCGCCGGGAACATCTCGGTAATACATCGCTTGTTATGAAGATTGCCGCATACCGCTTCGCGAATGAAGCTACCATGAGCCTGCTAAAGGCCCGTTTGGAACCGATTGCGGAGAAACTCTACGCTGAAGCCGATTTGTTGTTACATCCAATATTTTACCTTCGGATCGGCTATCCCGGAAATAACTACTCAGATTTGTATCGCGACGCCTTCTTGGACAGTCAGCCGCACTATGACCGCGCTTTTGGCGTGGATGCATATAGCTTTTGGGTAGCCCTCGAAGACATCGACGATGAATCCGGTGGACTCGCTGAATTCTCCAGCTCGGAAACAGATGCCCATTTTGCGTTGAATGATGGCCGAAACCGATACAATTACGATCTGTATCTCGATAAAGCTTCCGAAATTGATGAAATGCTAAAATCTTCATGCCGAGCGCCACATGCCAACATCGGCGATGTTCTCACTTTTGATTCTTCTGTTCTTCATGGCGCGACAAAACCAAAGTCAAGGAAGCGAATTAGCTTTGACTTCCGCTTGGCCCCTCGACAAGCAATAGAAGCAGCTTCCAGTGAAGTGCGGGTAATGTTCGATGCCTACAATCGTTCCATCGATCTGTGTAATGCCTATAATCTAAAGTTTGTCGGAGATGACTTCGGCGCGAGGAGGTTTTCCGAAACGATTGATCAGAACTCCAATTTCCCGAGACCTAATTCAAAGATCCTCGAACCCTACGCCCAGATGCAATGGCAGGACGAATATGCATTCTTAAATCACCAGTCGACCCGTGCGGAATTCTTCTGAATCCCATGCTTAGATCTTGAAATATCCAACAGGCGAAAATCTATGCCGGCTATTAATCTTCTCGATAAATATCCAAAATCCAAACGCCCAATTGACGAACGCGGATCGCTCATTACCGAGGAACATCGCGCGATTGCACGCCGCTTCGGTCGGGAGTTTTTTGATGGAGACCGTCTCACTGGTTATGGTGGATACGGTTATAATGCAAGATTTTGGATGGAAACGGTGGCGCGATTTCGCGATCACTATAGTCTTTCCGACGATTGCAGAATTTTAGATGTCGGGTGTGCAAAGGGTTTCATGCTCCACGATTTTTCAATCTTGATGCCCGACGCGACATTAGCCGGAATTGATGTCTCGGAGTATGCGATCACAAATGCAATTGAGGATATGCGCCCTATCGTAAAAACAGGATCCGCGGACGATTTACCATTCGACGACAACAGTTTCGACTTAGTCATCTCTATCAATACGATCCACAACCTTCCACGTGAACAATGCGCGACGGCATTGCGTGAGATCGAACGGGTCGGTCGCGGGGCGGCCTTTATCACGGTTGATGCCTGGCACAACGAAATCGAAAAAGAGAATATGCTGAAGTGGAACTTGACCGCACAGACTTACATGCATGTCGACGATTGGATCAAGCTGTTCCGGGAAGTAGGATATTCCGGTGACTATTGGTGGTTTATCGCCGAATAGTAGCAGCGAATGCTTAGGACAATTAATTGAATAACGATACCTTATATGCCTTCTACGATCTGCAGGTCAGTCCAGTCAGTTATGACATTTGCTCGTTCCTGATTTTGGCGGAACTTTGCAAACAAGAACGAAATCTCGGCAACTTAACGATCGTCATCGTACCCGGGCCGCTTGACGGATTTCGCGATGACGATGCCCCGTATCCGACAAACAATAAGTCCTGGCGTTTACAGAATATATTAATTCCGGTTTGCGCGCTTCTCCCGTCACCCGTCACCCTTATTGTCTGCAGGTCGCGCGAAGAAGCCATCGCGATAGAGGATACACTTGTGAGTTCCGTTTTTCCCGAGGGCTATACCACGAGTGAACCGAAGGCAGAGTTTTTATGGTCCGGCATTACAGCGGCGGCAGCGCGCGGAATCGACGTACCAAAATTCAAAGCTTCAAACGAAGCAGTCGCCGATATAACCCAATGGCTCGATGCTCACACCAGCGGACGCAAACCAATCGTCATAACGCTTCGTGAGACCTCCTATGCCGGAGTCCGAAATAGCAATACGGATGCTTGGATCTCTTTTGCAAAAACACTGGATAGCGAAAAATATCTTCCGATATTCGTCCGCGATACGGAACGCCTCTTCGAACGTGAGGACAACTCCTTTTCCGAATTTTTAACCTGCCCCATGGCATCCACAAACGTCGATCTTCGGTTGGCGCTCTACGAGCAAGCTTGGCTAAATTTAATGGTTCCCAATGGGCCAAATTCGCTTTGCTGGCACAGTCGCAATGTCCGTTCCATCACCTTCAAGATGAAGAACGAAGGGTGGGACAACACAACATCGGTGATGCAAGCCTCACTAGGAATCGCGCTCGATGGCCAATCTGACCATCTGGGGCCCTATCAGTGGCTGGTCTGGGAGTTTGACGATGCAGACGTTATAGAGCGCGAATTCACGGCCATCGCCGCGGAACTGGAACGCGTCGACAAATCGCAAGAGCCAGAGGTCGTTAAAGAACCGGAAGACCCCTTTGAAATCGCGGTGCGCTTGCAGATGACGGGACGCCTAGAAGATGCTACCGCGATCTATCAGGATGTGGTCCAAAAAGATCCAGATAACGCGGATGCATGGCATATGCTCGCCATTATCGCGCAACAAACGGAACACCTCGACGCGGCGGAAACTCTTCTAAAGAGAGCGATCTCACTCAAAAACGATCAAGGCAATTATTTCGTGACATACGGCCATATCCTCCAGAATCTTTCTCGAGGCGTAGAAGCCGAAGCCGCTTTCAAGCGCGCTATCCAACTTGAGCCAAACGACGCTGGCGCTTTCGCCGATCTCGCGGAAATCCTTGCGGCACACGCCAATCAAGCCGCGGCAGAATCGGCCATGATGAGCGCCTTAAAACTTTCTCCGAGCAGTGTGGAATATTATGAGAGGGCGGGACGCTTACTTAATGAAGGTGGTAACCCGTCGGAAGCCGCGCAATTCTATCAGCGCGCAATAGAACTTCGCGAAGAAACGATCAAACGCGTCCGCGAAGCGCGAAGCCATATGTCCGAAATCCCGCAAGTAACGATGAAGACTTGAATCCGAAATACGGACTTATCAACGCTGCGACATATCAATCAATGGACGTCCAATCCGGCCTTCTTCTAAATCATCCAACGCGTCATTGATATTCGCGAGCGTATAAGGCGGCGAGAACAATGGCATTACGTTAATTTCATCTTCAGTCATAAACGACGCAAACTTCGGGAAATCGCGGTCCGGCACCGAATCTCCCCCCCAAGTCCCAAGTAGACTCTTACCCAAATTGAATTGAAGAGGGTCGAGAACGATCGTTTGTCCCTTCGGCGCATTTCCGATGACGACTGCACGCCCGCCCTGGCCACGCACCGCAGAGAGAGCCGTCGCCATCACAGTGGGCCGACCGCTCGCTTCAATCGCCAAGTCCACGCCATTCGGACATATTTCGGCAATGGCGGAGACAGCATCTTTATCGCTCACATTGATTGTATGGGTGGCGCCAAAGGTCCGTGCCATCTCAAGCTTACTTTCAATCAAATCTATAGCGATCACTGGGGCGCATTTCGAGACAACCGCCCCCATAACCGCGCAAAGTCCAACACCTCCGGCACCGAAAATAGCGACAGATTCTCCCGCACTCGGTTTCCCGACATTCATAACCGCACCCAAACCCGTCGGCAGCGCACAGCCAAGCAATGTCGCCTTTTGCATCTCGAGTTCGCCCGGCAAAACCGTCACACGGTTTTCGCTCACCACTGCGTGGCGCTGAAAAGTGGTAACGGCTCCCGCATTAACGGACTTCCCTTCCCATTGATAGACAGCGCCGCCGGCTTCAATGCCCGATGCCTTGATCCAAGAGAGTGCGACGCGGTCACCTGGCTTCGCTCGCGTTACTTCGTCTCCGACCTCAAGCACGACTCCACTGGCCTCATGTCCCAAACAATGCGGCAGCCAAGGGTCCTCTCCCCGCCTTCCCCGCGCTTCCAACAACTGCGTGTGACAAGCGCCCGAAAAAGCAATTTCAACCAGACATTGCCCGCCCTTTAATTTCGGGATGTCGAGGTGGCCGATCTCCAGCGGTTTACCGGTTTCGACCAAAATGGCGGCGTCCGTCTTCACGCTGAGACCTCCTCACTTTTCCAAAATTTTGTTTATCCGCCAGTCTATTCGGAACAGCGATGATTTTAACGGTCCTCGCCGCCTCACGCGCCGGGCGCGTCAGGGGCCCGAAGCGCCCATTTCTTCTCGAAGTCCCAAACATCCTGAAAGCCCATAAGCTCATGCATGGAACGATTGCCGTCTTCATAGGTCTTCACGGGCGTTCCGATGGTCGACCCATTCTCGTGGAGGTAGGTGTATGCCTGCCGCAATGTCTCCGCGATGGCGCTGAACCCTGAACTCGGGTAAATCGCGATATTAAAGCCCCATTCCTTCAGCGTTTCCGCCGGTATGACCGGTGTCCGGCCATTCGGTACCATATTGGCTAAAAGCGGCGCATCGATTGTGGCGCCGACTTTCTGTAATTCTTCTTCGGATTCGGGAGATTCAACGAACACCACATCGGCGCCCGCTTTCGCAAAAGCCTCGCCGCGGCGCAATGCTTCGTCCAATCCAAGATCGGTACGGGAATCCGTGCGCGCGATGATCAACGTGTCTTCCGAACGCCGCGCATCGCAGGCAACCTGGATTTTTTGTACCATGTCTTCGAGCGGCACCACCTCGCGGCCAAGCGTATGGCCACATTTCTTCGGCGTCACTTGATCCTCGATCTGAATACCCTGCACACCCACAGCCTCGTAGCCCTGGATCGTTCGTTGCACATTCAGCAGTCCGCCGTAACCGGTATCCGCATCCGCGATCAGGGGCGTCACCGTGCCTTGCGCGATCCGTCCCGCGCAATCGACCATCTCCGAATAGGCGGCAATACCGGCATCCGGTAGGCCCAAATAGGAAGCCGTGGCTCCATATCCAGTCATATAAAGCGCATGAAAGCCCATTTGATCCGCGACCCGGGCCGAGATCATTTCGAACACGCCGGGTGCGACGATGAACTCACCCGAATCCAATATTTGCTTAAGGGAACGCCCGTTGGCGGCCATGATGAACCTCCGAAATTAAAAATTTAAACCTTGCTAGTGAAATAGCCGACGACAGCCAAAATGTTAGGCCCCTGCCCCGGAAAGATCACCGCATACGGTATCGCCGCGAGTGCGGTAACATGCAAGTCACAAGGCCCTTCCAGGCATCCGGTGTACCGTCGGTACGGTAGACCGGCAGCGGCGCCGGCAATCTGTTTCGGGCCCGACCCGACGCAAAAACACACGCACCGATCAGCATCGCGAACAGCACGGCAGGAATCAGGACCAACGCGACCTCCGACGATACCCCGAAGGAGATGTTGATAAGCGTAAGCACGAGCAAGAACGGCATCACCTGCATGAAAAACGCCAGGAACACGATTAGCATCCAGAGGCCTGCGTTCAATATACTCATCGCCGTCGAGTTCATGTGCATCACCTTCCCGCGATATCTGCGGTCCGTTGGAATCGCTCAAGATACAATCTTGCCACTAAGCGGTATCGGCGGAAAGTCGCAATTGCGTGAAAGTGACAGGGGGCGAATTGTCGAAGCGCCGAGACAGTATAGCTTTTGTAACTACGAAATTGGATGAATTTAGACGTACTCTCCTTCGCCCTCTCCTTAATTCGTGAGAAACGAGACAAAGAACGATGATCGACGATCCGATACTATTGAACGATTGGTATATCGTAGCCGCAGCTCGCGAGCTCAAAGAAGAGACCCTGTTGGCGGCGCGTTTATGGGACGAAGATCTCGTATTGTGGCGAAATGACGGCGCAGTATTAGCCTGGCGGGATTACTGCATCCATCGCGGCGCCAAGCTGTCGCCGGGCCGGGTGAAGGACGGCAACGTAGTGTGCCCATATCACGGTTGGCGCTACGATCAGACCGGAAAGTGCAGTTTGATTCCCGCACACCCGGATATGCAACCACCTGCGAAAGCACGCGCGACCGTATATCGCGCGGTTGAATCGGACGGATTCATCTGGGTTTCACTTGGAACGCCGACACAGGATCCGCCCCGGTTTCCGGAATATTCCGACGACAGCTATCGCAAAGTCATGGCCGGTCCTTATAATTATCACGGCAATCCGTTCCGTACGGTCGAGAACTTCCTGGATGTCGCACACTTCCCTTTCGTTCATGCGAACATCAATGGCGATCCGGACAATCCCGAGCCCATCGGCGATTACGAAGTGTTCGCGGACGAAAACGGCGTTCGCACGGGACCGATCCCGCGCTATCAGCCACTTGGCGATCATCGCGGCATTCCCGTCACTGCAAATTATCAATATTCGTGCCCGCGCCCGCTCTCGGCGTATTTCGAAAAGGATACCGGCGAGGGCAATCGTTTTTGCACCTACATGGCGGTGACACCATTGGCGACCGACGACTGTATCCTGTGGGTGCAAATCGCCATCAACTACGGTTTCGATTTACCGGAGCCACAAATCCTCGAACGCCAAGACGCGGTCTATAATCAAGACAAACCGATCATTGAGAGCCAACGCCCTCACCCCTTGCCGCTCGACTTAAAGCAGGAATTACATTTGCGATCCGACAAATATTGCGTCGCCTATCGCAAATGGTTGAAAGAGCTTGGCGTAACTTGGGGTGTCTCACAGTAACGCGTAAGACGGATTCAGATCGGAATTTACTTGAAAGTGGTGCCCTCGGCAGGACTTGAACCTGCAACCCCGGGATTAGAAGTCCCGTGCTCTATCCAGTTGAGCTACGAGGGCAGA
>Ga0055584_100002208_pt1 | contig 19277 bp, 20 predicted proteins | sample OSDHelmetaG_FD_58716 | JGI IMG/M metagenome (GOLD analysis project Ga0055584, IMG submission 58716) | Pelagic marine sediment microbial communities from the LTER site Helgoland, North Sea, for post-phytoplankton bloom and carbon turnover... | ecosystem: Environmental > Aquatic > Marine >... | reverse complement strand
TTCATAGATCGTCCTCCTATCTCTATGATCTCGTTTCCTCCGGTGATGACTTCCCATACTGTTTTGTCGTTATCAATATCGGCGTGCGACTGGTCAACGTAACCTATTTGAACGGTTGGGCCGATCTTGAAATCACCGTTATCAGGTTTTTCACTGCCCATCATCATTCTGAACAAGGTCGTTTTACCAGCACCGTTAGGTCCGATGATTCCTACAATGCCTGCAGGAGGCAGTCGGAAATCAAGGTCTTCAAATAAAACCTTGTCATCAAATGCTTTACTTACGTTAATAGCTTCGATTACCTCATTGCCTAAGCGTTGTCCATTAGGAATAAAGATCTCAAGTTTCTCTTCCTTCTGCTTCACATCTTCGCTAAGCATCCTGTCGTATGCTGCTAAACGTGCTTTGCTCTTAGCATGCCTGGCTTTAGGAGCCATTCGTACCCATTCGAGTTCACGTTGCAGGGTCTTTTGTCGTTTACTTTCCTGTTTTTCCTCACCTGCCAATCGTTTCGATTTTTGTTCGAGCCATGAGGAGTAATTACCCTCCCATGGTATGCCTTCGCCACGATCGAGTTCCAGGATCCATCCTGCAACATTATCGAGGAAATATCTATCGTGAGTTACGGCTATAACGGTACCCTTATATCTTTGTAAATGTTGCTCGAGCCAGTCGACCGATTCAGCATCGAGGTGGTTGGTTGGTTCATCGAGCAGTAGAACATCAGGTTCCTGAAGAAGCAATCGACATAAAGCGATTCTTCTGCGTTCACCACCAGAGAGATTCACTACCGGGGTATCACCTTCAGGACACCTGAGTGCATCCATTGCTACTTCAATTTTATTGTCGAGTTCCCATGCATCCTGTTGTTCGATCTGATCCATAAGGACTCCCTGACGTTCGATGAGTTTGTTCATGGCATCATCGTCCATGGGTTCGGCAAATTTGTTATTTACCTCCTCATATTCTTTAAGGATATCAAGTATAGGCTGAACAGCCTCCATCACGATCTCCTTAGCAGTTTTGGACTCGTCAAGTTCAGGTTCCTGTGCAAGGTATCCGACACTATAGCCGGGAGCGAACACTACATCGCCCTGGTACGACTTCTCGAGACCGGCTATGATCTTTAGAAGGGTTGATTTTCCTGATCCATTAAGACCCAGGATACCGATTTTGGCTCCATAGAAAAAAGAGAGATAGATATCTTTCAATACCTGTTTTTGAGGTGGGTAGGTCTTGCTGACCTCTACCATTGAGAATATGATCTTCTTATCGTCGGACATTACAGTGTTTTTATAGTCAATACTGGTTTTGGGAAGGCAAAGGTAAGGGTTTGCAGGTATTCACCGATACCCTATGAGGAGTAATAATTACTTAAGTAAATAGCATTTGCGTTAGGGATAGAGTGAAGGTACCCCGCCTGGATGTATCTACAGCTAGGCGGGTACCAGCGAAAGCCCGACCCGCCTGAACATGGAGTCAGGGATGGGGGCGGGGAACGCCCTGATATAACAGTTAATCAGTATCTTAATTGCCGGAGGTGGAAACAGGAAACTTTTACATCCTTATCTTTGCATGAGATGAAGACAGGGGGAATATCCAATTACCTATCGTTGATCAAGTTCAGTCACACAATCTTTGCGCTACCATTTGCAGCAATTGGATTTTTGGCGGGGATGGATGCGGTAGGAGGGTCATTTGATGCATTGCTGGCAGTGAAGGTGTTAGCTTGTATGATATTTGCCCGAACTGCTGCCATGGCATTTAACAGGTGGGCTGACAAGGATATTGACATGATTAATGAGCGAACTGCAGTCCGTGAGATACCTGCGGGGAAGATATCGGCAAATTCTGCCCTTTCATTTACTATTATCAATGCTGTTCTTTTTGTGACTACCACATGGTTCATAAATCCGATTTGTTTTTATCTGTCACCTGTAGCATTGATAGTCATTTTGGGTTATAGTTATACGAAAAGGTTTACTTCGCTGAGTCATGTGGTATTAGGTGTTGGATTATCGTTGGCACCAATAGGTTCATACTTGGCTGTTACCGGAGAGTTTGCGTTGGTGCCTATACTTTTTTCCTGTGCCGTGATCACCTGGGTGAGTGGGTTTGATATCATTTACTCACTACAGGATGAAAGTTTTGATCGTTCGCAACACTTGTTCTCTATTCCGGTTTGGTTGGGAAAGAGAGGTGCATTGAATGTATCGATTTTACTTCACTTATTCACATCATTATTCCTTCTTTTTGCGTTTATGCAAGGACGTTATGGTATGCTTAGTTTGACAGGTTGGTTCATTTTTACTATTTTGTTAATATATCAGCATCTTATTGTTAAGCCAAATGATCTGACGAGAGTAAACATGGCATTTTTTACTACCAATGGTGTTGCCAGTCTGATGCTTGCCATATTAGTCGCAACCGATATGTGGGTGTTGTAATGGTTTGATCTGCTGCAGATCGAGCGCATTTTTTTAATATATTTGCAAGGAAGCGCCTTTTTTAATCAAAAGTTTTTATGAAGGAAAAAGAGAAAGAAGCAGTGAGTACATCGGATCTTTCATTTGAGGAATTTAAGAACTTGATCCTTGAGGATTACAGGATTGTTAACGAGAGCCGGCAAACGAGTTTGTTAGGAAGAAAAGAAGTACTTACCGGAAAAGCCAAGTTTGGAATATTTGGAGATGGTAAGGAAGTAGCTCAGTTGGCAATGGCTAAAGTTTTCAGAAACGGAGACTTTAGATCGGGTTATTATCGCGATCAAACTTTTATGATGGCTTCCGGGTTATTGTCGATCCAGGAATTCTTCGCTCAATTGTATGCACATACTGATGTAGCATCAGAGCCATCTTCTGCAGGCAGATTAATGAATGGTCATTACTCAACGCGACTTATCGATGAGGATGGTGAATGGAGAGACCTTATGTCGTTAAAAAATTCCTCCGCTGATATTTCTCCTACTGCCGGGCAGATGCCCCGTTTGTTAGGATTAGCATTGGCCTCTAAGGTATATCGCAATAGTCCACAACTTGCAAAAGGGGTTTATAAGAAATTCTCCCTGAGTGGAAGTGAAGTGGCTTTTGGCACTATAGGAGATGCAAGTACTTCTGAAGGTTTGTTCTTCGAATCGATGAATGCTGCAGGTGTACTTCAGGTACCTATGGCAGTTTCAGTTTGGGACGATGGTTATGGTATTTCGGTTCCTACAAAACACCAAACTACCAAGGCAAGTATTTCAGAGGCTTTGGCCGGATTTAAACGTACTAAAGACAAATCTGGCTTTGCCATATATAAAGCAAAAGGTTGGGACTATGTTGCTTTGTGTGAAATGTATGAAGAGGGTATAAAGGTGTGCAGGGAGGAACATGTTCCAGTGTTATTTCATATCACAGAAATGACACAACCGCAAGGACATTCTACCTCCGGATCTCATGAACGCTATAAGTCGAAGAAGAGATTAAAGTGGGAGGATGATTTCGATTGTATTCACAAAATGCGCGAATGGATATTGCAATCTGCCATTGCCACTCCGGCCGATCTTGATGCAATTGAAACAGAAGCTAAAAAAGAGGTGCGCCATCAGCAGAAAGAGGCCTGGAATGCATTTCAAAATGATATTTCGAAAGATAGAAATGATGTGGTTTCACATCTTGTAAATATGGAACGAACGAGTTCCAATGCAGTTTTTATAAGTAAGATAAGAGAGGGTTTAGAGTCGGCCGATGAAGTTGAACGGCGAATTATTGCCTCAAAAGTAAAAGAGGTGCTGCGCCTTACTTCTGGTGAATCGAATCATGAGAAATCAGAATTAATATCCTGGCTCAGGAATTGGGATCGTGAAATGCATGATCGTTACCACTCTCATTTATTCAGTGAATCAAAATATAGTGTCGCCAATGTTGCAGCTGTTGAACCAACTTATGCAGATGATGATACTTATGTTGACGGCCGTGAAGTGTTGCTCGCAAATTTTAAAGCACTCCTTCAGGCGTATCCTGAAATGGTTGCCTTCGGTGAAGACCTTGGAAATATTGGTGGTGTAAACCAAACGTGGACTGGTTTACAAGAACAGTTTGGTGACCTGCGAATCTCTGATACCGGAATAAGAGAGGCTACCATCATTGGACAGGGAATTGGTATGGCAATGCGTGGCTTGAGGCCAATTGCAGAGATTCAGTATCTCGATTACCTCGTATACGCTTTAACAGTTATTACTGACGACCTTGCATGTTTGCAGTACCGGACAAAAGGTGGTCAGAAGGCACCAATGATTATAAGTACGCGGGGACACAGACTCGAAGGAGTATGGCATAGTGGATCACCAATGGCAATGTTGTTGGGGTCGTTGCAGGGAATTCATGTACTGGTGCCACGTAACATGACACAGGCAGCTGCATATTATAATACCATGATGCGTTCAGATGAGCCTGCACTCATTATTGAACCTCTCAATGGTTATCGGTTAAAAGAAAAAAAGCCTACAAATCCAGGTGAGTTTACACTGAAACCTGGCTATCCGGAAGTATTGCATGAAGGAGACGATGTTACTATTGTAACTTATGGCTCCACCTGTCGAATTGTATTAGATGCAGTGAATAAGTTAGAGCAGCTAGGTGTATCATGCGAAGTGATCGATGTTCAGTCGCTTATTCCATTCGATATTGAACAAGATATACTTACGTCATTAATGAAAACCAACAATATCGTATTCGTGGATGAAGATGTTCCTGGTGGAGGAACAGCCTACATGATGCAGCAGGTGATTGAGAAGCAGAGGGGATTCGATTGGCTCGAAATGCCTCCGGTGACTTTATCTGCTCAACCACACCGACCGGCATATGGATCGGACGGCGACTATTTTTCTAAACCCAATGTTGAAGATGTGATCGATACCGTTTATCATCTGGTACAGCAATGTAATCCCGGCCTTTACCCTCCCTTGTACGAGTAATTTTTATAGATGGGAAACAGAGTTACAGAATCCGAATCCAATTACTCCTCTTTAGAAACAAAGTCAGTGATTGATCTCCTTGAGGGGATGAATCGCGAGGATCAGAAAGTTGCTGAAATAGTACACAATGCGATCCCGTCGATCGTGAAACTTGTGGAAGTCATTATAGAAAAAATGCAAAATAATGGGCGTCTATTCTATATTGGTGCCGGGACCAGTGGTCGATTGGGAATACTGGATGCGTCTGAGTGTCCACCAACATATGGCATTGAACATGGTCGTGTAGTTGGACTTATCGCCGGTGGTGATGCTGCCATCAGGAAAGCAGTTGAATTTGCAGAGGATGATGAGGAGGGAGGATGGAAAGATCTACAATCTCACAATATTTCAGATCTAGATGTCGTGATCGGAATAGCTGCTTCGGGAAGAACACCTTATGTGGTTGGTGCTTTGAAATGGTGTCAGAACAACAATATCGTTACAGGAGCAATTACATGTAATCCCGATGCGCCATTAAGTTCACACGCTGATCATCCGGTAGAAGTTGTGGTGGGCCCGGAATTCGTTACCGGTAGTACACGAATGAAAGCAGGTACAGCACAAAAGTTAGTACTAAATATGATCTCAACCGCAGTGATGATAGGATTAGGAAGGGTGAAGGGCAATAAAATGGTTGATATGCACCTTAGTAATAATAAGCTGATCGCTCGTGGTACTAAAATGATCATGGATTCATTGAAAATTGGTGAAGAAGAGGCCAACCATTTGTTGGGAATTCATGGTAGTGTTCGTGATGTTTTAAAAGCATTTAATAAATTGCATTAGCATTATGCAAGACCTTGAACCATATTATGGATGGCGTGATTACTATGTATCTTCAGAAGATGCACTATCCCCTTTTTATGATGTGGAGTATAATGAGTTCGAATATACTAATACGATCTACAACTATTTTATTCATCCACAGTGGGATGATTTCGGCTCAAGCTCATTGTATTTAAAGATTATATTCGCTGACTACACCAGCGGGTTTGCCATTATTGAATTCATTGGTGAATGGAACGATTGTTTACACAATGACATTATGAGGCTGAAACGGGATGTAGTTGATGATCTAATCCATAATGGTATCAATAAATATATTTTGATTGGAGAGAATGTTTTAAATTTCCATGCATCCGACGATTGTTATTATCAGGAGTGGTTTGATGATATAGAAGATGGATGGATTGTTGCAGTGAATTTCCGTGATCATGTGCTGAATGAATTCTCCAATAGCAACATTGATTTCTATCTCACTTTTGGTGGTGTTTTCAATAATATGCCATGGCGCACTTTTACACCAAACCAATTATTTGATACTGTAGAACAGGTAATGAGTAAACGACTCACTATTTGATCATTAACTTCAAAATAATGATAGAAGGTGATCAATGAACGATCTATAAGTAAGTACCTGTTATTGTTCGCGATATTTTTATTTGCTTTCAAAGGAAGTTGGTGCCAATCGGTTCCCTATAATGCTGTTGGAAAGGCAAGCTTTTACGCCAATCTGTTTCATGGCAGGATAACAGCAAACGGAGAGGTGTTCAATAACCTTGATCTTACTGCTGCTCATTTGACTTTACCTTTTGGGACTTATGTAAACGTCACAAGTAAGGCAACCGGTAGGAATGTAATTGTACGGATCAATGACCGTGGACCATATGTAAAGAACCGTTTGATCGATCTAAGTCAGGCTGCTGTTAGGATGTTGAATGGGTACGACCAGGGAGTTATTGAAGTGAGGGTCAATACGATGAATTTGCTTCAAAAGTCAGAGCAACTGGAAAAAATCTATTGTAGAGATGAGCTCGTAAATTCATTAGGTTATAAGACAAAAGCGAATGGATTTGCACTTTCACTCTGGCATACGAACGACCTTGTTCATGCAATATATTTTGCCAACGATGTATATATCAAAGAACCCTTTGATGAAGTCTTTATTGAATATCGAAAAATAAAAAATAAGGCCTACTATTATATTTGTATTAGCGGGATCGAAACAGAAGAGGAGCAGGTCAGATTAAAAAAGGAGTATTATTCACAAGGATATACACGAGTAAGAGAGATCAAACTTGGATCTGATTAAGAAGCAGAGCTAGTGCAGCTTTATCGGTTGGGAATGTAAGGTCATCAACATTCAGTTCCGAACATTTTTTCCAGTATAATTTATGTTCGCTGTCGTGATGATCGAATGATTCGGATGGGCCTCCTACTGAAAATATTTTTTCATTTGCAGTAGGGTCCACGATGTAATAGATGCATAAAACCTGAATATCAGGGTCAAATACAGCGGGTTGAAAGAAATCGGTAGTATAATGATGATTTCTTACACTGATCTCAATACCTAACTCCTCTTTGAATTCTCTGGTGATGCACTGAATCGTTCCTTCACCTTGCTGAAGGCCACCACCAGGAAATTTGTTTATAACCATGCTTTGGTGGGTTTCCTCAGAAAAAAGAATGTGTTCCTGTACAATGAGTAAGCCATAGACCCTGATTGTGCAATTGAGTTTACTATATGTATATTTTTTAGTCAAAACCTTACAAATGTGAATTTACAAGTATAAAGGAAACTTTAATAATGCTATACAGGGTATTTTATGCAGACAATATTTTTAAAGAAATATCTACATGACATATTCGTATCGCCTGAAGTTAGTAATATTCATTTTGATTGCTTGCCCGGTTTTGATAACCGGTTGCCATAAAGACGAGAGTGAGACTCCGCAGCCAACAACTCCTCCATCTGGCGGCGGCGGTGGTGGCGGCAGTGGTGCAATCAGTACTCCTCCATCGTCCTTCTCTTCAAAAGTATTATTAGAGTACCATACCGCTGCTTGGTGTGGAACATGTGTAGATGCAGATGTAAAAAGAGACCAGGTGATGACAGCTTATCCTGGAAAAGTCATCCCAGTTGCCATTCATCAATCTGATGGAATGCAAAAACCTTATTTCTTCACGATCGACGCAACTTTTGGTAGTAATACTGCAATGGGCATGGTGAACAGAACTATCTCAACCAGTAATGTATTGCTAAACAGAACACAATGGTTAACAAATTCTACAGTAGCACTTGGAAATCAAGCTCCATGTGGACTGGCAATGAATTCAACAATTGAAGGTGGATTTGCAAAACTGGAAGTACAGGCGGCATTCAATCAAAACTTAAGCGGTGCACACAATATTACAGTGTTATTGATCGAGAAAGTAAAGACCGGATCAGGACCCAGCTATGATCAAGTAAATTCATATAATAATGATCCGAGTAGTCCATTTTATGGCCTTGGGAATCCTATAACTGGTTTCGAACATAAGTATGTTGTTGACAGAGCCATTACTGCTGAATTGGGTGATCCTATCAATCAGAATCTACTTGTTCCCGGAGGAGTTTATGTAGCGAATTATTCGGTTGACATGACCCGGTTCATTCAATCAAATGTCAGGTTCGTGGCATTCATTAGTAAAACAGGAACAACCAGTACAAACAGGAATGTGTTGAATGTTCAGTCAGCAGATATGGGTACCTTGCAAGATTGGGATTAAGAAAAGTTGTGCTTTATTTTTCGCTGATCTCTATTGATTCGATGAGATCTCCCTGACCTATGGCACTGATTACATCATCTCCTTCTAAAACACGTCCGAAACAAGTATGAACTCTGTCGAGGTGAGCAGTGTTATTTCTACTGTGGCAGATGAAGAACTGGGATCCACCTGTATCTCTTCCGGCATGTGCCATCGAAAGTACACCACGATCGTGGAATTGATTTTCTCCATCAAGCTCACATTTGATCTGGTATCCGGGTCCACCGGTACCATCTCCTTTAGGACATCCTCCCTGAATAACGAAGTCGGGCAGTACTCTGTGAAATTTTAATCCGTTATAAAACCCTGACTTTGCCAGTTTGCAAAAATTGTCGACTGTATTCGGTGCATCATCCTCAAAGAATTCCACCTGCATGATTCCTTTGTCAGTTTTTATAGTGGCAATTCGCATAATATTAGTTTTAATTGTTCGTGAAAGGTACTAAATATCTTAAGTTAGTAGTAACTGATTTTTTCAATGGTATGATTAACGGTGAAGAGCGGTACTTATCATCTGGTTAAATTCACTGATGATCATAGCAGTTGCACCCCAGATATCATGTTGATGTAGTGAAAAATAAGGCGCTTCAATTTTTCCATAGGATGTTTCAATCATTTTATTTTTCACAGGCATGCTCACCAGATTAGTTAAAGGTACCGGTACAAGCTTATGTACTTCATCGGGATTGGCTATAAATTCAGGAGTCTTGTTCACGTAACCTACGAAGGGATGTACCATGAAATTACTTACAGGAATAATGAGTGAGGTTAACTCCCCGATGGGCATAACACTTTTTGTTTTAATTCCCACCTCTTCTTCAGCTTCTCTTGTGGCGGTGTGCCAAAGTGATTTATCAAATTCCTCTGCTTTTCCACCCGGAAATGCGATTTGTCCACTATGCACGCCAGAATTCCCGGTTCTTTTAATCAACATCACGGAGGCTTCATTGTCGATCGAAGGATATATGCAAATTAATACGCTACTCGACCGGTACTCATTTTCATTCTTCAGGTAATCAGCTTTACGTGCTCTTGACTTTGGCGCAAGGGCATATTGAGCTTCTTCACCGGGCAATCCAATTTCATGCTGGTTCCGAATAATATCTATCACTTCATTGAACTCCATTCCTAAATTATAACACTATTAAACTCTTTATGTTATTGTTTTCTGTTAATAAGTTGGTATGATCCTTGTATATAGTCCATCCGTTGGGATACAATTTTGAATAATTTTGACCGTTAATAATAATTAATATTTGATCCAATGATAAAAAGTTTTTGTGTTTCCTGTATAATCGTATTTTCCTCAATTAGTATTGCTCACGCTCAACATACTGTTACTATGGCATCGGGTGAGATAATGGTTGGTGAGGTAAGGGCACTGAAGGATGGAATGGTTCAATTCTTTTTTAAAGGAAATGAAATGAATATATCCACTTCAAAAATAAGTACAATTTCATTTGTGGATGACATGGGTGGGAATGTAGAGCAGACATCATCTACTAAAGGAGTAACGTATGTGATGCCCGGACGAAAAATGATAAAAGACCCTAAGATTGATAACCTTACTATGGAAAAGGGGGTGGTAGTAGTTGAGATTACCATCAATAAATATGGTAATGTAGTAAAAGCTGTTCCTGGGATAGAAGGTTCAACAACTACAAGCAAATATTTGAATACTAAAGCAATGCAGGCTGCTGAAAGTGTGAAGTTTGATACGAGTCCTGTTATGCCTATAGAACAAAAAGGAACAATCACTATCGTATTTTAAGTCGAATATTTTTCGAATAAATTGCCTGATGAAATTTGAATTTTCAGGTATTATTTTTTACTTTTCTGAATGTAGATAGTAAATCACATCAGAAATGATAGCAGAGGTTTCAGATACTCAATTCCATCTCATGGCTCGGCAACATCATGATGAAGGGAAGTCTATTCAAGAGATTGAAGATATTTTGGTTAATAATGGTTTGAGTAGAATCGAGGCAGTCAGGATATCAGGAAGTCTTACCTCCAATAAATTTGAGAAAAAACGTAAGCGGGGGTTTCTGCTGATAGGTATTGGTAGCTTTTTGTTAGTATTCGGTTTTGTTCTAACTGTAATTATGTACCATAATGGTATGCCTATTGAATTGGCAATGTACGGCCCAACTATGATCGGGGCACTGCTTTTAATGGGAGGTCTGATCTATATCTTTGAATAGGTACATCTTTCGTTTTTATAACCGGTTATCTTTTTCTATTTTTCAATTCTCCTAATTCACTATTTATGAAGAACATGCCTTTGCATTGGAAAATTATTTTGGGAATGCTGTCAGGCGTTCTTATTGGAATTGTTGCGATCCAAATAGATGGCGGAAAGAATTTTGTGATCGACTGGGTCAAACCATTTGGTACCATATTCATCAATTTACTGAAGTTGATGGCAATACCATTAATTATTTCATCACTGATTAAGGGAGTATCTGACCTGAAAGACCTCTCTTCACTTTCAAGATTGGGATTCCGAACTGTAGCTATTTATATTACTACAACTGTCATAGCAATTTCAATTGGATTAATCTTGGTGAATATTATAAAGCCAGGAATGCTTGTAAATGAGCAAACCCGTGAGGAGTTGATGGTTAGTTTCGGTAAGGATGCGGAATCGAAGACACTTGCAGCGGCAGAAACAAAGTCGCGTGGCCCTTTGCAAATGCTGGTTGATATCGTTCCTGACAATATTTTCAGTGCAACCTCAAGCAATGGTAATATGCTACAGGTGATATTTTTTGTAATATTTTTTGGGATTGGTCTCATTCTTATACCATCCGCTGCGGCAGCACCTGTAAAAAGTTTTTTTGATGCGTTTAACGAAGTGATCTTAAAAATGATCGACCTGGTCATGTTAACGGCTCCATATGGAGTATTTGCATTACTGGCTGCATTAGTGGCTGAATCGCCAGGGTTCGATATTTTCATCGCTTTAGGGGCTTATGCGCTTACCGTTATATTAGGGTTGGCAATTCTTTTATTTATAGTTTATCCGCTCGGTGTAAAAATATTTACTGGTAAAAGTCCTTCGTTTTTCCTTAAAGGAATTTCACCAGCTCAGTTAGTAGCATTTTCAACCAGCAGTTCCGCTGCAACACTTCCGGTTACCATGGAACGAGTGGAGGAACATCTTGGGGTTGATCGGCAGGTGGCTAGTTTCGTTTGTCCGGTTGGTGCAACCATCAATATGGATGGAACGAGTTTATATCAGGGGGTTGCTGCCGTCTTTATTTCACAGGCATTTGGGAATGAGATCACTTTTGGAGATCAGTTAACCATCATTTTTACTGCATTGCTGGCTTCCATAGGTTCTGCTGCAGTCCCGGGAGCCGGGTTGTTAATGTTGGTAATTGTACTCGAGTCTATTGGTGTGAGCCCTGCTGGTCTGGCACTGATTTTTGCTCTTGACCGTCCATTAGACATGCTAAGAACATCTGTAAATGTCACCGGAGATGCATTCGTAGCAATGACAGTGGCAAAATCGGTTGGTAAGCTTGGAGATCCTCATGTGAAGGATTGGGACGACAATTATCCAAGTTCTAAACAGGGGTAAAATAGATCAGGTAAGCTTATAAGTCATTGAAAATCAATATTATATTTTCTTTGAGCTCTGTATTTAGCGAGAAAAAGGGTTTGAGAATTTCATAAAATATTGATAATTAGGTATTTAATATATAAAATTTTCATTAATGAGGGAGCAACATAGTCTTACTATTCTATTGGCAGGCAGTTTTGAATAATCTATGACCCCTTGTTTCATTAATTGTCAAGATCTTTTCCTCAATTAAGTATTCTATTGTTTCGGGCCGTGGTGGTTCATTTTTTTGGTGTCAGGATGAATCAAAAAGGCTTAAAAAAAATAAAATAGTATGACCGTTGTTAAACAAGTTGTAATTTTGAGAAATGAACCTACCATTTGAAACGGTTGGAGGTTAAAAAATTGTATTTTTGTGCTCCTTTAAAAGGTGTTCAGGGCTTAAATTCCCATCAATATTATGATACTACTGAGTGTTCCGGCTGATTACTTACCAATGGCAATTATGTTTGTTGTTGCAATCGGGTTTGTCCTGACCACTATTTACGTAACACATCTTTTAGGACCCCAACGCAAATCAGATATCAAGCTTGGTACTTTTGAATGTGGAATTGAACCTCAGGGCAATTCTCGGATTCCCTTTTCAATAAAATATTTTTTAGTTGCCATACTTTTTGTCTTGTTTGATGTGGAAGTGATATTTATGTATCCATGGGCTGTCAGTTTTTTAGATCTTGGAATGTATGGATTTGTTGAGATGTTAATTTTTATTTTTCTCTTCATGTTAGGATTCCTTTATATTGTTAGAAAAGGCGCCTTGAAATGGGAATAAAAAAAAATAAAATATAGTAGGTCATGGTTGAAGTATCTGATGCACCAGAGGGATATGAGGGTCCGGGATTTTTTGCCACTAGCTTGGATAAAGTTGTAGGGATGGCAAGAAAGAATTCTTTATGGCCGTTGCCTTTTGCTACCTCATGTTGTGGCATTGAATTTATGGCTACCATGGGAGCACATTACGATCTTGCCAGATTCGGATCGGAACGATTGAGTTTTTCACCTCGGCAAGCAGATCTTTTGATGGTGATGGGAACTATTTCAAAAAAAATGGGCCCGGTGCTGCGACAAGTGTATGAACAAATGGCAGAGCCCCGCTGGGTGCTTTCTGTAGGTGCTTGTGCTTCAAGTGGAGGGATTTTTGATACATATAGCGTGCTTCAGGGGATCGACAGGATAATTCCGGTAGATGTATACGTACCTGGGTGTCCACCTCGGCCAGAGCAGATACTTGATGGAGTAATAAAAATTCAGGAACTAGTTTCTACAGAATCTCTGCGTAGAAGAGACTCAGAAGAATACAAACAACTTCTTTCCTCATACGGTATAAAATAGATCATGGCTGGTATCACTGCAGAAAACGTTTCAGAAGCACTTCAGGCTAAATTTGGAGATGATATACTTAATGTGGAGTCAGCTTACGACTTTAAAGTATTTACTGTTAAGAAACATGCCATTAAAGATGTTCTATCATTTTTAAAGAGTGATCCAGCGATGAATTTCAATTTCTTAACTACATGCTGTGGTTTACATTTTCCTGATCAACAAGAAAGATTTGGAATGATGTACCAGTTGCATAATATGATAGAGAACTTAAGGATAAGGTTAAAGTGTTTCACTAACGAAGACCCGCCGGTATTTCCATCCATGATTGATTTGTATCCTACTGCCAATTGGATGGAAAGAGAGACTTATGATTTCTTTGGATATAAATTCACCGGTCATCCCGACCTTCGAAGGATCCTTAACATGGATAGCCTGGAAGGGTGGCCATTGAGAAAAGAATATCCGCTTGAAGATCCGTTCAGAATGGATAAGGATGATAAAATGTTTGGACGTTAAGATTAACGGAAAGAAGTATGTCAAATGACGAATTGAAGATACACGAAGACCTCGATCCAGATCCGGAGAATCGGTATACCACACTTAATCTGGGGCCAACTCATCCTGCAACACACGGAATTTTTCAAAATGTATTAAAAATGGATGGTGAGCTTATTATCTCATCAGAACCCACTATAGGTTATATTCACAGAGCTTTTGAAAAGCTTGCTGAGCGTAGACCATACTACCAGATTACTCCTATAACCGACCGTTTGAATTATTGCTCTTCACCGATCAACAATATGGGATGGCACATGACCGTCGAGAAGTTGTTAGGCGTTGACTTGCCAAAGCGTGTCGACTATATGCGAATTATTATCATGGAGCTTTCCAGAATTTCAGATCATGTAGTTTGCAACAGTGTAATTGGAGTTGATTCAGGAGCACTAACAGGATTCGTATATATGTTTCAGGAGCGTGAGAAGATCTATGAGATTTTTGAGGAGATTTGTGGTGCAAGACTTACAACGAACATTGGAAGAATTGGTGGTTTCGAACGAGATTTCAGTGAGAAGGCATGGGATAAGATCCATACATTCCTTGACGGATTTCCAGAAGTATTGAAAGAATTCGAAAACCTTCTTAATAGGAACAGAATATTTATGGACCGTACGATAGACTGCGGACCAATTTCAGCTGAGGATGCTTTAGGTTATGGTTTTACCGGTCCAAATCTAAGAGCAGCTGGTGTTGATTACGATGTAAGAGTAATGAATCCTTATTCATCGTATGAGGACTTCGATTTCATGATTCCTGTAGGAACACAGGGCGATACATATGACAGATACATGGTCCGTCATCAGGAGATGAATGAAAGCATGTCTATCATTCATCAGGCTATAGATAAATTGAATAAGCTGGATGACAAGACTACATTCCATGCTGATGTACCGGAATTCTACTTGCCACCTAAGGATGAAGTTTATAATACCATGGAAGGTTTGATCTGGCATTTTAAAATTGTGATGGGTGAAACTGATATACCGGTTGGAGAAGTATATCATTGCGTAGAAGGTGGTAACGGAGAGCTGGGATTCTATCTTATCAGTGATGGTGGGCGTACCCCTTACAGGTTACATTTCAGAAGACCTTGTTATATATATTATCAGGCTTATCCTGAAATGATCAAAGGATCATTTCTGTCGGATGCAATATTAACCATGAGTTCAATGAATGTAATAGCAGGTGAACTGGATGCTTAGGCATGTTAATGTAGAAGAAAAATGAGTGACACAAATTCAGCAGTAAATTTTTCGGATGAGGCGATGCAGTTGATCAATAAGATCATAAAGCGTTACCCTGAAGGAAGGCAGAAATCTGCTATCATTCCAATACTTCACATTGCACAAGCTGAATCGGAGGGATGGTTGAGTGCAAGCGTGATGGATATGGTTGCCGATATTTTAGAAATTCAATCCATAGAAGTGTATGAGGTAGCTTCGTTTTACTCCATGTTTAATTTGAAACCGGTGGGTAAATGTGTTATTGAGGTTTGTCGTACCGGCCCTTGTTGGTTAATGGGTGCTGAAGATATTGTAAGATTTGTGGAGAAGAAGTTGAATGTTAAAGAAGGAGGAACAACTGCAGATGGTATGTTCACATTAAAGACCGTTGAGTGTCTTGCTTCATGTGGAACAGCTCCGATGATGCAGGTTGGTGAGAAGTATCATGAAAATCTCTCATGCGAAAAGGTAGAAGAGATCCTTGAAGATTATAAAAACAATACCGATGGTTATATTTCACATTGGGCAAAAGATAAGATCAAACCATAGTCATGGCTAAGCTTTTATTTAAACATATAGACGTTCCCGGAATAGAAACTTTATCAGTTTTTAGGGAGAATGGTGGGTATGTTGCTTTGGAAAAAGCTCTGAAATCGATGCAGCCTGACGAGGTTACTGAAGAAGTAAAAAAATCTGGCCTTAGGGGTCGGGGTGGTGCAGGATTTCCTGCAGGATTAAAATGGAGCTTTTTGGCAAAGCCTGATGGTGTAGAAAGATATCTTGTTTGTAATGCAGACGAGAGCGAGCCAGGTACTTTTAAGGACAGATACCTCATGAGCCACTTACCTCATGCACTAATCGAAGGAATGATCGTTTCAAGTTTCGCTCTTGGTGCAAAAACCTCATACATATATATACGTGGTGAGATGATGTATGTGTACCATATTTTAGAGCAAGCTATTGCAGAAGCCTATGATGCAGGATTATTAGGAAAAAATATCCTTGGTTCCGGTTTCTCTCACGATATATATGTTCATCCGGGTGGTGGCGCGTACATATGCGGTGAAGAAACTGCTCTGATAGAATCACTTGAAGGTAAAAGAGGAAACCCAAGAATAAAACCACCATTTCCAGCGGTTAAAGGTGTTTGGCAGTGTCCTACTGTTGTGAACAACGTTGAAACAATTTCTTCTGTACCACACATCATCAATATGAGTGGTGAATCGTACGCTGCAATTGGAATTGGAAAGAGTACAGGAACTAAATTGATATCCGCCTGTGGGCACATCAAGAAACCTGGAGTTTATGAGATCGAGCTTGGTATGCCAGTAGAAGAGTTTTTGTACTCCGACAATTATTGTGGTGGTATTCGAAACGATAAAAAATTAAAAGCAGTTGTAGCAGGTGGATCTTCAGTGCCAATTCTGCCTGGAGAATTATTCCTCAAAACTGCAAATGGCGAACCACGATTAATGTCATATGAATCACTTGCTGATGGAGGTTTTGAATCGGGCACAATGTTAGGTTCAGGTGGTTTCATTGTCATGGATGAGGATACCAGTATTGTGAAGAACCTGTGGAATTTTACACGATTTTATCATCACGAAAGTTGTGGTCAATGCAGCCCCTGCAGGGAAGGTACAGGATGGATGGAAAAGATACTGCACAAATTCCTGGATGGTACAGCCAAGATGGAGGATGTTGATCTGTTATGGGATATTCAATCGAAGATTGAAGGGAAGACTATATGTCCGTTAGGTGATGCTGCTGCCTGGCCTGTTGCCAGTGCAATTCGTCATTTCAGAAGTGAATTTGAGGATTATGTAAAGAATCCTTCACAAATAAAAGATATTAAACATTATTACAGGGTCAATAACTTGGATCCCGTGACGAATTGATAGTATAACGCCAATGTTTAAGGTTACAATTGATAATAAAACTATAGAGGTCCCTCAAGGTACTACGATATTGCAGGCAGCGAGAATGATCGGTGGTGATGTCGTGCCACCTGCAATGTGTTACTATAGCAAACTTGATACAAGCGGTGGCTATTGCCGAACTTGTCTTGTAAAGGTGACTCAGGGATCAGAACGCGATCCTCGTCCTATGCCTAAGCCTGTTGCTTCATGCAGAACAATGGTGATGGATGGAATGGTAGTGGAGAATAAATTAAGTGAAGATCTTCAGGAAGCACGAAAAGGAGTAGTGGAATTTTTACTTATTAATCATCCTTTGGATTGCCCAGTTTGTGATCAGGCAGGTGAGTGTCATTTGCAAGACCTGAGTTATGAGAATGGACTTTCCAAATCGAGATATGAGTTCAAACGACGGACCTTTCCGATGGAAGATATTGGAGATAAGATAAAGTTGCACATGAACCGATGCATACTTTGTTACAGATGTGTTAAAGTTGCTGATCAGTTATGCGACGGCAGAGTGCATGGGGTCATTAATAGGGGTGATGTTGCTGAGATAAGCACGTATATAAAGAATTCTGTTGATAATGATTTTTCAGGTAACATGATCGATGTTTGTCCTGTCGGTGCCTTAACTGACAAGACGTTCCGTTTCAAAAGCAGGGTGTGGTTTTCAAAACCAATGGATGCACATCGTGATTGCAAGTCATGTTCTGGAAAAGTTGCTGTTTGGGTTAGCGGTGATGATATATTAAGAGTAACAGGAAGAAAGGATGAATTTGGTGAAGTTGAAGATTGGATCTGTAATGAATGCAGATTTGAGAAAAAAGAAATGACCGACTGGGTGATAGAAGGCCCACGAAAGATAAACAGACATTCAGTGATCGCTCAAAATCATTACAGGGTGGTTAAGAATCTGAAAATTGATGTTTCAAATCAGAAGAACATTAGTGAGAATGCTCATAATCCTGATTCGAATCAATGATAAATTATGGAATTATCTGATCTGATATTTAAGACAGTATTTGTATTTGTCATATTTGGTGTGTCATTGCTGATCGCCATGTATTCAACATATGCTGAGCGTAAATTCGCTGCCTTTTTTCAGGATAGGATCGGACCAAATCGGGCAGGCCCATTTGGTATTCTTCAACCTCTTGCCGACGGTGTTAAAATGTTCATGAAGGAGGAGATAATTCCTAGTCATGCAGATAAAGCATTGTTCATCCTTGGACCAAGTGTAGCTATGCTCACAGCTTGCATGACCGGAGTGGTCATTCCATGGGGTGGAACACTCCTCATTAATGGTAGAGAATTCGCCATGCAGATCACAGATGTTAATATCGGCATCTTATATGTTTTCGGAGTGGTATCAATAGGTGTCTATGGTATCATGATTGGTGGCTGGGCTTCCAACAATAAATTCTCATTGCTTGGTGCACTAAGGGCATCTTCCCAAATGATCAGCTATGAACTGGCTATGGGAATGTCAATCATTGCAGTGGTTATGATGACAGGTAGCTTGAGTGTAAAAGAGATCGTAGATGGTCAGCCAGGTATGAGCTGGAATGTCTTTTACCAACCACTTGGGTTTTTATTATTTCTGATTTGCGCTCTTGCTGAAACTAATAGAACACCTTTCGATCTGCCGGAATGTGAAACCGAACTGGTAGGTGGTTATCATACGGAATACAGCAGTATGAAACTAGGCTTCTATCTGTTCGCGGAATATATTAATATGTTCATCTCATCGGCAGTTATAGTTTGTCTTTATTTTGGTGGATATAACTTCCCATTCGTAGAAGGTCTACCATTGTCTCATAACTTTATTACAATCCTAGGTTCAGGGATTTTCTTTCTAAAAATATTCTTCTTCATATTCTTATTCATGTGGATCAGGTGGACCATTCCACGATTCAGATATGATCAGTTGATGAGGTTGGGTTGGATAGTACTTTTACCATTAGCAGTATTAAATATTATTATTACTGCTATGGTGTTATTGTGGAAACATAATTTATGGTCAGTTAATTTTTAATATCGGG
>Ga0055584_100002207_pt1 | contig 19285 bp, 12 predicted proteins | sample OSDHelmetaG_FD_58716 | JGI IMG/M metagenome (GOLD analysis project Ga0055584, IMG submission 58716) | Pelagic marine sediment microbial communities from the LTER site Helgoland, North Sea, for post-phytoplankton bloom and carbon turnover... | ecosystem: Environmental > Aquatic > Marine >... | reverse complement strand
CGCTCATTTCTCTTTATATTCCTTCGCTACCACATTCATAGGATCTGGCAAGGTGTAATGCTTCGACATTTGCCAGTCAGCAAATTTTTTGTAACCAAAGCCAGCTGAGATCATTACAGCAATAGCTGAGCGATACCAGATAGGTGTCGTATCAAGTGCAGCAAAGCCAGCTTCAATCGCTGGCACCATGTCAGGAATGAACACCAAAATCATAGGTAAGGACAGGATGATTGTCAGATAGTCGTCGATCCACCCGCTTGTGGCCTTGGCTGTCTTGTTCCATTCAACCTCAGCGACCCGGCCTTGCTTAACATACTCGATCTTCTGAATATGAATCTGCTGCTCAAGCTCAAGCTTACGAGCGGTGCGCTCTTGTTTGCGCTGAATGACATCGCCTACAGTTTTTACTATAGGGCCAGCTATGCCCTGCAAAATTTTACCGATCATTTACATTACCCCGTTATGCTCGAAGGAGAAATGCACAGCGTCTCTCCTTTTAAAGTCTCCACCCCACCGCGAGAAAGCGTGCATGCTTTTCCACAGCTCTCCAGCTTCTCTGTAGTCTTCCGTGTCCCAGGTGACCGTACCGTCTTTGAAACGAAACAAGTCGAACGCCAGCTTCTTCCTGTGTACTGAGTTCTTAATCCCTTTACCTTTCTTAGCATAAATCTCAGCCTGCTCTGGCGTTCTAAAAAACTCAGCGCCGATAAGATCGATGCCGAGTTCTTCTTTTGCCCTGACTATGAACAGCGCGATTTGGTATGTGAACAGCGCCTGTTTTTCATTTAAAGTCATAGTACTTCTTCCGTAACCCAGTCTCTGAGGACAGGGCTCTGAGCTATAAAGGGAATTGCTCTGGGGATAAAACTGTCTAGGTCCCGCTGCCAGAAATCATACAACTGTTCGACCGCGGGGCCGGTGACTCCAAGGAGGTATGGTTTGCCATACTCGTCGGCCTGCTCCATGTCTGTAACGAACTGGAAAGCTCCGAGCATGCCACTGCGTTCCACGACTTCTCGAAGGTAGTCAAACCCTTCAGGGGAGTTGGTTGATCCAGTGACTTTTTTCCGTAGTTCATATCCAATCGCTGCGAAGGGCAAAGCCAGCATCCCAAGCATCAGTAAGGGCAGCAAGTTTTGGTGCAGCGTAGCTTCGCGGCCCACACGACGCAGGAAGGTCTCGTGGAACCCGTACATGAACCCTTTAAGGTGAGCAAACACAGCGTACCCAGGATCAGACATCCAGACCGGGCGGATCGTAGCGTCTGGGCGAATCATGGACTCGTCTATGTACCTGTTCAGAGCTGCTTTGATGCGTGGATTGCCGGTGCTGTGCCCGTCCCAGTTGGAAGCTTCTTCCAGTGTCAGGTCAAGTTCGGTCAAGTATCTTTGGGCCTTTGCGTCTCCGTTTCGGGCTTTCCTTGCGTTCCTCTGGATAAATTCTCGCCCTGACTGCAAGGCCATGGCCCGCATGAGGTTAGTCCAACCCTCCATCATGTTGTACCTGAAGAACAGGTCGTTGATTTGCTTAGCTCGTCCGGTCATGAACGTGTTCAGCGCCTGGTCGTTGAGCACATGCTCGGTCAAACCCTGACGCATAGCTCCAATCGCCTCCAGCATCTCCATGGCTTCCGCTCGTGACGTCTTGTCCATAAGCAGCTTCCATGCTGGCTTGAGGTCATTAAAGTTGTCAGTGCGTAACATCAGTGTACCCACGTCCACGATGGAGGAGAGTACAGCCAGACCCAGAAGGCGTAAGTTCTGGTAAATGATGATGAATGAATTAAGCTTCCTGATATGGCTGTTTGTTTTGAGTCCAAGCTGACCAGCATAAGCAGGTAGTATGTCTCTGATAATACGGTCGTACTGGAAGGCATTCAGTTCTCCTGATGCTTTGGCCTCAGCTATTTCTAATAGAAGTGTAGCGATCGGGCTTTGCGGGTTAACCTGCACCGCGTTGTATCGGTTCAGTTTATTAATGCCAAAGTCAGTCTCTTGAAACCTCATTTGCCACGTCGCACGTCGCACTGCCATCTCCGTGTAAGCGATAAGAGAAGTCGCGATGTCTTCCTGATAAAAGCCCGCCTCTACAAGATCAGCACGAAGCGCGTCTGTCCATTTAGAGTTTTCTCGGTCTGCTCGTCGTCTTGTAGAGGCAAAGCCTGGTCCGTAAAAACCAAAGTCTGTAGTGGTGCCTTCCTGGAAGCCAGTAGTAAGACCACCGTCTTCGTCACGCGTAATGCTCTGACGTTGCTTGTTCGCTTCCTCTTCGCTGAAGTCGTGTCTCCGAAGGATTTCTATAAAGCCTTCCCTGTTGTGTTCGATCTTGTAGGAATCAAGCATCAACGGGTAGTAGTTCTCTCGATGACCTAAATCTAACCCCATCTCTGTGTACCAGGCATGCACGCTGTCAAGGTACGTACGGATAGCCTGCACATGTTCGAGGATGTCTGCGTCAATCTGGTTGTCTGGTTTCTGTAAAAGCAATGCCTCTGAGATCCTAGCCCTTAGTGCTCGGTCCCTGTCTCGGTTTGCCCGGCCCGGCCCTCTCTTGAAGAGCCGGAACGTAGCGTTAGCTCCCGGCACCGACTCTAATACTTTGCGAAGGTCTGTGTGAAAACTTGCGCCATTCTGCTGGATCTCTCGCAGTACAGTGAGCGAGGGATCTGTCGAAGCAGGACGAGCATGGAAGTAGCTAGCTACGCGATCAGCTGTGGCACCGAACGAACGAAGTTCTCCGTCCGCAGACTGCACAAGAGTTTTGACCGCATCCATTGGACGGTTCTTGAACCGCTCAACAAATCTCAGCCAGTTGTCCACGAACGATTTGAACATGGGGTCCCTGGCTCGCTCTGCCACTCTATCCATGTCGGCAAACTCGATGTTAGATCCGAGGTCAGTACCGAACTTTCTTACTACTCTGGCAAGCCTGGTGACTTGCCTTGTCATTGTGGCTATGTCCGCTTCAACATCCGTTAGCTCTTTAGTTACTCGCTCTTTCCTTTTCACTGACTTAGACCGCTTCAGCACTGCGTTTAATTCGTCGCGCTCTAGCTTAAATCTAGCAAGCGCTTCGCTTTTGTCGCTGAGCTTTTTCCTCGCTTCCTTGTACCGGTTCACAGCAGCTTGCGACTCAAGAGGCTGGACAATGTAAGCGTTGCCTTCTAACGATTGCAGCTCAACAAAAATTTCCTTGGCTAGATCGGTAGAGTAATCGCTGAGCTTTGCTTTATGTCCTTTGTGCTTCGGACCTCTTTGTGCTTCGGCGTGAGTTAACAAGGCGTCGACAAAAGAACGGAAGTTATTCGGGTAATTCAGTAGTATTTTTAGTCTGTTAAAAGCTCGCTTTAAGTCGCCAACAATTCTTGTAAAGATCCCGCCGTAAGGATCGCCGCCCTGCATTTCCTTAGTCGTATTTTTGCTAGTAAGTAGAGCTTGGTCTGCCGCCATCTTCGCCAGGTAGTTAGCAAACATCTCTCGTTTATTATGATCGTCGCCTAAAATGTCAGCTGTTAACTTCTTTTGCAGCGCGGGAGATAAACGATCGAAGTAAGTACGTTGGATGATGTGCCCGATCTCGTGCATCAAAACCATGCCGCGCGATGGCTTAATCTTCAGGACAGGGTCGACCCCTTGCGTCTGAGAAACGAAGATCAGGATTTCCTTCGTACCTTTTATGAAGATGGTACGGCCATTGATGTTGTCGTTGAGAGCCTGTTTAATCGCAACCACATGGTTATGCGCTAGCTGCACCTCAGCGCCGTACGTTGTTGGCTCACCAAGACTTAGCTCCAGCTCGTTGTACTCTTTGCTCAACTGCTCTTGCTTCGCTTCGAGGAAGTTTAATTTGCGTAAAGCTAGCTCAATGTCCGGACCTAAGAAATTGTCATCAGACTTTGCGTTGGCCTCGACCATGCTAGTCAGGTCATCATTAATGTTATCGTAGGTTTTGTCGTTTTTCTTGAGTGCTTTTTGAATCTTGTCCATGCGCTTGTTTTTTTGCGCATCAGTTCGATAAGGAGACTCACGTCGAGCAGCTTCGTTCCGAATGTTAGTCCAGTGCGCAAGGAGTTCGGGTCCGCTGCTCTCATCGAACAACGTTATCTTCTGCTTGAGGTTTAGCATGTCCGTGACAAACTTAATCGCTACCGTAGCTTTCTTCCACGCGCTATCGAACTCAGGATTAATCAGGCGGTTGTCTATCTGCACAACTTCGCCGCCAGCTGGTGTAGGTACAACCGGACTGGGTACACTGATCGGAGGAACGCCATCGTGCGGGTTAGGAGACATGTCAGGATTGATTTCGTCAAGACTTCGTACGCGCTCCGTAGCGCCAACGACGTTGGACGCAGAGATTTCTTCTCTGGCCTGCAACTCAGGGCTTAAGTTTTTAACCTGGTTTTCCATTAAAGCGCCCTGAGCACGGAGCACCCAGGAAATATCGTCTAGCGTCATATCGTCGAGGTCTTTTATACCCTCCGCTGTCTTCCTCGCGCTCTCGCCAAGTAACCAGTCTGCTATGTCGTTCCACGCGATCTTGCCCGCAGTCACCGCCGACCTTTTCTTCTTGGAGCTTTTTTTAGTCAGCTTCTTGCGCCCGTCTGTCTCTTGCGGGATCTCTTCTTTGCGGAAATATTCGACCAGTTCTCCGTTAGCCGCTTCGTATCCTTGCTCCAGAGCGATGCGTCTGAGATTCTTCATTCCTCTTTGGGCTTTCTTCGAGTTATTCCATGACACTTGCCCGTAAATAATTTTTTCGCCATGAGCCGGGTTGGCTTCATGCGTTATCTTACTTGTCTTCTGATCAAACTGCGTCTCTGGATAAAAGTCGAACTCGTAATTAAACTTGCCCATTATCAAGGCCAGCCCAGTGTGAAAATTAGTGTGCGCGTTAGCTAATTTGGTGGCAGCTAAGTTCTCCCCCCTGTTTTCCAAATGCCCAAGCTCAGTGATAGTTCCGAGGTGCAACCACGTCCGGCTTCGACTTACTACCTTGCCGTCCTTATCAAGGTTTTTTCGTACCGCAGGAATAATGTACGGAGTTTCTACTCCGGCTTTCTTTCCATCAACTGCACCCGCACCCTCGATCCCTCGTTGCTCAGCTCTCCATGCTTGTCGAGTAAGTAGAACTTCCTGTTTCTCCATGAACAGGCGCGCCATGGTCCACTTACCTTCTGCAATCTTTATGGGTGCGAACTCATTTATGAATTCTCCAAGGACTTTCTTTACGTTCGCAAAACTTGTCAGCCATCTCTCCACTTCCGCTTTAGAGTCGGCCCACCTGATGCCTTCTTTACCATCTAATCGTACGACATCGCCGTCTTTATCTATAGAAGCTAGAACAGGAGTACGGTTTAGAGCGAGTACGTATATTTGATGGTCCGTCTGCTCCACTGCGTTCAACTGATTAAGCAAGTAGTCCGGGTCTACTAGACCTTCTTGTATAGCGTCGATCGTGTCCTGCAAACTCTCGACACCTGCTACTTCCCAGTCACTGCGTTGACGTCTGAACGTATCCGGGTCAGCCCAAAACTGTTTCAGATCCATGAACTGGCTCGCCAAGTACTCCACGTTATCCGCCATGGCCATGAAGTCGCCCCAGGTGACCTTGTCACCAGGGATTGTTTCCCAAGTGATGCGCCCTGTGACGGGGTCCGTAGTGCTCACTCGTCTGGAGGCACGATAGATGAACGTGTCGCGAGGCATGTTCTGCGGAGTCGCGTCGGGCGTAGACTCTAAGTACTTGGTGATGCTCCTGAACGCTTGCGACGTAACATCCATCGCAGTCTTTATTTTGTTTTGGGTAGAAGCTTCCTTCTCTTCGAGAAGAGCGGTTGTGTTTTCGGTGATTGCTTCGTGAGGTTCGCGAACCGTAGTCTTGGTTTTGTCTCCGACTTTATCCGCCCTTTGCTTCGCGGCGGCAATAGCAGCTGGGTCGCTACCGTCGACGACTTCGTCTTGGATGGTAATGCCATTTTCGCTTATTGCGCTGACTACCACTGCGGTCTCAGGGTTTATTTGCTCCACTGGGGTGCCGAAGTTCTCTGCTACAGGGTCAATGCCTACGTTCTCTGGTTTGGTAAAGACTACGCCTTCTTTTGCTTGCCTCGGCACTACGCCAGCTTCGCCCATCGCAGTTTTCACTATCTTGGGCAGCGTTGTAATGGTGGCTCCTATAGCAAACGCGGCAGGCTTAACTCCTTCCTTTACCTTCGCTATGGCTTCAAGAATTGTCCGGGTGTTTGTGGTTGCACCTTGCGAGGCTGGAATTCCCTCGCTTTCGAACAAGTCACCTTGTACCGGTTCTACGTCAGGCATCTTCTTTCTATAACTAACTATTTCGCGTCTCGTTTTATTCAGCCAGTTTTTGTAGGCTTTTTGTTCCTTACGAAGTTCTGCTATCCCGCCCCTAGTGGCTTTTTCTGCTGCGTTCACGAGCACTTGCAGTCGATCTTTTACGATAGTTGCCGGGTCTATCGTACCCTCAGAGATACTGTCCGTTATAAGCTTCATAACGTCCTGAACCTTAGCGGCTTTATCCTTACCTTTAAGAGCCTGGAGTTCCGCAAGCATCGCGTCCACTTTCGCTGCCATTTTCTTAGCAGCTTGGTTGTCCGTGATACCTTGGTCTGCGATCTCGGCTAAGCGCATTTTTATGGCGGAAAAGCTACGCTGGAGAACAGTGCTTTCCTTGGTCAGTCCGTCAATAGCCATGTCCAGAGCTTTCATCTCGACGTCTATCGTCTCGTATGCTGCTTCGTAGCTCGCTTCCGCAGCTTTTTGCTGCGCATACTGATCTGCTTGAGCCAGCTTACCTTTTATTGCAGACATCGCTGTGTCTGCTGTTTTTATGAAGTCATCCCGCTTCCCTCTTACCCACTCCTGTGCAACTCCCATGTCGAACAGGCTGTTTGCTACTCGTGGTTCCTCCTCCGGCTGCTGCCCCTCTCCTCTTGGCTCTGGCGCTCCCGTGTCTCCGTGTCCTGCGCCTTTTTTACCAGGGCGACCGCCTTTGCTTTGCCATTGCCCAGATTCAAACAGGAGGCTCATCGAGCTAGTCATGTTTCCGCCAAGCTCTTTCAGTCTGTTATTTTTAATCGAGTTAATGGTTTTAGCGTGTACGTTTACGACTGTGGAACCAGCACCAGCGAATGCGCCGCCTACAGCAGCGCCAGACATCGTAGCCCAAAGAATTCGCTCGCGTCCTTCGGGGCTGTTTAGTGCTTCGCTAATAGAGAACGTAGGGTCTACTAGTTTTCTTGAAGCCATGACTATCGCTTCCTGTATCCCTTCGGCACCACCCTCTGCGCCAAGAGCTTTCAGCGAAGTGAAGCCAGCACGACGAAGCACCTGCTTAATTGCATGCCCTGTTGCGTCCTTACCTACTGATTTCATTACTCTGGTGGTTATAAAACCAAGCCCCGCCATTTCGACCGCAGTCAGTCCTGTACCGACCGCCAAATTTTTCCAAAAGCTTGGCACTTCGTTCCCGGATTCGACCCTAAATAAGAGCGGGACATCGAGTTGCTCTTGCAGACTCTCGCCTGTGTTGACTACGCCAAAACCAGCTGCCATGCCAACTGCTGCGCCCTTTTTCAGGGTTGCTTTCTTGGCTACTTCTTGCAGTGCTTTTTTAGCTATTCCTGCCCTGGCGATGTACCCAGCTATTCCTCCAACAGCTTTAGCTATTACCGCACCTTGCCCGGCACTTGCCGCAGCAAGATAGAAGTACGGCATTTGCTCTCCCGCATTCTGTAAGAACCAGGTCCACCCGTCACCAAGTGACTTGATGTCATCAAAGCCGGTAATTTCTGCGGGGTTTGCTATTGCCTCAACTAAAGCTCGTTCGACAAGCCTGTCCCCGACGTCAACCAAAGAGTCTAAGCCTGTGACACCACCCATGGACTTTAGGAACTGACCGGCCAAACCCCTTCTCTGAACGTTGCCCCTGGCGACGCTTTCAGATAGCGTACCGCCGTAGTAGCCACCCATACGTTCGGATTTTGGTAACTTGTACCCACCATCGTCTTTTAAGAGGATAGGCTCTGGTTCCACAAGAGGCTTAGCGGAGGCAAGCCTTATAGGTTCGGGTTCCGAAGGTATCCGTATAGGAGACGGAGGAAGTAGGCCGTTGTCGCGTGACATGCTAGTTTAGCGAGCCCAGAGGTTCGCTCCCAGTTTGTCTCGCCTCTGCGACTTTTTTGACTTGCTTGCCCACCATTGTCGCACGTATCTCAGCCTTGTTTAACCCTTTGTAGTCGGCGGGACGTTGTTCGTCTGGTAAGCGCGACATTCTCAGCGTGAAATCTTCTATCGCGCGGACGTTATGGATCATTTCCATCTCGTCATAACCAGTGCCCGGCTGCAATGTCTTCAGATGAGTTCTGATAGCTCGCATGGCTTCCTTCTCATTAACGATTCCAGCTGCGGTTACCTCTGCTGCTACCGCCACATTACCTGCGGTGTAAGGAACTTTATAATCGGTTGGCCACCAATCAAGAAGGTCGCCACCTTCGGCACCACCGGGGCCACCCCATCCATCCCACAATCCCTGGATTTTGTCTTCATCCCAGCCGCTAATAATCCTAGCGCCGCGTGCTATATGATTGATGGAAACGTCGTTAGCTCGACGGATGTCACCTTCAGGGGCACCGTATAAAGTGGCTAATTCCTCGTGCATATTTATAAATTGCTGCAAACCGTACTCATCTAGCTCGCCATTACGCCTCGTGAACTCCGGTATAGCTTGGCGCTCTACAGACTTGGCAATTTTTTCTTTTATGTCTAGCTTTTGGGAATCAGTCATCCCGCCCTCGGCTGCGGCCATGCCGCCACTTACACTGAACGGAGCGCCTATAGTTCCCTGGGTCTCGTTGAGTATGCGAGCCCAGTCTCCGTTCCGGATAACCGTGAGTTTTTGTTCTGCGGCAGGGTCAAGCCTACCGGTGCGAGTGTAGTGTTGTAGTTGCTTCGCATCCATCAACCCTGCTCTAGTTAATCCGACAGCGCGGTACACTTCGACCAGCGAAGGACGACGGTTCGCCGATCGGCTAGCCGCCGTTACAACTTTCCCGGCAACAGAAGGTGCTTCCTCTGGCGTAACCACAGGACCGTTCTCTATGGCAGTTTCGGGATCACGGAATACGTTGTTGGCCGTCATATTCTTACGCTGGTCTGAAGGTATATCGCCGGGTTTCTCGATAGCGTCGAGCACATCTGCCTTGACGTTTGAGTACGAACCCATCATATTTTTGACGAAAGTCGTTACTCCCTCTACTACTCCGGTGAGAGGGTTTGGGACCCCGTGAGTCGCCATGAATTTTTCTATAGCGGCAGTTTGCTCCGGAGTATGTACAACGCGTTCGGGGTCATCAATAGTTCCGGGTCTGACAGTAGGAGCCAGGTTGGTACGGTGCCCTGACGCATAGTCAACGAAGGCTGCTGCGTTCTCAGAGAACGACGCTTTGCGCGGACGGTCAGAATCATCTGTAGGGTCAGGCTCAACAAGCGGGAACCGGTTAAAAGCTGCGCGAGGATCTGGCACAAACTCTTCACCGGGTGCCGCTGACTCTTCACCGGGTGCCGCTGACCCTTGTTCGAGGCCAGTCCTTCGATCGCGAGGCTGGAGTCTGGAGCCTACATCCTGGTCACCAAGCTCCGCTGCAATTGCATCCATCTCAGCTTGCTTGGATGTCCCATCAGCACCCTGCTGTCCGCCGCCGCCCTGCTGTCCGCCGCCGCCCTGCTGCTCACCTTGAAACGCCTGGCCAGTAACGTCGTTTAGCCCCAGCTGATCGCGTGCATATTTAGCAAACATTAAGTCGGAGGTCATAAACCCCTCGCCAAACAGCTCCACCATCTGGGGGACGGTAAACTCTCTGAACGTTACCGGGTCGTTAGGGTTAGACGTGCGGTTATCTGTGTATGGTTGGTAACCGTTGATTGTATCCAGTTCGATCGCTACACGTCCGTCCGGTCCGATGCCCGCACCTGACACAGGCTTAGTGTAGTCACGTATAAGTTTGCCAGCCCCTGGATCAAGCCCGAGCGACAGCGCTAGGGCCTCACCGAAATCAGGGTTTGCTGCGATCATGCGCCTCATGGCGTCGTTATGTATAAGACGCGGGTCCGATAAAAGTTTTGCTCCCTCTTCTCCTTCCGGAGCCGTCTGAATTACTTCTTCGACGAACGCATTGAATTTGGTCAAGTACTCAGCCTGCTTGTATTTCTTTTCTTTCCGAGCCCAGTCGAGGTCATCCCGCTTCCACATCTTGCGAAGCTGAGACTGATTCTCTTCGCGGAAAGCACGCTGCTGCCGGTTCGTCTCCAGGTTGTCGACTACTGCGAAGCCCTGGAGGAAAGCATTTACTGGATTACTAGCCATAATTATATAAACGAAATTACCAATGCGGCGGCTGAAGCTGCCGCGGAAAGATTCGTGGAGCTGGATTCTGCCCGTTGCTGCTGATACAGCGATTCGCGCTGCGCCGCCATGTCAGCTACGGATTGCAAACCACTTGTCGCGGTGTTCGCGACTCCACGCCCTATTTGCACAGCACCCCGCAAAAGGTTTGTCCTATGCTCGGACAATCCTCTGCGAGTAGTATTCTCAGCCTGACCGACAACTTTGGCGAGAGTGCTCCCCTCGCGTCGCCGTATCGCGGCTCGTTCCTCAGCAGATAGTGTCGCTCCGGAGCGACTAAGTTGTCTCTGAAGCATGCCTCGCGAAGCTTTGACGCCCTGAGCCGCTGTAGCCCCTGCTTGGTCACCTTCTTGCGTCAGATCTGTGTTCATGGCGGTGTTAAGCACTTCGTCCTCTACAGGCCGGTACGTATCAAGGAAGTGCTGCCACTGCGCACGAGTGACGCTCGCTGCGTCAGTGGCTGGCCCACCCGGAGAGCCTCCAGCGGCACTCTGCTGGCGTACTGCGTCGCCCAGGAACCGGCTTAGTGTAGGTCCACCTGCTGTAGTAGGCATTATGCGTAGCTCTGCGTGCTGTTGTCGAAGGGATCGTGATCCTCAAGACTCTGCCCGCGTCTCAAGTGTGAAAAGTCAGCATTAATAAGCTCAGGCTGTATTTGAGCAGCTTTCTTAGCGTCGTAGACCCCTTTGACCTTCCTCGTCACAGCACCAGCCACCGTGGCCAGCGCATCAGTCCTAGCTAAGTTCCTCTGGAACTTGGCATCTGAGGCGGCAAGTGCCAAAGATGTTGCCCGTTGCGCACCACGCGCCATGTTCGACGTGGCGTCCGTGGCAATGTTACGCCCAAGTGCTGCAATGCCCAGCTGCTGTCGATCCCTGTCCACCTCGCCCCCAGTAACCGCCGCGCCTTGTGCCAGGCCGCGCGTAGCGCCCTGTGCGGAGGCATCTCCAGCGAGGCTTAGCTTGGTCTTACCTGACTGAATATCGGCTCCTGACTGAGCACCTGAAGCGATTGTGTTGCGTGTCAGGCCCTTAAATGCACCCGCTACGTCAGCAGATGCCTGCCCTTTCAGGCTGGCTCGCTCGCCGTCTGTGAACTCCGCGCGTCGTATCAATTCTGCTTCCGCTGGTCGGTAACGACCAACGTAATCGTTCCACGTGGCGGTAGCTACACCTTCAAGTGCTCGTTCCTGCGCTGTGGGCCCCTCTTTTTTCGCTTTAGCCATCTATCTTTACCCTGTACTTACTGTAGAGCCGCTCAATCGGAGCCTTTTCTAGTGCGGGGTGGTTTGAGACTGTGCTTACCCCCTTGCACCCTAAGTGTTTTGCCACTTCGATAAAACTCGGCAAGTATTTCGGTATCATTCCTGCCGTCCCGAAGCTGAACGCTATCCATATAAAAAGATCCGACTCCCCGCTGTACTCGTCTGTCTCCAGCGCGCATACCGCAAATCCGTCCTCTGTGTAGTACAAAATCGCTCTACCAGAGAGGACTTCGTGGTAAACATCCTCTACTCGCCAAGTGGATAAGTCTGGCCACTCGTCTTTTATCTGGCATAAGCCGGGTCGGATATCGTCCCAGTGGGCTCGAATATCACTAGGCTCTAGCTTAATCGGCTCAGCCATGGGGCCTCAATGAGGGTTCCACGTTAAAGAAACCTGCGCCTGGTAGCAGGGTTTTGCAGCAAGATACTAGTACTACCTATCGTAGACCCAGTAACGTCTGCATTAACAGCCTGATCCGCATAACCGAAGTTGGTGCATTCCGCCGTAAAGTTGACGTTTGCCGCTGTCGCGCGCACCAACGAACCGCTGTTTTCGTCCGATCTTTCGCAGCCAATCGCCAAGCGAAGCTTTAACGTGGCCCACGACGTAGAACGAGTGACGAAGACGTCTTCGGAGGTGAAGTGAGCGGTACGCATAGACGCTTGAAGCGTCACGAAGCGAATGTACGCCTGCCTGATTGGTTCGGCATCGTACTGGTACTGCACAATAATCCAGAAGTCATACGGAGGACCGATAGCATGATGGCATTCTGCTGAGTATCTAAGGATTATGTTCTCAGTCAATGTCCCTAGTCGCGCATACGTCACGCTCGCAGGACTTGTCGGGCCATAAAAAGTGAGCCAATCTGTCTGGTACCCACAACGTTTCTGCGACAAATTTGTGCTGGTATTGTAGTTGGTACGGTCGTAAACCTCTGTACCGTTGCTATTGATAGGCGAAGCGAATCCCGTCGTCAACAGCGGGCGAAGGTGTGCAGCCTTGCCGGTGTATACGCCCCCAGAATACGAAGGGTGCCCCGCTGTCACGTAGTCACAAGCAATCTTAAAGGAGTCAAAGTTAGTTAGAGCAGGCGTGAAGTACGACTGTTTGATCATGCCAGCGTCGAGGAGTCCTTTGATGGTAACGTTGCCAAATAGGTCCACATAAAATAGCCCGCTAGGCGCGCTTTTGAGTCCACTGCCGTACCATATGGGCCATGGGTTACCACCCAGTGATGCGGCTTCTAATTCTACGCGGAAAGCATTTGTATCTGGTTCGTAGTAAGTAATATCATTTATGACTCTATCGACTACACCTGCTGTCGTTATAGTTCCTCCGACCAGTACCCCCACGTTCGCAGAGATAGCATCCAAGGTCTCGACGTTGATCTTACCGGCTGTGACGGCTTTAGCATTGAGAGCATTTGTCCTGACGGTACCGTCTACAATCAACTCCCCGTCGATGCCGACCACCACAGAGCCATTCACTGCCTCCACAACGAACGGATACGCCGACTCTCCATTACTACCGGGCTCGGTGCCGGGATTATTCCCGTAGTCAGGCGACGCAATAAAAAACTGATCAGCTCGAATGCCGAAGGACGAAGTAGGTTGCCCACCAATGATATCAGCTGCTATGCCGAAGCCCACAATGTACGGATCATCATTAGTGCTTAGGCTTACTTTTACTGCGTACAATGCTGATAGGTCGCCCGTTTCCTCTGCACGGACAGAGCTTTCTACGGATATAGCAGAGAACAGTGCCGCCTCAGAGTCGACTCGTCGGAAGCTTACGTCAGAGATGTACTGAGTAGTAGAAGTGCCGTCCCCATAAGTGGGGGAAGTATTCAGGTTTTGAGCTACGATCTCGACGAACGGAGCAAAGGCTTGCACCTTGAACCCATCGTTAGATTGGGTAAACCCAAACGCGGTAAACCCTGCTGCATTGTTCGACACACCGTTGACTCGCAGGTAAGGGCACTGACTAGGATCTACGTCCGCGCCAAGGATGTACCCAGAAATATCGAACCACTCGTCATCGCCTGCTGTGTTCCTAGCTTCTACCCACGTAGGGCTAGTGGTCGAACCTCCTGCGACACCGGTATTTATTTGGGCAGCGAGCTGGTTAGTTCCTCCACTAGCAGCGATATAAGACCTAAACCCTAGTAAAGTGCTGCCTGCGTTATTGGGGCGCCTGTGGTACCAAGAAGCACGGAATTCGTAGATAGCATTAGGCTCAATAAAGAGCCGTTCGTTGGTGGACGCACGCTTGATTCTCTGCGTAAGGGAGCCCGAAGACTCAGAGACGCCAGCTACCTGAGCCCTCCCGCCAACATTACTGGTTATTACATTAGGATCACTCCAAGTAGTGCCGTACCCTTCAAACTGAACGTTAAGCGGGTTGACTAGCGACCCGAAGCCGCCGTCAATGCTGGCTACAATCTGGGTTATCGACTGAGACTGCGAAACAAGCGATCCTTCTGCGTTAGTAACCGATGTTTCCAGTTGCGAAATGGCGCTCGCGTTTGCTGCTACACCAGTATTTCCATCATTAACTGTCGTCTCCACTGCTTGAAGAGCAACTGCGTTCGCTGATATGTCAGTCTGGTTCTGAGACACATCGGTTGTAAGGCCAGTTACGGCTGCAGCTGTCGCAACGAGTCCTGTAGTAGGGTCGTCGACCGTCGACTCCAGGCTGGTGATAGCGGTGCCTTGGGCAGATATAGCCCCTTCATTGGATGTGACTCGTACGTCTATAGCGTCCAGTGCTTCGGTAATAGCAGTAGTACTAAACTTAGCGATAAGTACATAATCGATCTCAAACTTGCCGCCATTGTCGGACACAAAATCCAGGCGAATCGCCTCAATAGTGTTGTTTAGCCAGTCGTCTGCACCAGCGTCAAGGTTACTCATATCCCAGGTAAGTATTGTCCATTCAGACAGCACTAGATTCGGGTTAGGTATGGACTTAACATAACTACCATTGAACCCGTGGCCGGACGTTTGGTAGTAACAATTTCCCTCCCAGCTGCCCCCGCCAATTGTTTGCCGAATGCGTACGACGACTTGCGTATATACGCCTCCTGACAAAGATACCGTTTCGCTTACAAGCTGAGGGTTAGAAGCCGAAGGCGTGAACACGGCAATTCCGCCGCCAGCAGTAAGAGTTGCGTTGGAGGTCGTAAACCCATCAACGTCAGCCAGGAAGTCCCAAGTTTGCCCGCCACCCGAGTCAATTGCGCCAATCGAAGCTTCTAGGTTAAGTATGCTGGAAGAGTTAGCCGCTACTTGCGTAGTCAGCGTGCTTACATTTCCTTCCACGTCGATCACATCGGTTTGTACCGATGTGATGGTAGTCTGGTTAGTGAGGATGTTATTAGCGTTAGCGTTGATCGATACAGCGTAGCCGTCAGATATGACGGTAAGCCCCGCTACAGAGGACTGTAGAGAGTTGATGTTAGACTCCGCAGCTAAGACATCACCTTCGGTTACAGCCATACGATCTACAAGCCCAGTAATTGGGAAGTCGATCAGGTCTATGCGAGCAGCAAGGGCATCGGAAAGATTCTCGGTACTGATGGTTATGTTTGCTTCCCAGTCTGACGGGTCTACGCCAGTCGTACCTAAAGTACCGGCTGTGTCGTTGTAGGGAGAGTACGTACCATCCGTGCCAACCGCGCGTACCCAGTAATAGAACGAAGCCTCGGCACCAACGTAGTCCATGTACAACGGACTTACGGTGGTGCCGATGAACTCGGCGGTACTTAGGTTGTCGGTAAGGGAGCGCCAGACCTCGATGTGCTGGAGGTTGATCGACGGGTTGTCCCACACTAGCTGGAGGGCAAGCCACGTCTCTGACACGCGCAGATTAGTAGGTTTAGCCGCAGGCCCTACGGTCGGTACTGGGGCACCGCCGCCAGTGCCAGGAATATTAATGATTTGGGGGGTGCCACCAGAGAACGGGACACTAATATCGAACCCGGAAAGTCCGAGGTCTCTGTACGTAACTGCCTGATCGAGGGCGTCTCCTCTAAGTCCGTCGAGGACTTCTATCCTCTCGATGATCGGATTGAGGGTCTTGTTTAGTTCCGGATCAGAGTGGCGGTTCTTGAGCAGTCCCGCTTTGCGCGTTGGTCTCGTTCCCATTATCTAAATCTCCTTGTAGGTCGCGCACCACTTCCAGCAGAACCGGGAAGTCCGTGCCTTTAAAAGTGACCCGATCGCTGAGGAGTATATTGAGAGCATTTTGAGCTGATCTCTTATTCATCTATCACCTGCACCGGAAAAGGGGAATCCCAGTGAACGCCGTTTACGTTTCCTGCATCATAGACAATAAGGTCCATGACGTAGTCATCTCCTACTACCGGGGGCGTGGTAGCATTCTGTAGTTTTATGACCAAAATCCCCGTAGTGGTGTCGACTACCTGCGCAGTTTCCGTAAGGTAGTCGAAAGCGTTCACGTCAGTGTTGCTATCAAACGTAGAGACTATACCAGCGTCAGACGTCAATTTCGCTACGACTCGCGTAAAAGTCCGAGCGTCTATGGGGGTTCCATCAGCCGTCAGTCCGAGCTTGATAGCGTTGTCCCGGTTCAAATAAACTTTTTCTTGGAGAGCCATAATTTATCACCATACCAAAGGTTGTTTAGGGGCAGCTATGACCACCAGCTTGCGCTCGGTGGTAAACGATAGTATACCGCCCACGCCTGATCGTAAGGTACTAGAAAACGAGATAGTAGGGGCGTAGGTTTCCAGGGTCAGATCTACTTCGAGCGGCGATCTTTCGTCTATGCGCTCAGTCAGAAATAGCTGCCCGTTCAAAGTTATCGGTAGCTGCTCCACCAGCACAGAAATGGAGCGCTGCGCTATGGGAGTCTTACCAGAGAGCACTAGCGCCGTGAAGTTTGACCGCAACTGAGGCGTATTAAGGGCTAGAGTCAAAGTTCCCGCAGTAGGGGTAGCTACTAATGAGCCAGAAGCCAGAGGTATGCTGCCCGTAAAGGTTATACCGCCCGCGCTGACTCCACGTATAGAAGAGCCGGGGGTGGTAGTAGCTGAACTTGCCAGGTTTAGCGATCCCAGAGGCATGGCACGGAAAACGTCGAGCGAAGTAATCGCCGACGGAGCAAAACCTGCGAAACGCATAGTCCCTTTGCCAGGGCCAAGCACAGTCGCAGTGCCAAATCCTAAGAGAGGAGCTTCGGTAAAGAGCGTCGCCCGCTTTCTCCCTGGCGCTGTCGCACGAGCATCTGGAGTAGTTACTGCAGCGGCTTCGGTAGCTATCGCTAAGGGCTCGACGGCAGGAAGGGCCAAATAATTAACTAGGCGAACGGGCGTACCTTCTCCCAAAGTCAAAGACGTCGCTGCAGGCGAGCGTAAAAACTCTTCATAACTGGTAGGCACAAGTCCATTCAGCGCTAGCGCGTCTTCCGACGGTAAGTAGGTATACACGTTTGCTATATCGGGAGCGAACGTAGTTAGCTGTAACCCGCGTAGTCGTTTCGGGGCTTTGCCAGCTAGTACTAATGACGTAAGGGCTACGGTCTGAATTACTTCGAAGACTGCTTCTTTGCCGTCAAGGGTCGTGGTTCCAACTGGTGTGATGATAATAGTCATAAGAACAGTTTCTCCGTAGATCTTACGGCAGTTAGTTTATGTAGCCTCGTAGTGGCCTCGTCAATCTGCGTGACTGAGCGGTCCCCAATAACACTAGCACCTACAGCATTCAGCGTCCCAGCGGATACAGCCACGACTATCCGTGCTACAACGACAGCTACGCCACTTAGGACTAAGCTACCTGATGGAGGAAGGACAATCATTTGAACAGCTTCAATGCGTCGCGCACGGTTGTCAGTCTCACTAATTCTTTATGCGCAGACTCGTAGGAGTCGATCGTAAGGCCCTGGTTAAAATTCCATCCGAGCAGTGTCAGCGTTGTAGCGTCTACCGGATAAGGTGTGCCTACGTACGCATCAGGACCTTCGATCGCCCCCGCTCGGAAATTATCGAAGAACGTAGCGTGGTTTGTTCCGGGTGTATCGAAGTCCGTCCAGCTATCATCGCCCATACCTACAAGCGTGTTGCTGGCGAACCGAGAGTCGATTGCCGAAACAATATCTACGCGTTTGCCGCCTTGGATCATATAGCCAGTGATCTTGTCGTCAAGAGCCTCGGCACCAAAGATAAGTCTGTCGTAACCAGGACCTGACTTCGTGCCCAGATTAGTGACGGAGTCCGTAGCCAAGATGTTGTAGTCATTACCCTCATCCCAATAGTAAATCTGCATCCAGGTAGTGTTCGTACTATGGTCTACGTAGTAATAAATGAAGAAACATTTAATGCCAGAAATGGGGTCCGCTGTACGCTCTGCCCGAAGTATGATCCAAGGGAAACTAACCTGATCATTAACAATGTCGAAGCCGTCACTGATGTCGAACTCGACAAAATGATTAGGGGAAGAAATAGGTGTGGCGTACAAAACCCCCAAATACGAACTGTCAAAGTCAGCTGGTTGATACAACTGATTGTCTTTTATCGTACCGGGTCGGTAGAACGAGTTCGGGATATCCAGCCAATCATTTCCTAGTGGCCCGTCAGCTCTGTTGAAGTCGTCCATTACTTCCACTGCGACCTTAGTCGGGGAAGCCAGGTACAACCCAGTGCCTGCACCGCTGATCCCGAGGTCGAGTGTTGGAGCTACTCCAGCGAAGGCCAACGCTGCCGCTGCTACAGCCTCCTGCCTGTCTATCCCTAAGATCGGAGCCTGCCCTGTCAGTACGAGTGCGTCAGCTGCGGGCGTAAGCGAATAAGACTTCTGTAATGCTACTGCTTGTCCGCTGAGTGTTAAGCTTCCAACTGCTGGTGCTGCGCTGAGTGATACGACTGCGGTTGGTGCGTAGCCGGTAACATTTATGTTACCAGCCGGGACGGCTTCGAACTCGGCTACGCTTACACTCGGTGCTTGGCCTTCTAGCCCTATCGAACTAGCTGGGATACTGATCGTGTCTTCACGGAAGACCGTAGGTACCTGACCTGCAAGGATGAGGTCATCTATGCCTGGGGTGGCTGCGTTCGCATCTAGTAGTTCAGGTGCGTAGCCTGTCAGGGCTAAGTCGCCTACGTCTGATGTGCGTATGAAGTTCTGTAGTGACGACGGTGCCTGGCCCGCGAGGACCAAATCATCTATACCCGGAAGCTCTATCAGGTTTTGTATTACTGACGGTGTATGGCCGTCTAAGGTCAAGCCCCGTCGAGAATACAAACGAAGTGCTACGTATGGGACTGTTATCGCCCCTACGGGGTCGACGACGTTAGCTTCGACTGCCTCCTTCGATATAGCTAGCGTCGCCGTAGTTATATCGATGAAGTAGTCACGCTCGACTGATGGGGCTTTACCAGCTAGAGCTACGGTCCCTTTGGGTGGCGCACGAGCCATGAACCTAAACAACGTAGGCGCATCGCTTGCTATAGTTAGCTCTTCCGCAGCAGGGAATGCGAAGTGATTCTCCGTAGTCGTGGCAATAGGCTCGTCACTAGCCAACACAAGCGTTGCTTCCGCTACGACTACAAAAGCGTCGTAGGTAATAGTCGCTTGATACTC
>Ga0055584_100002206_pt1 | contig 19290 bp, 15 predicted proteins | sample OSDHelmetaG_FD_58716 | JGI IMG/M metagenome (GOLD analysis project Ga0055584, IMG submission 58716) | Pelagic marine sediment microbial communities from the LTER site Helgoland, North Sea, for post-phytoplankton bloom and carbon turnover... | ecosystem: Environmental > Aquatic > Marine >... | reverse complement strand
AGTAAAAAGGATTAAAAAAATAGATTTTTCAATGAGTTATGATGAATAATGGGGAGATATAAAAAGAGATAAAAGGTCTTTGTGGCGGTAAGGGAGGGGTTCGAACCCTCGATACGAATGAACGTATACACGCTTTCCAGGCGTGCTCCTTCAGCCTCTCGGACACCTTACCAATTTGTTTCTAACCTGAATAGGTGTGAAACAGGCGTCAATATAAAGATTCTTTCTCATTACGTCAAGTAATAATTATGCTTAAGAGGTATTTTTTCTTATATTGACGTCATATTAACCAATATTTATTTATGAGGACGAACACCTAGTGTATGACACAGCGCATAGGTCATATCGGCTCGATTTAATGTATAGAAGTGGAAATTTTTCACTCCTTCAGCACTTAATGTACGTACCATATCAATGGCAATACTAGCACCAACCATCATACGAGTTGATGGATCATCATCGATACCATAGAAGCGATCTGAAATCCAATCAGGTACATGTACATTGGTCATTTTGGCAAAGCGTGCTAATTGATTATAGTTAGATACAGGTAAAATACCGGGAATAATTTCAGCATCTATACCAATAGCCGCACAGCGATCGCGAAAACGTAAATAAGCATCTATATCAAAGAAAAACTGGGTAATGGCTGTGCTGGCACCTGCATCAATTTTACGTTTTAAATTCACCAAATCAGCTTGTGCATTTTTAGCTTCAGGATGTACTTCTGGGTAAGCTGCCACTGCAATATCAAAATCATGTACCTCTTTTAATAGCGAAACTAAATCAGAAGCATGCATGGTTGGTACTCGATTATCTGGTAAATCACCACGTAATGCCACTATGCGATTAATACCACTATCGGCATAATCTTGCGCAATTGTAATCAGTTCTTCACGGCTCGTATCTACACAAGTAAGATGCGGGGCTGCATCTAAATTAGTGCGTTGTTTGAGTTGTTTTATCACATCATGAGTACGATGACGTTCGCCTGCATTAGCACCATAAGTAACAGATACAAAGCTAGGATGTAGTGTTTTTAAACGTTCGATAGAATTCCATAAAGTCTTCGTCATGGCTTCTGTTTTAGGTGGAAAAAACTCGAAAGAAACATTGATATCTTTAAGCTGACTGATTTGATGATTTAAGTGATCTAAATAAAGGTTGCGTGTATTTGACATGTTGTGATTCCTAATTGTTTTTATAATAGTCTGAGCTAACATAGCTTATTCTAAAAAAGACGTCAAGACGTCTATATACATATGTTGTTTTTATATAAAAAATCAGTTATTGTTTTAAAAAATATAGTTAGAGGCATTGATTTTGAAGCAAACACAAATACTTATACAAGAACAATTAAAAAAACATATTCTTATATTAGATGGTGCTATGGGTACTATGATCCAAGGATATCATTTAACAGAAAAAGATTTTCGTGGTCAGCTTTTTCTAGATACCAAGATAGACTTACAAGGTAATAATGATTTATTAACTTTAACTCAACCACAGATTATTAGTGATATTCATGAGGCTTATTTAAGTGCTGGTGCCGATATTATAGAAACCAACACTTTTAGCTCAACAACCATTGCACAACAAGATTATGCACTTGAATCTCAAGCTTATGCTCTTAATTATGAAGGCGCAAGATTAGCCAGATGTGCCGCCGATAAATACAGTACGCTAGAAAAGCCCCGTTTTGTTGCCGGTGTAATAGGGCCCACAAATCGCACTTGTTCCATGTCACCTGATGTTAATGATCCAGCTTTCCGTAATATTACTTTTATGCAGTTGGTTGAAGCTTATAGCGAAGCTGCAAAAGGCTTGATTGCTGGTGGCGCCGACTTATTACTTATTGAAACCATTTTTGATACTTTAAATGCAAAAGCAGCCGTGTACGCCATAGAAGAAGTTTTTGAACAAATGGGTAAATCGTTACCTATTATGATTTCAGGGACTATTACCGATGCTTCAGGGCGTACACTGTCAGGACAGACAACAGAAGCTTTTTATAACTCATTACGTCATGCTAAGCCGATTAGCTTTGGTTTAAACTGTGCCTTAGGGCCTGCTGAATTACGTCAATATGTGGTTGAGTTATCTCGTGTAGCTGAATGTTATGTTTCCGTTCATCCTAATGCGGGCTTACCTAATGCTTTCGGTGGTTATGATTTAACACCAGAAGATATGGTCTCTCATGTTAAAGAATGGGCTGAAAGTGGTTTACTTAATATTGTGGGGGGATGTTGTGGTACAACACCAGAACATATCAAAGCGATCAGTGAGGCGGTGGCGCAATGTCAACCTAGAGCGTTACCTAAGATCAAAAAAGCCATGCGTTTGTCTGGGTTAGAACCATTAAATATTGACGATAACAGTTTATTTATTAACGTGGGAGAACGTAATAACGTGACGGGATCAGCACGTTTTAAACGTTTGATCAAAGATGAACAGTACGAAGAAGCCGTGGAAGTTGCCATTGAGCAAGTGGAAAACGGTGCTCAAATTGTCGATATTAATATGGATGAAGCTATGCTTGATTCAGAAAAATGTATGATGCGTTATCTGAATATTATTGGCGGTGAACCCGATGTCGCTAAAGTGCCTATTATGATCGATTCATCTAAATGGTCAGTAATAGAAAAAGGATTACAGTCTATTCAAGGTAAAGGAATAGTGAATTCAATTTCTATGAAAGAAGGTGTTGATGTCTTTATCGAGCATGCGCGTATGGTGCGTCGTTATGGTGCTGCTGTTATCGTGATGGCTTTCGATGAGGATGGGCAAGCCGACACTGAAGAACGTAAAGTTGAAATATGTACACGTGCCTATCATATCTTGGTCGATCAATTAGATTTCCCCCCTGAAGATATTATTTTTGATCCTAATATTTTTGCCATTGCTACAGGTATTGAAGCCCATAATAACTATGGTGTTGATTTTATTAATGCGGTATCACGTATAAAAAAACAATTACCTTATGCAAAAATTTCCGGTGGTGTTTCTAATATCTCTTTCTCATTTCGTGGCAATAATTTAGTCCGTGAAGCCATTCATGCTGTCTTTTTGTATCATGCGGTGAAAGCGGGGATGGACATGGGGATAGTTAATGCAGCTCAATTAGCCATTTATGATGATCTCGATCCCAAATTAAAAGAAGCGGTATCAGATGCAGTATTAAATCGTACGCCGAATGCAACGGATAATTTATTAACCTTAGCCGATGAATATAGAGGGCAAACCAATCAAGAAACAGACGCTTCTGTTGCAGAATGGCGTACATGGCCGGTTGCAGAACGTTTAAAACATGCCTTAGTAAAAGGGATTACTAATTTTATCATTGAAGACACGGAAGAAGCTCGATTGACTTTTGAATCTCCTTTACAAGTTATTGAAGGACCATTAATGGATGGCATGGATGTTGTGGGCGACTTGTTTGGGGATGGGAAAATGTTCTTACCTCAAGTGGTTAAATCAGCTCGTGTCATGAAACAATCTGTTGCTTATTTGGAACCTTATATCAATGCAAGTAAAAAAGCAGGATCATCTCGTGGTAAAGTGATTATGGCCACAGTGAAAGGTGATGTGCATGATATAGGTAAAAATATTGTGACGGTGGTGTTGCAATGTAATAATTTTGATGTCACTGATCTTGGCGTTATGGTGCCAACAGAAAAAATTATCGAGACAGCTATAAGAGAAAAGGCGGATATGATAGGATTAAGCGGACTTATCACGCCATCTTTAGATGAAATGCAACATTTCTTAGAGGAAATGACACGTCGTAATTTATCTATTCCTGTTATGATAGGTGGGGCAACAACATCAAAAGAACACACCGCAGTGAAGCTTTATCCTCATTACATCCACCCTACATTATATGTTTCTAATGCATCTAGAGCGGTAAGTATTTGTACTGCAATGATTAATACGACCACAAGAAAAACCTTATGGGCGAAAATGTCAGCAGAATATGACAAATTGCAACAGAAATTTGCAAACCGCAAGCCACGTCGTAAAGCCATTAGTATAGAACAAGCACGGGCTAATGCATTTAATGGATTTGCTGGAGAATGGGCAGATTATCAGCCGCCCAAACCTGTTGAGCCTGGTATCCATGAATTTAAACAAGTCTCAATTTCTTCATTGAGTCATTACATAGATTGGACACCATTTTTTCGTGTCTGGTCCTTATCAGGTAAATATCCTGATGCTTTCGATCATCCCCAAAGTGGTGCAGAAGCTCGTAAAGTATTTAATGATGCCATGGCAATGCTGAAAAGATTTGAACAAACAGGTGAGTTACAGCCTGGCGGTATTTTAGGTATTTTCCCTGCTCAACGAATCAATGATGATATTGCAATCTATAAAGACGAAACAAGAACACAGGTACAAGAAGTCGCCCATCACTTGCGTCAACAGACACAACGTGATGCAGGTCAACCTAATTATGCTTTAAGCGATTTTATCGCCCCCAAAGACAGTGGTATAAAAGATTGGATTGGCATGTTTGCGGTGACCGGCGGTATCAATGAACATAAGTTAGTTGAGGAATATAAAGTGCAAGGGGATGATTACAATGCCATTATGGTTCAGGCTGTTGCTGATCGTCTCGCTGAAGCTATGGCAGAGTATTTGCATGAACAATTACGTCAGCATTTGTGGGGATATGCACCTCATGAACATTTAGAGAATAAAGATTTATTGGCAGAAAACTTTGTGGGTATTCGACCTGCACCTGGGTATTCAAGTTGTCCCGAACACTCAGAAAAATCTGTTATATGGTCATTATTAGAAATTGAGCAACGTTTAGGTATGAGTCTAACGGAAAGTTATGCTATGTGGCCGGCGGCTTCTGTAAGTGGATGGTATTTTACCCATCCAGCTAGCCAGTATTTTACTTTAGGGCCGATTCAAGAAGATCAGGCACATGATTATGCACAACGTAAAGGTTGGGATGAACAAACTATGAGAAAATGGTTAGATATTGCTGTGAAGTGATGGCATAAAAACAATCTATTAATCTTGGTATTAATAGCATTAAATCTCCATAGTACAGATTTTTTTTGAGATTTTTATTATATTAATACGGGATTAAGTATGGATTCATCAAGTAAGTTTATCTCACTGTTTTTAGGAACTTTTTTCTTATTCGCAGGCAATGGGCTTTTTCTTAACTCTGCTGGTGTTAAACTGGCGGAGTTAGATGTGAGTTCTCTTATTATTGGGGGGCTCAACGCGGCCTTTTTTGCTGGTGCTATTATAAGTACATTAGTTTCCCATTTAGTGATTTCTCGTGCAGGTCATATAAGAAGCTTTGTATTTTTTGGTGCTTTGTTCGCTATTACAGCACTAGTTTATACAATGGTTGAACGTCTTGTGTTTTATGGCGGCTTACGTTTTTTATTGGGTTTTTGTTATTACAGTCTGTTAATTATTGCAGAAAGTTGGATGGCAGAAAGGAGCGCAGTGGAAAAACGCGCAAAAGTCTTAGCTATATATAATATTACCTCTTATGTTGCCTCTATCTTAGGGGTCGTTTTATTAAACTTACATCTAGAGAATAAAGATATTACTACACTGAGTGCTATTTTAGTTATGTGTGGTATGTTGCCCATTGCTATTACTCGAATGATCGCTCCTTCCCCGCCAGAACCTCAACGTATTAGTCTACCTAAGATGATTGGTATTGTGCCTTTAGCCCTAATAGGGAGCTTTTTTGCAGGCCTTATGGTGACCGGTATGTTTACTATGGCTTCTGTATTTTTAATTAGACAAGATTTTTCTGTTTCTCAGGTGTCTTTTTACCTTAGTTGCGCTTTAGTCGGCGGATTTTTATTACAAATTCCTGTCGCTCGGTGGTCAACTCAATATGGTCGACGCAAAACTATTTTCATGTCGAGTTTCCTCTCTCTCGTCAGTTCAGCAATAGCGCTATATGGTACTGTTTATTATCCTAATGCTATTTATTGGCAGTATATTTGTGGATTCTTTATTGGTTGTGGTATTTATACGCTTTATGCATTATGTTTGGCCCGTGCTAATGATGTATTGCCTAATAATATGAATACGGTGGATGTTTCCCGTAGTATTTTATTTAGTTATGGTATTGGATCTTTAATTGCCCCTATTTTGGTGGGTTGGGCCATTACTTTTTCTCATACTTATGGTTTTTATAGTATTTTTATTATTTGTTCGTTGTTTCTTGTTTATTGTAGTGCAACAGAAAAAGTACGAGTGCCTGAAGAACAGCGCAGTGATTTTGTGGAGATCCATGGTGCTAACTCTCCTGCTTTGATGGAAATGGATCCTCGTAATGATGAAGAAAAGGATATTCCCTTTGATGAAGATATTATTCTTGAACATATAGAACATGTGCAAGAAGATTTTGAAGAACAACAAGCTTATGATCAAGAAAATAAGCATTAGATTTATTACAGAGATCATAAAAAAGGCTAGCCTAAGCTAGCCTTTTTTTATCTAAAGAAAGTTAGATAAATAAATTAGCTAGGGTAACCCCCACAATACATGCGGAAACCACACCAATAAGACCTGGTGCTAAGAAACTATGATTAAAATACCATTTACCAATTTTGGTTGTACCTGTTACATCGAAGTTGATAGTAGCGATATCAGATGGATAGTTAGGGATAAAGAAGTAACCATAAGTTGCTGGCATTAGACCAATAAGTAGAGGTACAGGAAGACCTATTGCTAAGCCCACAGGTAACATCATACGAGCAGTAGCCGCTTGGCTGTTAATGACGACAGAAACAGCGAATAGTGCGAAAGCAAAGGTCCAAGGATAAACATTAACCATTTCTGTTACGCCGGCCTTAAAAGAAGGCATTGCATATTGGAAATAAGTATCACTCATCCATGCGATACCATAAATAGCAATGGCAGCAACCATACCAGATTTAAAAACGACACCTTCTGGTACTTTTTTTACTGGGGTTTTAGTTACCATTAAAATTATGCCACCAAAAGCTAACATCATCATTTGAATAATGACTGACATTTTAATTGCCTTAGGACCTATAGTACGGATTTCAGGTATCATAGCGACACAGACAATACAAATCAACGCAAATAGGAAAAGAAGTACCGCATGGCGAGCGCCCTTAGGTAATTTTTCATCTAATGTGGTTGCAGAGGTCTTTTCTATTTCAGCGCGCCAAGTAGGATCTTTCATACGACGTTGATATTCTGGATCATCTTCCAGTTCTTTACCTCGGTATGTACTATATAAAGAGAGTAATAACACACCACATAAAGTAGCAGGTACAGTCACGGCTAAAATACTCAATAGTGTAAGGTTAGTTTGAATATCAACTAATTGAGATAAATAGTATACTACAGCTGCTGAAATTGGAGAGGCAGTGATCCCCAATTGAGAAGCGACGGAAGCTGCGGCCATAGGACGTTCCGGACGAATTTTATTTTTCAGAGCCACATCACCAATGATCGGCATAACAGAATAAACAGCGTGACCAGTCCCAAGCATAAAAGTAAGTAAGTAGGTAACAAGTGGACCTAAAATGGTGATGCGTTTGGGATTACTACGTAAAACACGTTCGGCCATTTGTAACATATACTTTAGACCGCCGGCAGCTTCAAGAATAGAAGCACAAGTCACTACGGCCATAATAATTAACATAACGGTAATAGGTGGTGATGTAGGTGGCATACGCAGTACAAATACTTCAATAACTAAGCCTAAACCGGAAACCACCCCTAATCCAATACCGCCATAACGGCTACCCGCATATAACATGACGAGTAAAAATAAAAATTCAAAATAGAGCATAAATAGATCCTTATTGTAAAGAATAAAAGAAATAAACATAATAATACTGAAAATTATACTAGCAAAAATAGACTTAAGTTGCGTGCTTTAGAAACTAATTTGACTTTTGTAACTTTTGTTTACGATAAAATTGTGATGTTCATCAATATATTTAAAAATAATAAATCCTGAGGTTTGCCAATGCGTTTAAAAAGCTATTTATCAATGAGTACAGTTATAATTACTACTTCTATTGTAGTGATTGTGACCGCTTCTCTTTTTTTCTTTTTGCGTTATGAATATTACGAAGGGTTAAAAGAAAAAGGGACTGAAATTGCGAATATATTGGCGCATTCACCTGTGGTGACTCAAGCATTAGTTGAAAAAGAACAAACAGGTAAAATTCCCCCTTTCATTGATAAATATATTGAGAAACAACGTTCTTGGACGGAAGCCTCTTTTTTTGTGATCACTGATACACAACGTATTAGATTAAGTCATCCAGATAAAGAAAAAATTGGGCAACGTTTTGTGGGGGACGACATAGAGCGCCCATTACAAACGGGAAAACCTGTAAGTACTATTGGATTAGGATCTTTGGGATGGGCAATCCGCAATTTTGTTCCTGTTTTTCACAATAATCGTATGATCGGTATTGTCTGTGTAGGTTATCTTACAGATAAAGCGAGTGGTGTATTATTTAATCAATACAATAGGTTACTCGCATTGATTATGTCTATTTATTTAATTTACATTACTATTAGTTGTTTTGTTTTTTGGAAATTTAAGAAAACTTTTCTGGATTTAGAGCCTGAATATATTGTGAATAAATTCAAAGAACACAAATTAGTCTTAAATACGATCAAAGAAGCTATTATTGGCGTAGATAATGAAATGAATATTACAACGATTAATAATAGCGCCATGAAATTATTGACTAAGGGCAAAGAAATGAAATCCCAATATATAGATAAACCGGTAATGCAATTATCAACAGGGTTAGCGAGTTTATTATTATCAAGTCATGGACAAATGAATAACCAAAATTTTCAATTTTCAAATGAGACCTATGACGCAGAAATTTATCCTATTATTAGACATAATATTATCAAAGGTTATGTGGTGATTTTTTATAAGCAAAATCCTCAAGTGCAATTAGAATATGAAGTGGAGCATTTAACCCATCACAATGAAATGTTACGCAGCAGAGCCCATGAATACGCTAATCGTTTGAATGCATTAAGTGGATTATTACAATTAGGCGAAATCGAACAAGCCATTGAGATGATTCAGGAAGAAACCGATGGTTATCAACAGATGTTAAAAAACACGTTAACCCTTATTGAAGATCCATTAATTTGTGGAGTTATTGTGAGTAAGTTCACTAAAGCGGAACATATTCATGTGCGTTTATCTTTAGATCCCGATAGTCATTTGGATAAATATACCCCTAAGGCAGCAGAAAAATTAATCATTATCATAGGTAACTTGTTAGATAATGCCTTATTAGCCGCATGGGAAAACAGAAAAAAAGTGCCAGCACAGGTGAATATTTATTTAAGCGATCGTAGTGAACATATGATCATTGAGGTTGAAGATTCAGGAAAAGGCATTTCACAAGGCATAGAAAAATATATTTATGAATATGGTGTCAGTTCTAAACAAGATATTGAGGAACATGGTGTCGGGTTGTTTTTAGTCAAAAGGACGGTGGATGCATTTGATGGTAATATTGAGTGGGAACATACTGAAGAAGGGAACACACTTTTTAGTGTTTATTTAGATAAAAAAAAGATGGGTAAAGATGAATAAAATCGAAGTAATGATCATTGAAGATGATGCTAGAGCCAGTTATTTACTAGAAACAACGATTAATCAATATCCAGATTTTCATGTCATCGCTGTGGCGGAAAGTTGTAAAGACGCCTTACTCCAATATAGGGTATATCAACCTGCTCTTATTTTTGTGGATATTACTTTACCTGATGGGAGTGGACTTTCTGTGATCCGTGCATTGCGTAATGAGTATAAAAAATGTGATTTTATTATGACCACCGCATTAAGAGATACCGCTATTATTGAGCAAGCGATTCAATTAGGTGTTCGAGATTATTTAGTTAAACCTTTGCGCATCTCTCGTGTAGGTCAAGCTTTGAATGATTTTGTTCAATATAAAGAACAGATCACTCAAAATCAAAAAATTGATCAAAGTAGTATAGATAAATTATTTAAAAGAGATAGTGTTACGCCGCCACCTAAAGGGATTAATCAGCAAACATTAGAAAAAATTAAGCATTATCTTTTTACAGATAACGCAGATGAAAGGCCGGATCATTTTTCGGCGCAAGAATTAGGTATGCAATTACAGATTAGTCGCGTGACCGTACGGCGTTACTTAGAATTTTTAGAGACTCAGGGATTGATTAGATTGGAATTAAATTATAATACAGGGGGGCGACCTAAGCGCGTATATCATATTTTAAAAGAGAATCGTTCATAATAAGGGGGAGGTATCAGGGAAAGACTCACCTTATCATTTGTTACAGAGGAGATAGATATGATTATTTTAGTTACAGGTGCGAGTTCTGGATTTGGTCAGGCTATTGCACAAACTTTGTTAAAAAAAGGGCATCAAGTGATTATCACTGCCCGTAGGCAAGATAAACTGCATCTTATACAAAAAGAATTTCCTAAAACTTGCTATATGCTCGCTTTTGATTTAACCGATGAAAAAGCGACTTTAGCTGCCTTAGATTCATTACCAGAAGCGTGGCGCAATATTGATGTATTGATTAATAATGCCGGGCTTGCATTAGGTTCTGAGTTAGCACAAAATTGCGATCTCAAGGATTGGAAGCAAATGGTAGATACTAATATTGGTGGATTATTGACCATGACTCATGCCATCTTACCTAAGATGGTAGAACGTGATAGTGGGCAAATTATCAATTTAGGTTCTATTGCGGGGGATTACCCTTATCCCGGTGGTAATGTTTACGGTGGTACAAAAGCCTTTGTTGAACAGTTCTCTCGAAATTTGCAAACAGATTTAGTTGAAACGCAGGTGCGAGTTTCTAATATTGAGCCTGGATTATGTGGAGGAACCGAGTTTTCTAATGTGCGCTTCCACGGTGATGATCAAAAAGCTGATGCACTGTATGCCAATGTGAAATATATTACCGCTCAAGATATTGCCGACACTGTGGTGTGGATTATGGAACGTCCAGCGCACGTAAATATCAATCGTATTGAAATTATGCCAACAGCTCAAGCTTCTGCAGGCTTGAGAATATATAAAAAAATTAATAACTAGGAAAAAGTCTTTTATAACCTAGGTTGTTGGGGATTTTTATATATAATTTCGGCAACTTTTTCGGGTAATTCAAGGTGGATATAATGTCCACCTTCTATACAAAAAACCTGTGCATCAGGCATTTCTTGAGAACGTTCTTTAGCATAAGTACGCATTTTCGGATTGCCTGCGCTTCCTAGTATAAAGAGGGTATGACAGCTAATTTGTTGTGCTGCTTGTCTTATGGATGTTCGGGTGAACTTACTGCCCATAATATAATCCAGTTTTTTATCATGGGACCAGATATAGCCCTCTTCTTGTAACTTCACTCCACGTCGAACAATATATTGCATCACACTCGGTGCTACTTGGTTTTTTTTCGCTCTTAGACTGATAAGATCTTCAATATTATCATGGTGATGATAGCTGGGGTTTTGTCGGTATTGTTGCCGGCAAATTTGAGCTTCATGGTGCGTATTTAACAGCATATTATCACTGATACTATAAGGACCTGCAGACTCAATGAGAATTAAATTTTTTATTTTAGGGGTGAAAAAAGCTGTATAGATAAAGGCAATAAATCCACCAAAAGAATGTCCGATCAAAGTGATTTTTTTATTATGTTGCTGCTGAATAATGCCCTGTAGAATATCAATAAAATCATCAAAATGATAAAAAGATTGACCAGATATATGTTCAGATTGTCCATGACCTAGCATATCAATGGCAAGCAAATGATATTCTGGATTTAGTTTGTGTATTAAAGGAATAAAAGAACCTGAATTGTCTTCCCAACCATGTAATAAAATATAAAGTTCATCTGAAGTACCTCTTCTTTCTAAGGTACTCAATTTATATCCAGCAGAAAAAATATGTGATTCTTTTAGCATAATAGGGAGTGCTTATCTTAAATTAATGGATAACAGCGCACTTTATCATTAATGTTGCTTAATCTATAGATGAAATTACTTAAAATTTATAGATATTTTGCAGTGGTTTTTATTATTTCTAAAAATATTATTTTTTAGGCAGAGGAACAAGGTAGAGTGTATTGTGATCTATTTTTTTTGTTTGAGGTAAAATTTTAGCACTGATTTCTCCTGTTTTAGGATTAGATGTAATAGAAAAATCATCATCATTTAGCACTCCGATCATATTTTTACCTGCTATCCATAATCCTTCCATTTTTTCATGGGGGTAATTGACTTCCTTGACCATATCTATCATCAGTTTTTTGTTTACAGGAACGATACCAGCTTGAGCTAATTCTTTCCAAGTATTTTGTTCTAATGTTTTGCCATTGACTATAAGACCTGATGCTACATGATTGGGATCTGAAATATCTGTAGCTCCTTTAAAGGAAATTAAATAGATATGTTTTTGTACTTTTTCCCCTTTTTGAGCAAATTTTCCATCACGTTCAATCACAATAAATTGATCTTGTCCTATAGCTAAAATCTCAGAATTAGATAGAAAATCATGATTTTGACGATACAAATATTGTTTTGTAGTTCCAGTCTTGACATTAAAAGTGATGATTCTGGTTAGCGTTTTATTAATAATTGTTTGTTTATCAGGATTATACAAAGTAGATTGCATAATCCCCACAAGGGTTGATTGATCTGGAGTTAATGTTAATCCTTCCATTCCACGGTTAGGTCGACGATGAGAAAAAACAGCAGGGATATGTCGACCAGAATTTTTTAAATTACTCGGACTGATCCGTTCTAATTCCAGTCCATTTTTATCATAATGCACAATATGAGGTCCATATTCATCAGATACATAAAAGGTACCATCTTTAGCCGCAACGAGTCCCTCACTATCAATGCCATATTTATCTGTAGTTAATGTATTACCTTTTAAATCTAGTGCTTTTTCACCTGTTGCACCATAACCTTGAGGATTGGGTAGTCCTGTTGTGAATGTTCCATCTGGTCGCTGTAATGGGATAAGTTTAATGAGTTTAATGCTTTGTTTTTGTATTTCAAATAACCCTATTGTTGGCGTGTAGTTTGGTGTGGGAAATACTTTATCTTTGCCTTTTTTGGCATTTGGTCCTCGATCGGTTAGTGCAAAGAATCGCTTGATATTAGTAGGATCTGATGATGCGCCAGAACCAAAGCCGCCTTGTATAATTTTAGTACCATTACTTAGTGTCGAAAGCGTTTTTGCCATAGGAAGTGGAATACTCTGCATTTTAAATGATGCATAGGCACTATTTATGATGCAGAAATTGCTGATAAATAGTGATGTAACTAGTGTTGTTTTTATTTTCATGCAAGCCTCATTAAAGTAATAAATCATAAGAAGTTACTCTATAATAAGAATAAAAAATGACGAATAAATGATGTTAGTATTTCATCTTTATGAATTAAAATCTGCTAAAATGAGTAACCTATATTGTTGATATTTTAAGGTTGAGGTGAATGATGGATTTTCCCCTTTGGCAAATAGCTGTGTTAGTGGTGCTAGGTACTATAGCAGGTGTAATCAATGCCCTTGCTGGTGGCGGATCTAATCTTACCGTTCCTGCACTGATGATTTTTGGATTACCACCAGATGTTGCTAATGCAACGAATAGGGTTAGTGTTTTTCTGCAAGGATTGGCAACAGCAAGCAGTTTTAAACATCATGATAAATTACCCACGGGAGACTTTAAACATATAGTGATCCCTTTGTTTTTGGGTGCGGCAATAGGGGCGGTTTGTGCTTCTTGGGCACCGCAAGAATTATTAAAATATCTCTTATTAGGTGCCATGATTTTGGTGGCTTTGATCTCCTTGGTCAAACCGAGTTTAATTTTAGCACCCGATGGTACGCCACCTTTTTTAATGGCGGATAAACCTAGTGCGAAATATGCACTTTTATTAGTTGGTTTTTATGGCGGTTTTGTGCAAGCGGGTGTGGGGTTCCTCTTGATTTCTGTTTTTGCTGGTGTACTACGTTATGACATTGTGTCGAGTAATGCATTAAAAGCTTTATCTGCCTTGTGTTTTACCGCGCTGTCTTTAGTGATTTTTATTTCACGTGGTCAAGTGTATTGGTTTCCAGGTTTATGTTTAGGTTGTGGTGCTATTATCGGCTCACTTATTGGCGTGCGTATTGCGTTAAAGGCCAGTAAAAAATCCTTAAAATGGTTTATTTTTATGATGACACTGGTTGCAGGTGGCGCGGCAATTTATATGTAAACGAGCAAAAATATCGAACAGTTGCTTATAATTTAACCTTAAGGTAGTAGTGGATATTCAACCAGTATTCAGGTACACTTTTGGTGAATTTTTTATAAGGAGAGTAAAGATGATAGGGCGTATTCGTGGTGAACTTATAGAAAAACAGCCGCCTGATATTTTAGTGGATGTATGCGGTGTGGGATATGAAATTCAAATGCCTATGAGCTGTTTTTATCAATTGCCTGAAGTGGGCGAAGAAGTGGTTATTTGTACCCATTTTGTGGTACGAGAAGATGCTCAATTACTTTTCGGTTTTAATACAAAACACGAACGCCATCTTTTTCGTGAGCTCATAAAAACCAATGGTGTTGGTCCCAAATTAGCCTTAGCTATTTTATCTGGTATGAGTGCTGCACAGTTTATTAACTGTGTAAAAGAAGGAGATACCACCACTTTAATTAAATTACCAGGTGTGGGGAAAAAAACCGCAGAGCGTTTGGTCATAGAATTAAAAGATCGATTGAAGAATTGGTCTGCAAACGATTTATTTACGCCGGTTACGGAGACATCGTCTCTAGATGATCCTTTTCTTACAGAGAAAAAGCAGGATGTAAGAGAAGAAGCCATCAGTGCGCTAGTCGTTTTAGGTTATAAACAAGCGCAAGCAGAAAAAGTAGTATCTCAAGTAATCAAATCTGAAATGACATCTGAAATGTTAATTCGAGAAACCTTAAGGGCGATGGTATAAAAGATGATAGAAGCGGATCGCATTATTTCTGCAGCCCCAGTGATCGAAGAAGAAGTGGTTGATCGTGCAATTAGACCGAAAAATTTAGTTGAATATCGAGGTCAAGATCAGGTTCGTTCTCAAATGGAAATTTTTATACAAGCAGCACAAATGAGAAAGGAAGCACTAGATCACCTGCTTATTTTTGGTCCTCCTGGATTAGGAAAAACCACATTAGCTAATATTGTAGCTAATGAAATGGAAGTCAGCATTAGGACCACATCGGGACCTGTTTTAGAAAAACCAGGTGATTTAGCTGCATTGCTTACCAACCTAGAGCCTAATGATATTCTTTTTATTGATGAAATCCATCGTTTAAGTCCTGTTGTCGAAGAAGTTTTATACCCTGCCATGGAAGATTATCAGCTTGATATTATGATTGGTGAAGGGCCTGCCGCACGTTCTATTAAGATTGATCTCCCTCCTTTTACCTTGATTGGTGCAACAACACGAGCCGGTTCCTTGACCTCGCCTTTACGTGATCGTTTCGGTATTGTTCAACGTCTAGAATACTATAAAGTTGAAGATTTGAAATATATTGTGCAACGCAGTGCTTCTTGCTTAAATTTAAAACTTACAGATGAAGGTGCTTTTGAAATTGCTTGTCGTTCTCGAGGAACACCACGTATTGCCAATCGACTATTACGCCGAGTTCGTGATTTTGCTTTAGTAAAAAATCATGAAACTATCGGGCAAGAAACAGCCAGTGCAGCTTTAGATATGCTTAATGTCGATAACAAAGGTTTCGATTATCTGGATCGTAAATTTTTAATGGCAATTGTAGATAAATTTATGGGCGGTCCTGTAGGATTAGATAATGTGGCGGCGGCTATTGGTGAAGATAGAGATACTATCGAAGATGTTTTAGAACCTTATTTAATTCAACAAGGATTTATACAACGGACACCAAGAGGACGTATTGCCACTAATAGAACTTATACGCATTTAGGTATAAAGAAAGAAGAAAAGTAGAATAGATCGCAAAATGATTCTAATTTTTTGCATTTCAAATAAACATCTATATTCTTAGTGGCAGTTGTTTTATACTATTTTAGTTTTTTATTTATTATTTTTGATGATGACAGGAGCTCTTTATGATCACGGAAATTGCTGATCTTTCAAGGATGCAGTTTGCGGTTACCGCTATGTATCACTTTATCTTTGTTCCCCTCACATTAGGACTTGCCTTTATACTTGCTATAATGGAAAGTTGTTATGTGTATACAGGGAAAGAAATTTATAAAGATATGACAAAATTCTGGGGTAAACTTTTTGGTATTAATTTTGCCATTGGGGTTGCAACAGGTCTGACCATGGAGTTTGAGTTTGGAACAAACTGGTCTTATTATTCTCACTATGTAGGCGATATCTTTGGTGCCCCATTGGCCATTGAAGGCTTAATGGCATTCTTCCTTGAATCTACTTTTGTCGGAATGTTCTTCTTTGGTTGGGATCGTTTATCTAAACGTCAACATCTATTATCAACATGGCTTGTCGCTTTTGGTTCTAATTTTTCAGCTTTGTGGATTTTGGTGGCAAATGGTTGGATGCAAAATCCAGTAGGTTCTGAATTTAATTTTGAAACTATGCGTATGGAAATGACCAGTTTTAGCGATCTTATTTTCAATTCTACCGCTCAAGTTAAATTTGCACATACCGTTTTTGGTGGCTATTCCACTGGTGCTATGTTTGTGTTTGCGATCAGCGCTTATTATTTATTAAAAGGTCGTGATACCGCTTTTGCTAAGCGCTCATTTTTAATTGCTGGTGTATTTGGTTTGATTGCAACTATAGCAACAGCGCTATTAGGGGATCAATCTGGATATGATTTAGGTAAATCTCAACCGGTTAAATTGGCGGCAATGGAAGCAGAATGGCAGACTGAAGAAGCGCCAGCAGCTTTTAATATTATTGCTTTTACCAATGAAAAAGAAATGAAAAATGATTTTGCCTTACAAGTGCCTATGTTAGGTGGTGTGATTGCAACGCGTTCTTTTGATACCCCTGTTTTAGGGTTAAATGATTTGATGAAAAGTAACGAATTACGCATTCGTAATGGTATTAAAGCATTAACCTTAATGAATAAATTAAGAACACAGACAGCAGAGCAAAGAGATCCTGTTGAATTGGCACGTTTTGCTTCAATGAAAAATGATATTGGTTTTGGATTATTATTAAAATCTTATCGAGATGATGTAGAAAATGCGACAGAAGCACAAATAAAATCTGCGGCAAGAGATACTATCCCATCTGTAGGTCCTATTTTTTGGTCTTTCCGACTCATGATTGCAGCAGGTAGTGCGATGATCGTCATTTTCTTCTTAGGTCTTTTCTATATAGTCCGTCGTTCTCTTGTGAAGAAAAAATGGTTTCTTAAATTGGCGCTATTTTCATTACCCTTACCTTGGATTTGTGTTGAGGCAGGATGGTTCTTAGCTGAATATGGTCGTCAACCTTGGACAGTAACAGATATTTTACCTGTAGATGTAGCTGCATCTTTATTATCTAAATCAGATTTGATTTTCTCACTATTGGCTATTGTTATTTTATATACATTATTCCTTATTGTTGAGATGTTCTTGATGGTTCGTATGAGTCGCAAGGGTCCTAGTAGCTTACATACTGGACGCTACCATTTTGAACAAGATAATCATATCGCAACAGAAAACGAGTAGGGAGAAGAATGATGTTTGATTATGAACTGTTACGTTTGATTTGGTGGATGCTGATCGGTGTCCTCATTATTGCTTTTGCCATTACTGATGGTTTTGATATGGGGGTGGCAACACTAGTTCCTATAATAGGCAACACAGAAGCCCAACGTCGAGTGATGATAAATACGGTCGCCCCTCATTGGGATGGGAACCAAGTTTGGTTAGTTACTGCTGGTGGTGCGATTTTTGCTGCTTGGCCTCAAGTGTATGCAACGGCTTTTTCTGGCTTTTATATCGCTATGATTTTAACCCTTGCTGTTTTATGGCTACGTCCGCTAGCCTTCGATTTCCGTTCTAAAATGGAAGATTCCTTATGGAAAAACACTTGGGATTGGGCTTTATGCATCAGTGGTTTTGTTCCTCCCATTATATTTGGTGTGGCATTTGGTAATTTACTACAAGGTGTTCCTTTTAGATTTGATGAACTCATGATGATTCATTACGAAGGTAGCTTTTGGGAACTCTTAAATCCATTTGCACTTTTATGTGGTGTAATGAGTTTAGCAATGTTCACTGCCCATGGTGCTATTTGGTTACAAATGAAAACGCGCCGTGAATTGCATCGAAAATCAGGTATGGTCGCGATTTTATGTGCGTTACTCGTATTGGTGCTATTTGTTATCGCAGGTTTTTGGATTCAATCTATGAACGGTTATAGCATTAGTAGCGTGCTAGATATGGACGCCGTTTCTGATCCTACTAAGAAAACAGTTGCTGTAGCTGCAGGTAGTTGGATGCATAATTTTGAGCAATATCATTTTATGTGGATTGCGCCTTGTTTAGCTGTTGCGGGTGCATTGCTTACCATGGTTAGTGCTTGGCTTGAACGTGGTGGTATGGCCTTTTTCTGTTCAGTGCTAATGATTGCCGGTATTATTCTTACAGCTGGGTTCTCTATGTTCCCATTTATTATGCCATCTGATTTGCTTCCTGCGCATAGTTTGACACTATGGGATGCAACATCAAGTTATAACACACTGTCTGTGATGGCTATAGTGGCTTGTATCTTTGTGCCTATTGTTCTTCTGTATACTATCTGGTGTTACAGCAGGATGTTTGGTCGTATTGATGAACAATTTATTGAAGATAATACACATTCATTATATTAATCTTGAGTATGCATAAGGAGATAGGTTATGTTATATGCAGTTTGGTTTATTGGCACTATTGCCATGTGCCTTGTGACAGTAAAAGTGGCTCTTTGGTTCGATAAACAAGAAGAGTCTGATATACAAGAATAGTTTTTTGTTAGAAGCATCGAGTAGGAAATTCTTTTCTTATTTGATGCTTTTTTTTATGGAGGTGTACATGTTATTTGGACATATAAATAAATTAGAAATGTTAGATTATTGTTCTAAAGATATAGCTAAATGGATTAATGAAACCTTAATATTGATTAATGATAAAGGTTGGAGTGAAGGTCGTTATGCTTTGTCAGATGAAAACGTATTTGTGACATTGGTGAGTGTTATGACAGAGCCTAGAGATTCAAGAAAAGCAGAAGTACATAAAGAGTATTTAGATATTCAACTTTT
>Ga0055584_100002203_pt1 | contig 19310 bp, 18 predicted proteins | sample OSDHelmetaG_FD_58716 | JGI IMG/M metagenome (GOLD analysis project Ga0055584, IMG submission 58716) | Pelagic marine sediment microbial communities from the LTER site Helgoland, North Sea, for post-phytoplankton bloom and carbon turnover... | ecosystem: Environmental > Aquatic > Marine >... | reverse complement strand
TTTCTTTTGATTTAATTTATCCGCCATTGTCTTCAATTTTTAGTGTTAATGAAATGAATTTATTATTAAAATTCTTGTCAGCAGCATCATTAGTCTAGGTCAATCTGTTCTTCACCGTATTTGGCGTATACTTCGTTCATCCTGCCAACCAATTCGTATAAATATTTGATCATTTTATCATAGTCCTCATCTGTCATGAAGATATCTACTCTGTTCGTTCTGTATGCGAACGCATACTTCCTTTCATATTCATAATCTTCATCCTCTTCATCATCGCCGTCAGTGTCCAAAGCATGATCTTTATTCTCTTCATCCAGATACTCCACTGTATCACCCAGTCCGAATTTATCCACATGATCCTTTGCTATGTACAGGTAATCATCAAACTTGTAATAGTCCCCTTCTTGCTCTATCTCTTCCAGGGTGAAAGAACTATCCGCTCCTGTCAATACCATACCTCCAAACGCTGGTAAAAGAGTATCTGGGAGTATCCAACCACTCAGCCAACTTTTTAAGTCACCCAGACAATCCAATAATTCGTTGTGGAGGGATTTGTTAGCCGTATCCCAGTGATTAAAGTGACTGATCACCACATCTGCGATATCCCATTTACTTGCTGAGTGGTAATAATAGGCTACATGCATACCATCCATGACGTAATGTACACTCGCCTCATACACAAGATTGTACTTCTCACCTTTTTTTAAAATGTAAGCTTCCATTGTTTTCTTTTTTTGGTTTTATCATCACTTACACACAGCACAATAGCAGTCAGGCTGAAGCATGAGATATGCTTAATCTAATTGTTTGTGTGATTAGCTTTTAATCTGATTTTTACTTGATCAGCCTGTGGTGAGAATTGCCTGAATAACGCTACAAACTGTTACCCCACTAGAACGTTATCAAAATTTCTATTAGTATGTTTCACAACATAGTGTAGGGTAAATGTTGATGTCATTTCTAAAAGGACATAAGTTCAAAAGATATTTTCATCACTCTTGCGAAATTTTAATGAAAAAAATCACTTCTGCTTGGTAAAAAGCTTAAGTATATGAATTTTTCTTATCCACGGCAGTAACCATCAATGCCATATTTCTAGCGTGATCGTTTTCTTTCTCCTTTTTTTCAATTGCTTCTACTTGCTGAAAAATGTCAGCATTATATCTATTCACTTTTCCTGACAATGTGAACAGGTCTATGAGAGCCCAAATACCAATACCACCTAGAGTTATCCAAAACAAAATTTGAATTCCCCATTTTCCTAAATAAGCGTAGTGAGCGCCAAATAGAAACCAGCAAAGGTAAGCTACTCCAGTGGACTTGACTTGTGACTGTAAATAATGTTTGTTCATTTTTATAAGTTTTAATTTTTGCCTACTTCAACTTTTAAGGACTCATTCGGCATATTCCGTCCTTTTCTTTGTTTTCAGTATTATTTTGACTTACTTACTGCCTTTCATGGCCTCCAGAGTGGAATAAAATGGAGACTTTCGTCATATCCAGTGCTAGCGTCAGTAGCCTATTGGTATGACTTATTTTTTGTTTTAACCAACATAAACTCGATAGCATTTGCTTTATACTTTGATTGCTGTATTTACTTAGTGCTAATTGACCATTAGTAACCTCATTACGACCATTGTTATCAGTACAACTCTATTTCTTTTAAATTATCTTAGGAGTGGATATTCCAAAATCCATCTAATCATAATAACGTCAATGCACATGTTGGTCTTCAACTTAACAATGCGCCTTCAGCGCAAGGAGAGTTTGGTATTTTCTACTTCGTTTGTTTTGGGAGATGAAAAACTTTCTAAAACCAAAATTTGCAGAAATTTCATTTTAAAGAATATGAAATTGTAAAAGTTGGTGTCGGTTGCAAGACTTCGTGATTAATTGCTATTTGCTCATAGCCAGCTTCCATAGCAATTTTTTTCCTCTTTGATTTTATGACTTCTAAATTTATAATATTGGCTAGGAACGAGACTCCTGCGCCTATAGCAAAGTAGGTCATATTATTCTTACTTTTTTCTGCACTTTTTAGGTGTCTATCCCTTGCCATAATATCAGTTGCAGTCTCATAATTCCTGTTCTGTCTTGTGTACAAATAATAATTATAAATAGCTAAGCTTGAAGAAATGGCAAACACTCCTGAATAAATACCTGTTCTTAACTTTCTTGTTTTTTTATCACCAATAAATTGGTGGCCGTAGCCAGGAATCAGATAATGGTGTAATGGTATTTTTTTAAGTCGAAAAGTATTGGTATCCTGTTTCACCATTGCAATTTCTTCTTCAGTTGGCCAAACGGATTCATCTAAACCCAGCATTGTTTCATGCAGACCTCTTTCTTCAGCCTCTTTCTTTAATTCTGCAAGCAGAATTTCTTCAGATTTATGCGTCCACGGCCGTGAAGAGGTAAGAATTTCTCTTCTTAGATTGTCGTAGTCATATGCTTTATTCTCAGATCCTAAAAAGTTAATACGTTCAAATTCGAGTTCATATTGATCATTTTCATTATGAATAATTCTAAAATCTATCTTGCGAATATCCTCTCTTAATTCAAGGTCAAATTTTTCACTTGCAGTGGAGTTTACAAGCCTTTCTATGAAGAATATTTCACCTTTGTATACTCGAAACTCTTTTTTAAATCTCTCATCAAGTGCCATACTCATGTATTTGTTTCTAAAGCTTCTGGTGGTAGACCTCACATATATACTATCGCTAAACTTATAGGATTTATCTACTATTGGAAGATCTCGCTCTAGATCATAAAGAACATTGGCATACTTGTGTACAGGCAAGGTTGTAGGCTGAGGGAGACCTAGATAATCAGTTATAAGAGAACTTGATGTTGCAAATACCTGAGTCAGTACATTTCTAGAGAGTAGCCTTTGCCTTGGACTGAGCCGCTCATCTAAAATATTTAGTACCGACTGATAAAATATTTCGTATTGAAATTCAGCATGCTTCTTGTAATTCTCAATTTCATTTTCATCTAACTCAGACTTGAACGACTGTGCAAATGTGGAAATAGTGATAAACAGACCTAAAGTTATCAGGATATTTTTCATTCAATTGAAAAGTTGATTTGATTAATTAGACCGTTCTCTGGGTCATAGTCGATACTTATCACTTTGAATCCATGTATTCTATTTTCTCTCCCCTTAGCCATTTCTAGCCTATCCAGCATCCTCTCTATTCGTGCAGGAGCAGAGCCATTTAAAACCATCATTGCTCTACTTTTATTGGTCATTTCGAGAATACGTTTTCGAGCTTCAATAGCCTTGTTTTCCAATTCGGCAAAGTATCTTTTATCACTTATCACTGAGCGTCCATCATTACCGTAGACTATTAAATCTTCAAAATAGCTCTGTATTACATGTAACGGAATTTTTACAAAGACGTCCTCTTTTGTATTACTCTGAAAATCATCACTTCTATTATTAATCTCCAGATAAATCTTATATCTGCCCACTTTAGGAAATCTGAATCGTGGTGATTTTGAAGATGGCCATGCAATATCAACAAATGCATCCGAACTCCATCTAAAGAGGTCTTTAGGTCTTGCTCTATAATCAACTTTAATATCTAAGGGTGTATTTAGATAAATTTCGGTTGGCATATCAATTCTGATTACAGGACATCCATTGTTAGATGAAGTTCCCATTCTTGTTTTACATTGATCAAAGCGATCAGGGATTCCATCCAAATCAGTATCTTTTAGTGATCTTTTACATCCTTCATCTATAGCACCGTTGCAGTTGTTATCCACGCCATCACATTTTTCTTTTCTATCTGGATTAATTGTAGAATCCTCATCGTTGCAATCACCTTTTCTTCTTACATAATTCCTATCCTGCTTTCCCCTTCTGAACTGCTTAGAATTATTTTCATTACCAAACCCATCTCTATCTCCATCGTAGTAGAACATAAATAAACTTTGCTCTAATTCATCAATCTCTCCATCACAATCATCATCGATTTGATTGTCAAACACTTCGGCGGACAAAGGGCTGATTTTTTTATTGTTATCGTTACAGTCTCCTTTATTTTCTGTTATTCCGTCACCATCATAATCATGATTTGGATTTTCTAATGGTTCATGAACCTTTATCCTGAGAGTATCACACTTCCTAAGTTTCTCCACACATGCTTTAATCTGATGGCTATTAACCTTAGAGAATGAAGTCTTTAAGACTTCACCTTTACCGACATATTTACCATCAATTTGCCATTGTACTTCGCCTTCTAAATCACTATTGAAATAGTTAAAAGTTAATACTGTTAGTTCTTTCTTATGAATTTTGTAAGGACTTACACCTATTCTTTGTTTTGTAAAATAAGTTTCTTTCAAAGGAGCTGAACCAATTTCCACTGCCAAGCCTCCACTTTCCATTTGGATATTATCAACTTCCCTTTTTGTATCTATACCTGACCTTTTGAAGAGCAGCCAGGCTATGGCTAATATTAAGAATACAGTAATTAAAATTAGGATATACCATATTCTGTTGTCATTTCTATTTTCCACTTTAATTTATTTATACTGGTGAATACCGTACACTACTGGCTTTGCAACATTCTGATCACTCACGACAGAGATGATATGCTTAGATGGTATTCCGAGACCTTTAAGGTCATGTTTTGCATAATGGACTGCTATTAATTTCCCACACTCGTCAAATACAGGGGAGCCGCTACTACCCCCGGACGTAGCAACTGCATACGTAATATTATATTGAGTTGGGTCTTTGGATATGCTACCGTTCACAGTTTGGTAATCCATTGAGTAATTATCTGTTTCAAATCCAGTATGGATACCTCCGCTATATCCCAATATAGTAGTATTATCACCTATGTTTACTTGAGTCAGGTCGGTTTGAAAATCTTTATTCAAATCAATAAAATAATGTTCAGAATCAATCACATCCACACTCAATAGAGCAATATCGACTGATTCGTCTTTGGACCACCTCTGTACCTGAGCATTACTATTTACAAGTTGGTCCAATATCTCCTGATAAGTCATGTCCCTAGTAAATGTGAAAAGGCTATTAGAAGGAACAAATCTCAATATCTGATGGTCAGTTCCATATTCACGGTTTGGATTCTGAATTAGTTTTGCTTCTTCTTCATATTCTGTCGCTAATATTGAAATTGCGCTAAAAAATTCCTTTTCATTTTGGTCAATATAATCCTTACTGTTTATTTGCCATGCTGGGTTAACTACATGTCTATTGGTAACAAGGTTAGCATTGTCACCAATGCGATCATTAGCTATCAGGAAGCCTGTACCCGTACTAAAAAATGGTAAGAGCTTATTCTTATCTACGTTCAAATCCTTTTCTAGCGATTGGTCCTTATCATAAGCCTCTCGGCTGTAACCTATGTAGATAGGTTCGTCACCAATCACTGTCTTAAGGAGATATGCATTAATAATTAGACCTACACTTTTATCATATTTCTTTTGAATTTTTGCGATTTGAATATCGCAATTGACTTTATCATTATTCGTATCATTAGTTAAAACGTATATAATGCCCAGCATTAAAAGTATTAGTACTAACATCCACCATTTAGACAATGATCTTATTCCTCCTAGTTTTACATTTATTAAAGACCAATCTAAAGTTTCTTGATCAGCAAAGCTGACCACGTCATTTTTGGTGATTCTTTTCTGCTCATTGTTTATTTTTTTGCCATTGATAAAAGTACCGTTGCTACTAAAATCCTCAATTTCAATCCTGCCATCTGCATAGAATTTAAGTATGGCATGATTTCTCGAAGTTTTGTTATTGGTACTTGATAGAATGTATTGACTACCTTCATGTCTTCCTATAGTAATTGTCTTTTTTATCTTACTCATCTGTTTTGGTTTTATATTTTAATAATATTTGGTTTGTCCCGTTGGAGATGGTATCTACGATGGTCTCTTTAAATAAGTAGATGCTATCCATATCCACACTCATGGGCATTGTAATTGAAAGCTTGTTGTCAAAAATTGAATCTGTTCTTATTATTAATTCGATGTTATTCCTGTATTCCTGAGATGTACAAATGCACCCATTCGGGGAGGTTTTTAGTAATTGTGCTAGATCAATAAAAGGTATAGGTCCTTCTGAAAAACAATGCTTCTCTTTTTCAGTATTGATAATGGAGTTGAATGAATTATGATCTTTATTAAAATCAATGAAAAAAGTGGTTGCAACAGCAAAAATTAAAATTGCAGACCATAAGAAAAGAGATAGCCAATTCTGTTTTTTGATTTCATTTCCTTGTGAATAAATAGCCAAAGTGAGATTGTCATGTCTTTTGTTCTTTAACTTTTTTCCTTTTAAATCTGCTAATGTGCTTACCGCCTGGACGGCATTGGTGATGGTTGCGGAGGCATATATATTTTTTAATAGCTGCTTAGGGCTGAGAATATCATGAATTCCATCTGAGGTCAAAAGCAAAATATCTGCTTTTTTGACTTTTCTTTCTGTTATTGAAATATCAGCATATTCTGTAAGTCCTAGACAATTATAAATTTCATTTGACCTAGGATGCCCAAAAGCTTCCTTTGGTTTTATCATTTTGTCATTCACCATCTTCTGTACCACACTATGGTCAGTAGTCACAAATATGATTCTTCCAGATCTTATCTGATATAATCTGCTGTCTCCGGCGTGAACAACTGTAAGATGATCATCAGATACATGCACACAAACCACGGTTGTTGCCATATGGCGACATTCTTTTCTATATCGTTGCTCTTCCCTTATTATTGAATTTGCTCTTTGTACGCCCCTGATAAGACTTTCCTTTATGCTCAGGTTCTGATCCCCATTTTTATATTCATCAATGATGACATTGACACCAATTTTTGAAGCAATTTCTCCGCATGACGTACCTCCTACTCCATCACATACAACTATGAGATCGCCACGGTCAGTTTCGATATGACCCGCACTGTCTTCATTGGTTTCTCTTCCTCCAATTCTAGAGATAATTCCAATTTTATTTTTGAAATACTCAGCCATTATGTAGAAGAATTAAAAATGTTAGAAACAAGAGTATAGTGATGGTGATAAGTATCACTTTGGCATAAGCATTCAAGCTCCCTGGTAAGAAGTACCTATTATAAAATTTAAACCACCATTTACTTTTTATTCCCTCATAATTTTCTAATGCCATCCTCATTTCCATGGCACTAGAGTATCTCATGCTTTTATCTGGAGTAATTGCTTTTCGCAATATTCCTTCTAGAATCAAATCTATTTCTGTCGGTATCAATATATCACCATTGACAATTTTCTCTTTTCTCTCCTTCTTGTTTTCTATATCCTCAAAAGGGGTTTTGCCTATTAAGGCTCTATAAAGGAATATTCCTGCTGACCAGATGTCAGTGCGTGGATCTAGCTTTTCCTGTTGTATCTGTTCAGGCGAGCTGTAGTTATATGTTCCCATATATGGCGCCTTTGCAACTGCATCATCTTGTCTGATAATGGTATCATAATCAGTGATTTTAAGAAAATCACCTTGTCCTAACATAAAGTTGCTTGGCTTTATGTCTCTGTGTAAGTAGCCCAATGAATGTAACTCAGAAAGCCCTTGTAATAATTGTCGAGTATATTTCAGTACATCTTTTATTGACAGGTTCTTATCCAATACCTGATCGAAAGACATACCCTGCACAAACTCTATAATCAGGTGGTGTTTAGGGCTTGTAGAAGAGCCAGTGACCACGTAATCATAAACCTTTGTTAGATGATCGCTGTCAAGATTGATATCTACTGCTTTCTCGTAAATTTTGGTAATCATTGGATTCAATGAATATGCTTTTTTGAGAACTTTTACCGCCACCACCTTTTGATCATCTCTAGTCCCTCTGTACACAAATGCCAAATTTCCTTCCCCTATTCTATCTTGAGGATGAGAAAATTTGTAAGTATGATTTTTCCCTTGAAGATGAATCGTTGTTGACATCGGTTATTGAGCGGTATAATCTTCTGTAATCGCTGATCCTCCCTTAAAATCCTTGTTCATTTGTAAACCCAACTCTTTGTTATCGAGAGCTATAAATACTAAGTGGTATCTTCCAATATTAATCTGATCTGTGTTAACGAGTTTCATGTAGTTGTTATAAACTGAATGATCTTTCCCGTTAAGTAATGTACCCGTACTTGACCCTTTATCCATAAGCTCATAGACAATTGACCCATCATTAAGTCGGCGAATTCCTATATGTGCATGCACGGCTGAAACAGATCTCTCAGCCAGGAGGATGTGATTGCCCTGACTTGTAGAAGATCCAATTTGATTCGAACCAAGGTACAAAGGCCAATACTCTCCAAATCCATCTTTTGAAAAAGATACTAGCATCCCTGCAAGGATTTTTTTAGACTCTTTGTGCCCTTCTACAGAATGAAAAATGGGGATATCTGTTCCCTCTTTTTTCGGCTTTGGAGGTAGTGGATTGACTTTTGGAATTATTGTTTTGTCTTTCATAATATTTTAATAATTTGATGTTAATAACAAGTTTGCTGAATGGACTCTATCTAAACCTCTTCATCATTTCTGCACTTCATGCTTTTAATAATTAGTAGATAAACTAGAGCTTCTGTTATCACCTTCCGTTAATTTTATTTTGGGTATTTGGACGGTTTAGATTCTCTATGTCAGAATAATTAGTAATACCACAGCAAAATTCACTTTATAGTATATTTTCAATTCCACTTTATTGATCACAACTTTTGGATCTGATTTTTCTAAAACCAAAATGGCCAAATAGAATTATTTGAGTGCGAGATATATAGGTCATATGACATGCACTTCTTTATACAATCTGCCAGACTTTTACACAGCAAAATGATTAGTCCTCATTTGACACTACCTGACTATAAAGGCATCCTTGAATCCAGCTCTTCTTACGGACTCCAGCTTACTTCTATCATCAACCAAAATTTGATAAGAGGTCAAATTTCCATCCTGAGATGATATTATCTTTCCTATGCCCGTCAGATTTGGAAACAATTTGTTGGAGTACTTTGATCTGAAAAATTGAATAGTGTAAATCTTCTTCTCTTGGCTTACAACTACTGCTTTCTCTTTTGTCTCCTGAAGTGCATTGATCTTCTGTAGCAAAATTAAGCTTTCGTCTCTCAATACCTGATTTTCTGATTCCCATCTCTCATTCTGCTCTCTTAGTTCATTTATTATTTCATTGAGATTGTCTATTTCTTTTATATGTTCACTTTTAAGGATTTCTATCTCTGATTCAAGTCTAACTAACTCATTGAGATTAGGTTTATTCTCAGTAAGTTCATTAGTCGCTAATGTGGCATCCTGTAGTGGAATATCTTTGACTTCCATAATATTTTCTTGAGGAATGACTTTTGTTCTCTTTCCTCCGAACACGTATCCTATATTTGCATCGACTCTTCCAAACAGGCTATTCTTTTCGAATGTTACTGAAATCGTCATTTCCGATAATTTAGTTTGAAATCCATATCTGAAAAGAAAATCACCACTTGAGTAGTCTCCAGAGTCGATCCTTCCAAAATGCCCTAATCCTATAAATGGAATTATATTCACATTGCCATCATCAAAGCGAAAGTTATGACTAAAATCAACTGACCCAAGAAGATCGAATCGAACATTATTACCGCTAACACTGGCAAAATCATAGCTGCTAAATATTCCATATCCTTCAAGTCTTAAAGCAATGTTTAAAGGAAGGTTATCAGCTTGTTTGTGTATTAAACTTGTATTAGTGAGTCCAGCTAAGAATGTATTTCCTCCGAAATCAATTTCTGGAATATTATATCCTCCAATAATTGAGAATCTTGAATTTCTACCATATGATCCAAATTCAACACCTACATAATCTTGAAAAAGTCCGCTAGAATAAAATAGACTTAAATCACTCCTTTTCTCAGTTGAGTCGATTGTCGTACTTAGAAAATCCTGACAATTCGAATAAAAAGAAATGATTACAAAGGATAGGGTAATAATTAATTTGTCCATAACATTTAAAGAATTTGATTTTAATAAGAATTATGATAGGCGGATTTTTTCGACGTCTATTCATCCTCTGATCGATGCGTCATACCTGCACTTTTTGCTTTTTTACAATGAGTAGACAAATAAGAGGATCTGTTATCACCTTGGGTTCATTTTATTTCAAGCCTCTGATAAATCTTGAGTCCAAAACTTATTCGGACAGAGATTTTCTACTTAGATAATTTCATTTAGAGTTATAAGCAAAGACATATCTTACTCTAATACCACCAACCTGTCCTATTCACAGTTCTTGGGAGAATAGATTCTTTTACCAATTCAATTTATATCATGTCTTCCTGCCTTGATCAAAATCCTCTATGTAAAAGATTTTTCATCTCGGATGATAACAATTTATCCTATTCGGTTACTAATAGATGTCAATGGCTTTCTTAGAAAAAATAAGATTGACATCGGCATTTTGACATTTTTAATGAGATAACTTTACAATAGTGTGCATACACATTAATTGAATGCTTTATCTGCATTTCAAATTAAGGTTGTGCACCCAAATAAAGGTCTTATTCGGTCAGAACAAACTGCTTTGAAGTGGACTGGCTTGTGAAAGTTCAAATAAATGACAGTGCAATATTCTCAAACATAATTAATCCTTTTTGATGCTTTACAATAACAAGACAATAGCGAATACAGAATTTACACTCTCGGATATCACAAAAAGAGAAAAGGAAGTGCTGCACCTTATTTCTTTAGAACATAGTTCAAAAGAAATAGCAAGTATGCTATTCATCAGTATGCACACAGTGATCTCTCACCGTAAGAATATGATGCAAAAAGTAGGGGTAAAAAATACCGCTGGTTTGGTGAGAGCGGGATTTGAAAAAGGATGGCTTCAGATTGAAAATCACAATTATTAAAACTGTTAAAACAACTAAACTCATGAGATCCAAATTCTTTTTATCCTCTTTTATTATCCTTTTTGCTTTTGCATTTCCATCACAAGGACAAGTCCCTGAGACTCAATCTAAAGATCATATTCATAAATTATTCACACGCAATCTATCTAAAACAAAGGTAGAGGAGTATAAACTTAAAAAAGGTCAAGTATTAGAACTAGATAGTGAAGCCTTTAAAAAGCTTTTTGCTAGTAAGACCAATAAAAAGTTTCTTGAAGTCCCTTTTTATTCAGAAACTTTCGTTTTGGAGATAAAAGAAAGAAAGGTTTTTGGAGAAGGCTTTGAGCTCATAGCTCAGGATGGTCCTAAATTAACCACAATTCCCTTTGATATAGGAAGGCATTTTTCAGGCATAATTGTAGATGATCCTAACAGTAGAGTTTCAATGTCAATATTTAAAGACAGGGTCAGCCTTAATATCTTCTATAATAAAGGAAATCTCAATCTTGAAAAACTTAAGAATAAGGAAAATGAATACATTTTATATTTCGATCATGACCTGAATATCGAAAGAATCCCATTTCAATGTGGCGTTGATGAAAGTATTCCAGTAGAAACATTCCACAACATACCCGATGACGTTCATAATCATAAAACTCATAAAAAAGCAGCGGTAGCTGTAAGTGTATTTCTAGAGTGCGATTATCACATGTTTCAACAGAATGGGAGCAGTACCTCGAATACTTCCGCTTTCGCTGCAGGATTATTCAATGTTGTTGCTGGCTTGTTTAGTGATGCATCTATAACATTGACGATATCCCAAATAGTCGTACATACAAGTCCAGATCCTTATGATGTTGCCTCAAAGAATAACAGTGGTTCAGTTCTAGATTTATTTCGGTGTAATAAGCCTACATATAATGGACGGCTTGCTCATTTACTCTCTACAGCACCTGCAGGTCTGGGAGGTATCGCTCATAGACCTGGTCACAATAGTACCAGTTGTTCGTCGGGAGATTATAACGGTCGGCTTTTTGGATTTAGTAATATTCACAATTCATATAATACTAATCTTAACATTTATTCCTGGTCTGTTGGTGTTTTGGCTCATGAGCTAGGCCATAACCTAAGCTCACCCCATACCCACTCTTGCGAATGGTCACCTTGGAATGGAGGCAATACACAAATAGATGATTGTGGAAATGTAAGGTACCCTACCAACGCTGGACCTTGTTACGATACAAACGATCCTATTCTACCTGGCTCAAATAATGGTCATATTATGAGCTACTGTCATACGATATACGGACAAGGAATAAACCTAGCTCTAGGGTTCCATAGTCAGGTTAAGCTTCAAATGCAAGACTTCGTAAATGACTGTATATCCTCATCGTATGTTTTTCCACCATGCCCAAATGTGGAATTGTCTGAATTTTCAATTTCTAATGTTACCACTAATTCGGTATCCGTTACAATTGCTCAGGTAACGGGAGCAAGCTTCTATTTTTGGAGATATAAAAAGTCTTCAGATACCAATTGGAACTATCCTGGCGGCGCCCAAGCTTCAAACATAATAGCACTCACGAGCCTTGATGCAGGTACTAATTATGATTTTCAAGCCTTAAGATGGTGTTCTGGATGGACAGACTGGTGTTCTACATTTATTTTTACTACAGGCTCTAATGGAAACTTAAATCCTGACTGCACGCATAATGATAATGTCTTAATAAGCACCACAAATGCTTCCTATACTTCAAAGATCATTACAAATGGCAATTGGATAAAAACTCAAAATCTAGCTGCAGGCACTACCACCATAAGTGCCGATACAGAATGGCGTGCCACTGAATGTGTTGAAATTGCTCCAGATTTCAAAGTTAATCTAGGTTCTGAGCTCAATATTAGTACTGGTGGGTGCAATTCAAATTAAATACCTTTTTAATGGAAATATTATTAGAGTATTGTGCTGATTTTTGTCAAATTATACTAGTGCGTTGGGAGCACTAATAAATTTGATACAAAGTAAATGAGTCAGTGGCATGGTTGTGAAAGATAGGTCACATTTTAGTCTATCTTTCACTAAATTCTTTGCCTATTTAGACTCGGCATTTATTAATCTTTAATTAAAGCTTTACATTGACATATGTGCTTATCCTTTAAGTAAGTAAAATATGACCAATGAGTTTATGATAGTCTAGCACCCGGATTTAAACAAGTCATCTTTAGACAGAAGCAAGCAGGATAATGAGATACTAGATAATCTATGCTTCTCATTATTTTAATCTTTATGGTAGGGCCTACCGATGTTATTAAATTTATTTACTTGGGCTTCTTTAGATCTTTCATATCGGGATAATTAAATCTAAGGTGCTTGTATGAAGGATTATTGAAACTTTTAATTATAAAACTCCAACTGTATTTGGGCGAGGTCTTGATGCATATGATCTGGTGAATTAGCAATTTTTTGAAGCCATTTTTTTGCGGTAACACCATTATCTTCAAATGCTGTCGCCGCCATAGCAACAGTCATTTCTGCCTCTTCACGGACTTCTTTTTTCGAGGATAATAACAAGGGGGTTAGAAGATTCACCGCCTCTGTGTATTTCTCCATTTTAAATAACTGAATACCCAGGTTTAGAGTAATATCTTCATTATCAGGATGTTGTTGATACAACTGTCTGAATATTTCTAGAGCTTTCTCTGAGCTTCCATTGATACTCTCGTGAAGACCCAAGTTTATCGTATCTCTGAGGGTTTTACCTTTATCCCCTCCACCACGTATAGCGTATTTATCCAGTTGCTCAGTTTGATACGTCGTTAGGTAAGATCCATACTCAGTAAAAGAGTCGGATTGTTTGTCTGATCCAAGTGTGAAGTAGGCTGCGATTATAATAACTACACTTAATGCTATGCCTATTATGTATTTATTCGTTGAGTTGGTTGTCATACTTTTTGTTTCAATTGGTTTTGTTCTTAATTCTTCGTTCCTCTTTAGGATTAAGTCTCTTAGAGAGAGTGCTAATCTATTAAAATTCAGGATATTTCTTTTCTTCAGTGCACTCTTCTATTTAATATTACTAAAATAACACCCAAAACAAATCTGCCTCACTTTGTTACGAAGTGTATAATATGCCAGCTCATTATTGCTTTGTAAATTTCGTTTTGTAGTAATCATTTCTTGACTGGGAGCACACTTGGTCATATTCCCTATATCAGCATCGTATAACTTTAATTGATCTAGCTGTCATACTAACTTCCGTCCTACCACAAAATCCATTCTGATCAGTCTACTCTAAGAAATTCATTCTAGTAATTTAGAGAAGAAGAATCGTATCCTCTCATTTTTCATAAGCTTAGAATTTTATGAATTCAAATGGCTAAAACCTATTGTTAAAGATGAGGTGGTTTCTTAAAGAGCAAAAGGACTTTCTTAAATTCTGTGGAGGGTTTTATGAGTTGATTTACTTCTTATGATCATCCTGTAATTCTTGATAGTCAATGAGCTATTATCTTTTATTCTTTTAGAGATGAGTGTAATATAATTATTGAAGGGATGAGTTAGCTTCTCAGAATGAGGCCTAATTTTCTTATACCTTTTGGAATAAAACAGCGATATGAGACTTATTTTACAAAACCTCATATCGCAATAAGAAAGTCTAAGGATTTGTGTTTTAGAATTTATATCCCGCCCCTATGCCTATGGTAGTCATAGATTGCTTTTCTGAAGTCTGAAACCCGTTTAAGTCAAATTCAAACTCAGGTTTGAACGACAAGAAATTAGCTGAAATATAAAAGTCGTCTAGTTCATATTCCACGCGAATATCAAATCCAAAAGCCCCAGAGCTTGCAGATGTGAATAGAACCTGGTTACCCAAGCTAATTTCTGGAGTAGATGCTCCTGCACGCACCAGCATTCCTTTGACATTAAAATTTTCACTTGCCTTAAAAAGCAATCCTGCCTCAAAGGCAACGTAAAACCATGATCCTACGTCAAAACCATCCTCTTTAGAAATTGCATTGCTTCCAATAACTATGCCTGTAGCAAGTCCCAAGTTATCCGTGAAAAGATTATCCCAGCCTCCACGAATATTATATCCTAGATTGGCATCTCCTCCATTTTCGTCGGAATAGTCACCCATAGGTAGAGATAATCCTGCCTCTAGTGAAACTTGACTGTAACTAATGGACATAAATGCTAAGAATGCAAAAAGTGTTAATAAGATTGATTTCAGTTTGATTGTCATAACTTTAATTTACTTGATTAATAATTTTATTCTTTTTCTGATTTTTTGTTTACAGATCTGCCTGATCATTTAAGGAAGTAGTGTCTATGGACAGAGTGTTCTCTCTCCTACATGTTTCAATGCCTGGCTCAAAAAAGGTCCCATACATGTTTTACTTTTTAGAGGTAGGTGTTGAGTGCATTCGTTAGATAAGTACTGCTTAGGTAATAAGTGCGTGCAAGACTTCCCATTAGCAAGAATGTTGTAGGGTCAAATTCATGATTCATGCATCTAGCCTCACCTATTTGCTGAAAAACAGGGTTGCTGTCCCTCACTATTATACCTTACAGGGTTGCGTATCTTCTATTCGAGCTTGTCCCCCAGAGACTTATGTATAATCTTGCTCCAGTTTTTAGCCGTTACATTGGTGGCAATCGCTTTTTTATTTACCACTTCTACACTCGTTCGGCCGGCATCTTCTTCCTCAAAAAAGATAGCTACATTTTCTCCATAACTAAATGCTTTCATACCACGCTGTGCCAGTATCCTGCCTTCAATTTTCTCTTTGGAAACAATTTCTAGACCTTCGAGGCTTATGATGTTTATCACCTCCTGCCAGACGACATCATAGCTGCTATTGTAGATTTGTGTGACACCATTTCCTTTGTCATTCGCAGCATCCTTAAGAGTACTGCATGAGGCAAGTATCAATCCGATTGATACAAGAAAAAAACCAGTTACCGATAAATAATTCATAATATATCTTTTTAATTATTCATCATTATCGACAGCTGCCACCTGCTAATTCTACCAAAATGGCTACTTCTCCTACTGTTTCGGCATTTAGTCCTGTTTCACGATTGAATTCAGCCAACTCACTTTCACAGATCTCATCTGTTTCACCATTCCATGTACATGTCAGGCACTCGTCTTTACTGCAAGAGGTTACTGACACAGCAGCTACTATAAAAAAACAAACACTAATAATTCCAAGAACAAAATTTCTTTTTTTCATAATCATATATTTTGTCTCTTAGTATCCTTTCTATGACTGATGTTATCACCTCTGTCATTTTATTTTTATACTTCTGCCTGTAGTGAAAGTGTATTTATTGATATGACATATCTTCTCTAAAGCAATGTGGATAGTACATGCAACGACCACCCTACGGTTTGAGGGGTAATTAAAATTTATAAGAAATGCTATGAGTACATAGCGCTTATAGCATTATCAGTGCCTACGAATGGAAATGCAAAGATATAGGCATTCCTATCCTTCTGTCGATATCAAGATAATTTAGGAGGTGCTTTTAGTCGGCATAAGACAATATTGACTCTGCCTCTTTCTGATATTCAGATCGATCATCTAGTGCAATTTGCTCGAGTATTTTTATGGCCTCTTCCTTGCCATTCTCAATCTTAAAGTGGCATAAAGCATAATAATAGAGCACCTCATTCCTTAAGGGTCTGTTATCTACAGTTTTAAGAAGTGAGAGTTGATTTATAGCCTCAATGTAATTAGCATTCTTAATAGATATATGAGCTAGTGCATAGATGCCATTTGCATCTGATGGATATTTATCGAGGTAACTTTTTGTCAGACTTTGAGCATTATTGTATTCTCCGTCATTAATGATGGAGTACACCTCTTCCAGTGCATTCTCTTGTTCAGTTTTCTCAAGACTTCCTCTGATAGATTTCTCCTCTACAAAATCATTTATGTAGGCACTTTTTGATGAAAATTCTGTATCGACATATGCCATTAGATTGCCTTGATTCCATACATTATTACTAGGTCGTAACATAAAATAAGCGATAGCTATAAAAGCTACTGAAGCTGCAACAGCAGCCACATTTTTCCATTTTTTATATAATGAGACTACAGGAGTTTCATGGCGTATTTCGGCTGCTGTATTTCTTATTCTTCTTATGAGATCGTCTTCACCACTTTTCTCAAATGCTGCCCGAATCTTCTTTTCCAGGTCTACAGCATTTGCTAGATCCGAGTCATTAGCTATATCTTTTTCAAAAGCTTCAAGGTCAGCATCATTCATCAGACCCATGACATATGCCTCTATACGTTGATTGAGTTCATCGCTGATTTTCATGATCCATATTTTGATTTGAATGTAGGCGTTTGGAGGAGACGTTTGCGAAGTTCATTCTTACACCTATTGCTTTTTACCCTTACGAATTTCTCAGAATAACCTAGATGCTCCGCTATTTCCTTCCACGGTTTCTTATAGAAATAAAATAAGCTAAGTACTTTCTGACAGTCTTCCGAAATATTTTTAATCTCTGATAAAAGTATTTGCTCTTCTTCAATTATATCATTATCCACATCTAGACTTATGATCTTGACATCTCCTTTTAATTCTGTGGTCTTTATACGTTCATTTCTATTGAGATTGAGGAATTTATTACGACAGATACTATATAAATAAGTTCCTACACTAGCTTCTCCTCTAAATTTATCAGCTGTAAAGTTTTTAATCATATCCACTAAAGATTCTTGAAAAACATCTTCTGCATCAGTCTCACTACGAGCGTGTTTATGAGCTAGGGCTTTAATCTTATCAAAATGATCTTTGTATAACTTCTTCAGTGCATTATCATCACCTCCGATTATTCTTTCGATTATAGCCTCACTGCCCTCTGATGTAGATATCATTCTTTAGTGTTCATTTTACTCCTTTTGCTATCAGCTCAGTTTGTATTTTATCGATAATTACCTCGATCTAGTTATGACCGTCATTACCCGTTAAACATAACATGAAAATGCTTTTAATGCTAAATCTTACTGATAACATTTCTGATTTTATTGTGACTAAAGTATAAAATAGATCATGGAGTCCTATGAGTTCAATGCTGCCAAACTATCAGAAAGAGAAAAAGAAGTAGTGATAAAAATTGCTCAAGGGTATTCAGTAAAAGAGATTTCACTTTCTCTGCATTTATCCTATCATACTATTATCTCTCATAAGAAAAACATTTATTCTAAGACAGGTATCACTGCTTTACCACAAGTGGGTATATACGCTGAGCGAAAGGGCTGGTTAGTGGGCATTCCTCTGAAATTATCTTCTGATTATCCCTAGATCATGGTATTTATCCACTCACCTATGGTTATTATCATTTTATAATAAGACTGAAATCATCTTAATTGATTATATTACCTTATATATTTCTTGTTTGTAAGAATATACACATAATAAAACCAAATGAAACACTACTGCACCTCGCATAGACAGTGGGCAAGCACCCGCTTCCTATCTGTAATATCAAGCCTCAGAATTCAGAACTTCGAGTTATACATATTGGGCACTCCAGACATCAAAATACGCATATGTTAAGTCTTACTCATTCTGTCTAAATAGAGATATCTGGCATTAGTAATAATCAAAACCAATATGAAACTCCCTAGTCATTTCTTGCTTTTCATTGTATCGATATTATGGTGTTCCCTCGCCCCTATTACTGCTTTTACTCAAATAACCTACACCGTCAACACGACGGACGATGAGGATGACGGTGTGTGTGATGGTGTGCATTGTAGTTTTCGGGAGGCATATAATGAGTTAATAAGCGATGGCACTTCAAGTGTGATTGAGTTCAACATACAAGGAGATGGGCCCCATGTTATAAAGATTTATGGATTCTTAGGGGAACTCTATTCAGTTGATGAAGAGGTGATAGATGGTCTTTCACAGCCGGGTAATAGCCCCATGAATGGTCAGATAATCTTGGATCTCATAAATATTACAACAGGAGGACCTAAAGGGTATTCTCTGAGAATTAGTAATGTGACGGTGAGAGGGCTACATTTTAAAGATGTAGATAATTTAGGTATAAACAGGGAAGTTTTACTTCTGAATGGACAAAATAACTTGGTAGAACACAACTGGTTTGATTACCATACGATAGGTGGAAGTGCTTACCAAAGTATTATCAGATACAATGTCTTTAGTAATAGTGCCTCTCAACCAATAAATTTTAGATTTGATCAACGCAAAATTACTTTTTCTCAAAACCTGTTCAATTGTAATGCATATGGTCCAAGAAACGTTGGTGCGACTTTAAATCCTCCTCTCATAGAATATGCTGATGATGCAATTGTACAAGGCACTTCACAAGCATTTAGTTTGGTCGAAGTATATACGTCCAATAATAATCTATGTCCCGAGCAACAATGCCAA
>Ga0055584_100002202_pt1 | contig 19310 bp, 18 predicted proteins | sample OSDHelmetaG_FD_58716 | JGI IMG/M metagenome (GOLD analysis project Ga0055584, IMG submission 58716) | Pelagic marine sediment microbial communities from the LTER site Helgoland, North Sea, for post-phytoplankton bloom and carbon turnover... | ecosystem: Environmental > Aquatic > Marine >... | reverse complement strand
GGATTTAAAGACGATATTGTAACAGTAAAGAACGGTTATGGTAGAAACTTTTTAATTCCTCAAGGTTATGCCGTTATGGCTACACCATCAGCTAAGAAAGTTTTAGCTGAAAACTTAAAGCAAAGAGCTTATAAAGAAAAGAGTATTATTGCAGAAGCTGAAAAAACTGCAGCTGCGATTAAAGAACTTGATATCAAGATCTCAGCTAAAGCTGCTGAAGGTGCTACTGTTGGTGATAAATTGTTTGGTTCTGTTACCAATATAGACTTGGCAAATGCTTTTAAAAATGCTGGTCACGAAATAGACAAAAAATTTATCTCTATCAATGGGGGTAATATTAAACGCTTAGGACAATACGAAGCTACTGTTAGACTTCACAGAGAAGTGACAGTTAGTATCGTTTTCGAAGTTGTTGCAGAAGCATAATTTTTTTTCAATACATAACCAAAAGCCTCAACATCGTTGGGGCTTTTTGATTTTTTCATCATTTGGTTGTGAAAACTTTTTTAAACCCTATGAAATATCAAAGATTATCTAAAGAACAATTTGAAGAACTACATCAAGAATTTATCAATTTTTTAGCAACACAATCCATCACTTCCGATGAATGGGAAGAGATTAAAACCAATAAACCAGAAGTTGCTGAACAAGAATTGGATGTCTTTAGCGACTTGATTTGGGAAGGGGTCTTGAATAAAGTTGAATATATTGAACATATATCACCACAACAATTACATCTATTCCATTTTGATAACAATAATATACAACTGATAGCTTTAAATATCAAAAATCAAACTGTCGATATCACAACTAAAGAAGGGTACGACTGGTTGAGAAATAATTTGTTGGATGATAATGTCGAGTTTTATAACGCAAAAAAAGAATATTCCGATGATAAAAATCTCGATAAATTTAAATTCATTCAACAAGGTGGTAATATTACCAAAGGGCAACTTTTTAATTATTTCAAAAAACTAATTGGCTAATTAATTATTCGTACCTCAAAGATTCAACAGGATCCAATTTTGAGGCTTTTGTAGCGGGATATAAACCTGAAATAATAGCTACTATAAAGGCAATCATTGTTGCCCAAAACATTGCAAACCAAGGTGTGGTAAATTCTAATTTTAAGATGTTAGAAAATAGCATACCTATCAAGATGCCTAAAATAATACCTAAAATGCCTCCCAATTGACCAACAATGATGGTTTCAATAAAAAATTGAATAGCTATAGTTTTGCGTTTGGCACCAAGTGCTTTCCTTAAACCTATTTCACGCGTACGTTCTGTTACCGAAACAAGCATAATGTTCATTAATGCTATTGATGAGCCAAAAATTGTAATAATGCTGATAATCCAAGCAGCCATTTCTAAAACATCAGTAGAGGAGGAAAGACGATTCAATAAATCGTCACTTCGTACAATTCCAAAGTTGTTCTCTTCTATAGGATTAAGCCCTCTAATATTTCTAAAAGTTAAAACGGCTTCATCTTGTGCTCCATCCAACATATCTTTTTTATCTACTTTTACACTCAAACTGTAATTGATGTTGGGACTAGTAAAAATGGTTCTAGCCTTTTGTAATGGAATAAGCATCCTAAAATCTTGATTGTTTCCAAAGGTTGAGCCTTTAGCTTTTAAAACCCCAACAACTTTAAATTTAGACCCTCTAACGCTTATAATCTTGTTTATAGGATTTACATTATCTAGCAAAGCTTTTTTTAAATCACTACCTATAACGCAAACACTATTACTGTTGACAACATCAAAGTAATTAAGCCCACGACCAGATTCCAATTCTAATCCTGAATTTTGAATGAAATTTTCGTTTATACCCAAAACCTGAACTTCTGGATCAGTCTTTTCATTCTCGTATTTCACTTCAGCTGTAGTTGTTCCATAAAAGGATATTGATGTTTTGGTGTATGGAAAATTGTACTGTTCTTTAAAAGCTTTAACTTCTCGATAACTGATGATAGGATTAATCTTTTGGCGCTCTTTACCACTTTGACGTTGGGTGTTAAATTGATACCGTTGTATGTTGAAGGTATTGGCTCCCATTGATGATAAATCACTAGAAATGGTGTTTTCCAATGCAGAAACCCCACTCAAAATACCAACCAAAGCCATAATACCTATGGCTATAATGATAATCGTCAGTATAGCACGTAATAATTGACTTTTTATAGAATCGAATGCAATGCGTATATTTTCTTTAAGTAATGAAAACATCTTGTTGATATTAAATGGTTTGAAATATATTATTCTATAATCAAAACAAGACCTCCAAAAACATACTCTGAAGGTATTTTGTCTATAAGACTATTAATACACAATAAAGTTACCATAAAATTGAAATTACTTGTTACAAACCATCAAAAATTAGGATATTTGCAATAGAATTTCAGTATAACAACAAAAAAACAGTCCACTTTGTTGGAAATGATTATGGCACAAAAACCAAGTATACCTAAAGGAACAAGAGATTTTAATCCAGAAGAAGTTGCAAAACGTAATTATATAATCAATACTATAAAACAATGTTTTGAACGTTTTGGATTTCAACCTATAGAAACTCCAAGTTTTGAAAATTCTCAAACTTTAATGGGAAAATACGGAGATGAAGGTGATCGATTGATTTTTAAAATCCTCAATTCTGGAGATTTTTTATCTAAAGTCCATGATGATATATATTCTGAAAAGAATTCAACAAAACTAACTTCTGAAATTTCAGAGAAAGCACTTCGTTACGATCTTACCGTGCCATTTGCTCGTTATGTAGTGCAACATCAAAACGAAATTGACTTTCCGTTCAAACGTTATCAAATTCAACCTGTTTGGCGTGCAGATAGACCTCAAAAAGGACGTTTTCGTGAGTTTTATCAATGTGATGCAGATGTGGTAGGAAGCAATTCCTTATGGCAAGAAGTCGAATTTGTACAGCTGTACGATGCGGTGTTCTCGAATTTAAAACTTGAAGGAGTAACCATAAAAATTAATAATAGAAAAATTTTATCTGGTATTGCTGAAGTTATAGGTGCTAAGGATAAATTAATAGATTTTACTGTTGCACTCGATAAACTCGATAAAATAGGGGAAGAGAAAGTGAAAGCTGAAATGCTTGATAAAGGTATCGCTCAAGAAGGAATTGATAAGTTGCAACCTTTGTTTGAACTTAAAGGTGATTTTGGAACACAAATAGAACAGCTTAAAGATATATTATCAACTTCAGAAGAAGGTCTTAAAGGTATTGAGGAATTGGAGTTTATCGATAAAGCTATTGACAACATCGGACTTCAATCAGCAATATTACAGTTGGATGTCACCTTGGCAAGAGGGCTAAATTATTATACAGGAGCCATTTTTGAAGTTGCCGCTCCTCAAGGTGTGAAAATGGGCTCAATAGGTGGTGGAGGACGCTATGATGACCTTACAGGAATTTTCGGTCTCAAAAATATGAGTGGAGTTGGAATAAGCTTTGGATTGGATAGAATTTATTTGGTCTTAGAAGAACTTAACCTGTTTCCTGAAACCATTACTAAAACAATACAAGCATTGTTTATAAATTTTGGTCAAAATGAAGCTCTAGCTTGTTTGAAAGCTATTAAGATTTTAAGAGAAAACGGAGTGAATGCAGAATTGTATCCTGATGCTGCTAAAATGAAAAAGCAAATGACATATGCTAATAGGCGTCAAGTGCCTTTTGTGATTTTGGTAGGGGAATCAGAGTTGAATTCTGGTTTGTTTACGGTAAAAGATATGGCTAAAGGAGAACAAGAACAAATGAATATTGAACAGTTGGTATTGAAATTGAAATAAAATAAAATAAATTATTGTTTCTCAAACATACTGTTCATAATTGTTTTGAGTCCTTTAAAGGCGAGGAAAATAGCTAAACCACATACAACAAAGGCTATGATTAGTATAGGAATATAAAGTGGTTTATCTGGATTAGAAAAACCAATATAGAGTAGGGTTGGGCCTAAAAACATACAGATAAGTGATAATCCCATTTTTTTTAATCCTTTTACTAAGAGTGCTTTGTTAGTTCTTTTTGTTTCCATTGTTGTGATTTTGTATGGCCGCACGGACGCTTTTATGTTTTAATAGAAGTTTTTTTGCTTTGGTTTTATCAATGTTCAATGCATTCATAAGCATTATTGTACCTCGTTCTACAAGCTTGTTGTTGCTGAGTTGCATATCTACCATTTTGTTGCCCTTAACATGTCCTAATTGAATCATAGTTGTGGTGGAGATCATGTTTAAAACGAGTTTTTGTGCAGTTCCAGCTTTCATTCTTGAGCTACCTGTGATGAATTCAGGACCGACGACAACTTCTATAGGAAATTGAGCTATTTTAGCTAGAGGACTTCCTTGATTGCAAGTAATGCAACCTGTTGTAATGTTGTTTTTATTACACTGTTCTAAACCACCAATGACATATGGAGTGGTTCCCGAAGCAGCGATTCCTATGACAATGTCTTGACTTGATATTTCATAGGCACATAAATCTTCCCAAGCTTGATTGTTTGAATCTTCTGCAAATTCTACAGCATTTCTAATGGCATTATCACCACCTGCTATCAATCCTATGACCAAATTGTGTGGGACACCAAAAGTTGGTGGACATTCAGAAGCATCTACTATACCCAATCGACCGCTGGTTCCTGCTCCAATATAAAACAAACGACCGCCGTTTTTGAGCTTGTTTATGACTTGTTGTACTAAAGTTTCTATTTGTGGTAGAGCTCGTTCTACTGCCAAAGGAACACTTTTGTCTTCAGTATTGATGTTTGTCAGTATTTGATTTACTGACATCTGTTCGAGGTGGTCGTAGTTGGATTCGGCTTCTGTTGTTTTCGTAAATTTCATAGATTCAAAAATACGTAATTTTTGATGGATTTATATGATGTTTTGTCGTTTTGCGTTAGTGATGGGAGCGGCATCTTCACAACTCTGTTGTGAGATATAGCGGACAGTACAACCCCAAAAGGAACGCCCTAATAATAAAAAAAGCTCCTAAAAAGGAGCTTTTGTATTTGAATTTTTTGATTAACCTATAATATTGTTGAAGGTTTCACTAGGTCGCATGACGCGTTCTTCTATCTCATTTTCGGTTAGATAATAACCTCCAATGTCTGCTGGTTTGCCTTGTACGGCATTAAGCTCTTCAACGATTTTGGTTTCGTTTTCAGAGAGTTTTTGATACATAGGTGCAAATTCAGCTTTTAGTTCGATATCTTGATCTTGGTTTGCTAAGGCTTCTGCCCAATACATTGCCAAATAGAAATGACTACCGCGGTTGTCTAGTTCTCCAACTTTTCTTGAAGGTCCTTTTTTGTTTTCTAAGAGTTTTTCGGTGGCTTGGTCTAGAGTATCTGCCAATATTTTTGCTTTAGCATTATCAAAAGTTTCACTTAGGTGTTCTAATGAAACGGTTAAGGCCAAGAATTCTCCTAATGAATCCCAACGTAAGTGGTTTTCTTCTAATAATTGTTGTACGTGTTTAGGGGCTGAACCTCCGGCTCCTGTTTCGAATAGACCTCCGCCATTCATAAGTGGAACGATTGAAAGCATTTTGGCACTAGTACCTACTTCTAGTATTGGGAATAAATCTGTTAAGTAATCACGTAAGACGTTTCCTGTTACTGAAATGGTGTCTTGACCAGCTTTGAGTCTTTCACAAGTGAATTTGGTGGCTTCTATTGGAGATAGAATTCTGATGTCTAGACCAGAGGTATCGTGTTGAGGTAAATAGGTATTTACTTTTTTGATGATTTCAGCATCGTGTGCACGATTTTCGTTTAACCAAAACACAGCTGGAGTTTGAGAAGCACGTGCTCTTGTTACGGCTAGTTTTATCCAATCTTGAATAGGAGCGTCTTTGGTCTGGCACATTCTCCAAATGTCTCCAGCTTCTACGGTGTGTTCCATTAGAACGTTTTCTGCGTCATCTATGACTTTTACAGTCCCGTTTGAAGGAATCTCAAATGTTTTATCGTGAGAGCCGTATTCTTCGGCTTTTTGAGCCATCAAACCAACGTTTGGCACAGTTCCCATTGTAGTAGGGTCAAATGCACCGTTGGCTTTACAGAAATCTATGGTTGCGGTATAGACACCTGCGTAGCTACTATCAGGTATTACGGCTTTGGTATCTTGAGGTTTCCCTTGAGCATTCCACATTTGACCAGAGTTTCTAATCATTGCAGGCATAGAGGCATCGATAATGACGTCGCTAGGAACGTGTAGGTTGGTGATACCTTTATCTGAATTTACCATAGCTAAGTCTGGCCCGTTGGCAATGGCTTCATCTATGGCTTTTAAAATTTCATCTCGTTTGTCTGTTGGAAGTTCTTGAAGCTTAGAAAGAACATTCCCCAATCCGTTGTTTTCTTCAACGCCTATTTCGTTAAATACATCAGCGTATTTTTCAAAAACGTCAGCAAAGAATACTTTTACAGCATGCCCAAAAATGATGGGGTCTGAGACTTTCATCATTGTGGCTTTCATGTGTAATGAAAATAAGACGTTTTTAGCTTTAGCGTCTTTAACTTGCTCTTGTAAAAAGCCTATTAAAGCTTTTTTACTCATGATAGCGCCATCGATGATTTCTCCTTTAAGTATAGGGAAAGGTTGTTTTAATACGGTTTGGTTACCGTTTTCGTCAAAGTGTACAATTTTTATATTGGTAGCTTCAGCAAGGGTTAAAGATTTTTCGGTATTGGCAAAATCTCCTTCTTGCATTGTAGCGACGTGAGATTTGGAATCTGAACTCCAAGGGCCCATGCTATGTGGGTTTTTTCTAGCAAAGTTTTTTACAGCTTTTGGTGCACGACGATCGGAGTTTCCTTCTCGTAATACTGGGTTTACGGCGCTACCTTTGATTTTGTCGTATCTGGATTTGATTTCTTTTTCAGATTCATTTTTTGGCTCTTCTGGATAATCAGGAACGGCATACCCTTTGCTTTGAAGTTCTTTAATAGCTGCTAATAGTTGTGGAACCGAAGCACTGATGTTAGGTAGTTTGATGATGTTTGTCTCAGGTAATTTTACCAAGGTTCCAAGAGAAGCTAAGGCATCTTCTATTTTTTGATCCTCTTTCAGAAAGTCTGGAAAAGCAGCAAGGATACGTCCTGCTAAAGAAATGTCCTTGGTTTCTATGGTAATGTTAGCTGGTTTTGTAAATCTTTTTACGATAGGTAAGAATGAATGTGTAGCCAAAGCAGGTGCTTCATCTGTTTTGGTGTAAAAAATTGTTGGAGTTTTTGACATTTTATATAAAGTTTTGTCGTTATTGAATTTAAATCGTGCAAATATACAAAATTCAGGCTGTATTTTAGGCTCGAATTTGACTCATTAAGGAGGTCGAAAGATATAAAAAAACAAAAGCCATATCACTGTAGAAATTCTACCTTGACATGGCTTTCTTTGAAATGACTAATGCTTGATTCATTTGGTTTTTACTAAGTAAACCGCTTTTAACTTGCGTTAAATGGTTTCCTTTTCAATTCAAGTTTCATCATTTCAATTTGAAACATATTACAACTATCAAAATAGTGAGTTGTTGTACTATGTTCCTATTAATTGTTTTTCTTGATGCTCTTTAAGTTATGACAACACTAATGCGATGTCAAAACTTCAAGGCATTGCTTTCTTTTTCAACACGCTCTTTCGTTGGTGCTGTCTTTGAAAACTTTCAATCTAAATAGTTGATGAATGTTTTAACACACATTACTTTTTTAGATATCTTGACTTTATATATAGCTTACTTGCATATGCTATATTTTAGCCTCGAAAAACAATCATTATTTTAAAGAACGTTACTTAAACAATCTATATATAAAACTCTTTTTTTAAAAGATAATCAATATGAATTTTGATTGTTATGCTAATATAGTATGAATTATTAGAAAAAGCAATGGATTTAACATATTATATATCAACAAGTTATAAACCTTACTTATTAACATTTGTTAATAAAAAAGCCTTGGCTTATGACCAAGGCTTCAAAACCACAGATTAAAGGTTTATTTTTTGATTTCTTTAATTCTGGCTTTTTTACCAGTAAGTTTTCTAAAGTAGAAGATTCTAGCTCGTCTAACTTTTCCTCTTTTGTTGATTTCAATCTTTTGGATTGCTGGTAGATTGACAGGAAAGATACGCTCTACACCAATTGTTCCAGACATTTTTCTAATGGTGAAAGTTTCAGTTGCTCCTGAACCTTTACGTTGTAAAACAACACCTCTAAAAAACTGTGTACGTGTTTTGTTTCCTTCTTTGATTTCGTAGTATACGGTAATCGTGTCTCCTGAAGAAAAATCAGGAAAATCTTTTCTTGTTACAAATTCGTCTTGTACGTATTTTACTAAAGACTCCATGTTTTTATTATTATTTGGTTTGTTCGAAGCAACATTCACGATTTTCGCCAGAGGTTGGTTCGAAATTGGCTGCAAAGATAATTAAAAAGTTTTAAGTTGAAAGTTTGTGTTTGAAGTTTTTATTACAATTTTAATCTTTCAACAAATCAGGGCGGCGTTCCATAGTCCTTTTGTAGGCTTGTTCTTCACGCCATTTTTCTATTTTAGGAAAATTTCCACTGAATAAAATTTCAGGAACTTTCATTCCTTTGTACTCTCGAGGTCTAGTATATATTGGAGGGGCTAGTAAATTGTCTTGAAAAGAGTCGGTGAGGGCAGAGGTTTCATTTCCTAAAACTCCAGGAATCAATCTAATCACGGCATCGCAAAGAACGGCTGCACCTAGTTCTCCTCCCGATAACACATAATCGCCTATAGAAATTTCTCGTGTAATAAATTTATCGCGAACTCGCTGATCAACCCCTTTGTAATGTCCACATAATATGATGATGTTTTCATATAATGAAATTTGATTGGCTATACGTTGATTTAAGGTTTCTCCATCTGGTGTCATATAAATGATTTCATCATAGTCTCGTTCGGATTGTAATTGACTAATACATTTGTCTATGGGCTCTATAAGCATGACCATTCCAGCTCCTCCTCCAAATTGATAATCGTCAACAGATTTGTATTTGTCGGAGGTATAATCTCGTAAATTATGAAAATGTACTTCAGCTAGTTTGGAATCAATAGCTCGTTTCATTATAGAGGCTTCAAAAGGACTCTTTAATAGTTCGGGGAGAACGGTGATGATGTCTATACGCATAATTGATGATTTTGTAAAAAAAAATCCGTAATGCGAAATTACGGATTTTTGATGGGTTTTATTAATGTGAGATTATTCAATCTCGTTTTTTCTGTTTGTTGATTTCATCTTGAAGCTGACGTCTAACTTTTTGTTCGCGCTCTAAGGCAATGCGTCTGTGTTCTTCAAACTCCTTTTCAGTATCTGCTAAGGCTTGTTTGGCTTGTTTGGTGATAGCATTACTGTTCTTGAATTTGTATATGAATAATAGCAATAGAGCAAATAGTGCGCTAATAATACTCCACATTAAGGTATTGTAACCTCCTTTACTCATTTGAATACCAAACAAGGTCATACTGTCCTTTTCTTGATTGGTTTGGTCTAAAGTAGATTGTGTCTTGTTGAGAGTGTTTTTTAAATCTGAAATTTCTGAATCTTGATTCTTGATAGTTTGTTGATTTTTTGACAACTCTTCATGAAGAGCCTTTAAAGAATCTAAAGTATGAGACTTAAGCGTGTATAACCATGCTTTTTTGACAACTTTATAATCTTGATAATTGTTTGAACGTTGAATAACATATTCAAACTGATTGTCTATGGTACCTGAATTTAATGATAGATTGTCAACTTCTTTATCTTGAGCATTGCTACTTAAATAAAAGAATGAAAATGTTAGGAATAATAAAACGTTTATGCACTTCATATCTAGCTGGTCGTTTGTTTGACGATAAATTTTAAATCAATATCGCAATTTTAAGAATGTTTATTGTGTTTTACAAGAAAATAGCCTCACGATTGAGTGAGGCTATTTATATACGAAGTAATCTCTTATTTGGATTTTTTATGGCTAATAATAAGTGAAGCGTCTTACTTTAGAAATATATTTGGCTAATCTAACGACTTGATGACTGTAGCCATATTCGTTATCATACCAAATATAAAGAATGGCATTTTTTCCGTCTTCTCTTACTATGGTCGCTTTACTATCATAAATAGAAGGTGCTGAACTACCAACAATATCACTAGAAACCAACTCATCGCTCATTTCATATTTGATTTGTTCAACAAGATTTCCTTCAAGAGCATATTTTTTCATTGTAGCATTGATGGCATCAACAGAGGTTGCTTTTTCCAATTCTAAATTTAGAATAGCCAAAGACCCATTGGGTACAGGAACTCGAATGGCGTTTGAGGTTAATTTCCCTTTAAGGGAAGGTAATGCTTTTGCTACGGCTTTTCCTGCGCCAGTTTCTGTAATAACCATGTTTAAGGCAGCAGCTCTTCCTCGACGATATTTTTTGTGGAAATTGTCTACCAAGTTTTGATCGTTGGTATAGGCATGAATGGTTTCTAAATGTCCTGATTTTACTCCAAAGGTGTCCTCAATGGCTTTTAATACAGGAGTGATGGCATTGGTAGTACAAGATGCTGCTGAAAAAATATCTACTTCGTCAGGATTGTATTCTAAATGATTTACTCCATGTACGATGTTAGGGATGTTTTTTCCGGGAGCTGTTAATAATACTTTGTCAACACCTTGGGCTTTTAGATGTCTTCCTAAAGCTACATCATCTCTAAAGGCTCCTGTATTGTCAATAACTAAAGCATTGTTGATGCCGTAAGCTGTGTAGTCTATTTCTTCTGGGGCATTTGCTGAGATGATTTTTACTGTGGTTCCATTGATGATTAAGGCACTGTTTTCAGGATCTGTAATTACTGTTCCTGAAAATTCACCATGTACTGAATCACTTCGTAATAAAGAAGCGCGTTTCTCTAAAACGGTTTCATTGATATCACCTCGTGTGACAATAGCTCTTAAACGCAACTGGTTGCCTTTGCCTATTCTGGTCATAAGCTCTCTTGCTACCAACCTTCCAATTCTACCAAAGCCATACAAGACAACATCCTTAGGGGTTATAGCTTCGTTCTTTTGGGCATCTTTTAATTTGTCTGCAACAAAAGCTGTGGCGTTGTTGTATTTTTGATCTTCTAGGTGGAACTCATAGGTGAGTTTTCCAATGTCAATTTTTGCTGGTGGTAAATCTAAAGTGTTGATAGCTTGAGCGATTTCTACAGTATCAAAAACTGAAATAGGTTTTTGAACAAATGCACCAGCATATTCGTGGAGATTTAAAATCTCACTCACATTTCTATCAATCAACTGATTTCTGAAAAGAACCAACTCGATAGACTTATCATACCAAAGATCACTCACAATTTTGATGAATTCAACTGTGGCCTTTCTTCTGTCTGCTTGAAAAGCTAATTCGCTTTCATAAGTTCCGTTAAGACTCATTATGTTTAAATTTAGTGTGTTGTTTTAATTTTTGTGCAAAAGTAACATATTTCAAACGTTTTCGTAAATTTTTATTACAAATAAAAAAGCCCTTCATTAAAAGAAGGGCCTTGTCTGTGTTTTTTCAAATCCGTTGTTTATCGCCAATAGAAAGTTTCTTTATTACCATATTTATTAATAATCTCAAATTTAAGAGGCTCATTGTATGCCTTATTTTCTATGATTTGTTTGGCAACATCAACATCGTTGACTTCCTTATCATTTATGGCTGTAATAATACTGCCTTCTTCTATACCATTAGATCTCCAACTGCTTTCATATCTAGGGTTGAGCTGTGAGATTTTGATGCCTTTTTTGGCTTTGTATTTCTTTAAATCTTTTTCGTTAGCATTTTTTACTTGACCTATGATAGGAAGAACGGCTGTTTGGTTTTTAATAAGTGTTACAGGTAAAGTCTTGATGTCTTTGTTATTGCGTAAAATAGTGACATTAACGACGTCGTTTGGTCGTTTGGTGTTTAAATAGCCTTTTAAATCTGCAAATTTTGAAATTTCTATGTTGTCTATTTTTTTGATAACGTCTCCCTTTAAGATACCAGCAGCATCGGCACCAGAATCTTCTTCAACGTCATTGACGTAAAACCCTTGTGAAGTAGAAACCCCAAATTCTTCAGCATATTTACTGTTTAATGATATTCCTGAAACACCTAAAATTCCATTTTGTACATTGCCAAATTCCATAATGTCTTCTACAACTTTACGGGCAATGTTACTTGGGACAGCAAAAGAATATCCAATATAAGAGCCTGTTTGTGAGGTGATGGCAGTGTTGATTCCTATCAAGTCTCCATTGGCGTTTACAAGAGCTCCTCCAGAGTTTCCTGGGTTGACTGCTGCATCAGTTTGAATAAACGATTGATAGTTTTGACCACTTAAATCTCTAGATTTTGCACTAATGATACCTGCTGTAACTGTAGAGGTTAGATTAAATGGATTACCTACTGCCAAAACCCATTCTCCAATTTTTGCTTGATCGGAATCCCCAAATCTAATGAATGGTAAATCTTCTTCGGCATCAATCTTTAATAGAGCAATGTCAGTCTTTTCATCCGATCCTACTATATTAGCTTCGTAAATTTTATTGTCATTAGTAGTAATCGATATTTGTGTAGCTCCGTTAATTACATGATTGTTAGTGATGATGTATCCATCAGGAGAGATGATGACTCCACTTCCTGTTCCTACTTGGGCACGTTGTGTGTTGCGTCCAAATATTAAATCTTCTAAACTGCTTGGACCAGAAACTACAGCTGTGTTTTTTACATGAACAACAGCATGAACACTTTTTTCAGCGGCTTCAACAAAATCGGGTGATTCAGCAATATTATATGCTTTGGTTATGCTCGTAGGAAGAAAACTAGAATCGCTTTCTGTGTCTTGCATATTAGTAGTTGATACAGTCGTTGAAGTAGCTAAATCAAAATCTTTTTTTATGAAAAAAGTATAAGCAGAAAGCGTGATGACGCCTCCTAATACAGATGCTAAAACTAAATTCAATAACTTTTTCATAATGTTATAGGTTTTTGTTTTATACGAAATTTTTGATTTAAAATTAACTAAATATGAAATTGCATATTTTTTGTTTAACGATTTTTAACGCGTTTTTTAACGTGTTTTAACATCATAATAAACCCACTTAATATTTCTATATTTGCCAAATCTATGACTATTGAATTTTATAAATATCAAGGAACGGGAAACGATTTTGTGATGATTGATAATCGTCATTCAAATTTCGACAAAAACAATACCAAACTCATAGCTCAAATGTGTGACAGACGTTTTGGCATAGGTGCTGATGGATTGATCTTGTTAGAGGAGCATGATACGGTTGATTTTTCTATGGTGTATTACAATGCCGATGGAAAACCAAGCAGTATGTGTGGTAATGGTGGACGTTGTATTGTGGCTTTTGCTAAGTTTCTTGGAATTATAGATAACCAAGCGACCTTTGAAGCTGTAGATGGGATGCATTATGCTTATGTAGAAGGGGACTTGGTAAGATTGCAAATGCAAAATGTTTGTGAAATTAAGGCAAACAAAAATTATGTGTTTTTAGATACAGGTTCTCCTCACCACATAGTTCAGGTAGAACATTTAAAGCAACTTGATGTTAAGAAAGAAGGAGCAAAAATTCGTTACAGTCATTTATACGGAGCAATAGGAAGCAACGTCAATTTTGTCTCAAAAGCTTCTGAAGAGGTCTTCGGATTGCGTACATACGAAAGAGGAGTAGAAGATGAAACTTTATCCTGTGGAACGGGAGCTACGGCTGTTGCCTTAGCAATGCATTATATAGGAGAAACAACAAAAAAACTAATTACTCTTAAGGTCGAAGGAGGAAAAGTGCAAGTGTCTTTTGATAAAACTGAAAAAGGTTACGAAAATATCTGGTTGATTGGTCCAGCAAAACAAGTCTTTAAAGGAATATGGTGACATTAAAAGGAGAATATATTGTATTAAGAGCTCTAGAACCAGAAGATCTCGATTTTATTCATGAAATTGAAAATGATGAACGTATTTGGGAGTTAAGCAATACTCAAACACCATATTCGCGTTATCTTATCAAAGAATATTTGACCAATGCTCATAGAGATATTTATGAAGTCAAACAATTAAGACTGCTTATTTCTAATTATGAAAATAAAGCTATAGGATTGATTGATTTATTTGATTTTGACCCGAAAAACAATAGAGTAGGAATTGGAATTTTGATTAAATCTTCAAAAGATAGAGGTAAAGGCATAGGTAGTGAAGCTTTGTCTTTGCTGCTCAATTATTGTAAAATCCATTTAGGAGTGCGCCAAGTCTATTGCAATATTTCGGAAGATAATATGGCTAGTTTAAATCTATTCAAAAAACATGCATTTGAAATTGTCGGACTAAAAAAAGATTGGAACTTTATCAACGGTCAGTATAAAAACGAATATTTATTACAATTACTATTTTAAGATATGTATATCAAAAAAATCTTATGGGCTATCGCATTGATTGGACTACTCATCGTAGCGAGTTTTTCTTATTATATTTATATAGTAATGCTAAAACCTAATACAGCTTTCAATAACAAAGAAGCGTATATTTATATACCTACCAATGCTAGTTATCAAGAGGTGAGAGAGCAATTAGAGCCTTTGCTTCTAGATATCGAAGGTTTTGATGTGTTGGCCAAACAAAAAAAATATACAACTAATATTAAAGCAGGTAAATATGCCATAAGAAAGGGCATGAATAATAATGATATCATTAATACGATTAGAAGTAAGAACCTTCCTGTCCGTGTATCGTTCAACAATCAAGAAAGTTTGCCGAAATTGGCAGGACGAATTGCGCAACAAATAGAAGCCGATAGTTTATCGCTCTTGCAGACTATGACCGATCAAGAGTTTCTTCAACAACATCAATTCGACTTACAATCGGCATTGGGAATGTATATTCCTAATACCTATGAGTTTTTTTGGAATACTTCGGCGACAGCTTTTAGAGATAAAATGTTAAAGGAATATAAGCATTTTTGGAACGAATCAAGACTTCAAAAAGCTAAAGCTATAGGTTTAACTCCTAAAGAAGTAATGACTTTGGCATCCATAGTTCATGAAGAATCCAAACAAGCTAGTGAACAACCACGTATAGCAGGGGTTTATATGAACCGATTAAAAATCAAAATGCCGTTGCAAGCCGATCCAACTCTCAAATATGCTGCCTATCAATTACCTGAATACAAAGGAACTATTATTAAACGTGTCTTAAATAAACATAAAGACATAGAATCTCCATATAATACTTATAAATATGCAGGTTTGCCTCCAGGGCTTATTGCCATGCCTGATATTTCCGCCATTGAAGCAGTGCTCAATTATGAAAAGCACAATTATCTTTATTTTGCTGCAGACCCAAAACGATTGGGCTTTCATAAATTTGCTAAAACTTTAAAACAGCATAATATAAATGCAAAGGCCTATCAAAGGTATTTGTCTACTCAAGGCATAAAAAAATAGTACAAGATGTATTTGTGTAAAAGCTGAATTAAATTTCATTTATTGAAAGCAATATTTACTGATCTTAATGCTATAAATATGTCTTTTTCTACTTTGAAGTTTAACGATAAAAATGGTTTTATTCTACATAGAATCTGCTTTTAGATGCAGTTAATCGACTAATTTTCAGCATTTGAAAAAAATACGTACCTTTGCACGCTCAAATTTTGAGTACAAAAAAGTGATGATTGTACTTAAAGAAATTAAGTATTATGGTAAAAAAGAACATTAATATAATAGCAATACCTCTTGCAATTTTTATTTTGATGTTTTTGGCATTAAAACCAGCACCTAAACTAGATCCGGAGCGTTATTCAACTGAAGGCTTGGAACTAGATTTTAATCTTCCTGGAGATTTGGCGATGACAAATGACGATACTAATGTTGAGGATTCTTTTGTTACATTTCCAAATTTAGGAAAAACTTATGTAGGATTTAAAGAAGCCGTTGGATTTAAAGAATCTGGCGGGAATTACTTTAGAGTAAATTCATTAGGTTATTTGGGGAAATATCAGTTTGGTGCTGAAACCCTAAAACTTATTGGAATCCATGATCCCAACCATTTTCTATACGATCCTAAACTTCAAGAAAAGGCTTTTATGGCCAATATATCGCGTAATAAATGGATTTTGAGAAAAGACATTGAACGATTTGCTGGTAAAACGATAGGTGGGATTCATATTACTGAATCAGGTATCTTAGCTGCAGCTCACTTAGCTGGACCTGGAAGTGTTAAACGCTTTTTGAGAAGTTATGGCGTTAATAACTTTAAGGATGCTTATGGGACATCTATTGCATATTATATGAAACGTTTCTCGGGATATGATACTTCTGTCATAAAACCCAATCAAAAAGCTAAAGTGACTCTATAAATTTTAGAGCTTATTGCTTGTGGATAATAAAGATTGACGGGCGCTTATGTAAGTCAATCTTTATTTTTTTCCATTCGTTTACAGTTTTTGTCTTTATATATTCGGTAGGTAATGTTATATCACATGCTATACAGATTCTAGTGTTTCCACTCAATACAGATAACATGTCTTCCAATATCTTATTGTTTCTATATGGTGTTTCGATAAATAGTTGCGATTGATTGTGTTCTAAAGATAGTTTTTCTAAACGTTTTAAACTATTCCTACGTTCCTTGCTGTCAATAGGAAGATATCCATTAAAAGCAAAGCTTTGTCCGTTCATTCCAGAGGCCATTAAGGCAAGTAAAATGGAAGAAGGGCCTACAAGGGGGACAACTTCAATGTTGCTTTGATGTGCTAATTTTACAATTTCAGCACCAGGATCAGCTATTCCTGGACAACCAGCATCTGATAGTAATCCCATAGGTTTACCCGATTTACAAGCATCTAAAAAATCGGCTGTCTCGAAATCTTCTGTATATTTATTTAAAACACGTATGGTAAGTGATGATTGTGATTTCTTTGGACAAATGCGCTTGATAAAACGTCTTGCTACTTTTTCGTTTTCTACAATATAATCGTCAACGTTTTCTACGATTTTTTTTACTGAAATAGGTAAGACTTCCAAAGGAGGATTATCGCCTAAACGCGTTGGGATAAGGTATAGTTTTCCGGTGTTGGATTCCATTCTTTATTGTGTAATAACTAATTTTTTTGTCTCTACACGACCGTCCAAAGCTATGAAATTTATAAGATAAATACCACTAGATAGAGCGTTGTTTTCTATTTGAAGTGTTGGAGAATTAAAATCAGTGTATGTTTTTACGTTTTTCCCTTTAATATCAAAAAATTGTATGCTGTCCATTTGAGTAAATGTATTTCCTAATTCTATAGTAATTTGATTTTCGGGAAGATTTTGGTATATCTTAATGTTTGAAAAAAGATGCTCTTCTATACTTAAATTGCTGTCTATAATTTTAAAAATAATCCCACTATCCAATCCTGCTATATAAAGCTCTCCATTGACATCTTCACCAAAACAACTCCATCCATTACCATAAAAATTATCTGTAAAACTCATTTCCCAAACTCCTTCAATATTTGATAGTGTGCCTATTTCGTTGCTGCAAACATCTGCAAAAAAGTATATGCCATCTAAGGTAGGATATTCTGAGCCCCTGTAAACATAGCCTCCAGTGATAGAACATTTAAAATCACCATCATCGGAATGGCTATAGACACCAATTGGAAAAGTTAAATCGTTTGTATTTGAAGGGCAGTTGCCACTTGTGTCAAAAACTTCAAATCCTTCATAACAGCGCCAACCAAAATTCAACCCTTCAATAGCTTCAGTAGGTGAGACCTTATTGATTTCTTCATAAAGATATTGACCGACGTCGGCAATCCAAAGATCGTTGGTGTTTCTGTCAAATGAAAACCTCCAGGGATTTCTCAATCCATAGGCATAGATTTCATCAGCTGCCGATGTGACTTCAACGAAAGGATTGTCAAGTGGAATGCTATAATTCTTGTCGTTAGATGTATTGTTTACGTCAATTCGTAATAATTTGCCTAATAGTAAACTTAAATTTTGAGAACGATCTCCTGGATCTCCTGCAGCTCCTCCATCTCCGGTAGATATATACAAATATCCATCTGGACCAAATGCCATATCACCACCATTGTGATTCCCAAAAGGTTGAGTGATTTCAAGTAAAACCAACTCAGAATTGGGGTCGGCAGTATCTGTATCTAATCGGCTAAACCGAGAGATAATAGTGTCACCTGCATTATTGATATAGTTAACGTAAAAATAACCGTTAGAACTATAATTTGGATGGAAAGCCAAGCCTAATAGGCCCTGTTCTCCACCGTTGTCACTGACTCTCTCGTCAATGTCTAAAAACGGAATGGTATTGAGATTACCATTTGCATCTACTATTTGAATACGACCATTACGTTCGGCAACAAAAAGTCTATCGTCTCCTGCATGCTTGATGCTTACAGGATTGTTTAAACCAGTGGCGAATGTTTCAATATCAATTTCTTGTGCATAAGAAAATGTTTGGCTTATAAAAAAACAAATGGTTATTATTATTTTCATCTGTTGGCTGATTTTTAGTTGATTACAGATGAAAAAATACAAAAATATCTTTGAATAATTAGAAGTTTTTGTTCTAAGATAATTTTTGAGCGATATGTTCACAGGCTTCTTCAAGCATTTGATAGACCTTTTCAAACCCTTGATCGCCCCCATAATATGGGTCTGGAACTTGCTGAATGGAAGTATTAGGAATTTCTCTTAAGATAAGCTTAACTTTGGATCTGTCTTCCTCGTTTCTTGCTAATTTTATGACATTTTGATAGTTGGATTCATCCATAACATATATGTGATCAAAGGAGTCAAAATCAGAAACAGTAAACTGTCTTGCTGATTGATGTGAAATGTCTAAACCATGTGTGTTTGCTACTTCAATAGATCTTTGATCTGGTTGTTCTCCTACATGATAACTACTAGTGCCGGCAGAATCTATATAAAATGAGTCGTTTGGAAGCTTGGATTCCAATATCCCATGAGCCAATGGAGAACGACAAATGTTTCCCAAACAAACCATTAAGATTTTTGTCATAATTACAGGCTAAGCTTTTTAGAAAGATCCTCTACGTATTTTCTAAACTGTTTATCTGTTGAAGATAGGTTGTCAACTGTTTTGCAGGCATGAAGTACAGTAGCATGATCGCGTTTTCCTATTTGAGAACCTATGCTGGCTAAGGATGCTTTGGTGTATTTTTTGGCAAAAAACATAGCCAATTGTCTTGCCTGAACAATGTGACGTTTTCT
>Ga0055584_100002200_pt1 | contig 19311 bp, 15 predicted proteins | sample OSDHelmetaG_FD_58716 | JGI IMG/M metagenome (GOLD analysis project Ga0055584, IMG submission 58716) | Pelagic marine sediment microbial communities from the LTER site Helgoland, North Sea, for post-phytoplankton bloom and carbon turnover... | ecosystem: Environmental > Aquatic > Marine >... | reverse complement strand
CGATGAAGCGAAAGCCGTCTGGGAGATGCGCAAAGCCGCCGAAGATCAGGCCAAGGAACTCCGGCGCAATCGGGAAATGGAGAAGGCTCAGCGCGATGCTGCCCTCGCCGGTATCCGTGCAGAAACGGAAGCATCGATCCGCGATATCTTCGGCGACAAGGGTTGGGAGAATTACACGCGTGGCAATGGCACCACTTGGCTCAACGGCATCTCCAAGCTCCCGGAAGACCTGACCGCACCGGCTCCGACCCCGATCCCACCTGGCCAGTAGGAATCTGCGCGACAACCACCAAACCGTTGCTTCGACCGAAACGATTTGCGGATGCCCGATTCAGAGAAGTCTGAATCGGGCATTTTGCGCTGAACGCATCCAGACTTTGGCAACTCTCCCAACTGCACCACCGACCGAGAACGGCTCAAATTCGGCCCTTTCTGTCCATTATTAGGGCTCCGAGATCTTTTTTGGTGTGGAGCTTTGACGCCAGACATTCCCCCACGCATAGTCCTTGGTCGGTTCTTGACACTACGAAAGAAACTTTGTGCTGATCTGGTTGATACCACTGCTAATCTTTGTTTTCGCTTACCTCGTAAACATTGTTTACATCTCGATTTTTTATCATCGAGCGCTCGCTCACAGCGCGGTGATTCTGCGTCCTTGGCTGCGCACCTTCGTGATCCACTCCGGCGTCTGGCTCACCGGGATTGATCCCAAGGCCTGGGCGTGCATGCATCGCACGCATCATCTGGAGTCCGACACGGAACTCGATCCGCACAGCCCGGTTCACTACGGCCTCTTTGGCACCTTCTTCGGGCAGCTCCGATCCTACGAAAAGAATCTGGTCGGACTCATGTTTGGCCGCAAGCAGTACACCTCCGTGGTTGAAGACATGGATTTCCCCGTAAGTTGGATCTTTCGGAAAAAGCTCTGGTTCGTCCCCTACGTACTGCACCTCTCCATCGCAATCGGGCTCGGAGTGTGGATCAACAACCCATGGATTTCCGTCGCCTACTTCTTCGGCATCATGAGCCATCCCTTGCAAGGCTGGCTCGTCAACGCCTTCGGCCACTACAAGGGCTATCGCAACTTCAATCTCGAAGACAACTCGCGCAACAACACGCTCGTTGCCTGGGCCACACTCGGTGAAGGCTTCCAGAACAACCATCACCAGAACCCTGGCAACCCGAAGTTCGCGGTCAAATTCTGGGAAATCGACATGGGCTACTGGGTCTGTTGGGCCATGCGCCTGCTCGGCCTCCTGAAATTCCAGCGTCCGGCCGCCGCCTCCGGTTCCTGAGCGGGAACTCATTTTCCTTACATTCTGGCAGTTGACGCCGCATCAAGAGATGGCAGTCATGGCATTGACCCAGATGTGCCATGACTGAAGAGGACGCAAAATCTCCGGCCGGCCTGGCGATCGGGGGACTCGTCCGCCTCACCGCAGCCATCTCCGGCTTCGTCCTGTTTCGCCCGGCACCTACCGGCGAACCCGTCGTCGTCCATCCCGAGAACGATCCCGACCGGCTCGCATTTGCGCCGAAGCCAACCCCCGTCAAGGTGAAACCAGTGCCGATCACCATCCCCGAACCTCCGCCCCCACAACGCGACATCCCCTTGTCCGAGGTCCTCGAAAACATCGCCGCCCTACAGGTCTACCACATGCCTTTCGTTGCGATGGAAAACGGTAACAAGGATACGGATTGGAAGTCCATCCCCCCGCTCCTCCGCCGCGAAGATGTTCGCATCAGTCTGCCGCAACACGGATGGCGCGGTTTGGCGGACGGGATCGCCATGTCCGCCGGCTACGCCCTGCTCGCCTGCAACTTCAACTCCGGCGGCAACTGGAAGCACGAGCGCTGGGACAAGAACGACTTTGAAGCAAACGGCTGGCACGAATTGGATCACGAAGAACTCGGCGGCCGCCTCGTCAACGACGACCAACGCGAGCAGGTAATCTTCTGGAAGAAAGTCCGCGCCGGCGAAACTGGCACCCTTCATTGTAACAAAAGCCCCCCTACTTCATCACCCGCGGTCCCGATGGCACCCAGTAGCACGGCCCCGTAGCGCCAGCGGTCAATACCTGGGTGGGGCGAGAGTCCCCGCGAGCCCACTTCAATGCCCTGAAAGGGCTATACACAAGCGATCTCATCCAAACACCCGCAAAGAAATCGACTGGATCAGATTCCCACCGGATTTCTGGAACGGTCGCGGCATCGGCTGCGCCACGCCATTGCGATCCACTGCCCGGCAACGGATATCATACTTGCCCGGCTGCATCGGCGGCACCAGCGCGGCCCAATGCGCCAAGGTGTTTCGCGGTGGCCATTCGATGAACTTCCCGTCCTGCCCCACCTGATTCGGGATCGATGGCAGTATGCCATTCGGAAACATCTCCCAGTGATCGGGCGGCGGCAGAATCTCCGCATCTTTCCACGGCGCTTTCGCAAAATTACGGTCACCCGCTGGCAAAGGTTTTTCCGACCGTCGAATCCAATACTGAACCTTCGCCAGTCCCGACATCCCGGCCTGCGCCACACCCGTGAGAGGAATACTTTTCCCGGCCCGCACCACCTTCGGCTTGGTGACGAAGCGCGCGAAGCTCTTCATCTTGCTGTCCACGTCGTTGTTCTTTTCCGCGTAGGTGTCGTTGGCACCGTGTTGATTGGTCACAAACACCTGCTGCAGCCATTTGATGGACTTGAAGCCGTACGCGTCGGGCACAATCATACGCACGGGACCACCCCGTTCACCGGTCAGCCACTTGCCGTTCATCTTGTAGCAAAGAATCACCGGCAGCTCGCCCGGCGGATCCTCCAACACGCGTCCGATGGGCAGCGAACTCTGAAAGATCTGCTTGGGATTGTCGTTATGGTACCCGCGGTAGAAAATGCGCCGGATGTTACGGTCCGGTTCGGACTGCCAGATGACGTCCCGCAAAGGCACACCTTCCCACAGGCCCATCCCGAGCGGATCATGCAGGTTGTTGCAGGTCATCACCTTCAGGTAGCGGACCGCCCTGGTCTCCGCCAATTTCATCAGTGCCGCAAAATCAAAAGCCGTTCCGTCCTTCTTCGACAGCGACTTGCCCAACCGTGAATTGCTGTCCGGATCGGGAATCACCTCCAGCTTCCAAGTATCCCGTTCCAACCCCAGCTCAAGACGTTCCTCCAACGGCCGCTTGTAAGGCAACGGCCGATGCCGCTCCACGTTGCGAAACTTGTCCGATGGCGTCAGATAGGTCAGCTCAGCAACCAGCTTCTTCAACTCATCATGGATGATCTCCGCGGCAATACCATCCAATGCCAGCGAACCGGCACCGACACCGGCGAGTTGCAGGAAATAGCGGCGGGTCAGTTCAACATGCTGACGGGCAAATGGAGAATGGTCCTTCATGGCATAGCGTTCCGGGATCAGCCAAAACGATCAGGCCTCTCCAACGACAACACAACCCCATTCCGCTTGAGCCATCGCGCAATCCGGGTTACTGCGAACGTGTGGCAGAAGCAGATCTTGAAAACACGCAGAGCAACCCGCCCGGGATGCGGGAGACTTTCGGTCTCGATGAATACAGGTTCACTCGCGGCAAGTGGATCGTACTGATCACTTCCATCGCAATGATGGTGGTCGGAATGATTCTCGCCGCGACCGGCGACGAGGGCGTCGCCAGCCTTGACGCCTCCACCGCGGTCAACCGTGACGACAGCCCCCCCCCTGCCACACCGGATAATCGGATTCCCGACGGCATGATGACCACGTTTGCCGACGATGGAGGATTTTCACTTCCGATCCCGGGACTGACGAATGGCTTCCCGGACATTCAGGAACCCGCGTCGACACCCACGAAATCAAACGAAGATCCGAACATCGGATCCCGCGATTACTCCACCCTTTTCGTCAAAGGCGGCTTTGGTCTGTTCATGGGCTTCGCGATCGGTTTCGCCATCCGGGCCTTCATCAAGCTCGCCACCGTGATCATCGGCTTCTATTTCATCACCCTCGTCATGCTTTCCTACCTCGGCTGGATCGAAATCCACTGGGGCGTCATCGAGGCGCAGTTCGACGGACTGGTCACCAACCTTGGTGCCCAGTTCGAGTCCTTCAAAGCCTTCCTCACCGGCAGCATCCCCTCCGGCGGAGCCGCCGCCACCGGCCTCGCGATGGGCCTGCGCAAGAAATAGCTGCAGTGCAAACCGAAGGCAGGCGAAGATATGTCAGCAGTCAGGTTTGATCCCTTTTCGACTATCCAGAAGCGGGCGTGAAGATCGGGATGAATTCCCTCACTCCGGGACGGACATGACTTTTCCGGTGGACATGTTGTAGATGCCGCCTACGAGTTGGATCTCTCCCTTGCGCTCCATTTCCGCGAGGACCGCGCTGCGACTCCGTATATCCTTCAAGGTGTTCCTGACGCTCTGCTCCGCCACCATATGCACGAACTCGGGATTCTTGCTCGACCGCTTCCCGACGTAGTCGTGGAAAGCCGTGGCCGCCGGCCGGACGTTCGCCAACAGGGCGGTGATGTTGCCCAGTTTCACGTCATCGATGGCCGATTTCACCGCCCCGCAATGTTCGTGCCCCAACACCATGATCACCTTGGACCCCGCCACCTTGCAGGCGTATTCCATGCTACCCAAGATATCCGTGTTCTCACAATTCCCTGCCACCCGTGCCACGAAGATATCTCCAATCCCCAAATCGAACACATCCTCCACCGGCACCCGCGAATCCACGCACGAAAGCACGATCGCCTTCGGATACTGCCCCGCCACCGCCTCCCGGATCTGCTTCGAGTGATTCCTTTTGGTCAACGTTCCGCCAACGAAGCGCCCATTCCCTGCCTTCAACAGCTCAACCACCTTGGCCGGGCTGAAACTATCCCGTTCTTCCTGCCCCAACACGGTACCGATCGTGGAAGCGCCATGCTCATCCACACTCTGGCAGGAACAAAACAGCAGGGAAAAAACGACAGCCATGAAAGCCATCCCAGTTCGATTGATTGAAACACGCATGGTGGAGGCCCGATTATGAATTGGAGAAATTTCCGCGCAAATAAATTTGCCTCTGGCCCGATGAAGTCGGCCCATTCCCGACTTGCCCCCGAATTGGGGCGGTAAGCGTGAGCGAGTGGACTCTTGGGTGATGGAATTCCATCCCGGTCGAGAGATGGGAAGTGTTCCAGAACCAGGCTGTCGCTGAGGCACCGGAATGGGGGCGCACTCCACTTGTCACACTTCGCTGGATGGGGCAACCGCCCGACTCTGTTCCTTGGCGGTCAGGCCCGACTTGGCGCCATTCCGTGCGCGGCTTTCGACCGAAGAAGGCCGCCCCCCAGACTATTCATCGGTCTTCAAGGGCTTGGCCAACTTTTCGATCACGGCAATGAGGTCCCAAATTTGTTCATCTTTGAGCGCGCCGCGGAATCCGATCATCGGGGTGCCGTCCAGGCCCATGGCGATGGTGCGGAACAGATCGTTGCGGGTCGGGCCGCTGCGGTGATGTTTGAGGCCCAGGTCGGCGGGCGCGACGACATGTCCCCAGACATTGGTCAGACCGACGGAACCAGGTCCGTCACCTCGGCCTTCGTTGCCGTGACAGTTCACGCAGATCTGATTGAAGAGGACCTGACCTTTGTGGGCGTGCATCTGCAGTTCCTTTTCATTGAAGAACCAATCCGGCGTTGGGGGGAGTTGCACGGCGTTGGTATGCCGCTCGGTTTCCTTCCAGCGGCTGGAGAGATTCTTCAGATAGACTAGGATCGAATCCAGGTCTCGCTCGCTGAGGGTTTTCTTGAATGTCGGCATGGCCGTTCCGGAAACACCACGCGTGATGGTACGCCGCAGGTCGTCATCCGTCGGCTGGAAACCCATTGGCGTGGTGCGGTATTTGAAAATGCCCATACGGAAGTTTCGAGGCTGCACCGGCATGCCCTTGGCCCAAGGCCCGTTGCCGCGACCGGTGGTACCATGGCAGGGAGCGCACTGCGATTTGAAGATGTAGCGGCCCTGCAGGTACTTGTTGAAATCGTTCGGATCCGCATCCGACGCGTTGGTGGCCGGGTGGAGGGCGAAGAGGATCAGCAATGAAATCAAGAGTCGCACTGCCGTTATTGCTACTTTGCGCCACGTGTTTCCGCAACGACACCAATTGGCAGCCCTTACGCGATAATTGTTGTGGAGTCAGATCGTGACGGCCTGCCCGTTGGCTGCGGAATCGTAGATGGCGAAGACGGTCTTGATTGCCCGGAGGCTGTCCTGCGTGCTGATCGGCGGATCGGCGTCATTCGCACAGGCCGCGACACAGGCCCGCACATACGGCGTGTATCCACGCGGTTGTTTGGAACCGACGAACTGTTCGATCTTGCCTCCGTTCACATACCATTGCAGCGGCACGTCCCGCATCTGGTTCAACTGCAGCCAGCCTTTCGAACCCCAAACCTTGATCCCGGAATGGTAACGTTTGTCGAGGTAGTAGCCGGACGTCATTGTGCCCAGAAAGCCATCGTCAAACTTCAGCGTCGCCACCGCCGAGTCTTCAGTTTTGATCGGCTGACCACCCACGTTTGTGATCATGCCTGAAACCTTCTCAATCTCGGATCCGGTCAGATGCATCGCCAGGTCCAACCAATGTATCCCCAACCAGATCAGGTGACCGCCACCCGATCTTTCACGGTCTGTGAACCACGCCTGCTGATAACTCTCACGCGTAAGTCGCGTCTGATCCGCGACGAGATGCATGTCCACGCCGTAAATATCTCCAAGTTTCCCCTCAGCAATCAGTTCACGCGCAAATTGAAATTCGGGATTCAGACGATTCGCCAACGCCAACATCAGGTTCTGGTGTTTGCTCTCCGCCTTGAACGCCAAGGGCACGAAATCCGCAACCTTCACACAAGAAGGCTTCTCCGCAAACACATGACAACCGGCATCCAACGCGGCATCAATCACCGGTGGCGCCAACCGCGCTTCCAACGAGACCATGACCATCTCCGGACGCTCCTGTCTCAGCATTTCCCGGTGATCGTGATAGGTCTTTGAGAGTTTGTCTCCGAGAGCCTTCGCCGCACGCTCTTTCCAGTACCCGTCTGAATCGGCGAGTACGACCTGAGAACAGGCTTCGGTCACCGCCAAGGCACTGAGATATGCCGAGACATGCGCGCCGGTGGAACCGGTGATGAGACCAACTTTGATTTTCTCTGCCATGGATCTTCCGGTTATGATGTCATTTCCGCCCGAAGGCAATCGCACCGGCCCGCAAAATAGTTCGTATCCTTTCACCCGTCATCGATGAACTGAACAACTGGATCAATCCTTCAACCCACGGACAAACCAAGAACGGATAATCTCCCCGCCCGGTCGCCCGTCAAAGTCCGATCGATCGATCAGATGGAGATCGTGGGCAGACACCAATTTCCGAATCAGATCATCGCGATTGTGTTTCGGCACCTCCGGCTCATGCACACCGGGATGGACCACCACGCAATCCCATTCCTGCCGGCCAAAACTCAGTGACCAGTTCTGAATCCAGGTGTGCGCCTTGATGAATTCTTCTTCCGACGTATAGGCCGCTTCACGCGGAACAGCGATCACCACCAGGTCAGGCTTCATTTTTCGGACCGTGCTTCGGGCCTGGATCTCGATTTGGCTCAGTGATTTCTGACCAATGTTCCACACCGTCACGTCGATTATATTCTTCGCACCGGCAGCTTTCAGAATTGGTGAGATCAACGGGTGGAAGGGATTCATCGCCAGCACTCGGATCGGTTTCCCGTTTTTGATTTTTTCGCGGACCTGTTGGAGGGGTTCTTCCGGCGGCGGCGTTCCGTCCAGCGAAACGGATTTCCCGGTGATGCTCTTCGCGATCTGCTCAGCAATGAATCGATGACCACCCATGTTCGGATGAATCGGATCGCTCATCGTCAGTCGCCACCTCAAGTGATTCCTTTCCCGCAACTCCGCGAACGCTGCATAGGTATCACACAGCGGCACCTTGTGCTTCGCCGCCACTTCCCGCATCACCGCACAGAATTGCAAAAGTTTTTGAGTCGGTCGATTCGGTGTGTCCGTCACCGCATTGGGAGTGCAGAGGAGCACCTGCGATCCCGAGGCACGACAGCGTTCTACGATCTGTTCCAAGTTTTCCCGATACCGGTCGAGCGATTGGCGGACCATGTCATTCAATCCGAACATCACCGTTACGAGATCCGACTTCTGCGCGATGACATCCCGGTCGATGCGCTTCAGACCCGCAATGGTGGTGTTCCCGCTGATCCCGGCGTTGACCATGGTCACGTTCGCTTTGGGAATCGCCTTCCGCAGCGCAATGCCCAGCATATCCGTGTAGCTGCGCCGTCCGCCGGTGTGATAATAGAGCCCGGTCACGCTGTCGCCGAAACAGACGATGCGAACCGGTTTTCCAGATTCCAGCTTGGCCCGCAAGGCGGCTGTGCCCTGTGCTGTGGCCGAAGATACGCAAAGAATGGCCCCAAGAAGGACAACTGCAGACCGACGGATTAGGATGAAGTTTATCATGTTGATAAGGAAACTGTGGATTCGCCACTGGGGAACGTCAATTCCATGGCGTTGACTCGGTTGAATGAAAACCGCCAGATCGCGTCGTATATTCCTCTGTTTACACGATGCCAATAACGATAAAATCGCCAACGATGCCCAGCTTCAGAATACCGAAGAATTGGCGACAATTCGCATTGTTGTTCGTTTGGGCGATCTGTATTTCGGTCCGGGCGAAAACACCCGCTCCGATCAGTTTCGTGAATGACGTCCAGCCCGTGCTGACCAAGGCGGGTTGCAACACCGGTGAATGCCACGCCAAAGCCGGCCAAGGGCAGAATGGTTTTCAGCTGTCGATTCTCGGCTTCGAAGCCAAGGACGACTACGAGCGACTGGTGAAAGAATCCCGCAGTCGACGGATCTTTCCCACGGCACCCGACCAGAGCCTGATCCTGATGAAGGCCTCGAGTTCCGTTCCGCACGGCGGCGGTGCCAAACTCCCCAAGGACTCGGCCGGATACAAACTACTGCGCGACTGGATCAGCCAAGGATTGCCCTACGGCGATGAAAAGGCACCGACCCTGGAATCGATCGAAGTGACTCCCGGTACCGGCACACTGCAGAAAGGCACGAAGCAGCAACTCAAAGTGACCGCCCTTTATTCGGACAAGAGCAAGCGTGACGTCACCTCCCTGTCCCTCTTCGAACCCAACGACCAGGCAATGGCGAAGGTCGATGGCAAAGGGTTGGTGCAGATTTCAGATCTCCCGGGCAAGGTTGCCATCATGGTGCGCTACGGCGGGCAGGCCGGAGTTTTCAACGCATCTGTGCCTCTGGGTGCGAAGGTCGCCAAGTTGCCGGTTGAAAAGAACTTCATCGACGGTCTCGTCTTCAAGAATCTCAAGCTGCTCGGTATCCCGCCGTCGGAGCTGATCGATGATGGTATCTTTCTCCGTCGAGTAACCCTCGATATCGGTGGCCGCATGCCGACTTTGGAGGAGACTCAGAAATTCCTCACCGACAAGTCGAAGGATAAACGTGAGAAGCTGATCGATGATTTGCTCCGCAGTCCCGACTACGCCGACTACTTTGCCAACAAGTGGACCGCGCTGTTGAAAAACCGCCGCGACTCCACCGCGGACATCACCGCCAACTTCGCCTTCTTCTCCTGGATGCGCGACGGACTGTTGGCCAACAAACCCTACGATCAGATGGTGCGCGAACTGTTGGCCGCCACCGGCACCATTCTCGGGAATCCCCCGGTCGCCTGGTACAAGCGCGTCAAAGATCCCAAGAAGCAGATCGAGGACGTCGCTCAGCTCTTCCTTGGCGTGCGCATGCAGTGCGCCCAATGCCACCATCATCCCTTCGAACGTTGGAGTCAGGACGACTATTACAGCCTCACCGCCTTCTTCAGCCAGATCGGTCGCAAACCCACCGGCATCCAAGGCGAGGACATGATCTATCACAAGCGCGGCATCGCACAGGCGAAGAACGTGAAGTCCGGCCTCGCGCTTCGACCCGCCGCGCTCGGCACCAAGATTCCCGATATTGCCCCCGACGATGATCCTCGGCTTCAGCTCGCCGACTGGATGAGCAATCCGCAGAACCCCTTCTTCGCGAAGGCATTGGTCAACCGTTACTGGAAACACTTTTTCAAACGTGGCCTGATCGAACCTGAGGACGACATCCGCGACACCAATCCTCCGACCAATCCCGAACTGCTTGCCGCGTTGGAGAAACACTTCGTGGAGAGTGACTTCGACCTGAAGGAACTCGTCCGGGTCATCACCCGTTCATCGACCTATCAACTCAGCTCCCAGCCGAACGAACACAATCTGGTCGACAGTCAGAACTTCTCCCGCTTCCAACCACGCCGGTTGATGGCGGAGGTGTTGCTCGACTCCATCGATCAGCTGACCGGTTCGACCACCACCTTTGCGGATCTGCCGGCCGGCACACGGGCCGTCGCTCTGCCCGACACCAGCTACAACAAGTCGTCCGCTTTCCTGCGGGTGTTTGGCCGCCCGGACGGATCCAGCGTCTGCGAATGCGAACGCGTGCAGACTTCCAGCCTTTCCCAAAGTCTGCACCTCATGAACGGCTCCGATATCAAAGCCAAGCTCAAGACCTCCAAGGGTCGTGCCGACACGCTTTCCAGAGACAAACGGCCGGCGAAGGAAAAGGTGAGCGAACTCTACCAGGCCGCCTTCGCCCGCGAACCGCTCGAGAAGGAACTGAAGATCGCCCTCGATTACCTCGAAGAGCCAATCTCCGACAAAAACGGCAACCTGATCAAGGGTGCCACCGCCGATCGCCAGAAATTTGAAGATCTCCTTTGGGCCCTGATGAACACCAAGGAGTTCCTGTTCAATCACTGACCATGCTGAATTCAGAAAGCACACCACAAACGCGGACTCGCAAGCTCCTCCCTCCACAGCCTGCGAAATCCAACTGCAAAATGGAGAAACGAGCTTGCGAGTCCGTGACCCAACCGATTCTCAGGTATACGATCGCTCTCTTGGTGGCGATCATCAGCCATTCCGCTCTCGCCCAATCCGTCTGCCTCCCTGCCCCTCGCCTGCTGACCACCATGCCCATGGGTGGACAGGCCGGCACCACGGTCGAAGTCACCATCGCCGGCGACAATCTCGACGAAGATCCGGAGCTCCATTTCTCGCACCCCGGCATCACTGCCAAGCCATCTGGCAAAGCCAACCAGTTTGCGGTCACCATCGCCAAGGGTGTTCCCGCAGGAATTCACGAAGCGCGCACCATGACCCGGTTGGGAATCTCTTCCAGCCGCGCCTTCACGATCGGCAGTGCATCCGAGGTCAATCAGACGAAGGGAAACCAAGCGCTTGCGAAGGCGATGGAATTGAAGCTGAATTCAATCTGCAACGCGGTGATGACCAAGCGGTCGGTGGATTACTACTCCTTCCGTGCGAAGAAGGATCAGCGCGTGGTGGTGGAATGCGTCACCAAGGGAATCGACTCCCGCATGAACGGCGTCCTGATCATTGCCGACGAGCAGGGCCGCGACCTGAAGGTCGATCGTCTCGGTGGCCATCTTGATTTCACTGCGCCGGTCGACGGCAAATACGTCATCAAGGTCCACGACCTGACGTACAAAGGCGGCAACCATTACTTCTATCGCCTGGTCGTGTCGGGAATTGCAAAAGATGCACCGGCACCGCGCCACCCGGTGGGAGCCACGGTCAGTTCCTTTTCCTGGAGACCGGAGTTCCAACCGAAGATCGCCGCGTTAGCAGAGGCCGAGCCCAACAACAAACATGAGCAGGCCCAGAAGGTCTCACTCCCGCTGAATGTCACCGGTCGCTTTTATCCCGCAGCAGATGTGGACACGTTTGAATTCACCGCGAAGAAAGGCGAGGAATGGTGGGTGGAAGTTGCGTCCGAGAGATTCGGACTGCCGACGGACCCTTTCGTGCTGGTTCAGCACGTGAATGAAAAGGATGGCAAACTGACCGACGTCGCCGAAATGAACGATATCGCCGCCCCGATGAAACCATCGAGCAACGGCTACTCCTACGACGGTCCGCCCTACAACGCCGGATCCGCCGACGTGCTGGCCAAGGTGACCATCAAGACCGACGGCCTTCATCGCCTGCAGGTCCGCGATCTGTTTGGGGGTACCCGCAGTATCAAACGCCATCGTTACCAACTCATCGTGCGGAAGGCGCAGCCTGACTTCACCGTCGTCGCCTGGGCCTTGCACATGAATCTGCGCAACGGCGACCGCAATGCACTGTCCAAACCTATCGCCCTCCGCAACGGCCGCACAATGGCCTTCGAAGTCGTGTCCGTCCGCCGCGATGGTTTCGAAGGTGAGATCGAGCTGGGCATGGAGGGTCTGCCGAAAGGAATGAGCGCCCAAGGATTCAGCATTCCGGCCAAGAAAAACCGCGGGATCCTGATCGTATCCGCGGCTGATGATGCAGCGCGGACAATGGGCGTCGCCAAAATCTTCGCCCAGGCTAGAATCGGTGACACGGAAGTCCGCCGACCGGTCCGTCTCGCATCCATGAAGTGGCCGGTAGCCAACGCCCGGAGTGACATCCCGGCGCCCCGCCTGTTTCCTGACGTGCCGGTTTCCGTGGGCGGAGCTGAAGGCGCACCGATCACCATCCGGGCAAAGGAGAACAAGGTCTTTAAGGCCGCGGCCGGTTCGAAGCTCAAGATTCCTTTGCAACTCGTTCGCCGAGGTGAATTCTCCGGTGCCAACATCTCGCTCAAGGCCTTTGGCTCCGGCTTCGAAAAGTGCTCCTTCGATGCCCCCCTCAAGTCCGACAGCCATGATGCCGAATTGGATCTGGCGGCAATGCGCATTCCGGAGGGCGAACACACCATCGCCTTTTACGGACGTGCGGTCGCGAAGTACAAGAACAACGAAGCGGCATTGATCCTCGCCGAGGCAACCAAGAACAAGGCCGAGGCCGACGCCAAGAAGATGACCGCCAAGGCCAAAAAACTCGCCGAGGCCGCCAAAACCGCCCCGGCCGATCAAAAGGCCAAAGCCGATGCCGCCGCCAAATCGGCCGCCGCCGAACAAAAGGCCGCCGCGAAAGCGAGCGCCACTGCCTCCAGTCGATTCAAGGCCGCATCCAGCAAGTCGCGCCCGAAAGACATCGTAGATATATTTGTTTCCGAACCCATCCGTATTCGGGTGCTCGCTGCGGACAAAAAGTAGGACCAGTCATGAACGAACCTTCCTCCATCATTCCCTGTCAGGGTCCCCTCGATCGCCGCGGCTTCATGCAGATGGGCCTCGGCGCATTCGGCATGCTCAGCCTCCCCGGCATGCTGCGTCTTCGCGCCGAAAGTGGCCACGCCTCCGATCGGGAAAAGACCGCTGTCATCCAGGTCTGGAAACCTGGCGGCTGTTCCCATATCGACACTTACGATCCGAAGCCCGATGCGCCCATCGAGTACCGCGGTCCATTCGGCACCATCAAGACCAGCATCCCAGGCGTTCACTTCTCCGAATTGTTGCCGAAGCAGGCCAAGCTCGCACACAAGTTCACCACGGTTCGTTCCATGGTGAACGGTGCCGCCGGTCATCCGGCCGGATCCATGCAAATGTTCACCGGTGACACGGACACGCGTGACAAGCCGAAAGTCCGTCTGCCGTCGTGGATGTCCGTCGTGAACTACCTGCGGTCAAAGTCTGGCAGCCGCGACAACCCGTTGCCCCGCTACATTGGAGTTCCCTCCCCCGGTTCCTATACCGGCACCGCCTACGTCGGCGACGCCTATGGCCCGTTCAACGTCACCGGTGATCCGAACAGCGCCAAGTTTTCCGTGCCCAACATCGGTCTCGATGACATCGCCGAAGCCCGCCGAGTCGGACGTCGCGTATCCCTGCGCGAAAGCCTCGACACCTTGGAACGTTCGTTTGACCGCGCGGGAGAAACCGGCGCGCTCGATGAATTCGAACAGCAGGCCATGACGCTGCTCACCAACCCTCAGGCCCGCGACGCGTTCGATCTGTCGAAGGAAAGCGAGGCCACCCGTGACCGTTACGGCCGCAACCGTTGGGGACAGCAACTTCTTTTGGCCCGACGCCTCGTCGAAGCCGGCGTCGATGTAGTCACCAGCAACCTGTCCGGTCCGCTCTGTGGCCGAGTCAGCAACTGGGACGACCACGCCGTGAACCACCACGTGTTCGACGCTCTAAAATTTCGTGCCCCGACATACGACCAGGCTGTCAGCGCCCTCATTGAAGACATCTACGCTCGTGGCTTGGATGAGCGCGTGCTCGTCGTCGTCACCGGTGAATTCGGTCGCACGCCTAAGATCAACTATCAAGCCAGCACCGGTGCCGGAAACGCCAGCGCCCCGGCGGGCACCAAGCAACCCGGTCGCGACCATTGGCCACGCGCCTTCTCGAATATCTGGTTCGGCGGCGGCATTGACCACGGCAAGGTCGTCGGTGCCTCCGACAAGAAGGGCGAAGACTCCATCTCCCGCCGCTTCATGCCGCAGGACTTCATCGCCACGATTTACCACCATCTAGGCATCGACTACCACAAGACCCTGCTGGAGAATTTCAATGGTCGCCCCACGTCCATCAACGACACCGGCAAGCCGATCCGCGAGTTGATGAGTTGAGTCGGTGCTTGGGCGGCAACCACGCAGGCGACGATCGGTACGGCCGTGCTGCTTCGCGGCCGGGAAGTCAGAATAGCGGTTCGCACTTTCAGGAAATATCGGCGCGCACGCTCAAGTCCCATCCTCCACTCGCCGCGTGAGATGTGAAAGATCTTCGCCCCTCTTGCGCCCGTGGACACTCAGCAGCGCATCCCTGGCCCTGCCCATCCGACTTCGCTTCCAACTGCATCGTTACGGTTCAGTGGGTCATCGCGTAGACGACGATGTTGATCCCCATCGGGTAGGACCAGCGTTCCGAATAACGTTTGTAGTAATCCTCATTTTCACCTTCACGCTCCCAGCCGTCCGCCAGATCGTTGTTGTGGCATAGCAGAATCATGATCCGTCCTTTCTTGTCATGATACGCGAGAAAGTGCGGATCCGGATCCGACATGTCACCGTGCCATGGTTCGATCTCCAACCCTTGTTTCCATGCGTTGATACTTGGCACCTGCGGCTTCTTCTTCAGCGTATAGACCATGTGGAAGATCCGGTGGGATAGCGGCAGGTTCACCGGCGTGACTTCGGGCAGAACTTTGGACAGTTCATCTCTCACATTCTCGAGATGCTCACGCCCCCAGAAATCATCCACCATCAGGAAACCACCGTTCATCAGGTAACTCCGCAGACTCTCAACCTCTTCGGAACCGAGATACATCTTCCCCGGAGAGCTCATGAAGGCGAAAGGATACTCGAGGAGCCTTTCGTCAGTGATGTCGAGCACAAGCCCGTCCGGTGCAACATCCAGCGAGGTAAGTTCCTGCAGGCGATAAGAGAAGTTGAGGTCGGCTCCCGGATAGTCTCCGCTCCAGTGGGTGCGGAAATGATTGTGCGTGGAGCGATATCGCAGACGCACGAACGTAAAAACATCGTTGGCGAAGTTGGTGCGCTGTTCCCACCTAGGCACTCCCTCCCGATCCGCAATCCGACGCAACGGCGGATTCGAATCCAGCCGTAACATCTGCCCCAATGCGCACAACACGCAGCCAACCAGGAAGATGCCGATCGCAAGTATGGTGGGCTTCAGGCGCATTCCTTCGCGAACGCTAAACGATTGCGCGAAATTGACAACGCCCGCATCAGTCAGCCATTCCGTCCGCGTCTTTGTCCGCAATACCTGACAGGGGACTCTTGCCGACCGTCTCCCAGGCAATCTCCCGCAATTCTCGATCGATCACAGCCGGAACTCCGTCGGGTGCATGCTTGGGCAGCAGTGTCGGAGACCGGCGGTAGAGCGTCGCGTAGTAAACGTAGCCCACGAGATGCTCCGCTCCGCTCTTTTTGGAAAGGTGACCACCATCCCGATAAATGCCCTTGCTGCCGCCGAAGTTCTCGGACAGGCAGTCAAAGCCGGGAAGCTTCTGGTCATAGTACCGGCGGATCAGTTCAACGACCGCAGGACCAGCTGGAACGAAGTGGACTTTCCCCGGGTAACGCTGATTCAGCACCTCAAGGCCCGGCGTGAAATACTCATTCACCATACGATTCATTTCACCCGTAAGCTTCTTCACTGCCGCCGCCGGCTGCAGCTTCGCGTCGGCGGAACCAACCCGCGGCCAGCCGTCCTGAATGAAAAATTTCATGTCCGGATTGTATTTCAGACAGAGGTCAATCCACTGGCTGAAGTTCTCGGGCTTGTCGTTGTAATAAGATCCCCACGTCATCACGTCCCACTCGCCGGTGGCGATCGCCGGAACCAGAATCGGTTTTGGCGCGTCCGCCCTGAATTTCCCGAATTCTTTCAACCAGATTGCATTGGCGGAACCGGTTGCACCGCCACTGATATGGACACGTTGTTGATGCCCGTCCAGACCCGCCACTTTGGCAATACCTGGTAGCGTACGATTGGCCGGAGCGACCCAGCTATGGCCTGTCATCAGGATTCGTAGTCCCTTGCCTTTCGCAAACTTCAGCGGCGTTCGGCTTTGACGGCCTCCGGTTGCCTTGGCCTCATTCAACTGCTCCGTCGTGGGTTTGAAAACAGTATCGAAGCCCGGCGTATTGCGCCCAGCACGCATTCGCTGCGCCCGCTCCCGGTGAAAGGTCCGCAACTCCGTCTGGGAAAGAATACCGTCGCCATTCAAATCAGCAGCGGGGAACTGCTTTAATGCACGCTTGAGCTGGTCGCTGTTGGCGGAAGTTGCATCAGCTGACCAGGCACTTGGAACAGTCGGGCAAAGCAGTGTTGCCAAAAGCAAAAGGGGGAAAACTCGGTGAGCAATCATGCCACGATTATCCCGGATCCGACTGCCGGTGCAACCCGCATCACTTGAAGAATTACCAAAGCGTATAACCACCATCAATGACCAGTGAAGCTCCCGTCATGTAGCGCGAAGCGTCACTGGCCAGATAGACGGCGAGCGGTCCGAGGTCTTCCGGTTCGCCAAATTTGCCGGCCGGAATCTGTGCTTCGAATTCCCGTATAACCTCCGGGTTCTCCTGCGCCCAACGCTGATTGGGTGCGGTCATGAAACCGCCCGGGCAGATGGCGTTTACGGTGATTCCGTGTTGAGCCCAATCGGCCGCCGTTGCCCGCGTGAACTGGATCACCGCGGCTTTGGCGGTTTCGTAACTGCGACCACCGATACCGCGATTGGCAATCATTCCGGAGATCGAGGCGATGTTGATGATACGGCCGCCCTCGCCACGATTGATCATCGAGCCACCAATGACCTTGGTGCAGAGAAAGGTGCTGGTCACATTCAGGTCCATGATACGGAGCCATTCGTCGATCGGCAGTTCTTCGGTGGGCACGTTGATCAGGCGGCCACCGACGTTGTTGATCAGAATGTCGATTGGCCCGTGTTCGGCCACGATGCGAGAGCACTCCGTCTCGGTAAACTTGGGATCTGCAAAGTTCCCCTGAACGGTGACCACAGATCGGCCCAGCTTTTCGATTTCCGCAGCCGTGCTCGCAAGACTGTCTGCGTCCCGTCCGGACAGAATGACATCGGCCCCGGCCTCAGCGATGGCCAACGCCATCTCCCGTCCCAAGCCACGGCTGCCACCGGTAATGAACAGACGTTTTCCGTCGAGCTGAAATCTATCGAAGACAGACATGTTCCGTTACGCTTTCGCCTTGGGTTTGATATCGTTCCAGTTGAGTTCGTGCGGCATCACTTTTTTGGCGATCGATTTGGCAGCGGCCAATCCCGCTGCTTCCCCCATCGGCACGGAGTTCCCGGTGACGCGGTAGCTGGAGTGGGCAATGAAGTCGCCGCTGATATTGCGACCGGCCATCAACAGTCCATCCACATCTGCTGCCACCAATGAAGGATATGGAATGTCATACGGCTTCATTCCTCCTTGCTTGAATTCCTTGCTGATCTCTTTGCTGCCATGCGTGTTCAGCGCGTGAACATCGATGCCGAATTTGGTCCGGCAGACCGCCTGTTCGTGGCGCAGTCCCTTCGCAAGATCCATAGCTGTAATTTCGTAACGCCCCTTGATGCGCCGCCCTTCCCGCACACCGATCTGCTCGGCGGTAGCAACCACGGACAACTCCTTCCAAGGTCCGCCAAGCTTGCGCATACCTTCGACGATCTCATGGACCTCTTTTCGCGCCCGAATTGTCGCCTCGGTGATCGCACCGGCATCAAAGGCGGACACGCCGTATTCATGATTCGTCATGATGGAATAGATGCCGCTGTGCAGATGCCGCAAAGTCGGGGCGCGATAGGATGGATTCACGCCGTTGTCTTCCATCAGTTTGAGCAGTGCCCGCTTTGCCTGCGAACCACTTTCACGAATGTATGGTTGAATCGCAGCCGGATCGACCCCGGTCAACAACGCCAGCATCGACATCGGCTGACAGGTGCAGTCTTCACCGACACCGACGTCAAAACGACATCCGGCATGGGCCGCCAGGTCGCCATCACCACTGCAATCGATGAACCGCTCGGCCCACCAGGCCTCACGACCTGATTTGGATTCTGTCAGGACGGCTACAATCCGATCCCGGTCCGTCACCGCGCCGACAAGTCGCGTGTGCAGTTGAATCTTCACCCCGGCTTCCACACACATTTCCTCCAGCACCAGCTTCGCAATCTCCGGATCGTAAACCGTCCCCTTCCAGCGTTTGGCGATCGCACTGCCTCGTTTGGAAAACTCCTGCAGCATCTCGGCCATGATTCCGGACTTGTTCTCTGCGTCCAGAATCTTGGTCAGCAACCCGACCGTCCACACACCACCAAGGCAGCCGGCCATCTCGATCAATTGCACGGATGCTCCGGCGCGGGCGGCTGCCAAGGCCGCTCCGATACCCGCCGGGCCGCCACCGCAAACCAATACATCCGAGTTTCCGGCCACCGGAATCTCGCGCTGTTCTTCCTGCAATTGCCGTCCGTCCAATGACAACCGCCCACCGGTACGCAGCACATTCCCAATTTTGGAAGAGGGGATATTCTGTTTGATGCCTGCGGCTTGCACATCGGGCGAGGTCAGAGCCCCCGACACCAACAACGCGCCGGCAGAGCCTTTGATAAAATCCCGGCGGGATGAATCTGAATTCTTCATGGAAGGTGATGAATCTATATGTCGCCCGAATCGGTTTGAACAGCAGAGAAGCGCTTTCGGATCTAGCGCCAGCGGTCAACATATCTGGTGGGGAGAGCGTACCCACGAGCCCACTTCAGA
>Ga0055584_100002199_pt1 | contig 19313 bp, 11 predicted proteins | sample OSDHelmetaG_FD_58716 | JGI IMG/M metagenome (GOLD analysis project Ga0055584, IMG submission 58716) | Pelagic marine sediment microbial communities from the LTER site Helgoland, North Sea, for post-phytoplankton bloom and carbon turnover... | ecosystem: Environmental > Aquatic > Marine >... | reverse complement strand
GATCAAGAGCGGCGTGGCCCAGCCTTTGCGGATTCCCCACTCGTCGTAGCGCAGCGGAATGCGCGGCAGAATCATCGAATCGCCGGACCAACGCGCGGTCTCGACGGACGCGTCTTCGCTTTCGTGGAAGGTGACTAACACTTCGCCAGCCGCGATCTCGCCGACCTCCGGCGTGTCCGGGCGGATCTTGCGACCGTACTGGCTCGCGATGAATTCGTCCGTCGCGAGCTCGCGGTATATTGCGATCGAATCGATCCAGCCATCGAACGTGCTGCCGGGATTGCCACCCATCGACGAGCCGATCCAGACCGCGTCGTTGTCAACCACCGGCGGATCGGTCATCGGGCCGCCCAGATCCCACGTTCCATCGGTCGGCACGCCGTCGATCCAACCGCGCATCGTTTCGGGCTTACCAAATTCGTAAGTGATCGCGACGTGGTGCCACTCCGGCTTCATCGCAAACGACAGTTTGGAGGTCCAACGCGCCCAATGATCATCGCCCGGCTCCGGCGCGGCGGCGAAGAGAAAACTCAGTCGCGCTCGGCCGCCGCTCGTCGCCAGTCGCAGCGCCCAGTTTTGATTTTCCTTGTCGAATCCGAGTGCGTGTGTCCGGCCCTTGCCGATGATGTAGAGCGCGGTGGCGTTCTTCGGGTTCGCCGTCTTGACCCACGCTTCGATCGTGATCGCATCGCCATTCGTGAAATCGAACCGGCTCTCCGCACCTTCGTCCGGAATCACGATCTTCGAACCCGCGCCATCGAATCTGGCGGCTTTGTTAGTCGGCGTGAATTGCGGAAATCCCGGCGGCCGTGGGCCTTCGTCGACAAGATCGAAATACCAACTCGCGACGGGCGAAATTTCCGCGGCAGTGACGCAGCAGAACGTGCTCAACAAAGCGATGACTATCAAAAAAGGCTTCATGCAGGCACACGTTACTTTGTCCGCGCAGTGTCTGCAATTTCGAGAAATCTGAAGCAACGCGCCGATTGCAGTTCACGGCCATTCAGCGGGCTTTGAGACGCTCAGCGTTGTGACAATATACTTACCGAACAAATCGTGGCGACCTGCCATCGTTCGGCACGATGCTCGCTGGCCAGATGGGTACGGGGAAGACGGCCGTAGAGTTAGACTGGCCACCGTCTACCGACAACTCCGTAATGATCCGACACGCACCTTCCCGGACTTTGCCGGCCGACCGCGTTACATTCTCGAGGATGCTGCTCCGATCCGGGAGCTGTTTTCCTGATCGATGACTCAATGCCGACTTCAAGGATTGACTCCAACATGAGACACACCATTGCCGTCGCGATTGTCATCGCATGTGTTGCTCACAGGCTTCATGCCGAGGAAGCTCAGGAACCAGCACCCCAATGGAAAGCCGTGGTGGCTTCGATCGTGATTACTCCCGAACGGCCGCTGCGAATGGCCGGATACGGTGGGCGGACCGATCCGGCGGACGGGACCGTGCAGGACCTCTTCGCCAAATGTGTCACGTTCGAAGACCAGCAGGGGAAGCGAGTCGTGATCATTACGCTCGACCTGATTGGCGTACTGGCCGAGTTGCGTTCTGCCGTCGTGAAACAGCTCGGCGAGAAACACAAGCTGCCGCCGCAAGCCGTGCTGATGAATGCGTCGCACACGCATTGTGGTCCCGCTTATGGGCGAGACGACGCGAAGGACTACTTCGAACATCTCACGCAGAAGATCGTCCGCGTTGTTGGCGAGTCGATTGAGCGGCTGCAGCCGGCCACCCTGTCTTACAGCGTCGCGCGGGCGAGTGTTGCGATGAATCGACGCACTCCGTCGGCAACGGGAGTCGTCAATCACCCCAATCCGCTCGGGCCCGTCGATCACTCGGTGCCCGTTCTGAGCGTTCGCAATCCCGACGGAGAACTGCAGGCGGTCGTCTTCGGATACGCCTGCCACAACACGACGATGGGATTTCTCAAGTGGTACGGCGACTACGCCGGGTACGCTCAGGAGTATCTGGAAGTCGACCATCCGGGTGTGACCGCTCTGTTCATGATGGGATGTGGTGGGGACCAGAATCCGTATCCGCGCAGCGAGTTGAAGTTTGCAAAGCATCACGGGCGAACGCTGGCCACCGCTGTGGAAGCAGCTCTCGAAGTCAATCAGCGAACCATGCGTCATCAGCGGCCTGTGAATGGACCGTTGCGGTTTGCACTGGAAACGGTCGATCTGAAGTTTGTCGGCAAGGATCGTCCGGACTTCGCCTATCCCGTGCAGGCGATTCGTTTCGGAGACGACGTGACACTGATCGCACTCGGGACAGAAGTCGTCGTGGACTACTCACTGCGTCTCAAGTCAGAGCTGTCGCGTCCCGAAGGACCGGCCATCTGGGTAGCGGGTTACTCAAACGTCTACAGCGGCTACATCCCCAGCCGACGCGTGCTGCTGGAGGGCGGCTACGAAGCCCGCAGCCGACCGTGGCATCCAGACCTCGAAGAACGCATCGTGAAGAAGGTGCATGAGCTTTTGGGACAACTCAAAGTTGCCCCTGATGCGAAACAGGAAGATTGAGCGACAGCAGCTCGGTGGTCCCCACCGAGGGCACAGTCAACTAGAAACAGTCAGCCCTTCAGACTCCGACTGCTCATGTCGTCCTGCCGGCCATCACGACGTGCTCATCACCAGTCAGAAAGGATCAACTGATGAAGCGAAATAGCGCACGTCAGCGCACCTTGATCGCAGCTACGTTGTTGTTTCTAGCCGGGGCCGGAGTGGCGTTTGCCGACGAGACATTTACCACAAGGGTCCGGCCGGTCCTCACGCTATACTGCGTACGATGCCACGGGGGCGAGAAGCCAAGTGGCGACTTTCGCGTTGATAAGCTGACAGCGGATTTCGATTCCGCCGAACAGACAGCTCACTGGGTCGAGGTGATGGATAATCTCAACCTCGGCGAAATGCCGCCGAAAGATGAACCGCAGCTGCCGTTGGACAAGCTGCGAAGTGTCACTCGCTGGATTGCGGCTGAGCTTCGCGCGGCAGAGAGACGGACGGCGGGCCCTGCTGGCAGAGTCGCGCTACGGCGACTGAATCGGGTTGAGTTTTCCAACACGATTCGCGACCTGCTGGGGATCAGGTTTCCGCCCGGCGATGATCCCGCCGAGCTGCTGCCTCCCGATCCGACCTACGACGGCTTCGACAAGGTCGCGACGTCCTTGATGCTCGATTCATCGCTGCTGGGCAACTATTACGAGGCGGCGAAGAAAGTGGCAAAGCTGGCGATCGTCGACGGTCCGCCGAAGTTCCCGACGCATCTCAGCCACTTCGAAATGGAAGACATGGGAAAACCAGGCAGCGGGTTTTCGTACGTTTGCTCCGGGACAACGGTCTGTGGCGAGCACGACGTTCGGCTGCTGGTGGGCAACACGAGAACTCACCGTGGTCTGCTGTACCCGGAGACGCAGCAGATGTTTCCGGTCGAGGGCTTTTACACCATCCGCGTGCGAGCTTCCGCGGACAAAGGCAATGGCGACGAACCCGTGCGAATGTTTGTCGAACGGCAGCAGGACCGGCACGGCTATCTGATGGAAGTCGATGTCACCGCGACGCGTGACGATCCGAAGGTGTACGAGGTAACGCTGCCCATGACGTCGCTGGCCGAAAGCAGTGGTGTTTACATGAAGGTCGGCATCGTCAACGGTACAAAGGGAGTGCAGCAGTCTCAACTGAAACACATCAAGGGGCCGGAGAAAGTGATCTCGGTCGGCATGCCGGGCTTCTTCAGTTTTGACAAAAAGATGAAAGAAGCCTCGACGAAGGGAGACCACGCCACGGCACTGCGGCTGGCAGCTCGCAAGAAAGCCGAGGGCTGGACGGGCAGCCGACGCCCGGGGCTGGGGCTGCTAGAGCCGTCTCACTTCCGCAAGCTATACATCGACTGGATCGAAATCGAAGGACCGCTCTACGACCAATGGTCCCCGAAGAGCCACACGACATTGTTCTTCAGAGGCAAAGACGCGGTCGAGAATCTCGACTATGCCCGGGAGATGTTTGCTCGGTTTCTACCGCGGGCGTTTCGACGGCCGGTCGAGGAAGCGGAGGTCCAACGTGTCGTGAAGCTGGTCGGCGCTGAGCTGGACCGAGGCCTGCCATTTAAAGACGCCGTGAAACTCGGGCTGACATACACGCTGACTTCGCCGAGCTTTCTGTACCTCAGCGAACCCGCCGGTGACCACGAATCACTAACGCTGACCGATTTCAAACTCGCGTTGCGGCTGTCGTACTTCCTGTGGTCAAGCATGCCGGACGAGCGGCTGTTCAAGCTGGCCAAAGACGGACGACTCAGCGATCCGGACGTGCTCCGCGGCGAAGTGGATCGCATGCTGATTGACTCGAAGTCGCAGGCACTGGTTGATGGATTTGCTGCCCAGTGGTTGCGGACCGATGAGTTTCTCGACTTCCAGCCGGATCAGAAGATCTATCCGAAGTTCTACCGCGAGCACGATCCGCAGCTTCGCGAGTACATGGCTCGCGAGCCTCTGGCCTTCTTCGAAGAAATCCTGCGCAATGATCTGAGTTTGCTGAACTTCATCGATTCGGAATTCCTCGTTGTGAACGAACCGCTGGCAAAGTTCTACGGGCTGAACATCGAATCGTTTAACGGCAAGCCGCAGGCGACTGCGTCCGGCGGAGATCAGACAGACTCACGCAGTCGCCTGCGGCTTGCCGTTAAACAAAGCGGGCGCCACCACCGGTTCGCATTTCGACGTGTCGAGCTTCCGGAGGGCTCGCGGCGCGGCGGGTTACTCGGACAGGCTGGAGTTCACCTTCGCGGTTCTGACGGAATTCGTACGAAGCCGGTCAATCGAGGCGTTTACGTGCGTGAGGTCCTGTTCAACGATCCGCCGGACCCACCGCCGCCCAACGCAGGCGAAGTCGAACCCAATATCGAAGGCGAACGGCTCACCGTGCGTCAGCGTCTGATTCAGCATCAGCAGATCGAGGCGTGTGCCAGTTGTCACCGCGGAATCGACAGCTACGGCCTGGCGATGGAGAACTTCGACGTCACCGGCGCCTGGCGCGATCGCCAGAACGGCGAGGACTTCCGTGGAGGCAACACGCCTGTCATCAACGCCAGTGGCACTCTCCCGAACGGCCGGGAGTTCTCAGGTTTCGCCGAGTTTAAAGCACTGCTGCTGGAACAGGACGACCGCTTCCGCCGGGCGCTTGCCGGGAAACTGTTTCTGTATGCACTGGGACGTCCGGTTGAGGTACGCGACCGCGTCACGATCGACGGTGTCGCTGCGAAGATGACTGAAAACGGGGACACATTCCGAAGCGCGGTGCAGGCGCTAGTAGAATCGCAAGTGTTTCGAACAAAGTAGCGAATCGTAGCCTGACTCTCTGAGTCGGGAAAAAGGCGGCCCGACTCAGAGAGTCAGGCTACAGAGAAAATACAATGAATAAGAAATCAAAGCTCACGCGTCGGGCTTTACTTCGTGGAACGGGCGCGTCAATGGCGCTGCCGTATCTCGAAGCCATGATGCCTGCGTCCGCGTTCGCTCTGCCTGAACCAGAGGTCACACCACGGCTTGGCCTGTTCTACTTCGGGATGGGTATGAACGTCCGGGAGTTTTTTCCGAAGGACTTTGGCCCCGACTTCACCACCACGCGAATCCTCGAACCATTGGAAGAACATCGCGGAGATTTCACCGTCCTTTCCGGGACGTATCTTCGCGAGGGCGGCGGACATAAGGGGACCTATCCGTTCGCAACCGGGATTGCTCGCGAGAAGAAGCAGAGTGTTTCCATCGATCAGATCGCCGCTGAGGCCATCGGTCAGGACACGCGGTTTCCGTCATTGCAGATGTCGATCAAACGCGGCACAGGTTTCGGCGGTCCCGATCTGGCTACGTTGAGCTGGAACAGTCAGGGCGTTCCACTCCCGGCAGAGAACGATCCGAAGACGCTGTTCAATCGACTTTTCCGCCCGCCGACGAAGGCCGAGAAAGCGAATCAGGGCACAGAATTCCGGCAGCGGCAAAGCGTGCTCGATCTCGTCCGTGAAGACGCAGGCCGACTGCAGAAAACACTTGGAAAGTCTGACCAGAGATTGCTGGATCAGTACTTCAACTCGGTCCGCGAGCTGGAAAAGGAACTTGAGCGACAGGTGCAGTGGTCGACCAAAGCAAAACCGAATCCGAAACTGGACGGCATCGGCAACTACGACGCGGCCGTTCCGCCGGGCAGCGATAACGAAGAGTTTTCGTACGAGACGTTTTCCACACTGATGTACGACTTGATTGCACTGGCATTCCAGACGGATTCGACGCGAGTGGTCACCTACGTCGTGCGGACGGAGCTGAAAGGCGGTTCGTATCCGGAGTGGGGGCTGTCGAAGGACTACCACTCGCTGACCCATCACGGCAACAACGCAGAGAATCTTGACGAACTCGCGCGGGCCGACGCGATCTACATGCGGCACTGGGGTCACTTCCTCAGTCGGCTCAAGTCGATTCAGGAGGGGGACAGAAACCTGCTGGATCATTGCGCTCTTGGCTTCAGCAGCGGCATGGGCATCGGGCACAGTCGCGATCTGCTTCCCACCATGATCAGCGGCGGCGCGGGGCTGGGGATTCGCCATCAGGGGCATCTCGATCTGCCGAAGAACACTCCACTGGCCAATCTTTGGCACACGATGATGAATCAGATCGGTGCTGAGACTCCGGAACCAATTCACGACAGCACCGGGCCGATCAAGGAGTTGGTTCATGGATAGCGACGGACAGGCAGCAGACGTTGTAGCTACGCTCGCCAGAGTGTGGAGTATCACGGGCCGCTTCCACCGTCTGGCGACGGTGGCTACAGCAATGATCGTGCTTTCTCTCGCGGCGAGTCTCTCTCACGCTGAAGAGCCCCCTGCAGAAGCTAACTCTCTGGGCATGCGGATGATCGCGATCAAGCCCGGCGAGTATGTGCGCGGATCAATCAAGGGCGACCACCTGCGAAAGAATCATCCATTATCAACTGGCGGCGTTGGTTCACATGACTCGCGGCCTCGGCACCGAGTCAAACTCACCCGGCCGTTTGCCATTGCGGCGACGGAAGTGACAGTCGGCCAGTTTCGGAAATTCGTCGAGGCAACCGGTTACACAACCAGCGCTGAATCCAGTGGCCGTGGCGGTCTGGCATTTCTGCCGGACGTTGAAGACGACGGAGTCGAGCGATTCGACACTCGATCGGACTGCACGTGGAAGAGTCCGGGGTTCGCGCAGACGGACGCTCACCCAGTGGTCTGCGTGAGCTGGAAAGACGCCGTCGCTTTTTGCCGGTGGTTGAGCAATAAGGAAAACGCGAACTATCGCCTGCCGACTGAGGCCGAATGGGAATACGCCGCCCGTGCCGGAGCCACAACCAGCTACCTTGGTGGTAACTCGGCGAGCACGATTTACGCATACGGCAACGTCGCCGACGCCGCGCTGGAAAATGCACATCCCGGCCTGACCCTGCGACAACGCGTCGCCGATCTCGAAGAAGGTAAAGGCGATGGCTTCGTCTACACCGCGCCCGTCGGACGACTGAAACCGAATGAATGGGGCCTGTGCGACACGCACGGCAACGTCTGGGAGTGGTGTTGGGACAAGTATGACGCCGAGCATTATCGCGAGCTGACCGGCGGTCACATCAACCACGACGACCCGTCCACTCTGCCGCTCATCACCGATCCACAAGGTCCCGCTGACAGCCCCAATCACAAATACGGCGACTGGCGTGTCACCCGCGGCGGAGCATGGATCACCGGCCCTCTGACCAGCCGCTGTGCCTCAAAGACATTCGGCGAAGCAAGCGACGCATTCTGTTACACAGGATTCCGAGTTGCGTGTGACAACAGGTAACACACGAAACTCCACTGAATGGCAACTCGTGCTAACCTTGATCTTCATAGAACACTCAGGGTCAAGTGACTTCCAACCGGATCGCGGGCGATGGGACAGCAAAGCCATCAAACTCAGTTCCGCGGAATCCTGGCCGCGCGTCTGGCCAGCCAACGATGCCGGCGAATTCGACTCGTTCCAGTATTCCTGTTTCCTGACACTTTCTTCAGTAGATGACTGATCATTTTGATGGCGCCGCACCCGTTGAGAGGCGCGGAAGTCAAACTCGGGTCCACAACAAACACGCCACGCGTGCGATCGGATCGCTCAATACAGGCAGACCAGATCGAGGACACATCAACGATGCTCGGCCCGTCGATCGTGAGCAAATTGGAGTCCTCAATCGCCCTGTCGTGAAACAGGACGAACGCTGGCTCGACTACACTGGAGCCAGGAGCCGCGTTCCGCCTTATCTGGTCTGGCCCAACGGCAAGCCTCGCAGAGACGCAGATTTGAGACCGGAAGAGCTAATTCACAGCCTGGTCATCATCGCCAGAGAGCTCTGCTCGATAGCGATCATACTCTTCGACGTAGAGACCTTCTGACTCGTCAGTAAACTCTTCACGTCGCGACGCAAGTTCGGTGAGTTTCTCATAGACGCTTTTGTAAATAATCTGGTGAGCCTGGTTCGCAAGTGAGCTATCCTCATAGTCGTCGAAGTCGACCTCTTCCGTTAGTGACAAGTCAACAAGTCTCAATAAGTCCTCTTTTGTCAGTTTGTCTAACGATTCAAACCTGCCGTCGGCGAGCACAAAGTGGCCGCGGTTGTTTTCAATCTTCAACAGCTTCATAGCTTTTCCTCCGTTCTTCGTATGCAGTGACGCCAGCCTCCAACGAATCCATCAGTAACTCGTGTGTGGCGATGGTTGAGCCATCAGTCGAAAGCAATTTCTTGTCGGTCGGGTGGCCCGTATAGAGACCGTATGAGACTGTTCCATCCTCGACCGTCCTACTGGCGTGTATCAAGTAGTCAGCACCGATCGTCGCGCCGACAGTGCTACTGTGTGTGACGACCACAACGGGCATCGACCTGGCAATAGCCCTGAGTAAATCATTCACGTTTTCATTGAGGAAGACATTGTCGAAGAACGATTCGGGCTCGTCGATAAGCAGCATGTCGTAGTTCTGGGCGTCCTTTATTTCCTGCAACAATCTGAATTCGGACCTTTCACCGCCCGATACTTCGAATCCATGTTTGTTCACAATCTTGAAGGTGATCTTTCCAAAAAGGCGATAGAAGTCAGCGGACGATAGTTGCTGGTTCTGCTTCAATTTCTGGAGGTATTCAAAAGGTCGGTCGTACATCAAGAATGCCTCCCGAAATGCCGTCTGCACTCCACTGGCATCCTTGAGTTCTCCCGCACCAGAAAATAGGCCCTTCTCGGTTACAACGTGAAACCACTGTACGCTCTCCTGCGACAGCACAGCCGGCGTTTTCAGGCCGATGACGATTTCATCCAACCTCGCGACTTTTCGTGCGTCAAGCGCGACCGCGTATAGATCAACGTCTTTCAGCTGTATCGCCGCCGAACGTATCTTCAGAGCGTCCTTCACTTCGGCCACCAGTTCATTGACGACCTGACTTTTCCTGTTCTGAAACGCCCGCGTCCGAAGTTCCTCGATCAATTCGCAGGCGAGACTCAGGAGCGCTGTCCGTTCCAAATGCTTCTCGATCAACGGTCGATAGTCGATGTTCTCAATCAATTGACGGACGGAGCGGATTAGCGATTGCAGAGATTCATCGCTGCTAATGGGAAATGCAGTTTCGTTTAACAGGCCTGCCTTTGAGAAAGAGTCCTGCCGATCGGCCTCACGAGCCGAGCTCAATAGGGTCTCGACATATGCCTCAACGCGGCGATGGTTGCCTTCCCTGTCTATGTTCACGACGTCGTCCAAAACGGTCTTGAATCCGGACAGAAACTCATCCGCATTAGCGCGTCTACGCCGTTCTACATCTCTCGTGAAGTCTCTCTCGTCATCGGACTCATCGTGTTGCACAAGAGCGAACTGCTTGATGTACTTGACGTTGTCGTTGCATTGGTCGATCTCATTCAGTGTGTAAGACTTTCCCGACGACCGTTTGCCCAGCAAGACGTTCAGGCCAGTCGAAATCATGAGACCGTCAGGAAGCACGGGAAACAGCTTGTTCCCATCGTTCTCTGATAGGGCCAGCTTGTTCTTGTCGCTCAGACAAGCCTTGATTGCTGCAAATGTTGGATCACCGCAGTCGATGAAGGTCTGGCGTGTGGGCCATCGAATGAGATCTGCGTGAATCCGAATGTCGCTGAAGAGTACGGAACAAAGGCGAGCTGAGTCTCTTATCGCTCGAATGAACTTTTTTTGGCTGTCCACTTCTCCCGCAACAACGTGACCCCCGAGTTCAACAAGGGTATCTGGTTCGATCGCGGGCTTTTTGGCGTAGTGAGGAATCAACAGATATTCGCTCAAATCGCCAAAGAATTCTTCGAGTTGCGAAACTGAGATCGAATCTGTGGGATCGGAAATGGCGTTCGTGACCTGGACCGCGCCTTCTACGAAGCGGTCCCCATGATCGGTGCCGGCAATCAGCAAGAGGTGGCACTTGCATAAGTTGATTTCGATTCCGGCGTACACGGGGATTGTCACAGCATCGCGAATTTGGCCGAACTGTGTCGCGTCAAAGATGTTGTGATTTGTTATAGCGATCGCATCGAGGTTTGCGGCGTCGATATATTCACTCAGTTTGTCGAGACAGAAGTCAAACTGGCTATCGCTACGTGTGGCAACTGTGTGGATATGCAGATCGATTTTCTTCATCACGTCCTCCTGCGTCGACCACCACCGACCGTATCGGGGTAGGACAGCGAGCGTGCAATCGGCTCGCTCCCGTTCGGGCTCCCGACTCTTACCAGCATACTGAACAGTGGTCGAACGCACAGCGAAGAAGGCCCGGTCAAGGAGCGAAGCGACGATGCTCCGGCAATGGGATGAACGGTGACGCTGGTTTATACTGACGGTGCCGCCAGCGGCGCTGCGTCTGGTCCGGCCTACTTGAACCTGGCGTTGCGCTAAAGGAGGCGCATTCCCATGCACAGACTCACGCGTTATTCCGCTGTTACACTGCTTGGACTATTATCGTTCGCCAGCATAGCGGCAGCCGAGGATTGGCCCACTTGGCGGCATGACGCTGGCCGTACGAATATCTCAGCCGAGAAGATTCCCGATCCGCTGCGTCTGCAATGGAAGTGGGAACTTCCGCCCGTGAAACCGGCTTTCCGCAAGACCCGGCTCCAGTTTGACCAGGGTTACGAGCCAATCGTTCTGGGCGACACAATGTACGTGGCGGTGCCGCACGTCGATGCGGTAGTCGCGTATGCCATCGAGACCGGGAAAGAGAAGTGGCGGTTCTACACTGCCGGTCCCGTGCGTCTGGCACCGGTTGCGTGGCGCGACAAACTGTACTTCGGGTCGGACGACGGGCATCTGTACTGTTTGAATGCTTCCGACGGCGATCTGCATTGGAAGTTTCGTGCCGTCCCTTCAACTCGGAAAATCCTGGGCAACGGCCGGTTGATTTCTGTCTGGCCCGTCCGCGGTGGTCCGGTGCTGGCCGACGAAACCGTGTATTTCGCTGCCGGAGTCTGGCCGCTGGAAGGCGTCTTTGTGTACGCACTCGACGCCCGGTCCGGCCAGGTCGATTGGGTCAACGATCGCTGCGGCACGTTGTACGGCAAGCAACCGCACGCGGGTGCCGAAGCGTTGGGAGGGCTCACTCCGCAAGGATACTTGTTGGTTAATGGCGATCAGTTGCTCGTCCCCTGTGGTGCGGCACGACCGGCCACTTTTGATCGCCGTAGCGGTGAATTGCTCGAGTTCACACTTCCGTCCGAAGGCACCGTTCCCGGCGGCTGGTTCATGCGGATGGACCCGAAAGTTGCCCGGGATATTCGACGCGGGAAGATTGAGTTCGACAGTGTTGTCAATCGCGATTTGCATGAAGGTGGACCGCGCACGGGCAAAGGAGTCGCCGGATCGCGGACACAGGTGACGCTTGGCGGCGCTCTTTTGAAATACGCTGACGGAGTAAAGGGTGTCGATGGTGACATTCACAGCGTTGTCGCCGCCAACGGCCGGCTGTTCGTCACGACCCGCGAGGGAGCGATTTATTGTTTTGGCGATACCGAAGTTTCACCGACCTTTCACGCGGCACAACCTGCGTCTAAGCCGGACGTCGACAAGGCGCTGGCGTCAACCATCGCCCACCTCCGCACGCTGACCCCCGTTCGCGATGGCTATGCGCTCGTGCTGGGCACGCGCGATGGCCGGTTGGCGGAGCAACTAACCGCTAAGACGAAGTTCCACGTCATTGCCTTGGCTCCCGATGAATCCGACGCCAACTTGATACGGCGACGTGTCCTTGAACCCGCAGCGCCGGCCGGCCGACTGTCGATCATGGCGGGCCAGCTTGAGGAAGTCGCGTTTCCGCAGTATCTGGCCGATCTGATTGTGGCAGAAGATTGGAGCGCGACCCAGCTCAACACGGGCGCTGACTACCTGCTGACGTTATATGAACGACTAAAGCCGTACGGGGGCGTCGCCTGCCTCTCCGTAGAACCGACGCGCGACGAGAAGATTCGCGCGTGGCTCCGCGAGGCCGGGCATAGCGAAGCCCGAGTTGAACGCAGTGGCGACTTCCTACTCGTCCGCCGGGCGGGCGCATTGCCCGGCGCGGTCGATTATACAAACAACTGGAGCGCACCCGACGCCCGCGTCCGGGCTCCTTTGGGTATCTTGTGGTTCGACGATTCCGTTGCACGCTTTAAACGCGCCCCGCAACCGACGATCGTGGGCGGCGTCATGATTTCGCAGGACAAGGACTGGCAAGGCAATGTCAAGAAAATGGGCTCCGTCAACCATCTTCATCGAGACGGGACCGGGCGATTTCGCCTGCTCAATGCATCCTTCACGGACGTCTATACTGGCCGCGTCCTGTCGCGTGACGAAGCCGAATCGCGGTTAGGACGAGTCCCCAAAACGCCGGGTGCCGACTTCCGCCCGCCGTATCAGATTCGTCCGCCGTATGTCGAGAAGCATTTTCAGGAACTGGAGTCTCGGGGCGAGAAGCCCAAGGCCTATCCGTTTCTGAGGCAAACTGAAAAAGGACAAATGACGAATCCGCTGACCGGGCTCGTCGAGCCGCGATGCTATGTCAAGAGTTATGGTTGCGACGGCGGCGTGGACTACGGCCACTTGATAACAATGCGTTCGGCGACTCCTGCATTTTACGACAAACGTATTGAAAGCGGCACTATTAATATCGCCGGCCCACGCTCGGGTTGCACGAACAGCGTCATCCCGGCGAACGGCGTTTTGAACATGCCGTATTTCTACGAGGGCTGCACGTGCAGCTACCCGCTGCCTACCGGCGCCGCGCTGGTCAGTATGCCGCAGACATTCGAACAATGGACCGCCTGGGGTCGGGGAACGGCCAACCCAATCGTGCGTATCGGCGTCAACCTGGGAGCGCCCGGTGACCGGATGACTCACGGAGGAACTCTGTTTCTCGACCACCCCAGCGTCGGCGGGCCTTCGCCTGAGATCACACTCCAGACGAAACCGGAGACCCCAGACTACTTTTATCACCATTCTCTGTTCATCCAGGGCGGCAAGGGCTGGCCTTGGCTCTGTGCCTCTGGCGCGGAAGGCATCGAGTCGTTGCGTCTCAAGGACCTGAAGCCCGGCACATTTACCGTGCGGCTCTACTTTGTCGAACCACAACACACCACGGCCGGAGCCCGGGTGTTCGATGTCGCTCTGCAGGGAGAACCGGTGCTGACGAATTTCGATATCTTCGTCGCGGCCCAAGGCAGGATGAAGTGCCTGGTCAAAGAATTCACCGATGTCCAACTCGACGGCGACTGCACGCTCACCTTCACCACGTACAAAGGCGAGAGCCTGCTTAGCGGGATCGAACTCGTATCGACGGATCTGCCGCTCGACCCACTGCCGGAAAACGGGCCGAGTACACCGAAGTAGCACGTTGGTCAGCGGATTGTAGAGTCGTCGATTCAAAGCAACGCTACGGATTGCGATTGTAATGTCCGGTCAGAGGATACGAGTACGTGGAATCTCCACTGTTTAATGCAGCAACGGAATACAAACTTTCCAGTACGATGGCCTTCCAAGTCTGTCGTACTGGTAAACTTGAACGCCGCTGCTTCGCGACTGAAATCACTCAATGGCGCGAAGTGTCAGTGGATGAATGCAACCAAGTTGAGTGGACAACCTCATGAAACACATCGCACTTCTAATACCGGTTCTACTGATGTGTTCTCCGCTTGCCGCGGCGGACGATCAGGTCAGCACTGAGCACGTCAAGTTCTTCGAGATGCACGTTCGGCCTTTGCTGGCTAAGCATTGTCTTGAGTGCCACAGTGCCGACAAGCAGAAGGGCATGCTGCGGCTGGACTCGCGCGCGGCGATGATCAAAGGCGGCGAATCTGAAGAGTCGGCCATCGTTCCCGGCAAACCCGACGAAAGCTCTCTTATCTCGGCCGTGCGGTATGAGTCGCTCGAAATGCCGCCGAAAGGAAAGCTGCCTGCGAAGGACATCGCGGTTCTGGTCAAGTGGATCGAACTCGGCGCTCCGTGGCCCGGGGGTGACAACTCGCTGATTGTTCGACGGGACAGCGACCGCCTCACCGACGAAGATCGCAAGTGGTGGGCCGTTCAACCGGTCACGGATCCTGAAGTACCGAAGAACGGCGACGGCTGGGCGAGGAATGAGGTTGATCGCTTCATCGCAAAAAAACTGAATGAGGTGAAGCTCGAACCGGCACGTGAAGCAGATCGATACGAACTCGTACGTCGAGCCTATTTCGATCTGCACGGCCTGCCGCCGACTGCGGATCAGATCGAAGCCTTTGTTAAAGACGATCGTCCGGATGCGTGGCAGCAATTGATAAAGCGTCTGCTGGCAAGTCCGCGCTATGGCGAACGCTGGGCTCAGCACTGGCTCGATGTCGTCCGGTATGCCGAGAGCGATGGCTACCGCGAAGACAGATTCCGACCGGATGCCAGAGCGTTCCGCGATTATGTCATTCGGTCACTGAACGATGACAAACCGTACGACCAGTTCGTCCGCGAACATCTGGCGGGCGACGAGATCGATCCGGATGATCCAGAGGTCTTCATCGGCACGGCTTATCTGCGTCATGGAATTTACGAATGGAATCAGCGCGACACGCGGACGCATTGGGATCTGATCACTCATGAAATGACACGCGTGACCGGCGAAGTATTTCTGGGCATCGGTATCGGGTGTGCTCAGTGTCACGACCACAAGTTCGATCCAATTCTGCAAAAGGATTACTTCGCTTTGCAGGCGTTTCTGTCGTCGGTGGCGTGGCCGATCGATCGACCGCTGGCGACTCCCGAGCAGATCGCGGCGTATCAAAACAAGCAACAGAAGTGGGAAGAAGCAACACAGGCGATCCGGGACGAAACGGACAGCCTGTTCGGTAAGGCGATCGAGACCAGACAGCGAAACCTCGTCAAGCAGTTCCCGGAAGACATTCAGGCGATTTACGACAAGCCCGATTCCGAAAAGTCGACGCTGGAAAAGCAGTTGTTCTATCTCGTGTGGCGTCAGGCTCTTCGCGAGGAGAAGAATTTCAATCGCGAGAAATCACTCGTGAAGTCGCCCGAAAAGCTGAAGCGATATGAAGAGCTTCATGTCGCTCTGAAGAAGTTTAATTCGCTCAAACCGGCTCCGCTTCCGACGGCGTTTATTGCAACCGACATAGGAACGGAACCCGCGGAAACATTTCTGCGAACGCGCACCTCCGAGGAACGAGTCGAGCCAGCGTTTCTGACGCTGCTTAACAACGGCGTTCCAGAGATCACGCCGACCGCCTCAACAACCGGGCGCCGAACGGCGCTCGCAAACTGGATCGCACGAGAGGACAACCCGCTTTCGACACGAGTGATCGTCAACCGGATCTGGCAAAGGCACTTTGGCCGCGGAATCGTCGCGACTCCGAACGACTTTGGAAGACTGGGTAAACCGCCGAGTCACCCCGAGTTGCTGGACTGGTTGACGCGACGGTTTCTTGCGTCGGAGTGGAAACTGAAACCGCTGCACGAGCTGATCATGAACAGCGCGGCGTACCGACAGACCGCGCAGCGAGAATCAGGCTACGCCGTCGACCCCGCCAACCGCCTCCTCTGGCGATTTCCGCCACAGCGTCTGGATGCCGAGCAGTTGCGTGACGCGATGCTTGCTGTCTCAGGCGAGCTGAGACATCGCAGCGGCGGCCCGTCAGTCAATGGCTCAGCTCCGTACCGAAGTGTCTACGTCGTCAGGAAACGAAACAATCCGGACGAAATGCTATGCGGGTTCGATGCACCGCTGCGTTTTGAATCCGCCCCCGATCGAATCGCGACGACGACTCCCGTTCAATCACTGTTGCTGGTCAATGGCGACTGGACGCTGGACCGTTCTCGAGCATTCGCGCGACGCTTGCTTGCTGGCAAAAAGCAACTGACCACGGACGACATCCGCAAGGCGTGGCAACTTGCCTTCGGACGCGAAGCCAGTGACGACGAAGTTTCCGACGCACTTGCGTTTATCCACGAACACACGGAATCAATCACACCGCCACGTGTCGTTCACAAGTTCCCTGACGAAACAGGACTGCGGCCGGTGACGCAGCATTTTGGGGCAGTAAAGGACTTCGGGCTTGGCGAAAAGGCTTTGTGGATTCAACCGGGCAGTCGCTTCGAACGGCTGCACGTACAAAACTCGAATGGCTTTAACGATCAGTTCACATTTGAAGCGGTCACGGTTCTCGATCGCGTCTATCCAGATGCCACAGCCAACACGCTCCTCTCACGCTGGAACGGCAACCTCAAATCCAACGGCTGGAAGATCTGCGTGACCAGCGCGAAATCGGCATTCCAGCCTCACAACTTTGTCGTCGCTCTGGTGGGACGCACGATTCGGGCCGAACCGAAATACGAAGTCGTCGCGTCCGGTCTGCGATATCCGCTGCACAAACCCGTTTATCTTGCCGCCACGATTTCAGCCACGCCGACGGAAGACAATCCCGCCGCCGGATCGGTGACGTTCTACATGAAGGATTTATCCGCCCCGGATTCCGAGTTGCAAATCTCAAAGGTGAAGACGTCCGTCATTGGAAACATTCAGAATCCGGCAATGAAGATCATCGCCGGCGGTCGAGATTCAAGCTCGCATCTGTGGGATGGCCAGTTTGCTCGCCTGACCATCAGTCGCGGCGCACTGCCGCGCGAACAGCTTCTCGTTGGTAACGAGTCGGATAAAGCCGTTCGAATCTTCGACTGGAAATTCAACGGCGACGACGGCGAACACCCCGCGCCGGATACAGCGTGGCTACGTCAGAGTTCGAGCACCGTAAGTTCTGTAGCATCCGCGAAGACACTCGCCGCTGTTACCGACTTTTGCCACGCTCTGTTTAATTCAAACGAGTTTTTATACCTGCATTAGCACAACGCGTTTAACAGCCTTTGGCCCGCTGGACTCCGACAATGAACTACTCCACGTGTAATAACATCGAACAGCCCAAATCCCGTCGCGACTTTCTCTGTCTGGCGGGTGGTGGCTTCGGGGCGTTGGCCTACGCAGCGATGACCGGAGAGTCGCTGATTGCTGCGGCTCCTAAGAATCCGTCAGCCGAGAAGATTCCGCACCGGCTCGGTCGGGCGAAACACATTATCTGGCTCTTCATGGAAGGAGGACCAAGCCATCTCGATCTGTTCGACTATAAACCGGACGTAAACCGTCTCGCCGGACAGAAGCTGCCTGAGAGCTTTCCTCGGCCGCTCACGGCAATGGGTGAGGCAAACTCGCCAATTCTCGAATGCAAACGCAAGTGGTCACAGTGTGGAGACAGCGGACTGTGGATTTCCGACTGGCTGCCGCATCACCACTCGATTGCCGACGAGCTGTGTGTGATTCGTTCGTGCGTCGCGGACGGGATCAGTCATGCGAATGGCGTCTGTCAGATGAATACCGGAGCCGTGTTTGGCGGTCGGCCATCGCTGGGAGCATGGGTATCGTACGGGCTTGGTTCGAGCAGTGAGAGTCTGCCGGATTTTGTCGTCATGAAAGACAGCAATGCGATGGTCGTTAACGGAGTACGCTCGTGGGGCTCCGGGTTCATGCCCTCGACTCATCAGGGCGTACTCTTTGAAGGCGGCGACGAACCGCTGCCGAACCTCAGCAATCCTCAAGGGATTTCCAGTTCGCAGCAGCAGCGAAAGCTGGCGTTTATCAATCGGCTGAACCAGCGGCACTTCGCCGGACGGGAATCGAACACAGAACTCGAGGCACGCATTCGCAGTTATGAACTCGCGGCGAGGATGCAGGCGGTTGCTCCGGAAGCGGTCGATATTGAGAACGAGCCGGAACACATTCAGAAGCTGTACGGTCTCGATCAGAAGGAGACGGAAGTCTACGGCCGTCAGTGTCTGCTGGCCCGACGGCTTGTCGAGCGAGGTGTGCGGTTCATTCAGCTCTACTCAGGAGCCGGCAGCAAGTGGGACAGCCACAGCAACATCGAAGGCAATCATTCACGACTGTGCCGTGGCGTTGATCAACCGATAGCCGGCCTGATTGCGGACCTCAAACAACGCGGACTGCTGGATGACACGCTGGTCATTTGGGGCGGCGAATTCGGACGCACTCCGATGAGCGAAAAAGGAAATGGCCGCGACCACAACCCGACCGGTTTTACCATGTGGATGGCCGGCGGTGGCGCCAAAGGTGGTCAGACAATCGGCGCAACGGATGATCTCGGTCTGTACGCGGTCGAAGACAAGCTGCATGTGCGTGACATCCACGCAACGGTACTGGGCATGTTGGGGCTTGATCACACGAAAGTCGTCTACATGCACAAGGGCCGTCCGGAGCGGGTCGATCTTAACGAGGGACATGTGCATCCCGAACTCGTGACCGGGGCATAGGCAGTGTCAGGTGCTTTCGAACCACGCCTTGAAAGGCCATCATACCGCCGCCCCAAAAACACTGAATTCCAACGAGTTATTGAACCCCGCCGGATCGAGGAGCTAAGCGACGTCGGACCGACGATAGAATGAATGGTGAGGGCGGTTTATCCTGACAGTGCCGGGACGGCGCAACACCTGATCCGGCCTACCGGCCAATGCAAAGTCGTCGCAGAACGAGGACTCGGATGATTATGCTTCCCCGCAGAAGTTACCGCGGTCTCTGGTTGGTCAGCATCTCATTAAGCATTTTTGACTGCGCAGAATGTGCGAAAATGGCGGCCAGCGTTCAACAGATCACGTATGGTCCGAAAAACCACTTTTTCGGCTATCAGCCCGTTGAAGAACGCTGGTTGTTGCTGGTCATAAGGTGCAGGTTGGTGTGAG
>Ga0055584_100002198_pt1 | contig 19314 bp, 13 predicted proteins | sample OSDHelmetaG_FD_58716 | JGI IMG/M metagenome (GOLD analysis project Ga0055584, IMG submission 58716) | Pelagic marine sediment microbial communities from the LTER site Helgoland, North Sea, for post-phytoplankton bloom and carbon turnover... | ecosystem: Environmental > Aquatic > Marine >... | reverse complement strand
GTCGTCGGCCGCGTCGTCGTCGTCCGCCGCGTCGTCGTCGTCGGCCGCGTCGTCGTCGTCACCGGGCGGGTCGAACGTGTCGTCCAGGATGTCGGGGATGCCGTCGCCGTCGGAGTCGCCGGTGCCTTCGCTGCCGTCGGGGATGCCGTCGTCGTCAGTGTCCGTGTTCTGGGGGTCGGAGCCCAGGTTGGCCTCCTGACCGTCGGTCAGCCCGTCGTTGTCGTCGTCGGGGTCGATGCAGTCCAGCAGCCCGTCGTTGTCGAAGTCCGTGAAGTTCTCCGCGATGTCGCCATCGCAGTCCTGATCGATCCCGTCGCAGAAGTCGTTGGCGCCGGGGTTGATGCCCGAGTCGGCGTCGTCGCAGTCGGTCCCGCCGCACGACACCGCGTCGTAGCCGTCGCCGTCGTTGTCGAAGCAGCCGACGCTGTTGCCCGACGCCCACGACAGCGCGTTGGCCAGGAGCACGTCGCCGTCGGTGGTGGCGTCCCAGAAGTCGCTGCGGGAGTCGCTGCTGGGCGGATAGAAGCCCAGCCCGACCACGGTGCCCGCCGTGGGGGTCCACTCCGCGACCAGCAGCTCGCCGTGGCTCCAGTTGGCGACGCGGGTGGCGCCGGGCACCGGCTGGGCTCCGGCGCAGTGGAAGCCCGCCCCACCGCCGTCGAAGCTGTTGACGCCCGCGAGGATCGGGTGCCCCGGGATCACCGGCGTCAGCGTCGCGTTGCCGATGCCGCCCTGGGTGTTGGTGGTCCAGGGCAGGTAGTCCGACGCGAAGTCGCTGGAACCGAAGCCCAGGCCGCTGCCGGTGTTGCAGGTGAAGGTCGCGACCACCACCCCGCCCCCGAGGTCCACGTAGTCGGCCAGGGCGTCGCCGAAGGCCGTGTTGTCGGTGAACGGGCCGTCGGAGTACACGAGCACCGCGTCGAAGGTCAGCAGGAACGCCAGGCTGATGTTCGTGTCGTTGGCGATGTAGCTGCCGAGCGCCGCGAACTGGCCCGTGCCGGCGATCTTGTTGACGACCTCGATGTTCCAGGACACGGTGCTGGGCTGGCCGATGACGGCGACCGATTGGGCCGCGGCGAACGACGGCAGAAGCAGGAACAGGGCGAGCAGGCGGGCCATGGCGTCTCCGGTGCGTCGGCGGACCCTACTGGCTCACGCCGCTCGCCGCGCGGGTCGTCCATCCGCCGCGCTCACTCAGACCGCCGGCCCCCTCCCCGGCACCGGCTGCGGCGCGGGCTCCAGGTCCCGCTGCGCGGCCGCCAGGTCGAGCACCCCGGAGTCCCCGAAGTGCTGGCGCAGGCGCGCCCAGCGCCCGTCGTGATCGACGTACTCGGTGAAGTCCAGCAGCACCGCGCAGCCGTAGCCGGCCAGCGACCACCGCAGCCCCGCGCGCGCCAGCTCCGCCCCCGAGCGGAGGTACCACAGGCCGTCCCGCAGCTCCCGGAATCCGTAGAACACGTCGGCGTCGTCCCGCAGTTGCAAGGCGGTCGTCAGCGTGCCGGTGGCCAGCTCCGGCTCCTCGGCGGTGCCCACGTTGTGCGGCACGGCCACCCGCAGCGTACCGGCCACCGCCGAGTGCGCGTTGTTGTAGAGCACGAGGCTGCGCTCACCCCCGGAGCGGTTGCTGTAGGCGAACACGTCCTCGTGGGTCGCGCCGTCCTCGACGAAGTCGTACAGCGCAAACGCCTCGCAGCCCGCGAACAGGTGGCGGCGGCGCAGCAGGGGGAAGATCACCTGCTCGTGCCAGGCCACGAAGCCGGCGTCCTCGACCTCGTCCCGGTACGCCCGGCGGTACTCCATGCCGTACTTCTCGGCGAACCCTTCGACCTGCCCGTGCCCGAACATCGGCGTGCCCGGCAGCGTCGCCAGCAGGGTGCAGATCCCGAAGTACTTGTCGGACTTGCCGAACTGCTCGACGGCTGTCTCCTCGTCGGGGTTGTTGAGGAAGTTGACGTAGCGCTCCAGCACGTCGGGCGAGTAGGCCAGCGTCTCGCGGATCGCGCGGCGGTACCCGGCGTTGTCCTCGTCCCGCAGCATGTGCATGAAGGCCGAGTTGTAGACCCGGTGCATGCCCAGGCTGCGGACGAAGTAGCCCTCCAGCATCCAGAACGCCTCCGCCAGCAGGAGCGTGTCGGGGGCTTCGTCGCGGACGCGCTCGACGACCTCGCGCCAGAACTCGTTGGGCATGGCCGCGTCGAACTCATCGGGGGACAGCGCGTACCGGGAGCGCGATGCGATGGCCCCGCCGTCCCCGGGCTTGGGGTGCCACAGCCGCTGCACGTGCTGCCGCGCCAGGGTCATGGCCGCGTCAAAGCGAATGATGGGGAAGCGCCGGGCGACCTCCAGGATCGTGTCGCTGACCGCCTGCCGGGCCTCGGCGTGCAGGAAGTCGATCTGGGCGGTGTCGTTCCACGGCATCTGGGTGCCGTCGTTGCCGTGATAGAGGTACCGCCGCTGGCCCGTGGCGGGGTCGGTGCGCTCGAAAACCACCGCCGCGTCGCTGCGGTCCCAGTAGCCATCCTCGATGCGGATCTCCACGCGGTCGTCGCCGGACAGATTGGGCCCCCGGAACGTGTAGTTGGGGTACGGCGGCGACTCGGTCTGCACGAACCAGTCGGGGTGCTCGGCGACCCAGTCGGCGTCCAGCCCCACGTGGTTGGGCACCATGTCGGCGGCCAGGCGGATGCCGTGGGCCTTCGCCCGGTCCCGCAGCGTCTCCCAGGCTTCGTCCCCACCCAGCTCGGCGGCGATGCGGTAGCCCTTGAGCGAGTACGCCGACGCCTCGGCCTCGGGGTTGCCCATGCGCCGTTTGATGTCGCGGCTGGCGACGCTCCGCTCCCAGATGCCGATGAGCCACAGCCCCGTGAACCCCCGGCCGGCCAGCTTCGCCAGTTCGTCGTCGGGGATCTGATCGAGCCGCGTGATCTCCTCGCCCCGGGCGCGCCCCAGCTGGTCCAGCCAGACGCGCGTCTGCTTGGCGACGAGCACGCACTCGGCCATCCACGGTCGGTCTTCGGAGAACGACTCCGAGGGCGCCTCCACGCCGCCGGGGGCCCCGCCAAAGACCGGGGTCGCTTCGCCCGCGCCCTCGGGGGTGGCGTGGCCGGGCCCTTCGCTGGGGCCGGGGCCGAAGTAGCGGGGGACCTCCTCCCGGGTCAGGTCGCGGACCCGCAAGAGCCCATCGAGCAAACCGTTGCTCAGGTACGGGGACCAGTGATCGAGCACGAAGCCGATCTGGCCGTCCAGGGAGCCCGGCGACGACTCGGCCGGGGCGCGCAGCAACGCCGGCAGCGTCAGGGCGAGATCGGCCACGGGGACCTGCCCCGCCAGCCAGCGCTCGAGGTTCGCCCGGTAGGCAGCGGCGCGGGCCCGGGGCGCGATCACGCGGCTGTCGATGAGGTAGCCCGACTCGTCCAGGGCGGGGTTCTCGAGCTGGGCGCCCAGGAGCAGCAGAGCGGTCGTCTGCCCGCTCGCCGAGTCGGCCCAGGAGCCCAGGCGAAACGCGCCGGCGAGGCGCTTCAGCGTCGCCGCCGGGTCCTCGCGAAGGCCCGCCGACAACAAGGTCGCGCCCCGCTCCAGCAGGGCCGGCAGCTGCTGCTCGCAGTACACGGCCGCCACTTCGCCCAAGGCGCCCTGCAGCGCCGCCCGGGCCGCGATGTGCGACGCCCCCACCGTGCTGCCCAGGCGCTCCCGCAGGGCCGCCGACACCGCTTCGGCCGCCAGCATCGGGTGCAGTTCGGGGCCAAAGGCCTCCGCGCCCAGCTCCGCGATGGCGGCGCGGCGCACCAGGAGGCGGCGGGGGGCGAGCCAGGAGAACTCGGGGGCGACCATCAGTGACTCCAAACAGAGTTACGCTTTCGCGTGCGGGCCAAATGTACCGCCTCCGCCCCCAGGATCAAGGGAACGACTCAGGAATCAACGCCAATCGATGAGGGCCGGGGCTGGACGGGCCGCGGGGGGCGCGCCCTACACTTCCCTCCGGAGGTTCCATGGAGTCCGTTCAGCAAGCGGGAGCTGCGGTCATCGAACAGCTGGAGCGGGCCATCCACGGTAAGTCCGGCGTGCTCAAGCTGGTGCTCGCCTGCCTCCTGGCCGACGGCCACCTGCTGCTCGAAGACGTGCCCGGCACGGCCAAGACGCTCCTGGCGAAGGGCCTCGCCCGCACGCTGGGCGGCGAGTTCCGGCGGCTGCAGGGCACCCCCGACCTGCTGCCCGGCGACGTCACCGGCAGCAGCATCTACCACCCCGGCACCGGGGAGTTCGAGTTCCACCCAGGCCCCGTGTTCGGCCACATTCTGCTCGCCGACGAGCTCAACCGCGCCACCCCGCGGGCCCAGGCGGCCTTGCTGGAGTGCATGGCCGAGCGCCAGGTGACGGCCGACGGCACCACCCGGCCGCTGCCCCGCCCGTTCTTCGTCATCGCGACCCAGAACCCCGTGGACCAGGAGGGCACGTTCCCGCTGCCCGAAGCCCAGCTCGACCGCTTCGCCATGCGCTTGTCCCTGGGCTACCCGGGCCTCGCCGCCGAGCTGCAGATGCTGAGGGGGGTCGGCGATCCCCTGGATCGCGTCGAGGCGGTGCTGGACTCCGCTCGCCTGGTGGAGTTGCAGGACGCAGTGCGCGAAGTGCGGGTCGCGGACCCCGTCGCCGAGTACATCGTGCGGGTCGTCTCGGCGACGCGGAAGAGCCCCGACTTCGTGCTCGGCGCCGGCCCCCGCGCCACCCGAACCCTGTTCCGCTGCGCCCAGGCGTGGGCGGCGCTGGCGGGCCGGAGCCACGTCCTGCCCGACGACGTGGGGCTGCTGCTGCCGTCCGTCGTGACGCACCGGACCATCCTCGGCGCCGAGGCCCGGCTGTCCGGTCGGTCGTCCGTCGAGGCCTTGAACGCCGCCATCGCCAGGATCGCCGCGCCCGTCAGCTGAGGCCCCGACAGGAATCGGCGGGCCGCATCGGGCAGACTGGCGGAGGAGGCGCACTGGTGGACGGACAGCCCCAACACGCAAGCCGGATTCTGATCGTCGACGACAGCGTCACGATCCTGCACCTCATCGGCGGAATCCTGCGTGGCGAGGGGTACGACGTCACCACCGCAAACGACGGTGGCGCGGGCTTGGACCTCTTGCAGAAGGAGGCCTTCGACCTCGTCCTGCTCGACGCGATGATGCCCGACCTCGATGGCTTCGAGACCTGCCGGCTGGCCCGGGATCTGCCCGGCTGTCAGGACATGCCCATCGTCTTCCTGACGGGCATGACCGACGCCGACACCCAGCAGCAGGCCCTGGAGTCGGGCGGCGACGACTTCCTCAGCAAGCCCATCAGCCGGGCCGCGCTCCTGCTCCGGGTCCGCTCCCTGCTCCGCCTCGGCCGACTCCGGGCCGAAGACCGACGGCACCAGGCGTCGCGGGCCCGGATGCAGGCCATCGAGCGGACCGCCGAGCGACGCCGGACCGAGCTCGTGGAGTTCCTCCTGCACGACCTGGAGCTGCCGGCCAGCCGCATCCGCAACGCCGCCGGGCGCCTGGGGCGGCTGCTCAGCCGGACGCCCGAGGAGGACAAGCTGGTCAGCGAGCTGGACCAGGCCGCCGACGAGCTCGATCGGATGACCGCCAACCTCCTGGACGCCAGCCGCATCGGCGGAGGGCGCCTGGCGGTCAACGCCGAAGCCGTGGACGTCGCCGCCCTGCTGCAGGCCGCAGCGTCCGGCCGAGCCCGGCGGGCCCGGCAGCTGGGCATCACGCTGACCGTCGACGTGGCGGAAGACAGCTTCGCCGAGATCGTGTTCCGCGCCGACGAGGCGATGCTCCGCCGGGTGCTGGAGAACCTGCTCGACAACGCGCTGCGCTACACCGAAGGCGGCGGGTCCGTGCGGCTCGAAGGGGGCCTCGGACCCTCTGGCGACCTGGAGATCCGAGTGCGCGACAACGGGGTGCTCAGGGTGACCGACGACGAAGAAGGCGGCGTGACGTCCACCGGCTCGGCCCCCCGGGGCAGCGGGCTGGGTCTGCTGTTCTGCCGCGTCGTGGCCGAGTCCCACGACGGGCGCCTTCGCGTGGGCAACGAAGGCGACGGCACGTGCGTGACGCTCGGGTTCCCCGTAGACGAGGGAGACCCGTGAACGGCGAGGACGACGACGAGTTCCCGACGCGCCTGGGCGTCGGCCCCGACACGAGCCTGGCCGACCTGGGCACCGACGACCTGATCGCCGCGTTGTCCGCGCTCCCCGAGCCCCCCCTGGGCGGCGCGTCGGGCCGACTGACCGCCACCGGGTCCCGCTACGAAGAAGTCGACGAGCTCGGCCGGGGCGCCATGGGCGTCGTGATGCTGGCCCGCGACCGGGACCTCGATCGGCCCGTCGCCATCAAGTCGCTGCTGCCCGCGCTGACGCACGACGACACGCTGCGCGACCGCTTCCTGCACGAGGCCCACGTGGCCGGGCAGCTGCAGCACCCCGGCATCGTCCCCATCTACGAGCTCGGCCGGGACGACGACGGCGCCCCCTTCTTCGTCATGCGGCGCCTCGAAGGCGAGAGCCTGCTGCAGATCCTCAAGGCGCTCTCGCGGGGCGACGAGGCCGCCGCCGAACGGTGGACGGTGCGCCGGCTCGTGGCGGCGTTCGTGCGCCTGTGCGAAGCGGTGGAGTTCACGCACAACGCCGGCTTCGTGCACCGCGACCTGAAGCCGTCCAACGTCATCCTCGGGCAGTTCGGCGAGGTGACCCTGGTGGACTGGGGCCTGGCCGATGAGGCCGGCCTGCGCATGGTCTGCGACCCCGCCGCCGACCCTGGACTGCCGGGCACGCCGGGGTACATCGCCCCCGAGCGTCTGGGCACCGAGGTCTTCAACCCCTACGCCGCCGACGTCTGGTCCCTGGGCGTGGTCCTGTTCGAGCTTCTCACCCTCAAGAAGCCGCACCCCGGCAAGGACGCCGACACGCTGTTGCAGCAGGCGCGGCTGTTCGACGCCGAGCCCCCCTCCAGCTGGGCCCCCGAGCGGGGCATCGCGCCGGAGCTGGACGAGATCTGCCTGGACGCCCTGAGCCGAGACCCCAAGGAGCGGCCCAGCGCCGGCGACCTGGGGCACGACCTGGAGGAGTTTCTGGAAGGCGACCTGCGCCGGGAGCGGGAGCGGCGCGAGGCCGACGACCTGCTGGAGACCGCCGCCGCCCAGACCGAGCGCTGGCGGACCTGCTGTCGGCGGGTGGTCGCGCTGGACGCCCAGGCCCACGCCCTGCGGGCGAGCCTGCGGCCGTGGTCGCCCCTCGAAGACAAGCGCCTGGCCTGGAACATTGAGGACAACCTCGCCGCCTTGCAGCAGGAGCGCGACGACGTGTTCGGCCGGGCCTCGCGGGCGGCCCTGGCGGCCGTGGAGCGGCTCCGGGACGACCCGACCGGCCGGACCGCGCTGGCCGAACTGTGGTGGGAGCGCATGGTCGAGGCCGAGGGCCGGGGCGACGCAGCCACCGCCGAGTTGAGCCGCGGCCAGGTCCAGGCGTGGGGCGACGAGCGCTTCGTGGCCCGCCTCGGCGCGGGCTCGACGCTGCACCTGACCAGCACCCCGCCGGGTGCCGAGGTCTGGACGCTGCCCATGGAGGAGGTGGACCGCCTCCGGCTGCCCCGCCCCGGTCGTCGCCTGGGCACGACGCCCCTGGACGCAGAGATTCCCGCGGGGAGCCAATTGCTGTCGGTGGAGCTGGGGGGCCGGGTGCCCCTGCGCGTCCCGCTGTTCGCCCGCCGCGAAGCGCGGGAGGAGCTGGCGCTCACGCTGCCTGAGATCGGCACGGTGCCCGAAGGCCTGGTGCCCGTGCCCGAAGGGCCGTTCCTGTTCGGCGGGGGCGATGGACTGCAGCGGACCCGCCTGGAGCTGTCGGGCTTCCTCATCGGGTCGTTCCCGGTGACGTTCGGGGCCTGGGCCCGGTTCGTGGCCGCCCGGGACGGCGACGACGGGTTGGTCCCCCGCCTCGCCTCGGGCGTCGCGCTCATGGCGGCCGACGGGAACCCAGCCATCGACGCGCTGTTTCCCGGGGTGCCCGCCGACGCCCGGCCCCGGGGCGGTGCCACGCGGCGGCTGCCCATCGTCGGCGTCACGGTCGAGCAGGCCGAGGCGTACTGCGCCTGGCGGTCCGAGGCGTTGGGCCTCGCCGTGCGCCTGCCGACCGAGGCCGAGTGGGAGAAGGCGGGCCGAGGCGCCGACGGCCGCCGGTTCCCCTGGGGCGACACGCTGGACCTGAGCTTCGCCAACTGGCGGGGTGGCCGGCCCGGGCCCGCGAAGCTTCTGCCCATCGGCTCCATCGGCATGGACGAGTCCATCTTCGGCGTGCGCGACCTCGCCGGGGGCGTGGCCGAGTGGTGCGCGGGCGGCGACCCGGGGTTCGCGCCGGTGCGCGGGTCGGGTTGGGACGCCCGGCCGCGCGACGGCTTCGGGGACCGCGAGGTCCGCGCCCTCGATGCGACGTCGTGGGCGATCGGCTTCCGCGTGGCGGCGGACCTCTCCTAAGGCCTCAGCGTCTCGAGCGCCTGCAGCGGATCCGGGAGCGTCTCCCCCGCCGGGTCGTCGTCCAGGTCGTTCAAGTCCGCGGGGCCGATGGACACCGCGACCTTCCCGAACGCGCGCGTCGCGTCGGGGTCGGGCGTGCTCGAAGCCTTCGGAGGTGCCGCGGGCGCCTGGGCCTTGAGCAGCCGCCCCGTGAGCGACGCCAGCGTCTCGTGGCCGGCCCGCTGGTCCCAGCGCAGCGAACCGCGCAGGAGGTGCTCGCGGGCATCAGCCGCGCTGGCAAAGCGGCTGTTGCGTTCTCGCTGCAGCAGGCCCGCGAGGAGCGTGGCCACGGCGTTGGCGTCGGTTCGGCCGAGGGGCCGCACGCCGCCCCGCTCGACGGCGCTGCGCCAGCGTGGCTGGCCCTGGGTCCAGTCGGTGACGAGGCACTCCCGGGCGGCGTCCTCGACCTTGCGGCCCTGGGTGGGGTTGGGGCCCGACACCCACACCTCGCCGGTCAGCAGCTCGAACAGGATGAGGCCGAGCACGTAGAGGTCCGACCGACCGTCCAACGGCGCCCCGAGCAGCTGCTCGGGGCTCATGTAGGGCAGCGACCCCTTGGTGACCCCCATGCGCGTGCGCACGTGGCGGTCCTGGGCCCAGGCGATGCCGAAGTCGAGGACCCGCAGCTGCCCCGCCGAGTCCACCATCAGGTTGGCGGGCTTGAGGTCCCGGTGGACGAGGTCCAGGGCCGAGCCGTCGGGCTGCCGCGCCTCGTGGGCGTGCTTGAGCGCTTCGAGCGCCTCGAGCGTGATGTTCAGCACCGCGGCGAACGGCAGCAGCCGCTTGGTCTGGCGCGACAGCCCGATGAGCTGCTGCAGCGTGACCCCGCGGACGAACTCCAGCGCGAGGAGGTGCCACTCGCCGTCGGGCCGGTCCGCCGACTCGAAGCCGCGAAACTGCACGATGTGCGGGTGGCGCAGCTGCCGGAGGATCGTGGCCTCGTCGGCCAGCGCGAGCAGCGACTCGGGATCCGTGGCTGCGGCGGCGGGGTGCAGGACCTTGACCGCCAACTCCTCGCGGAACCCCAACGGGCCCTCGATCTCGGCCCGATAGACGAAGCCGTAGGCGCCGTGGCCCAGGCTGTCGAGCAGCCGGTAGCGACCTACCTGCATCGGCAGTGCGTTGGAGCTCACATCGCCCTCCCACCCCGACCATACCGAAGGCGCGGTTGATTCCGAGTGCGGCTCGCGGTCTGCTGGGTCCGTGACCGCCGCGCTCTACCTGGGAATCGTGCTGCTCTGCCTCACGGCGACGTCGTGGCTCGTGGCCGAGGCCTCGGTGGCTCGGCTTTCGGTCCAGCGCACGGTCGAGCCGGCTCGGCTGACGGCGGGGGAGTCCAGCTCCATCTCCGTGGTGCTGCGGCACGCGGGGCGATGGCCGATCCCCTGGCTGCGCTTCGAAGACGTCCTGGACGAGGGCCTGCTCGCCGATGGGTCGACCGCGGCGTTCGCGCCCGTCGCCGCCGGCGGGGACCTGCGGCTGCGGTACGAGCTGCCCCAGCTGCCCCGCGGACTCCACCGCGTGGGGCCGTCGGTCGCCGAAGGCAGCGGGCCGTTCGGGCTTCTGCGCCGCACGCGGCAGTTCGAAGGCAGCGAGGCCTGTTTCCTGACGGTCGAGCCCCGCACGGTGCCCCTGGACTCCATGCGGGCGGCCGGCGGGAGCCCCATCGCCGAGGTGCGGCGGCGGTCGCTGTTCGAGGACCCGTCGCGGTTCGCGGGCGTTCGGCGGTTCCGGCGCGGCGACGGCCTGCGGCGGGTGCACTGGCGGGCGACGGCGCGCACCGGGGAGCTGCAGAGCAAGGCGTTCGAGCCCGCGGTGCTCGGGGGCGCCTTGATCTGCCTGGAGCTCGGGGCCGACGCCTGGGCGGACCGGCCCGTGGCCCAGCGGGAGCTCGCGATCACCGCGGCGGCGTCCCTGGCCGAGGCCCTGCTGGCGGCCGGTCGTCGCGTGGGCCTGCTCGCCAACGCCGCCGACGCCGCCGAGGCGTTCGGGCCCGACTTCCCCGGCGAGCTGCTGCGAGCCGCCAACCCGAGGCGAGCGCAGGGTGCGGAGTCCGCGCTGCGGCGTCCCCTCGAAGTGGCCGCGGGCAAGGGCCCCGCCCAACGGGCCCTCATTGCCGGCGCGCTGGCCCGCGCCCAGGTGGCGACGGGGCCGACGCTGGCGGCGCTGCTGGCCGCCGAGCACCGACGCCTTCCCCGCGGGCTGGTGGCGCTGGTGGTGACCCCCCGACTGGACGCGCCGATGGCGGCGAGCCTGGGGGTCCTGCGCCGCTCGGGGTTCTCCACCTCGGCGCTGCTCGTCCGCGGACGGCACGAGCGGGTGGCGGTGCCCAACCTCAGCGGCACTCGAATCCACTCGGTGTGCGACGAGCGGGAGCTGATGACCCTGGCCGGGGGCACCCTGTGACGGCCCGGAGCCCTTGGGCCGGCGTGCCCTTGTGGGCGACCGAGCACCTCGTCGTGCCCGCGGCCGCGGTGGGGCTGCTGGTGGGGCTCATGCACCACGCCATCGCCGTGCGGGAGGCGTTCGTGGCGGGGGGCTCGCGGCTTCGGTTGTTGTCGGTCTGCCTCGTCGCCGCCGTGGTGTTGATCGTGCGGTACGGCCGGGTGCACCGGGACCCGAGCCGCCAGCTCCTGTACGTCTTCGCGGTGGCGGGCATGGGCACGATCGGCGTCCTCGCTCAGCCCGAGCGCGGCGGCTTCGTGCCGACGGGGGTCGGCGGGCCGGTGTTGCTCGTCCTGTTCGCCGGCGCCTGGTTCCTCGCCGCCCGGCTCGCGGGGACGCTGGCCCTTCGGCCCCCGGCCCCCTCCCCCGGCGCCGCCGCCCAGCGCACCGCCCAACGCATCGCCGAGTTCCAGGCCGCGCGGCGGGAGCCGAACCTCGCCGACCCCCTGGCGAACCTCGCCCCGGCCGGGGCGGGGCGGGCCGCGACGCCGTGGACGCCCGCCGACGCCCCGGCCTCCGAGTCGGGGGGCGCGGCGCCCTCGGGCGGGGAACCCACCCCCGGCGGCGCCGCGCCGTCGCGCCGGCCCGCCTGGCTCGACCGCCTCTGGCTCGAGCTGACCGGCGCCCACGGGCCCCAAGACGTCTCCCGCCCCGCCCGAGACATCGCTCGGCTGCTCGCGCCGGCGCTGCTCCTCTTCGTCGGGGGCGGGGCGGCCTTGTCCTTCGCCCGTCCCGCCATCGCCGCCCGAGGCCAGCTGCACATGCTGATGGCCCTGGGCTGCGCGGCCGTCCTGCTCGCCGCCGCGTCGGCGCTGGGCACGTTCCGCGAGCTCAGGGAACGCGGGGGCGCGGTCTCCCTGGCCGTGGTGCCGGCGCGGGTCGCCCTCGGCGGGGCGCTGGCCGCCGTCGTGCTGCTGGGCACCCTGGGCCTCCCGACCATGCGCTGGGCGGGCACCGACGCCATCGAGCAGGTCCAGAGCGAAGGCGCCGGGGACCGAGCCAGCTCCGACCCCGACGCCCGCGCCGCCGAGGGGCGTGGCTCCAAGGGCGAGCCCCAGGCGAAGCGAGCCCCCGCCATCGGCGCCCTGGGCTCCCTCGCCGGCCTCCTCAAGATCCTGGCGTTTGCCCTGGGCGGGCTGATGGTGCTCGTCGGGCTCGCCGCCGCCGCCGCCGGCCTGCGCCCCCGCCTCCGCTCGCCGAACCCCTCGGCGACCCCACCGGCTCGGCCCCGCCCCTCGATCGCGCGCCTCGCCGGGCTGGCCGACGACCAGATCGTGCCCGCGGCCTACGCCCTCTTCCTCGACGCCGCCGACGTCGCCGGCCACCCTAAGGCCCCGCGCACGACGCCCCGCCAGTTCCTGGCCCAGCTGCGCGGCTCTCCCCTGCCGAGCGACGCAGCCGCGGAGCTCACGACCCTGCTGGAGCGCGCCGTCTACGAACAGGCCCCCCAGGCGACCGACCCCGCCGCCGCCCGCGCGGCCCTCGCCCGGATCCTGCGCTCGTGACCGCCCGCACCTGGAAGCGGGGCTGGCGCCCGGTGGTGGTGTCCGCCGTCGCGACCGTGGTCGTGGTGTTCGCGGTCGCGGAGATCGGCCTTCGCCTGTCCTCCTGGGAGCGCACCGCCTTCGCTCTGAACGAGCTGCCCGTCCCCGGGCTCTTCGGCGACTACACGCCGAACCAGCGGGGCCAGGTGGAGCTCGGCGACCCCGCGGATCCCTGGGTCTACTCCTTCACCACCAACCCCCAAGGATTTCGAGGCCCGACCATCGAGCGGCCCAAGCCGGCGGGGGTGTTCCGCATCCTCGCCGTGGGCGACTCCTACACCTGGGGCGACGGCGTGGGCGACCGCGACGTCTGGGTGCGGCGACTGGAGGCCAACCTCGGCGCCTGCGGCCGCGTCGAAGTCGTCAACGCCGGCTTCGTCGGCCGCAACACCGTCGGGGAAGCTGACTTCCTGGCCGCCAAGGGCATGACCGCGCAGCCCGATCTGATCCTCGTGGGCGCCGAACCCGGGGACGCCATGGACGTCCTCACCCTCGACCGGGACTGGGACAACCGCGCCGCCAGCGTGGCCGCCTCCCGCCCCGGGTGGCTCGTTCTGAGCTTCGGCAGAACTCGCGTGGGGCGGTTGTTCTTCGGCAGCCGCATCGCCCGGCGCAGCGCGGCCATCGAACGCCCCGCCGACGCCGACGGCGCCTGGGACCGGGTCCGCGAGTCCTTCGGGCGCATGGCCCAGACCGCCGGCGACACGCCGCTGCTCGTGCTCGGCATCGCTCCCTCGCCGGACGACGCCTGGACCGTCGAGCGCCTGGAGGCCGAGGTCGCCGCCGCCGGCCTGCCGTTCGCCAACGTCGCTCCCCGCGTCGACGAGCGCGGCGCCGGGCCCGGCTGGTGGGAGATCCCCGACGACGGCCACTACACGCCCGAAGGCAACCAGGTCCTCGCCGAGGTGATTCAGGAAGAGCTGGTCAGCCGCGGCCTGCTCCCCGGCGCGCTGGCCGGGGACTGCCGCACTCAGTCCGCGCAGTCGATGTAGCCCAGGGATCGCAGCTCGGGGTGCTCCTTGCACAGGTCCTGGTCGGACACGCAGACGGGCTTGCCGGCGCCAAAGAGGACCGACCGCTCGGCCTCACTCAGGGCCTTCGGCTTGACCTCGACGCCGGGCACCAGCCCGACCCCCGCGGGGGTCCAGTCCACGATCCCGGCCACGTCCGAGAGCCCCTCGGTCCGCACCCGCTGGCTGCCGTCGTCGCGTACGAGCGCCGTGAAGTTGCGCGACGCCCGCCGGTAGACGTCGCAGGCCGCCGACGCTGCGGGCCGCTTGCCGGTGCCCCCGATCAAGTCCCCGCCGCCGTCGTCCAGACCCGCGAGCCGCAGCAGGGTCGTCCGCACGTCCAGCGTCGACACCGCGCCGTCGATCACCGCCGGCTCGATGCCCGGCCCCACGATGCCCAGGGGGACCTCGATCTCCGCCGGCGCCGAGCTGACCCCGTGGCCGTGCTGCTCCTGGGACGGGAACGGGTAGGCCCCGCGGTGGCCGAAGAGCTCCCCGTGGTCCGCGGTCAGCACCGTCACGCCCCCGGCGTTGGCCGCGAACAGCTCGGGCAGAAGGGCGTCGGACGCGGCGCAGTCCAGCTGGTAGGCGGCCCAGGCATCGGCCAGCTCGGCCTCGCCGCGGGGGGGGCCGTCGTCCATGTAGTTCTTGCCGGCGATTCGGTAGTCGTGGCACGCCGCCATCTGCAGCCAGGCGAACTTCGGCGACTCCATGCGCGCCCACTCGGCCACGAAGAAGTCGACGAGGCCCCGATCCGGGAAGTCGCGGCGAATGTCCTGGAGCCGGACGTGGTGGCTGTCCATGCCGCGCACGTAGAAGGGGTGGTCCAGGACGGGGTTGGCCGAGCCCAGGTAGGTGCGGTAGCCGACGGTCTTCAGGGACTCCTGCAGCAGCGTGAGCCCGTCTTCCCACAGCCTCGTGTTCGTCATCCAGGTGCCCGTCATCACGCCGGCGACGGCCTCCATCGTGCTGTTGCTGGGGGACACCGCGCGCGAGAAGGAGCGGCCCCGGCCGAGGAACTCCCGGGCGTTGGGCATGGCGGCGGCGACGGCGTCGCGGCCGGTCGTGTCGAGCACGACGACGAGCAGGTCGGGGCGGGGCGCGTCGGCGAGGGCGACGGGGGGAGCCGGCACGACGGGGGCCGGCGCAGGCTCCGAGGAGCGGCAGCCGAGGACGGCAAGGGCGCCGAGGACGGCGAAGGCAGCGACGCGGCGCATGGGGCTCCGTTGGACGCCCGGGGCGGGCGGCGGGCAGGATACCGCCGGATGAAGTGGTTGTTTCCTGCGGTCCTGCTCCTGGCCTGCGCCGACCCGGCGCCGCCGGCCCCCGTGCGCGAGGTCCCGGCCCGCCCCGCGCCCACCGCCGGCCCCCTCCCCGCCGGCCCCCCGAGCGGCTTGCTGCCCGGCGTCAGCGCCGTCGTCGCCGGCCGCCACGTGGGCGCCGTCACGTCGACGGCCTGGACCCCCGACGGCGCGCTGCTGGCCACGGGCTCGTGGGATGGCACCACCCGCCTCTTCGACGCCGCCGGCACGCTGCTGCACACCCTGCTCGGGCCCACCGAAGACATCGAAGGCCTCGCCTTCTCCCCCGACGGCACCCGGCTGGCGGCGGTGTCTCGCAACAGCAACGCCCGCATCTGGCGGGTGTCCGACGGCGAACCCGTCGCCGATCTGCGCGACCACACCGACTCCGTCGAGTCCGTCGTGTGGTCCCCCGACGGCACCCGCCTCTACACGGGCTCGTGGGACGGACGGATCCGGGTGTGGGACGCCGCCACCGGGACCTCGCAGACGGCCATCTCCGCTCACCACGAGGGGATCTTCGCGCTCGCCGTGGCCGCCGATGGCCGGATCGCCTCGGGCAGCTCCGACAAGCACGTGAAGATCTGGTCCCCCGACGGCGACCTCCTCGCGCACCTCGACCCCCACGACGGACCCGTCTACTCGGCGGCCTGGAGCCCCGACGGCCGCTGGCTCGTGACCGGCAGCCGCGACCGGACCGCGGCCATCCACGACGTCGATGCGGGCACCCGCAAGCACGTCCTGGGGCACGACGAGCACGTGTTGGTGGTCGCCTTCATCGACGACACGACGGTCGTCACCGCCGGCTGGGACGGCCGCGGCCGGTTCTGGAACGCCGCCACCGGGCAGCCCATCGAGGCGTCGGGGCCTTGGACCGTCGCGGGCTACGAAGGCGCCGTCCGGCTGGCCGTTCCCGCCGGGCGCTGAGCCCGGGCCTCAGGCCTCGAGCAGCTTCTTGAGCCGGGCCTGGTCGCCTTCGGCCTGCTTGCGAATGGGCACCTTCGCGACCTTCTCGCCGAGGCGCCCCAGCGCGCCGCCCAGCTCGACCTCGACCGACGTCGTGACCGTCGTGCCGCTGCCCGACGCCGCGAAGCGGGAGTCGATCGTGGTCAGCACCGGCCCAGCCTTCGTCCGCTCGCACAGGCGCGCGTTGGGCTCGAACGCCGTGTAGCCGCCCCGCATGGACGCGGTCTTGCCCAACGCCTTGCGCTGCACGGTCCAGCGGCAGCCGGCCCCGACCTCGCCGTCGACCTCGATGCCTTGGATGCCCGACTGCCACCGGGGGAGGTTGTGGGGGTCCGACCAGTAGGCGAACACCTCGTCCAGGGGGCGCGCCACGTGCAGGGAAAGCTCGAACCGGATCATCTCGACCTCCGCGGCCGCGACGGTACCAAACGGGCCTCTAGAGCGCGGCGACCAGCGCTTCGGTCTTGTCCCACAGCGCGGCCGCCAGCGCCTCGTCGCGGCCGTGGGCGCTCGACTTCGCGACGTTGCAGTCGGCCCAGTAGTTCCCGTTGCCGGTCACATCGGGGTGGGTGGCCACGTAGGTCTGTGTCGCCGCGCCCTGGGGGATCGTCTTGAGCGCGAGGACGTTGCCGAGCCCCCGGAACAGCGTCTGCACGACGCCCGGCATGTGCCGCCCCAGGTTCGTGGCGATGACGCCGGGGTGGACGGCGTGCGCCATCTGCCCCGCCGGCAGCCGGCGGCTCAGCTCCGTGGCGAACAGCAGGTTGGCGAGCTTGCTCTGGCCGTAGTTGCGGATGGCCGAGTACTCGCCCGCCGCGTCGAGGTCGTCCAGGCGGACGCCTTCGGGGAACGTCCCCGTGTGGGCCGCCGACGACAACATCACCACGCGGGCGTCGGCGGTGAGCTGCCCCAACACCCCCGTCACGAGCAGGAAGTGGCCGATGTGGTTGGTCAGGAACTGCAGCTCCAGGCCGTGCTGCACGGTGCGCTTCGGCAGCGCCATGATCCCGGCGTTGGCGATGATCCCGTCCAGCTCGTAGCCGGCGGCGACCACGGTCTCGGCCGCCGCTCGGGCCGAAGCGGGCTCGCTGAGTTCGCAGGCCAGGGGGACGATCTCGCCGTCCATCCCCGCCGACGCCGAGGCGGCCTTCTCGACGGTGCGGGCCGCGGCGACGACCCGGGCCCCGCGCAGCGTCAGCACGCGCATCGTCTCCAGGCCAAGCCCCGAGTTGCAGCCCGTCAGCAGGTAGGTCTTGCCCGACAGGTCGCGCCCGTCGGTGACGCCTTCGGCCGTCGAGTTGTAACCAAAGCCGCTGGGGCCGTTGCTCTTGAAGAAGCCGTACAGGGACATCGTCGCCTCCGAGGTGGGGTCGATCCCTACCCCGTACCGGGCCCCCGTGCACCCTCCCCGTGCGGCTCGTCCGCCCCCGCCGAGCGGCTCGCCCGGGCCACGCGAGCCCCCCGTTGATCTTGCTAGCGTCGGCCGCCTGAAGTGCCTGCCTTTCTCCCCGGCGACGAATTCGGTCCCTACCGCCTCGAGCGGCAGCTGGGGGCCGGTGGCTTCGCCCAGGTCTGGCTGGCCACCGAGGCCGGGCTGGAGGGGTTCCGCAAGCGGGTCGCCCTGAAGCTCCTGGTCGCCGCCGGCGAGGCGTCGGCGAAGCAGCGCGCCGCCCTGGTCAACGAAGCCCGCCTGGGCGGCAACCTGCACCACCCGAACCTGGTCGACGTCCACCGCATCGCCGAGGCCAACGGCACCTGGTACATCGCGATGGAGTACATCGACGGCGTCGATCTGCGCCGGCTGCTGGGACAGGTCGCGCGCCTCGGGTTGCGGCTGCCCCACAGCCTCGTGCTCGAGATCGGCGCCGGCGTCGCCGCGGGCCTCGACTACGCACACCGGGCGACGGATCACGGCGGCAAGCCGCTGCGGCTGGTCCACCGGGACCTCAAGCCCGCCAACGTCCTGCTGGGGCGGGCCGGCGCGATCAAGGTCGTCGACTTCGGCATCGCCAAGGCCGCCACCAACGTGGCCGCGACGGCGACGGCGGCCATCAAGGGCACGCCCACCTACGTCGCGCCCGAGGTGTGGGCCGGCCAGAAGGCTCACGACCCGCGCATCGATCTCTTCGGGCTGGGCTGCCTGCTGTTCGAGATGACGATGGGCTACCGGCTCATCCGCGAAGGCCCGACGCCCGCCATCGCGGCCCAGGCGCTGTTCGGTCGGGTCGAGGACGAGCTCGCGATCATCAAGCCGAAGTTCCCGGAACTGGTCCCGCTGCTGGGCAATCTGCTGCAGCGCAAGCCAGCCCTGCGCACCCCCGACGCGCGCACGGCCCTGGATGTGTTGGAGGAGCTGCGGCGCGCCGACCCCGAGCACGGACGAGCCGGCGACTACCTCGCGTTGCTCCAGGTAGCGCGCATGCGTCCCCACGCGCGCGCGAAGCATCGCGACGGCCTGCGGCCCCCTCAGACCGAGGATCTGGCGTGGTCCACGCTGATCGACCTGGCCATGTCCGACGTCGACGCGTTGGCGCCCGTGGACCTTCGCCTCGCAGACGCGCGCGGCTCCCTCAACGACCTCGGCGACGCCGACGCGGGTCGGGTGGACGAGCTGGAGGCGCGGTGGACCGTGACGTCGGCGCGCCCCGACCCGGCGGCCGTCGAAGCCGCGGCGCGCACCGCGATCCCCAAGGGTCTGACCCGCCCGGCGACGGCGGCGGACCACAAGCTCCGCACCCCCGAGGAGATCGCCAGCGCCCGGGTCCCCCGCCCCTCGTCGGCCCGGCCGGCCGATGCGCCGAAGCGCAAGAAGAGGAAGAAGAAGCCGCCGCCGGGCCCCTCGTCGGCCCAGGCCCTCATTCTGATGCTGGTGGGCTTCGTCGTGATCTGGCTGACCATCGACGGCGCCCGCATCCTGTCCGACCGCGCCGCCGTCGAGCAGATGATCGACGAGGGGATTCTGGGCTCCGAGGTGGGGGCGAGCCTGCCCGCGCTGCTCACGCGGCTGCTGGCGGAGCGGGAGCTGGACGACCAGGTGCGGATGAAGCGGTGCTACCTGTCGGGCCACACCGACCGGTTCGAAGTCGTGATCGAGATCCAGGACACCGTGCTGGGCTTGCCCATCGCCTGGACCGTGCGGCGCGCGGGCCCCTTCGACGCCCACCGCCGCGCCGACGACCTCGAGTACTACCGCCAGTCGGGCTGGACCCTGGACGCGGGAGCCGACTTTCGGCGGATCGAATCGAAGTGGCACAGCGACGAGGCGGCAGCCACCGGTCAACCCTGACCCTTGCCCCGGAGCCGACGCCGCTGCTAGATGGCGCAAAACGTTCGGATTCCGAGGTCCCCATGAGTCGTCTCCCCTGGTTCGCCCTGCTCCTGCTCCTCCTCGCTGGCTGCAACCAGACCATCGCCCCCACGGACGACGACGACGCGGTCGACGACGACGACGCGGCCGACGACGACGACGCGGTCGACGACGACGACGCGGTCGACGACGACGACGCGGCCGACGAC
>Ga0055584_100002197_pt1 | contig 19316 bp, 14 predicted proteins | sample OSDHelmetaG_FD_58716 | JGI IMG/M metagenome (GOLD analysis project Ga0055584, IMG submission 58716) | Pelagic marine sediment microbial communities from the LTER site Helgoland, North Sea, for post-phytoplankton bloom and carbon turnover... | ecosystem: Environmental > Aquatic > Marine >... | reverse complement strand
TACCGGTATCTTTCCCATCATGCATACTATCGTTATTAAAAAGACCGTCTATGAGGAGCAACCCTGGGTAGCCGCAAATCTTTTCAAGGCGTTTTGTGAGGCCAGAAACATAGCAAGCTCAAAGTTTTATGATACCGATGCCCTGCATCTTACCTTGCCCTGGTTGATAGACCATGTGGAAGAGGCCTGGCGTGAGTTAGGTAAGGATTACTGGCCGTATGGTCTGGATTCCAATCGTACTGCAATTGATGCCGTAGGTCGGTATGTCTTTGAACAGGGATTGGCACCTCAAATTGTGACTGCAGACGAGATGTTTCTTGAGTTAAATGACTTAGGACATGCTGACGCCTGCTAGCCAGCATTATTTTCAAAATGAGAATACAAGCTTTGGCAAGAAATTTTCCTATTAGAAAAACACATTAATGCGCAAGAAGTAGGTTTTCAGGGTTCAGTTCTCAGGTTTTTTTGTTAATATATCAATAAATTAGGTCATTAACATTCAGAGGGTAAGTTACATGTCAGATAGAAGGCGTTTCCTGAAAAGCAGTGCGGCAGTTATTGGTGGAGTTGCTGTAGGCGGTATTAAGCCTGCGGTTGCCCAGCGTATGGATGATACCAGTGGAGAATACTGGAGTCTGGGTTATGAACCAAATACCCCAGATGATCCACGTGTATATGGACAGCGTTCACGTTACGTAACTTCATTGCGTACTTATAATCCTAAACGTACACGGGCGACAGACGATATCCATACACCGCTACAAGATATTGAAGGGTTCGTTACTCCGGCACCTTTGCATTTTAATGTGAACCACGGTAGTGCTATACCTGACATCGACCCCAGTACACATAAATTTATGATCCACGGCATGGTGGATAAACCATTGGTTTTTACCATGGAAGAACTTAAACGCTTCCCATCTGTTTCACGTTTCCACTTTGTAGAATGTTCCTACAATGCAGCACCGCCTGAGCGGCGTTATCCTGATGCGACTGTCGCCCGTACCCATGGCCAGACCAGTTGCAGTCTGTGGACCGGTGTTCCGCTCTCTGTCTTGCTCAAGGAAACGGGTATCAAGGACGGTGCTACCTGGATCGTTGCAGAAGGTGGCGAGGCCAAGAAGCGCACCAAGAGCATTCCACTATCAAAGGCACTGGACGATGCCATCGTTGCGTGGGGTCAGAATGGCGAACCCGTCAGGCCCGAGCAGGGATTCCCATTACGTCTGGTAACACCCGGTTACGAAGGGCCGGCTAATGTAAAATGGTTGCGAAGAATCAAACTGGGAGCACAGCCCTGGATTGCCCATGCAGACAATCCGGGTCATACCACACTGAGACCGGACGGCAAGGGGCGCTGGTTTGAATTCGAAATGGGAGTCAATTCAGTCATAACCAGACCCTCAGGTGGACAACAGATGCCCGGCAGGGGATTCCATCCGATTACCGGCCTGGCCTGGTCTGGAGGAGGTGCGATTACCCGGGTGGAAGTTTCCACAGATGGTGGTCGAACCTGGGACGATGCTCAATTGGAAGGGCCCGCGCACCGCTTTGCACATACACGATTCTACATGCCATGGAAATGGCAGGGTGGTGAGGCGGTTATCATGTCCCGGGCAACAGACGAACATGGTGATGTACAACCATCACTACATGAACTGAACCAGATCTATGGGGTGCAGACGGACTACTGGCTTAAGATCAAAGACAGCAGGGGGCATTTCAACCCCATTCAACCATGGCGAATAACGGCAGAAGGGAGCATTACAAATGCAGTATGGGAAATTTAGTCTAGTAATTTTGGTCACAACCCTGATTATTAATTCAGGTGCATGTGCACAAGTACGTACCTATCCAGATCTTGGAACAACTCCCTCTGCCGAACAATTGAAGGACTGGGACATTTCTATAAATGTATCAGGTGATGAACTACCACCTGGTAGTGGTATTGCCAGCCAGGGTGAGACAATCTATATGCAGCGATGCGTAGGATGTCATGGACAAAATCTAGAAGGGACGTCCTTAGGTAAACCTTTGGTTGGTGGCCAGGGGACATTGGGAACGCTCACACCAAAGAAGACTATCGGTGTTTATTGGCCATTTGCGACACCTATATGGGATTTTATCAACCGATCTATGCCTCCCAACCTGTATAACATACCGGTGGATCCGTCCCAGAAACTAACAGCGGACCAGGTGTATGCCTTGACTGCATTCATTCTCTATAAAAATAACATCATTGCAGAAAATGAAGTCATGGACAGAGAAACATTACCAAAGGTTGAAATGCCCAACCGGGATGGTTTTATCCCGACGAATCTGGATGATGTACTGGATTATCGGGGAAGAGGCTGCCGGGCAGGGACCTGTCCGTAATAGTCTATTCACGTTTTTGTGACGATGTTGTATTCACGTATCTGGACAACTGCTACAGTGTTCAGCATTATTTCATAATGACATTTTAATTCATTATTGCGGGGAGCCGTCAGTTTGTGAATACAAGCTTTTATTCGAGCCTCAGGGGAGAAGTCTCGAAATTCGGTGGGTATCATAATGCTCACCTACACCTGGACCGGGCTTATACCCTAGATAACGGGTTTGTGGATTCCGGTAAATTACAGGTACTGGAAAATTCTCATATATCTCTACAGAAAAAACACGCCCTGATAGCCACCGTTCATGAAGGGCCTGCCTATAGTGAAGATAATCTCAGAAAAAGACTACAGCTTGTTACAAATGATCTAATAAATAAAATACTGACCATATTCGGTGTTGCTAAAGTGATCCCGTAATTCATCATAGTTGACGATTTCCTGGTTAGGGAGAAATTGCGCTATTTTACTCAGCTGCGGTTTCGCTTCAATTTCATTATTTACCCTTAGAAATGAAAATATATTAGTCATTACTCCGGTAAAATCTGTTTCGATTCTCGTATATTCAATATCTAATACATCATGAGTGTCACTGATATTGTTTAAAGCATCAGGCACATGACTAAAACGCTTAAAAAGAATTTCGCATTCATTGATGGGTAATACAAAACGCGGATTTTTTATTGTCTCATTTGAAATATGCCAACGGCGAGTAATATTTGCTCGCACATAGGAACAAATTATCTCCAGTAAATTTTGCCTTACTGTACGAATAATTTTGATGTTAGTATTTTCCGCAACATAGTCCCATGCATCTCTATTCGGGCCTTCTAAAGCTTGGTCAACAAGCAGCTTAAAACCCAACGCGCCTAAATTATTCCGTAGGGAATAAAAATGGTTTAAATATTGATATCCACTTTCCTCAGGTGTGCAGGGACGAAGGGAATTGTTTGGAGTATTACTGATTTTCCAGCCAGCCCCGAGGGTAATGCGCGCTGATTCATTTTTTCGCACTTGTATCTCATTATTTAATAACTCTCCATAAAATAGAATATCCGCATGAGTCACCAATGAGGCACTGATGACCGTTGTGCCTGATCGAGGCAGTCCAGTTAAGATGAAGTTAGCCATGTCTATGTCCATTGGGATATTTTTCATTCTGCCGCGTAACGGCATTATAGAATTCTTAGTGTAAATCAATTTTACATCTTTTTGATCATCATGCGAGGCATATGATTCTAAAGCTGCAGTGGGATTATTTTGCGATACTGTTTCCTTTAGCGACTGTTTCACTTCCTCAATAACTGTCTCCCACAACCTCTTTTCTGTTTGCCGAAATAAGCGTGCTGTTTTATACCAGACAGTTTGGCTATCACTTGGACCCCAACGCCAGTCTGGTGTATATTGGAGGCAAATCCAGGTTGGCTTGCCCAGTGTTGCCGCAATGTGAGCGATGGAAGTATCTGAGGTTATAATTAAGTCCAGCGTCTGCATCATAGCGGCTGTCTCGGCAAAATCAGTTAGCTTGTCGGTTAAATCAACCATATTCAGACCTTCAGCCTGGTAGGCAAGGTCACCAACCTGTAGTGAGAAAAATTGACAATCAGAAATCTCCAGTAGAGGTTTTATCTTTTCTACTGGTATGCTCCTGAGGTAATTATCACTAAAATCAAGGCTGCCGCTCCAGGCCACACCAATTTTTAGTTTTGCTCTAGGTGCAGTTGAATAAATTATCTCGCGCCATACTTTCTCTAATCCTGGATTAACACTTAACAACTCGTGGCATTTAGGAACAGAATCCGGCATGGTCGAAAACAAGCGCGGTAAGCTAGATAACATGCAGTAGCTAGACACATTTTGCACATTTTCCCCTTCCCCGTGTTCGTAACTCTGATTTATACATGGAATAGAGTCCAATAATCGTCCTACCGCCTCATTTCGGAGTAAAACTATATGGTCACACCGCATAGCAACCAAAGGTATATATCGAGAAAACTGAATACAATCCCCAAATTCCTGATCTGCTATTAACAGTATCCCTTCATCCACTTGCCTGCCATCCCAGAGGGGAAGATTAAAATTTTTAAGAGGTGGTTTCATGTTCGGTAAATGATGGCGTACTTCGTATGCCTCCCAGCCAGCACGCCATTTGCCATTCATCAACAAAACGTAAGCCAGTTCCAGACGCGCAATATTGTATGATTTATGCTGGCTAACGAGGTTTACCAGCACTTTACTAGCCATTTCAAACTCATGTTTGTGATAATGGATGAGGCCCTTTTGTAGTAAATAATATGGGTCATTCGTGTGCGAGGGTTTTATTTTAGATAGGGCGACTTCTGCTTCTTCAATATGACCTAACTTCAACAGGTCTGCCGAGTAGGACACAAGTATAGACTGATTCTCTGGTTCCAGTTCTACTGCCCGTTTCATAACCTCTACGGCTAGCACTCGGTTATTCATCTTCTTGTGAACAGTCGCACATAGTGTCAGGGCTTCGATATGATTCGGTGTTGCGACTATCAGGTTTTTACAATACTGCAGGGCCTCTTCAAGCTTGTTCTGGTTGAGTAATTCAGTTATCTGTTTTTGTAGTTCAGTCATGGGCATAAATTTTTAATTAGGTAATTTAGGCTATTAGCTAAGTTATGGCTAGAGTTTTATTAGTAAGTATATTCTCGTTCTAAGCAGTTTGATTCAGCATTAGATCGGAACATCACATTGACTGGCATAAGATTATTACTAAGCAGTTTTGAGATAAATTATTCCAATAATTAAGAGAATTATGATAATTTTATTTAAAATATTTTTACTACTCTCTAATTGATTTGCTGATTTTAATAGTTTCTCACTTAATTCCTTATCGAGAGTCGGTGGTGGATTGGGTACAGGGGTAGTGCTCTCAGCCCCTTCTATTATATTAATGGCCTGTTTCCGGGTTATTTCACCCCTCACCATAGCTAAGCGTACTTCCTCGGCGCTTGCATACTGACCATACGCCCATACTTGATTGTCGCTACCAGCGGGTGTTTGCTGTAATGGATTACAAGACTGCGCGGCATCGTCTTCTATTTTGCTTGCAATTTTTCGAGCTATTTTAATATTACCATGCGATTTAAGACTTAATCCGCTGTAATGATTATATCCATTTTCGCTCAATATCTTCGCCAGTCTAAATTGATTATATAGGAGGCGGAAGGCTAAAACGTAAAATATTACTACAGGGAACCAGATTAATTTTTGCATTGTATTATCTAATTAACAGGAGTCAGAACACACTAAGCAATCCTTAATGGTCCTGGACACTTTTTTTACAACTTGTACCATGTGACTAAAGAACTGTCTTGTTTTCTGTACATATCAAGTATTGCAGAGGCAAACCATTATAAATTAATTTTGTTATTACCTACCTCAGGATCTATTTGTTTCTCTTGCATGGACAACATAACCCAGTCTTCAAACTTCTGTTCAAGCTGCTTACCAGCTTCAGACCAAGATCCCTCTTTCTCCTGTTTGAATACCTGCATTGACGGATACCAGCGATTATCATCCTGCTCAAGATCCCATCTCCAGTCTGAGAAATAACGCAACATCAGCCAGACAGGAATATCCAGGGCACCGGCCTGATGAGCTATTGCTGTGTCAATGGTTATCAATAGATCCATTTGTTTTAGTAAAAGGCTTGAGTCATAAAAATCAGATATCTGCGAAGCGAAATCATGAATCAACCAGCCGACTGAATTATCATGTAAGTCTTTTCTCCTTTCGCCCAATTGAAAACTGAAAAAAGAAACATTTCGATGTTTTAACAGGCGGATATACCGGGCCAGTGGTATTGATCTATCCGGATCCGGATTTCCTTGCCAAACGAATCCCACTTTAAGCAATGTGTCATTGCGCATTGGCACCTGTTTAATATCCGAATCATTGACACGAAGATATGGAATAGAATCAGAAATAGTGTCTTCCGCATCCAGATTTAATACGGCAGGCACACTGGTCAAGTATTGATAGTAGTCATAATCGGGAATAGGGGCACTCGTTGAAACAAACTCGATTTCCGGAAATGACAGGCGAAATAACCTGTCAAGCTCGGGCGGAATCTGAATAATGATATTTGCTCCCATCTCGCTTACTTTGGGGATAAAGCGCATAAATTGAATAATGTCGCCGAAACGCTGTTCGAAAGCAAAAAATATAGTCTTCCCGGCAAGCGGTTGTCCAGTCCACTTTTCGCCAGTCAATATGGGAACAATGACCCCCGGAATATTATTTCGTATTTCAAAATCATCCCAGGCAGCTTGGTAATCTCCCAATGACAATCTGCTTAATGCGCGAAACCAGCGGCTGACGGTTCTTAGATCCTCTGTCTCCTTGGTGATGGTTTCTCCCTCATGTTCTGTCAATATCTGTTCAAAATAAGGAATTGCATCGGTGGGACGATTCGATTCCCTGAAAATTTTTCCAATTTTGAGCAGCGCCGATAGGTTTCTTTGACTTGAATCCAGCACCCATGACTCCTTCAATTGCTCCAGTGCTGCTTCATATTCGTATAATTTTAGCTGGTAATCGGCAAGATGATTCCTGATGGCATAATCATTAGGATTTATTGTTGCGGACCTGCTTAACAGCGAGATCGCAAGTTCGTTATGTCCGGCTTCACCGAACAACACGCCAAGGTGAAAATAAGAAGGCCAGTGTCTGGGGGCGAAATATATAACTTTGGTATATTCTTTTAGCGCCTCTTCTCTGTTGCCACCTTCTCTGAGTTGTTCCGCTTTTTTAAACGCTGACTCAATTTCGGCTATTTGTGTATTCTGAGTATTCATATTATTTTATTTATCTATTTGAAATTAATTTAATTGCTCACGGAATATCCAATAAACATTATTACCTGCTTTTACGCTGTTACGATAGATAATAACTGACAGTATTGAATATCTGTTAAGTTTGTAGGTAGTAACAACCAGATCGACACAAATTAAATGGATCGATTGAACCTGTTTGTCCAACCCGGGATCATATATAAACATTTGATTTTTAATATCTTATTATATTATTCTGAGACTAATAATTGCAAGATTTTCCAAAGCCATTATTTATCGTGCCATATTGGATCAGTAGCGTATGATCAATAGTAGATTGTGGATTTAGGTCTTCTCAAAAGCGGCCGTAGAAGATGATCAGTCTAGTTTTCCGATATAATGCTGAAAACACAACCAACCGCTGCTTCTCAGACTTCAATTAACTTACAATGATAAACAGACGCCGATTTCTACAGTTTACCTCTTTGCTTTCGGTGCCAGCACTAGGTTGCTCCCCCCCTACAGGCAATTACAGTACTGATGTCGCCATTATTGGTAGTGGTCCGGCTGGTTTGTCACTCGCCAGCCGTTTAACACAGGCAGGCATAAAAGTGATTGTCATTGAGTCAGGTCCACTCGATGGATATAGTGAGCACGCTCAACAACGAAATAAAGTCCTGGATGCGGGGCTTGGCCTGCCTTACCCGTTGGGTGCGGCGACCAAGCGAATGACCGGAGGTACTAGCAGTGTCTGGGGTGGGCATTGTCCGAGATTTAGAGCGGATGATTTATTGTGTAAATCCAGATTTGGTTACGCGGAAGACTGGCCGATCACCTATAAGGAATTGGAAAATTATTATTGTCAGGCAGAACGTTTTTTAAGTGTTTTTAACGGTGTAAATCCATGTAATCCCATCAGGTTGACAGATAATAGTTTTAACCTGGCTCAATACTTACAAGCACAGGGTTTTAAGGAGACCGTGGCCGCAAGTGTAACGGTGAATGCGGATGGCGAATATCAACCCTTACGATTAAAGCAATCTCATTTGCCGAACCTGCTGAATAATAAAAACTTTACATTGTTGAATGATTTAACGGCAAGAAATTTTGAAATAGATAAGACAGGTAAAGTTAAATCTGTACTGTGCACTGATAATGAAGGTATTGATAAAAGAATAAATTGTAAAGCATTGGTGATCTGCGCCGGCGCTATTCAGTCCTCCAGGTTTTTAATGCTGGTAAACAATCAGCACTCTGGATTCGATTTCGGTAGTGATGGTGGGCATTTGGGCGCAAATTTTATGGATCATAACGCCGTTCAGGTAACAGTGAACGCGAATGGACAGCCATCTGGTATAAAGCGGCAGATAAGCCAGGGCCCGCAATCGATACAATATGGGCAGGCACATATCTGGCAGTGGTATGGCCGTTATCGAGAACAGGGCGTGGGAGCTTATATGCCACTGGCAGTTCTTGAGAATGAATCGACTAACACAACATCGGTGCCGGAAAAAAATATACGGTTCAGCATCCTGTGTGAACAGGAGCCTTCGCTTGAAAATCGGTTTGAACTCAGCAAAACGGAGCAGGATGAATTTGGGGATCCTTTACCCATGCTCTGGTATAAATTATCTGATTTTGATAAAAGGACCTATACACACGCTGCAGAAAGTTTGAAGAATACACTGGAAATGAGTAAGACTTTAGAATCATCACAAGACATGCAGGTGTACTTCGGTAGACATCATTTAATGGGTACCACCAGAATGGCTGACAATGAAAAAGAGGGGGTAGTTGATAAGAATTTAAAAGTGTTCGGAAGTAAAAATATCTACGTCCTGGGTGGAAGTGTGTTTCCAAGTGGAGGTGCAGCAAATCCCACCCTGACGATTGTCGCACTGGCGATGCGATTGTCCGAGCATCTTATTCAGAGTAGCATTTAATCAAGTGTTGCTGACTTTTCTATAAAAGACTCTCCGGCATTCGTCGGAATAACAGGATACTTATCCAGACACTGAATTCAGTAATACATCTATCGTTTTCAGGACAGTGTCTGATAGGTTTGTCATGTTGCTGCCCTTATAAGTCTCCGAAAACCTTTGGGCCGCCTCTTTGAAACCGGGTTCCTTTATAAGTGTATCCAGCTTTTCTGTCATACCATTTGGATGAAGGTGGGGGGCTGAAAGACCGGCACCCAGACGCTCAACATTTTCCGCAACCATGTTCTGCTCACCATTTAACGGTAGTAATAGTAACGGTACCCCTGACAACAGTAACTCTGTCGTGCCACCATGTCCCGCATTACAAATTGCCAGGTCGGCAGTCTGACCAATGGAATCCATGTCCAGGGGTTTCTCTGCAAACTTCAAGCTGTCTGAGGAGAAACGCTGCATTATCTCCTGAGGTATTTTATCGCCGTATATCAGCGTTGGGTATTGTTTCTGATTTAACGTTTCCAATAATGAAGGCAAAGTTTCAAACACCTTGAGATAGGCAAAAATCTTTGGGCCGGGAGAGGGCGGCCAAATAGGCACCTCTCCGGGAGGTGATTTCATGATCCCTCCATATCTGGCCTTAGTTCTATCAGGATAATGGTCCATTTCTGGTAGCGTACGCAGGATCATTTCATCCGCGTCCATAAAATCCGTTAACTGGTTTAACGGCTGTATATTTAATTGTTTAAAGGCGGCATTGATAACGCCGAGTACACGTTTTTCAAAGGCCGCTGTATCTTCCTGAGCGGTTGAAGTATCACTCAGTGAAGCTGGCGTTAAAATGGTTTGAATGCTGGGTGGGAGATGGAAGCCAGTACCGATTGCCAGCTTTTTCCCCGGTCTGGACCTTGCAGCGAGCATAGCGGTTGGGCTGTAATCAAACACAAATAAATCAGGGTCTATCAAGTTGTATAAATTTTTCCAGGTCATAAGCAATCCGGCCAGTCTTTCAGGTTTATCGTGGCCGGCGTGATGTAAGATTTTTGGAAAACTGTCTATCGGCATCATGATTTCTACATGGCGGGGAAGAATGATTGGCGCCTGGTGCCAGATGACACCATTTTCTCCAAATATATCGTAGACCTTATGTAAGGATCGCATGGCGAAATGAACCTCATGACCCTGTGCAATGAGTTTCGAGATGAGTTCAACGTAGGGCATGATATGGCCAGTTCCTTCGCCAAGCTCCCAGGTAAAAAGTATTTTCGACAAGTTAAGGTATCCCCATTGCTCTAGTTATTGTAGTGTTTGTTGACAGGACGTTCTTGTCGGTTATTACCACTCAAATGTTCCAGACTTACAACTCCAAAATTATCCGAGGGATCACGATATACCCAAATTCTGTCAACCTGTGTAAAATATACTATTAATTATAACTAACAATTGTATTGATTATTCGAATATCTTGGTATTATCACTGTAATCATCATTGCCGGAAACCCTGGGAGAACTATAATGGTCGAACTGGATAAAGAAAAACCCTTAAAACAGGATAGCGATTCAAAACCTGAAATCGAGAATCAGGAAAATGAGTCGGCCAGGGACAAATTGCGCAAAAAACTGGAAAAACTGAAAAAGGATGACCCGAACATTTACCCGGTGTTCTGAGCAATAAAAATTATCTACATCTAAACACACATTGTTTGTACTTTAAGAAACTTCAATTGTTTGATTATCCTCTGGACATTGTAAATGGATAATCAGCCTGCGTTTCCCATTTTTATTCATTCACTTTTTCGTGCTGGCAGCACTTACATATTCAATGTCTTTCGCCGTTCTGAATCTGGATACTGGTGTTATCAGGAACCATTGAATGAACGGTTAATAGAAAAAGCAAACAGGCCAGGCGGTTTACAGGTCGGTGTGGAAGGCGCAAATGAAATACTGCGACACCCGGAACTGGAGAAACCTCATACTTATGAGTTTCATGTGGTTGCGAGTGAGTTGGTGCGATATTTTCATCAGGACTTTCCTTATGACCTGTATTTTGCTTCGGGAAAAGACGAGCTTGCCAATCTTACGACTTATTTCAATGCATTAAGGAATGCAGCCCAGGGGCGCCCCGTTTATCAATGCTGCCGTACAGCAGGGCGCGTCCAGTATTTAAAGGAAATATTTTCCGGCGTTCATATTTTTTTATGGCGCAATCCCTGGGATCAATGGTGGTCCTATAAAAAGGACCATTATTTTGATTCCCGTAATTTATTTATATCAGGCGCAAGGAATTTGCCTGATTTTTTGAGGGCCCTGAAAAAGGAACTGAAAATACCGGAATTCCCCAACGTAAACCCGGCAGTTAAACATGCCTATTTCAGCAATCGCTTTCTAGATCCCGATTCAAACTACAGGCTTTTCTATGCCCTGTGGTGTCATGCCATGCTCGAGGCTATGCCGCAGTCTGATTTATCGATTAGCATCGATGAATTGACTTTATCTAATACTAACCGGGATGAAACGTCAGGAAAATTAGAACATCTGGGAGTGGATGGCCTGGATTTTACCGATTGTGCCGTGCCGATAGCGGGCTACGGAGAGAGTGATGGAAATTTTTTCCTTGCTGCTGAAGACCACGTACATGGATTATTAATGTCACATGGCTACAGTGCCGAGCAACTCAGTGGATTGATACAATTAAGTAAAGAGCGGAGACTATCTGTTATAGATACCTCGATCCCCGAGAACTTTGCGATACGTGATGCCATGCATGTCAGGGAATACCTAAGACAGACCGAAGCTAAACTCTCCGAAATGCAGACCATGTTGTTTAACGAGCGCGCCAATGTCGTCGCAAGGTCTCGCCAGGCTTAAGTAAGGTCATAAGCCATTCATCTTTCCCGACTGTTACAAATAAGGATTTGTATGATTCTGGTTGTTTTCTAAAGTTAAAGATTCAAGGGTGTCGCGAGGGTCGTCGCTGTTTACAATGTTATTTAGCATCGTGTTGCATTCATCTACCACTGCTTGCCAGTTGCGGTCCTGGGCCTGCCTGAATAACCGCATGCCAGGGTACCAGGGAGAGGTGCTCCCCTGAGAGGCCCATCGCCAATCTGGTGCATAACTCAGTAACACCCATGTTGGCCGATTCAGCGCTCCGGCCAGATGCGCGATAGAGGTATCTGATGTGATTACAAGATCAAGCGCTTCCATCACTGCAGCAGTTTCAGCAAAATCATGAAGTTGCGGGGATAGGTCGGTAATATTCTTTCCCTTTGCCTGAGCCGAGGGGGCCCCGACCTGGAGGGAGAAAAATTCGATGCCGGCTATCCCCAGTAGCGGCTCAAGTTTCTCAAAGGGTATTGCCCTGAGAAAATTAGTTTCAAATTCCAATCGGCCACTCCAGGCGACCCCGACACGGAGAACTGAATCGGGTTTTGCTTCATCTAGCTGTTGTTTCCAGCGTGTCACATCTTCGTCCCTGGCCCGGAGTATTCCGGCACAATCCGGGATGTTATCGGGGCGTGTTGAAAATAACCTTGGCAGGCTGGATAAGGGACAATACGCGGAGGCTAACGGAGTGTCCTTCCATTGTGTGTAACTGGTGTTAATCCAGGGCAGGGAAACATTGAATAATCGTGCAAGTGGTTCACTTCTCGCCAGGGTCACTTGCTGACAGCGTTGCGCGGCTAGTTGAATATAACGTGAGAATTGAAAACAATCACCATAACCCTGGTCGCCTAATAGTAATAAATGAGGAGTATTAGCACTTCCGTCCCAGAACGGCATTTTGAATTTGGGATACAGATTTTCTGTTTTTGGCAGACTGAAACGCCATTCATATTCTATCCATCCTGCCCGCCATTTTCCTTCCATCAGTAGAGAATGTGCCAGTTCCATATGGGCAGCAACGAACTTTGGATTCTGTTTCACGAGTTCGACCAGTATTTTGGTGGATGAGCGAAAATCTTTTTTCTGATACAGCACAGTGCTTCGATGAAACTGGATGTGTTTGTGCAGTTCCGGTGATTGCTGTGGAATGGCCTCCAGAACAGCCTCAGCCTTATCAATCTGACCAGCTATCAGGAGGTCCTGGAAATAGATAATTGCCGGTGTAGGATTATCGGGTTGTAGATTGGCCGCTTTGGCAGAGAACTCTACCGCCTGATTTTGATCTCCGAGCCCTCTATAAATGGCACTGCATTGCAGGATTACTTTTACATTACTAATTGAGCTGGTATCAATTGATTCAACTATCTCCTTTGCTCTGACTAGATCCCCTGATTTCAGGGGCTTTTCAAGTTCCTGCTCAATATTTATCTTTACAGCTGATTGGGTAGATTCATTCATTTTTTGATCGCATCGTTTATTCAGGATATCAGTATGGTTTATCCATATGATTTGGTGTGCGCTCCTTGCTTGGTTGATAATAGGATTTTGCGCCGGGATCCAGTTTACGGGACAACGGGTCTCTGTTGAGTATACGCATAAGAAAACCAAGCGGCATGAAAATAACAAAAAAAATAATCGTCAGCAAAATTCGACCCACAACCCAAATTGTGGGTCTGAAAATTTGATGAAGTCCGTTGTTCTTTCGTTCAGCTATTTCGTTTGGCATGATATAAATTAAAAAATAATAATCTCAGTCAAGTTCGAATTCGTCTTGCCAGCTATCGTCTTTTTCCATGATTGGCTGTTCATCCTTTTTCAACAGGAAGTTTTCAATCACAAGACAATCCATTTCTGTTCGCATAAAGCAGTGATATGCATCTTCTGGAGTACAGACAATGGGTTCGCCACGGACGTTGAAAGAGGTATTAACGACTACAGGGCAACCGGTTAAATTATAAAATTCACTGATTAGCGCATGATAGCGTGGATTCGTTTCTTTATGAACGGTCTGGATGCGTGCGGAGTAATCGACGTGAGTGACCGCAGGTATTTCCGAGCGTACGAGATTGAGCTTGTCGATACCGAACAGGTTTTTACTATCTTTCGAAGTATCGATGCAGAGTTTTTCAAGCACAGGTGCGACTATCAACATATAGGGGCTGGGCGAGTCCAGCTCAAACCAGTCGGCAACTTTTTCAATTAATATGGAAGGGGCAAATGGACGGAATGACTCACGATATTTTATTTTGAGATTTATAATGGATTGCATTTTACTACTGCGTGGGTCACCAATGATCGATCGGCCACCCAATGCACGCGGTCCAAATTCCATTCGTCCCTGAAACCAGCCAATGACTTTTTCATTAGCTAATAGATTTGCAATAGCCGACATGAGTTCTGAATCATCAAGCCTATGGTAAACAGCACCCGCGATATCCAGCCGCTTTTGAATATCATCATTCCCGAATCTCGGACCAAGGTAAGAACCATTCATGCCGTCTAACTTGCTATTGTCTACAGTGCGCGCCTGACCCAGGTGCTGGTGCCAGTAGGCCAGAGCTGCTCCGATAGCGCCACCGGCGTCACCCGCCGCAGGTTGTATCCACATGCCCTTGAAGAGACCATTGCGCAATAACACACCGTTTGCTACACAGTTCAATGCTACGCCTCCTGCCAGGCAGATATTGTCAACTTTCAGTTGCTTTTTGATATTTCGAGACAGTTTTAATACCACTTCCTCGGTAACCACCTGGATGGAGGCGGCCAGGTCCATTTCCCGCTGGGTGATTTCAGATTCAGGCGTGCGTGGTGAACCACCAAACAAATCGTCAAATTTCTGACTTGTCATGGTCAGGCCGGCGGCAAAATTGAAGTAGTCCATATCCAGATGAAAAGAACCGTCATCCTTCAAATCGATCAGGTAGTCTCGGATCAAGTCTGTATACTTTGGCTTCCCATAGGGGGCCAGGCCCATTAACTTATATTCACCCGAATTGACCCTGAATCCTGTGTATGCAGTGAATGCGGCGTAAAGCAGCCCCAGGGAATGCGGGAAGTCGATTTCAAATTTGGGGACCAGAGTATTACCTTCACCCAGCCAGACCGACGTTGTGGCCCATTCCCCGACACCATCAATACACAGTACCGCGGCCCGTTCGAAGGGGCTGGGGAAGAATGCGGATGCGGCATGGCTTTGGTGATGCTCGCAGTATTTCAGGTTATTAATATCACCCGGTTTACAGCCGGTTGCTTTGGCCAGGTTTTTTTTCAACATGTCCCTGAAATAGAGTTTATCTGTTAACCAGAGCGGCATAGCAGCAAGATACGATTCAATGCCCCTGGGCGCATAAGACAGGTAGGTCTTGAGTAAACGCTCAAACTTCAGCAGTGGTTTGTCGTAAAAAATAACAACATCAATGTCTGCAAACTCAAGTTTGGCTTCTTCCAGGCAGTAGCGAACAGCGTGTTGGGGAAAACTCGCGTCGTGTTTCTTACGCGAAAAGCGTTCTTCCTGCGCGGCTGCAATGATTTTTCCATCCGTAAGCAGGGCAGCAGCACTGTCATGGTATAGCGCAGAAATTCCCAGAATATTCATACTACAGATAGATCAATATCGAAATATGGGTGATGAAGAGGGTGAAGCCGAAGCCCCAGGTGAAGTCGTTGAAGGCGTTGTAGGTTTCCAGTAAAAGTCACTGCTTGCGGGCAAGGTGAGACGCATACCACTCCAGATACGTTGCCAATAGTGGTCAAGGCTATGCGGGCCTTCGCGTTCGGTCTGGTCTTTCATATAGATCTTTATTGCGTCCACGGCCAGTGCCGCATGCCCCACTGATGCGTTGTCGGCAGAGTTGTGGAGGTCAACAAAGAGGGTCGGAAAACCAAAGTATTTAAGTGTGTCGTGTGCTTCCAGATAACCCACACCTGTTCCCGCCAGTTCGACGGCCAGGTTTAATCCGAGAATCTCCGGCATATAGTGCCGGGTGAAGCAGGAGAGGCTTAGCCAAATGACTGGTACTTCAAATGCCGTATCCGGGAACTGGTCTGAGAAGGCAAAATCGAGTTCCGTCACATCGGGGAGCATCACGCCCATGGATTCCAGCAGGTCTCGGTATAGATTGGAATGATGCCATCCGGCGTCGCCTTTCCCGATTTCCTCGAAGAACACACGATACAGCTTTAGTCCGACCGGCGTGAAAACCGTGTTAACACCAGCGGCCCCCTGCAGCCAGCCGCCATCGATTAACAACAATGGGGCAAGACGTACCGTGGCATTTATAAAGTCCTCTTTTGAGACCTGCGGCTTGCCGCTAAGTGGTTGATAGGCATCTATTTGTTGCCTGTATTTATCAAATACCCAGTGTTCCAGTGCTGCGTCGCTGTACTGCGGGTCAGGTATTGGTCGTTCGCCTGACGTTAATGTGGCACGTGAGCGATTAAGACGGTCGATTAAAAATTTTTCCGCCAGCGGCAGGACTTCCGGATAATATTCAACATTGACGAGCTTGTAGTACAGTTCTCGCAGTGAGCACGCCCGGTTGGCATATTTTTCCCGGCTCGCCTCCAGGTAATCAGCCCGTTCCCACAGTGGATATCTGGTCGTTTGATCGGCCCCACCTTCTTGATTCGCAGCAGAGTTGACCGGGGATTTTGCAGTTCCCCCCAGGCTATTGATCCAATCGTCAACAACACCGAGTTCCTCTTGGGTGAAAATGTCAACCATCGATCCCCCGGGCTCAACCAGGTCTGTGGTGAACCGGCTCTTTGCGGCATCGCCCTGTACGACATACGGTGAATTCGCCAGGTGTTTTAGGGCCTCGTCTGGACCAAATTTTTCGTTGTCCAGCAATTCATCAATTTTATGCGGACCGAGCCGCTTGTTTCTGTGATAGCCAATCGCATAAGGGCTTTTACGCCGGATCAGTTCCAGCATAGCTGTCCTGGGATCGGGTTCCTCCATAGAGATGCCATGTTTCATTGCCAGCGCATGTTTTTCCCATGCCGCAGCGAGGGTTTCCATACCGCTGAGTATTCGCCGCCAGATTCGAGTTGGATCCGAATCCTGTTCTTTCAGGAACGTCTCGATGGCTTCCAGAGCAAGCCCGGCTAGTGCGGCATTGCGTTGAGTCAGGCCGGCCGCTACCAGGGTGGTCGGGTCTGATCTGATAATATTTTTCAGGATAATTTTTTCGACGAAGCTGTGGATCCCAAAATGGTGCCAGGCCAGATTAAGTCCCAGTAATTCCGGGAGAAATTCCCGGGGAAACTGGCCAAAACTCAATAATAATAGTGGAAATTCAAAAGCAAAATTTTCCGTTTTGTCAGTGTTTACGAATGCTTTTGATAGCCTGGAATCATGAAACGCGGTGAAGAGACTGGAGCAACCATCTTCCACCAGCTTCGTCTCCCGTCGCTCGGTTGCCGCGTAGGCCATGGTCTGTAATGCGTATTGTTTATTTAATATACCAGCCACGGTTGTATGAGCAGTCGCGACCCGGGACAGATTATGCAGCCAGCAACCTGAAATATGCATGGTCGGTGTCAGTTGCTGCGCCAGAAACTCATTTGATACCGACCCGGTATCGCTATTGATCAGGGTATCGAGTCCAAAAGTTCCGGCGAACTTATCCAGGTTTTCAGGCAATGCGGCGATGTCGATGGTTTTCTCATAGAATTTATCCGGAAATATTGGGGCCACCTCCTGCGATGCACCTACGGTCCCGGTGACGAGTTGATAGGCAAGTGGCAGCATTTCCGGGAATTCATCGGTGTTGAGCAGGTAACGATAGGCCGATCGTGCCGAAATCGATCGATCGCCTACCGGACTGGACATGACTTCGGCCAACGATGGCAACTCTGAGTCGTCATCATGTCGAAAATTTATCGTATATTGCATAAAATTATCCCGTACTCGTTTACATTCAGGTTGAGCATAAAAAAATTTATTATCAATTAGTTGCGATTTTACTTTTCCGCGAGTATATCATTATAGAACTGCCACAAATGATCGCCCACGCCCTGGTTGACCCCTGGACCTGGATGAATACCGTCCGCTGCCTTATCGTGATTGGGGTGCAGAATACCGTGAGTGTAGATGCGAGTGTAATCAATACATTCCGAAAATCCGCTTATTGATGGTGGAAGCGGAATATCCAGTTCTTTCTCCAGGTTGAATCGATGCAAAGTCCAGGTGATGTGCGGGATTGAATGGGCATTGCAGAATTGCTGAATTAGAAGAATATTTTTTAGCCGGTTAATCAGCCCTATACGGTCAGTATAGCAGGTGTAGAAGCCTTCCACCGCGGCAGAGAGTTCCTCGTGGTCATCCTTGCTGAGACTCGCCGTACGTGAACGAAAAAATTCGTTTTCATCGTGATGCGAAAGCAGGTTGTGCATACTGGGATTGAATGTAACGGCCCCGTCAGTAAAGTACCTGTTGCTTTCATCAGTAAAATACTCAATCCGGCTTGAAGGGCTGAGTGCGCAAAGCATAAGGTCAGGTTTGACTCTTTGACACTGGCTGACAACAACGCGTGCGATATAATCCATGGACGCGCCAATTTGTGAAAAATTAAGCAGGTTGACCTGGGATGGCTCGACGTTATTCTGCTTCGCGAAATGGAGTTTGAATTGGTAGCACCAGAGGTCTTCCTCATTGAGACCCAAGCCGAAGGCTTCACTCGGACCACACACAAAGATATGAAATCTTGCCTCCGGATCATACTCTTCACCTCGAAATCCCAGAGAATTGTAGCGATATTTGACCTTCCCACTGCGGTCGTGGTTACAGCAATCGCTGTGAGTATTTGGCACGTGTTCCTGATTCACCGGGTCGGCAAGTGGGCATCCGGAATAGGGTAAAAGACCTGTACTGTTTGACACAGTCCCGGTTGGGTGAATTTTGTCTGCTTTATCAGTCATGTCCTTGTTTTTATCGTATTTTCTGTTTGAAAAAAAAAACGCAATCATACCATTTAAAATTTGACTGATCCCTATAAATTCAGACTGTATTTCTTTGTTACAGATACTTTCATTAAGACCGCTTGGGCGAAGTTTATATCAAATGACATAAGCAATTTATTTATGGTCGAAAAACCAAAAATATAATAAACTGTGGGGAAAACGTTAATAGGTCGCATTATTAAAATTTAAAAATATCGTTAATACGTGAGAAGAATTCTTATTTACATAATTATTTGTAAGCATTTTTTTTTATTAAAAAATACTTCTAATTACTATGATTGACTGGTAAGATTTGAAGAAATATTTATTGTATCAAAAATTTTTCGAGTAAAATATTTCATAACCTGGGGCTGACA